>Ga0256845_1000163_pt1 | contig 61880 bp, 65 predicted proteins | sample RiftiametaG_FD_189101 | JGI IMG/M metagenome (GOLD analysis project Ga0256845, IMG submission 189101) | Tube worm associated microbial communities from hydrothermal vent at the East Pacific Rise, Pacific Ocean - Riftia | ecosystem: Host-associated > Annelida > Integument > Unclassified ...
AATCGAGAAACTGTATGCCCATTTGAGCGCTGATAAGAATCCATCGCACAAAGATAAAGTTTTTAGAAGCTAAAGCGAAATGCACTAAAGTGCATAGTTTCAACTATATTTGTGACAATGAACAAAATAATCAAAACAATTAAAGGGTATGTAACCTACCACTCTCCATGGGGAAGTGTACGTTTTAAAATCCATTTAAATAATTCAAAACATCATATACTAAAAAATACCCCTACACTTTATAGAGATATCTGGAGTTTTTATTATGTTTTTCATTCAGAAAAATTTGGTAATATGTTCTTTAAAAAAGGAGATTGGAGCCCAATTGAATAGGCATAAAAAACTTTCCTAATTTAATCGAATTTTATAAACCTCGCCCTCAATAAATGCTTTAGCTAACGTAGCATTTGGCACTTCAAAATCAAACCAATCTTGTACATTAACATCAAACCCAACTCCATTCAAGTAATTGTGTAGCGCTGTGTTTAAACCTTCTTTATAAATATGATGCTCTGCTCCTGCTACATCTTTATGGTATAAATCGTTTTGAGCAAAACCTTTAAATTGTGGTCCAGTAATTTTTACTCCATACTCATCAGGATTCTTACCTATCGGACTATGAATAGTTGTTGTAAACTGATGCCAAAAAGCAGACTGAATACAATTGTTTTCGAACAGCTGACGAACAACTTCTAACGAATCTATTGTTTCTTGTTCTGTTTGAGTTGGAAAACCATACATCAAATAGGCGTGCACCATAATGTTGCTTTCCGAAAAAGCTTTGGTTACGCGTGCCACTTGAGCGATATCCACCCCTTTTTTCATTTTAGAAAGCAACCTATCAGAAGCCACTTCTAACCCTCCGGTTACAGCAATACATCCCGATTTTGCTAATAATTGACACAATTCTAATGTAAATGTTTTTTCAAAACGAATGTTTGTCCACCAAGTAATGTACAACTTCCGCTCTAACAGCTCTTCAGCCAAGGCACGTAATATTTTAGGTGGTGCTGCTTCATCCACAAAATGAAATCCTGTAGTTCCTGTTTCGGCAACAAGCTGTTCAATTTTATTGGCTAAATCTATTGCTGTAGTATTTTGATAATTGGCTATATAATCTAAATTAACATCACAAAAAGAGCATTGTTTCCAATAGCAACCGTGAGAGATTGTTAACTTATTCCACCTACCATCTGTCCACAAACGGTGCATCGGATTCATTACATCTAAAAAAGATAAATAGCTATCTAATTTTAAGCCTTTATAGCTTGGTGCAGGTAATTTACTGTGGTGATAAATGGTGTTTGGAACCTTATTTTGATAAACAACTTTCTTTTTTTCTAATAAAAAAGTACGCTCTAATTCGTCTTTTTCAACTTCTCCAGAAAGATAGCCAATTAGCTTTAGTAACGGTCCTTCACCATCATCTAAAGTAATAAAATCAATATAATTAAAAATTGTAGCATCTGATAAACTTCTTAATTCGGTATTACAATAACCCCCGCCAAAGGCAATTTTAATTTTAGGATAGTTTTTTTTGATAAACTGAGCACAACGCAATGCCGAAAATAAATTACCCGGAAAAGGAATACTAAACGTAACCAATTGAGGTTGTTGCTCTTCTATTTGAGATGCCAAAAGCAATAACAACTGATCTTCTACAATGGTTGTTTCGTAATTTAAAAACTCCTCAATTTGCTTAAAGCTACTTGCCGATGTAGCAATCTGCTCTGCATATTTGGTAAAAGCAAAAAACTCATCCACATTGGCGCTAATAAAATCGCCCAATTCTTCAATAAAAAGTGTTGCTAAATGTTTGGCTTTATCTAAAACACCTAAATTTCCAAAAGCATAAGCCAATTCTTCTTCATCTACTTCGGATCGGTGTGCTTGAGGTAAAAATGAAGCGTTTAGTAATTGATATGTAGTGGTTACTTCTTGTTTTCTGAGGTAAGCAATAACCAATTCTACTTTATTAATATAATCCTCTCTCTGCTCCCAAACCAAAGGAAAATCAAAATGCTGCTGCGCTTCGGCCTCACTAAAAACATGACTAATAAAATCTTTAGTAAACACTTTATTAAACAATTCGATGCTTAAATCGCATTGAAAAGTATCCAACCCTTGTGCTTGTAAAAATCCTGTTAAATAAGCTGTTGCTGGATACGGGGTATTCAGCTGTGTAAAAGGAGGTGTTATTAAAAGCGTTTTTATTGACATGGGATAAAAGTAATCAGTCAAAATAGATAAATGGTTTTCTTTTTGAAAAATTTACAATTAGCTCTTTAAGAGAAATGAAGAGAACATCAATTCCCCTTTCTCCCCCTTCTTCAAGGGGGAAATCCAACACACACTTTTTCGCGTAAATATTCCCTCTAAAAAAAAGCCTGTGCCGAATTTATTTCGGTAAGGGCTAGGGAGATTGAATAAATAATCAAAATTGCCTGATTAATTGTAAAGAGAAATGTAAAGTTTAAAAAGTAAGATTGCATCATCCCGTTTCGTTCCTCTCGGAATTCGCAATGACGCTACAAATACGCTTTAAGCTAACTTAGAATACCTACTTTTGCAAGATGTCAAATACAATACAACAAAAAATACTTCAAAAGTTAAATATAGAGCAACTTAATGCGATGCAGAAAGAAGCTCACCAAGCCATTAATAAAAAAGCAAATACATTAATTCTATCCCCTACGGGATCAGGAAAAACATTGGCTTTTTTATTACCTGTTATCGAAAATTTAGACCCTAAAATAAACGAAATACAATGTTTAATAATGGTGCCTTCGCGAGAATTAGCCATTCAGATTGAACAAGTGGTACGTAGTATGGGTAGTGGTTTTAAAGTAAATGCCATTTATGGTGGACGAACAGGCGCTAAAGATAAGATGGAGTTGAAACATAAACCTGCCATTTTAATTGGAACTCCAGGAAGAATTGCTTCTCATTTTAGAAAAGAAAGTTTCGATAACCAATACATCAAAACATTAATATTGGATGAGTTTGATAAATCGTTAGAGGTTGGTTTTGAAGAAGATATGCGTGATATCATTTATGAAACACCCAACATTAGTAAACGTATTTTAACTTCGGCTACTTTTGGTGTTGATATCCCTGAATTTGTTGAATTTACTGATGCTACTACGCTTGATTATTTGAAGGATGCTGTTACTTCGCAATTGGAAATTAAAACAATTGTTTCTCCAACTAGAGATAAATTAGATACGCTATTAAATACACTTTGTATGGTGGGTAACCAACCCGGAATAGTGTTTTGTAATTTTAAAGATACCATACAACAAGTGAGTGACTTTTTAACTAAAAAAGGAATTAATCACGGTTGCTTTAATGGTGGTATGGAGCAAATTGATAGAGAAAAAACATTGATAAAATTCCGTAATGGAACATATCAATTAATTATTGCTACAGATTTAGCATCTAGAGGATTAGATATTCCTGAATTAAAATATATTATTCATTTTGAACTGCCGCACAGAAGCGAAGAATTTACGCACCGAAATGGTAGAACTGCCAGGATGAATAGCGATGGTACTGCTTATGTTATTAAATGGGAAAAGCAAGCCTTACCAGATTTTATTACCAAGAGTGATGTGATAAAATTAAAAAATCACGATCTTCCTCAACCTTCTAAATGGGACACCCTTTTTATTACTGGTGGTAGAAAAGATAAAATTTCTAAAGGTGATATTGCTGGTCTATTTTTTAAGCAAGGTCATTTAGACAACACTCAATTAGGGATTATTGAATTACAAAGCAATTGTGCTTATGTGGCTGTGCAAGCTGATTTGGTAGATCAGTTGCTACCTAAAGTGAACAATACTCGCTTAAAGAAGAAAAAAGTTAGAATAAGTTTAGTTTAGTTTTCTTGAATGGTCAACTTATCAATCCCCCTTTCTCCCCCTTCTCCAAGGGGGACTCCAACGCACAAATATTTTCCGAGAAGCTTTTCCCTCTTGGAGGAGAGGGTTAGGGAGATTCAATCATAAGCTATCATTATTTCTAATTACAGTTACTTAATAAAACAAACTAAAATGTACAGTTTTCCACTATATTTGTGCCTATGAAGAACATTAGCTTAACGCTCTTTTTTATTTTTTTTGCAAACTTTATATTTGCTCAGAAAAGTGATAATGATTCTTATCCTTTTGATAACTACTATTGGGATAACAAGCAATTCCCATTAGATACTCTTTACGGATTTAATAATGACACATTAATTTTATCCCAACTTGAGAACACTATAGTTGTTATCAATTTTTGGACAACCTATTGCCAACCTTGTTTGTCAGAAATAAATCAACTGAATATCTTAAAAGAAAAATATGATTCTTATAAAGTTAAATTTATTGCAATATCTTATGAAGAGAAAAAGGATATTGAAGCAACACTTAAAAATCATCCTTTCAATTTTTTACATTTTAATGTTGAGCTACAACTATTAAACTCAAAAAAAATAACAAAAGCATTTCCTACAAATCTCATTTTAGACCAAAATAAGGTTGTCAAGTTTTTTAAATTTGGAGGCACTATAGATAAAGAGCGAGAAGAAGAAATCAGAACCATTTTATCAAAAGAAATAGAAAAATTACATCCAACAAAAATTACACATTGAAAAACATTACCAACAAATACGAAACATTACAAAACGAACACCAAGCAGTTGCTCAAGAACTCAAAAAGAAATCGTTAAGCATTAGTGTTTTAAGATTAATTGCTGCGCTTGGTTTTGGTATTAGCATTTACTACTACCTCCTATCCAACCAACCAATATTAGCCATTGTTGCAACATTATCTGTTGTGGCATTTTTTGTATTGGTTAAGTTGCACAACAAAATAGCTTATCAAAGAAAAATTAATACCGCATTAATTAATATTAATAAAGATGAGTTGGCATACATCAATACTAATGCGTTTAATTTTGATGATGGTGCTGAGTTTATTGACACCAAACATTCTTATGCTTATGATTTAGATATTTTTGGTAAAAAATCTTTGTTTCAAGTCATTAACAGAACAGCTACGTTTATTGGTAAATCTACGTTGGCCAATAGTTTGCTAAAAATTGCTTCTAATAAAGAAATCAAACAAAAACAAGAAGCCATACAAGAGTTAACCAATGATGTAACTTGGCGACAAGATGTATTTGCTTTTGCCAAGACTACTGAAGACACACAAGTCATTTATGAACGCTTAATCGCTTGGAGCAACAGACCTTCAGAAAAAATTGGCTTGCCGCTAGTTATTTTGTCTTTTGTTTCTCCGGTAATATACATTAGCGCTGTTGTAGCTAATTTTATTTGGGATAACCCCATAATTGGAGATGTTGCCTTATACCTTTTCTTATTTAATTTAATGGCTGTTGGTAGTAAACTTAAAATAATTAAAGCAGAAATTGAAGAGGCTACTCAAATTAATAAAACGCTTAAAAACTATAGCCTAATCATCAAAAAACTAGAAGAGAAATCCTTTTCTTCTGAAAAATTGAATGCCTTAAAAAACAGTTTATCTGATGATGAAGGTTTAGCAAGTGAGCAAATTAAACGTTTGTCAGCTTTATTTGCACAGTTAGATAATTCTACCAACCTAGTTGTTGCTACTCTTTTTAATGGAGCAATAATGTACAACATCCATACATTAAGAGGTTTACACAATTGGAAAGAAAAACATAAAACAAAGATTACCAACTGGTTAAATACCATTGGAGAAATTGAAGCATTGAACAGTTATGCTAATTTAGCATTTAACAATCCTGATTTTTGCTACCCTACCTTAAATGAAAACTATGCTATCAAATTTACAGATTTGGGGCATCCTTTAATCAATAAGTCAACAAGAGTGAATAATAGCGTTGATTTTTCTCAACAAAACTTTATTATACTTACCGGCTCTAATATGGCAGGAAAAAGTACATTTTTAAGAAGTTTAGGCATCAATATGGTGCTTGCAGGCACAGGAAGTCCAATTTGTGCTAGTTCGGCTACTGTACATCCATTAAATGTGTGTGTGTCTATGCGTTTATCAGATTCGCTAAACGATAATGAATCTTACTTTTTTGCTGAAGTAAAACGATTAAAAGAAATTATGGATAGCGCATCAAAAACGGTTTCTTTTGTTTTGTTAGATGAGATTTTAAGAGGTACAAATTCTGATGATAAACGGAATGGTACTGTTGAAGTTATTAAAAAGATTATTGCCAAAAATACCATTGGAGCAATTGCAACACACGATTTAAAGGTTTGTGACATTACTCAAGATTATCCTGACACACTTACCAACAAATGTTTTGAAGTGGAAATTATTGACGATGAACTAGCCTTTGATTATCAATTAAGAGAAGGGATTTGCAAAAACAAAAGTGCTACGTTTTTAATGAAAAAAATGGAGGTGATTTAATCACTCACGTTTTTTCAATCCCCCTGCCCCCCTTCTTCAAGGGTGAATCCCAACACACAATTTTTTCGCGCAACATTTCCATCTTGAAGAAAGCCTGTGCCGAATTTATTTCGGTAAGGGTTAGACAGATTGATTCTCTTTGCAAGAAGCTAAAAGTGCATAGTTTCATTATATTTGTGACAATGAATACTAAAATAGTTTAATGTCTTTAAAAAAGAAATTTCTTCATCCTGAAATTGCGATTCTTGATTTATCAAGAAATAAAATTATAGCAGGATTGTTATTAGGAGTTTTTTATGCTATATCAACTTACTCATTCTTTTACGTTATACGAGAGGCTCTTCGTTTAGCTTCTGTAACAGAGAAATATGACTTATGGGTTTTATCTGAAGCTGAAGTTAGTTTTTATAACTTATTTTTTGCTTTTCTATCAACCATTATGGGACAAGCAATTTTCTTCTCTTTTTTAATTGATAAACCTAGAAAGAAATATGGCAAACTAAGCTTAAAAGTAACTTCAATCATCAATGATCAAAGAGCTTTGATTTGGTATTTTTTATCTTGGTTTTCTAAGTTAGGGTTTATGTTTGGAATTATGTTTGGGGCAACTTTTTATTATGGATTTAGCACTTTTAGCTTTTATCCCGACTTTAATTATCTTTTCTTTTTGATAGCTATTGTTCTTTTCCTTAATTCTTGGACTACAATTAGGTTAACATTTAAAGGGAATAGTTTTAAATGGATGCTTCTATCATTTCTTTTTATAGTTGCTTTTTCATATAGTTTATCAAAGTTTGATGTGGTAGATTATAACAAATACAACGAAAGTTATTTAAAAAACAATATTCATCACAACTTCATTCTTAAACTTCCTAAGTCAAATTCTTATGAAAGGATTCAACGAAAATCTTTAGTTGTAGATATCTATGTCGTTTATTCAAAAAAAGATTCACTCAATCCTACTCCCAAAATATTGGTAAATAATAATTATGAAATCAAATTAGATCATTTATATCAATTTACAGAAAACTCTTGTAATGATAGGGATGAGACTGAGCGCTATTTAATAACTTATCGTCTTTATATTCACAAAGAAATAAAAATGAAATTTATCAATGAATTTAAACACACTCTTTCTCTTTGTGGAGTTTCTAAAATAGCTTATGCCGTTAATTCTACAAATATAAAATATTCACCATTTTATCTTAAAGATATCATATTCCCCTATAGGATACACTCTGCTTTATATCAAGAAATGTTTGGAATCAAAGAGCTATATGAAGACATAAAGAAATTTGAAAACATTATTGAAGTTAAACAACTTAATACAAACCAATACGCTGTTAATGGTTTTAAAACCAATGAAAACAACTTAAAAAAAGTCATCAGTTCTGAAATTCAAAGAAATTCAGATTATATTTTAAAATTCTATATTAATGATAGTGCTTCATTTTCATCTTATTTTAAAGTTGTATCAACTCTAAAAGAAATTATAGATACGAACAGAAATAAGTACTCAACTGAATTTTTCGGAGTTGATAATTATAAAAGGTTAGAACGTGAAAATTTAAGAATAGTAAAGAAAAAATTCCCTTTTCGTATTTATGAAATGACAGAGAAAATGGTTAAAGAACTTGAACCAATAACAAAACAATGAAAGCAGCATCTTTATCAGAAATAAAAAAAGAATTGAGTAATCGATCTCCTAGCGATTTAAAGGAGATGTGTTTGGCTATGGCTAAATTCAAAAAAGAAAATAAAGAGCTCCTTACCTATTTGCTGTACGAAAAAGATGATGAAGCCAGCTACATTGAGGTGGTTAAAGAAGAAATTGAAACTCAATTTGATGAAATGAATAAGAAAACTCCTTATTTTATCAAAAAAAGTACCCGAAAAGTTTTACGAAATACAAAAAAGTATATCCGTTACTCTAAAATTAAAACTACTGAAGCAGATTTGCTTATCCACTTCTGTAAAGTATTACAAGAAAACAACCCTCGTTTAAAATATGATACGGTAATGCTCAACATTCATAACCGACAAATAGAGCTTATCCGAAAAGCTGTAAAGGCACTTCACTCCGATTTACAATTTGATTACGAAAGTGAAATTGAAGGCTTAGAAGAGCAATTGAAATAAGTACATTTGCAGCACAAAAATCAAACAATGCCCCAAGAAAACAAGACCATCAATTCTCAAAAAATAGAAAGTTGTATTGCTACTTTAGAGCAATTATTAGGTGATACCAATCAAATTTTTGAATTACCAGAAGAACAGCGAGTTGCCTTGATGAAAGCTGCAGGCTTACTTTCAAGACCAAGTAGAGAGGAATTTGATAAGCGTAAAAAGGATGCTAAAAAAGCTGCCAAACGTAAAATGATTGAACGTGACAAGCACGCTAGAAAAGAAACAGGAATACGTAGTGCTCGTGAAGCTGATGTGTTTGAAGCACCTAAATTACTACTCAATCTGCCGAAAGGCGAAAACGATACCCAAAACGAATTAGAATCGCCAAGAAATTGTTACGTATGTAAAAAAGTGTACACCAAATTGCACCATTTTTATGATACGATGTGTAGCGATTGTGGTGATTTAAATTATATGAAACGTTTTCAGACAGCAGACTTAACCGGTCAGGTTGCTGTTGTTACTGGTTCGAGATTAAAAATTGGTTACCACATTACATTAATATTATTGCGTTCGGGAGCTTCAGTTGTTGCTACTACCCGATTTCCGGTAGATTCTGCTTTGCGTTTTGCTAAAGAAAAAGATTTTGCTGATTGGGGACATCGCTTAAAAATTCACGGTTTAGATTTAAGACACATACCAAGTGTAGAGATATTCTGCAACTTTATTGAACAACAATATGATAGATTAGACATTCTAATTAATAATGCAGCTCAAACCGTTAGGCGACCAGCAGGATTTTATCAACATTTAATGAGTAATGAAGAGCAGCCTATCGCATCATTACCTCCATTTGCACAAGAATTATTAAAAGATCATAACAGTTGTTTAACTGAAATTAAACAATTGTCTATCGGAACAGAAAAAGAAGAAAATAGCAGACTTCCTGTTAACTGGCAAAGTCCTGAACCGGGAATTGGTTTAAGAGCTTCTGCAAAATTATCTCAAATTCCTTACAGTTTTGATAATGCTTTACCCAATAAAGAAGTGTTTCCTGAAGGAAAATTGGATGCTGATTTACAGCAAGTAGATTTACGAAAGACCAACAGTTGGCGTTTAAAATTAGGAGATATTGAAACCGCAGAAATGGTTGAAGTTCAACTGGTAAATGCTGTAGCTCCTTTTGTGTTGTGCAATCGTTTATCCTCTTTAATGCGTAAAGAAAACACAGGGTGTAAACACATCATTAATGTTTCGGCAATGGAAGGTAAATTTCATCGCTTTAAAAAGGTGGATAGACATCCGCATACCAATATGGCTAAAGCTGCATTAAATATGTTAACACATACTTCGGCAAGTACTTTTGCTAAAGATGGTGTTTTTATGAATGCTGTAGATACCGGTTGGGTTACTGATGAAGATCCTGTAGAATTATCGAAACAAAAGGTAGAAACACATGATTTTCAGCCTCCTTTAGATATTGTTGATGGTGCTGCTCGTGTTTTAGATCCGCTAATTGATGGTATCAATACAGGGAAACATTGGTGTGGTAAATTTTTAAAAGATTATTTCCCTATCGATTGGTAGAGGCGAATCGCCTCAGATAATTATTGAGTAAGATAACGGTTTTGTTCTTCTGAATAAGGAAAAAGAAGATTAGAAAATTGGGGATGTGTAAAGCTCACTCCTAAAAACAAAAAACACACCCCTAACCCCTCTCGAGAGGGGAATGAGTAAGACAACGGTTTTATAAATTAATAATATCTCATCTCACAGGGGAGAGAAAAAAATGAAAAGAAAAATTATACCATACAATCCAAAGCTGAAAGAATTTGCTAGAAAGCTGAGGAACAACAGTACTAAGAGTGAGATTAGATTGTGGCAACAGCTTAAAGGGAAACAATTTTTTGGCTATGATTTTCACAGACAAAAGCCACTGCTTAATTATATTGCTGACTTTTATTGTTATGAATTAAATTTAGTTATTGAACTTGATGGTTATACCCATCAATTTGAAGAGATTGTAATAAAAGATGAAACAAAGCAACAGGAATTAGAATCAATTGGTTTAACTGTTCTCAGGTTTGATGACGAAGAAGTAATGAAAGATATGAATAACGTACTTATATCAATAGAAGGATATATGCTTGAGTTTGAAAAACAAACACAAGAAAAATTATAAAAGCAACAACTTCCCCTCTTGAGAGGGGAAAGATTTTCTTCTTCTGACGAAGGAAGAAGATTAGAAAATTTGGGGTGTGTAAAAACTCACTCCTAAAAAAAAATAAAATAAATAAAACACATTATGCCATTTTCAAAACTAGGAATTTCTAAACATTTAATTAATGGATTAGAAAAGTTCAACTATACTAAACCCTATCCTATTCAGGAACAAACGATACCTGCGATATTAAACAACAAAGATGTTTTAGGTATTGCACAAACGGGATCGGGTAAAACCGCCAGTTATGTGTTACCTATTTTACAAAATTTAGAAGGAAAAACGACTACTAAAAATAGACACATTAATGTATTGGTTATTGTGCCTACAAGAGAATTAGCAGTTCAGGTAGAAGGTGTTTTTAAAGATTTTGGCTTTTATTTACCTTTTAATTTAAAATCGTTAGCAGTTTTTGGAGGAGCATCAATAAACCCGCAAATGCAAGCATTGCAAAATGTAAATGTTTTAGTTGCTACACCAGGTAGGTTAATTGAATTGGCAAAAACGAATGCCTTGCATTTAGATAGTATTTCTACCTTGGTTTTAGATGAGGCAGATAAGATGTTAAACTTAGGTTTTAAGGATGAAATGGATGAGATATTTTCCATGCTACCAAAAAAACGCCAAAACTTACTATTTTCTGCAACACTTAGTCCTGATGTGCAAAACATAGAGAGACTATTATTAAATAATCCAGAGGTTTTTAAAGTAGAAGCTGAAAAATCGAACATTGAATTAATAAAACAAGTTGCTTATAGCGTTACAGAAGAACAGAGAGGTCCGCTTTTGCGCTATTTAATTAAAACCAATGAGATGAAACAAGTGTTGGTATTCGCCTCATCAAGATATCAAGCTGATTTAATTGCAGATAAATTGGGTAAAAATGGTATTAAGGCAGCATCAATACACAGTAAAAAAAGTCAAGGATACCGAAGAGATGCTTTAGAAAATTTTAAAACGGGACATTTAAACGTTTTAGTAACAACAGATTTACTATCAAGAGGTATTGATATTGCATTTTTACCTTTTGTAATTAACTATGAATTACCGCGTTCTCCTAAAGATTTTGTTCATCGTATTGGTAGAACTGGTAGAGCGGATAACCCAGGAAGTGCTTTTACTTTTGTAACTGAAGATGCTCAACATCACTTTAAGGTTATTCAGAAAAAAATGAAAAAACAAGTAGAAATGATTGACTCTACAGAATTTGATTTACATGGGTTTTAGGATTTGATACGAGAAACCTTCCCTCTTGAGAGGGGAATGAGTAAGATAAATTTTCAAATAATTATGAGAAAAACACTTTTTATATTTTTATTACTAATTTCAAGACTGTTATATGCTGATGGACTTCCTTTAGATTCTAATGGTAATATTTCTGTACCTCATTCAATTATAGAAATTAATGAATCTCAACAACTTTTTTTAAATAGTCACCGCTATATTATATTAACTCAAAAACAAAAAATAGAATTAGGTAAGTTATGGACACTTGATACTGTTGAGGTTCTCGACCCTAATTATCATGATTGTACTTGTGCTAGAATTTATGGAATATGGATTAGCAAAACTGAAATTGCTTTTCTTGATAGAGATATTAATCAAGAGCAAGATTCTACATCTTATTATGAATTTGTTGAAATGAGTTCAGAAAATATATCATATTATAAAGAAGAAATAAAAACTCATTTATTTATTGGCTTTGAAGGCGAATTATTTTACTTAAACAAAATAGTTTCTTTAGAAAAAGTTAAAGAGATTCTTAACAATGAAAAACTTGATTCTTTTATCATCTTCTTACCTCCAAAAAAAAATAATAGTTATTGGAATAAAATAAAAAACATACAAGAAGAAATAAACAGAACAACTAATGAATCGATAAAGATTTATTGGATGTAATTAAAACACACCCCTAACCCCTCTCAAGAGGGGAATAAACTAACTAACTAACTAACTAACTAACTAACTAACTAACTAACTAACTTTACAAATGGCTCGCTGGAATAATTTCTACCTCATACACATCGAATTTTTAGGCTTTCGCTATTCTGGTTGGCAAATGCAACCGAATGCAAAAACGGTTGAAGAAATGATTGTAAAAACATTTAAATTTATTTTTAAGCATGATAAATTTAAGGTGTTAGGCTGCGGAAGAACTGATGCTAAAGTTTCGGCAGATGATTTTGCGTTAGAGTTATTCTTAAATGAAAGCATTGATGTTTCAAAAATGTTAGAAGAATTAAACCAAAACCTTCCTTTTGATATTAGAGCAAAATCGGTAGAGGAAGTTGATGCTAAATTTAATATTATTCAAACGCCAAAAATTAAAGAGTACCACTATTATTTCTCTTTCGGAGAAAAACCACACCCTTTTAATGCTTCTCATATCATCAACTTTGGAAAAAAATTAGACATTGAGTTAATGCAAGAAGCAGTAAAATTATTTATGGGAACGCATAATTTTAAACGTTTTTGCTGCAAACCTTCAGAAAACACCATTTTTGAAAGAGTAATAATAAATGCCTCCATAGAAAAAAACACCCGATACTTAGGTGATCATATCCCTGCAAATAGTTTTGTTTTTAAAGTAAGTTCTAAAGGTTTTTTAAGGTATCAGGTCAGATTAATGATGGCAGCTTTAATTGATGTAGGCAACGGAACTCATAGTCTTGAAGCGTTTAAAAACCTTTTAACCAACTACAACGATTCTGTGCTTAAAAACAATGCTCCGTCATCGGGGTTAAATTTGCATAAAGTTAGTTTTTAGAACTCGCAATTTTTGCTACTTTTGAGGCTATTATTATCAACGTAAAATATTAAGTTATGAGTATAGAAAGAGAAATTTCAAAAAGAAGCAATGAAAGTTGCGAATTGTGTGGAAACAAAGAAAATTTAAGCGTTTATCACATTCCTCCTACATCAGAAAAAACTACTGAAAAAGCTATCTCTGCTTGTAACACTTGTTTAGCACAAATAGAAGATCCTGAGAGCATGGATGCAAACCATTGGAGATGTTTAAATGATAGCATGTGGAGCGAAACTCCTGCGGTACAAGTTATGGCTTGGAGAATGCTTACGCGTTTACGATCAGAAGGTTGGCCTCAAGATTTATTAGACATGTTATATTTAGATGAGCACAATCAAGGTTGGGCAGAAGCTGATGGCGATGGTGATGATACAGAAAAAATAGTACATAAAGATAGTAACGGTGTTGTGCTTAAAGCAGGAGATTCTGTGGTATTAATTAAAGATTTACCAGTTAAAGGGTCGAGTATGATTGCAAAGAGAGGAACTGCTGTAAGACGAATTTCTTTAGATAATGAAAATGCTGAATATATTGAAGGAAAAGTTGATGGTCAGCAAATTGTTATCATCACTAAATATGTAAAGAAAACATAATGTCTAACGGAAAAAATAGAAAAGACATTTCGATAGGTTTAGAAGTTGAAGTAGTAAAAAAGCAAGACCAACGCTCAGGAAACTTAACAACAGGTATTGTTACCAAAATTTTAACCAACTCTCCTACCCATCCTCATGGTATTAAAGTAATGCTAGAAGGTGGAATTGTTGGTCGAGTTCAGAATATTATTGATTAAAGAAAATTATGCCATTTAAAAAATTAAACCAACCACTAAAAGATGTATTAGAACATCTTGAAATTGTAGAGTCTACTCCTTTACAAAAACTAGCAATACCGAAAATAAAAAGTGGTGCTGATACTTTTATTATAGCTCCTGATGGCAGTGGTAAAACTACTGCACTAATTATTAGTACGCTTCAAAAATTAAAAAGTCAGCCAGAGAGAGACAACCCTAGAGCGTTAATTTTTGTTGAAGACAAAAAAGCTGCTTTAGCATTAGAAGAAGAATTTAAGCGTTTTACACAACAAATGGATTTGCGTATTTACAGTGCATATGAAGAGCAAAACAGAGAAAAGCAACGCGATGCTATTTATGCAGGGATGGACATTGTTATTGGCACTCAAAAACGAATACATAAACTTTACCACTTAAACGGTTTAAATTTAGGTGAATTAAAAATGTTGGCTGTTGCCGATGCTAATTTATTGCCTCAAGGGTCTTTCGCTACAGAAATTATTAGAATTACTGAAAGCTTACCCCGTTGTCAATTTTTAGTTTTCTCTAACGTTAACAATAAAAAATTAGACTATCTAAGAGGTTATTTTATGGATAATGCTCAATTGGTTGAAATTAAATAAGTTATTATGAATTCTATTATAGAAAATACAATTGTATTTGTTAAAGAAGAGCTTAAAAATGCTGAAGGTGGACACGATTGGTTTCATGTTGAACGTGTTTGGAAAAATGCTAAATTAATTGCACAAACAGAAGATGTTATTCCTGAAATTATTGAATTAGCAGCCTTATTACACGATATTGCTGACTCAAAATTTAATGATGGTGATGAAAAAATAGGTCCAAAAAAAGCACTTAACTTTTTAATAGAGCAAGATGCTGAATACAGAACTATTGACCACGTTATTTCCATTATAGAAAACGTATCTTTTAAAGGTGGTAATCAACAACGTACTTTTAATTCTCCAGAATTAGATGTTGTACAAGATGCTGACCGTTTAGATGCTATTGGAGCTATTGGTATTGCAAGAACTTTTAATTATGGAGGTTTTAAAAATAGAGCAATTTATAATCCCGAAATTAAACCCAACCTTAATTTAACTAAGGAGGAATACAAAAATAGTACTGCCCCAACGATAAATCACTTTTACGAAAAGCTACTGCTTTTAAAAGACACGATGAACACCAAAACAGGTGCAGAAATAGCTCATAAAAGACATCAATTTATGGAATTGTATCTAGAGCAGTTTTACCAAGAATGGGAAGGTAAATCGTAGTAAGAACTGAACTTATAATTTTTTAGAAAATCCTCCAACGTAAATTTTGGAGGATTTTTTTTGATAAAAAAAATAATCCCGCTTTCGCGGGATTATTAAAATTGCAAATCTATAAGCCAGATTCTGTCTTCTAAAAATAGAAGTTCTATCATTTATCTAGGAATAAAGTTGCCCTTACCCTCTAACAATCTACCCTCCGAGAAAAGCGAGTAACTCTTAGTCCCGGTTTATTTGATTTTTCAGCCCCAAAGGTTTACCAAGCTTACAAAATCTCTTTTGTAACTGGTGAGCTCTTACCTCACCTTTTCACCCTTACTTTAATAAATTAAAGCGGTATATTTTCTGCTGCACTAGCTGTCGTTAAAAAATTCCTTTAAAAACGCCCTAGCTTTCGCTAGGTTGGGTACTCTTTGCTGTCCAGACTTTCCTCTTCATTACAAGAATGAAGCGATAGAACGATTTGCTCTGCGAAATTAGTTATTAGTTGTTAGGAATTGGTTTTTAGAAAGATAAAATATTTAGTGGTGGATTTGATAATAACTTCTTATCGATACTTTTCTATTAAAATTGGATTAAAAGCAATATTTAATATTAAAACAGACTGTCAGTTCGAGTGATTTTTTGAAAAAAAATTGTATCGAGAACCAATGATTTACATAAAATGTGTTCTCGATACTAAATTCTTATAGAATTTCACTCGAACAGACATTTTGCAAACTTTTCAATTTTGAATTAACACCTCAGTTGCCCCCATTCCATATTCTCTAAAATCAGCATCTTTAATAATAATGCCATCATAATTAGATAAGAAATTAATTAATTCTGTTTTTAAAACACCTGTACCCACGCCATGAATAAAAACTATGCTCGAAATCTTTTTATCAAAAGCTGCATTCAAACACTTTTTAACGTGTTGCATTTGAGTGTGTAATTTTTGCCAATCATCTAGTTTTTGAGGAAACTCTACCAACTCATCTAAATGTAAATCTATTTCTAGCTTACCTTGATAGCTGAATTTTGAAGAATTGATATAAGAAGTCAGTACATTTTTGCTGGATGACCACTTATCGGTATTGGCAACACTCAATTTTTGTATAACATCAGCATCCTCTATGGTATAACTGTGCGAATTATCTTCTCTTATAATTACAACTTCGTGAGCTGATTTTTCATAATCAAACCCATCAGTGCACGTAACTACAATACGATTGTTTGTTAAAACTGTTTTTATCGTTCCTTCAAAATCTTCGTTGAGTATTTTTACTTTATTTCCTACTTGTATTTTCACATCACAAAAATAAATAAATTACTATACTAGAGGGCTACTTTATTTATAAACGTTTTAAATTAAAAATCATTTTTAATATTTTGAGTTATGAACCAATTAAAAAATTAAATTTGCCATCTTAAACTAAAACAAGATTTAAAATGAAAAAAACGATAATTATTGCTAGTGCAGCATTTTTAATGGCCTGTGGTCAAGCAGAACAACCTAAAGAAGAAGTAACAGAAATGGTTGAAGAAGTAACGGTAGAAATTACCAAGCATGGTGCTGATATTAATGAAGATGGTGCAATTAGTGCTTCTGAATTTTTAGCACAGTTTGAAGGGAAAGACTCGTTAGTTACCAAAATTACTGCTCCTATTACAGAGGTTTGTGCTAAAAAAGGATGTTGGATGATGTTGGATTTAGGTAATGATAACAACATGAGAATTACATTTAAAGATTATGATTTTTTTGTACCTAAAGATGCTGCAGGAAGTATGGCAACTATCGAAGGTGTTGCAACTATTGATACAACAGATATTGCTACATTAAAACATTATTTAGCTGATGCTGAAGCATCACAAGAAGAGATTGATGCGGTTACTGAACCAGAAATCAATTATTCTTTTGAAGCTATTGGTGTAATTATCAAAAAAGAAAATACTAGCGATGCTAAATAAAAAATTTATACAATTCATTTTAGGGTGCCTTTTGGTGCCCTTTTTTGTATCCTGTTCTACTTCAGAAGAAAAAATAGAAGAAAGCTGTACTAAAATTACAGTTTCAGAGATTAATCCCAACGGAGATAGCGAATTGGCTTTATTAATGCGTCAAATGTATGTTGATGCTGATTTAATTAAACAAAACATTATTGACAATAAAGGAAATATTTCTGAAGAGTTTATTAAAGAGTTAGAACAGGTTCACAATGCCATCCCTACAGATAAGGATGTAAAAACTCCAGAATTTGAAGCTTTTAATAAAGCGTTGATTTTACAAGCAGAAGCACTTAAAAATACAACTGAAAATAAATCGGAAGCTTTTAATCAATTAGTAAATCGTTGCATTGATTGCCACGGTAGTTTTTGCCCTGGTCCTATCAAAAAAATAAAAAAACTGATTATCACAAATCCATAATTTACCATTGGTAGTTTTATTTTACCATTGGTGTAAATCAAGATTACATTGGTCGATAATTTAACTACTTTCGTGAACATTAAAAACAGAAAAATAACACTTATGAAAAGATTATTATTGTCAGCGGCTCTTTGTGTAGGAATACTTGGAGCACAGGCACAAAACAAAATCGAGTTTGAGCAATACAAACTTAAAAATGGTATTAATGTTATCTTACATGAAGATCATTCAACTCCAATAGTAGCAATAACAGTACTTTACCATGTTGGATCTAAAAATGAAGACACTAGCCGTACAGGTTTTGCTCACTTTTTTGAGCATTTAATGTTTGAAGGGTCTGAAAACATTGGCAGAGGAGAATATATGAAAACGGTTTCTTCTAACGGAGGTATCTTAAATGCAAACACTTCTTTTGATAGAACTTTTTATTATGAAATTTTACCATCAAACCAAGCAGAATTAGGTTTATGGATGGAATCTGAAAGAATGTTACATTTAAAAATTGATTCTATAGGTGTTGAAACTCAAAGAGAAGTTGTAAAGGAAGAATATAGACAACGTTATGACAATCAACCTTACGGTACTTTTTTACCTGAGATGTTTAAAAGAGCATTTGTTGAGCATCCTTATAGCTGGATGCCAATTGGATCTTTAGAACACTTAAACAGAGCAAGTATTGAGGAGTTTAGAGATTTCTACAAAACTTATTATGTACCCAACAATGCAACAATTTCTATTGCTGGTGATATCAATAAAAAAGATATCAAAAAATGGATTAACAAATATTTTGCTTCTATTCCAAAAGGTACTAAACCTATGAATAGACCAACAATTGTTGAACCTATTAAGCATAAAGAAATTAGAGATACCATTTATGATAATATTCAATTACCTGCTGTAATGATGGGATATCATACTGCTGCACAAGGAACTCCTGATGCTTATGCCATTGATATGTTAGCTCAAGTATTGTCTCAAGGAAAAAGCTCTAGATTACAAAAAAGTATTGTTGATGAACAACAAAAAGCTTTATTTGTTGGTGCTTTTCCATTACCATCAGAAGATCCAGGTTTATCTTTAATGTTTGGAATTACTAATATGGGTGTTTCTCCAGCAGATTTAGAAGCTGCTATGGATGCTGAAGTTGTAAAAGTTCAAAATGAATTAATTACTGAAGAGGAATTTCAAAAATTAAGAAATCAAATTGAAAATGATATGACTTCTCAAAACTCTAAAGTGGAAGGTGTTGCTGAAAATTTAGCTAACTATTTTGTTTATTATGGTGATGCAAATTTAATTAACACTGAAATTGATAGATACATGAAGGTTACTAGAGAAGACATTCAACGTGTAGCTAAAGAGTATTTTAGAACAGACAATAGAGTTGTTTTACTTTATTTACCTAAAGAAAGTAAATAAAAAACCCCTTTAATTAAAGACATTCAAAAAATATAAAAATGAAAAAAATAGGAATATTAATAATGGCAGTAACGTTTAGTGCTGGAGTTTTTGCTCAGAAACTAGACCGAAGTAAAAGACCAACCGCTGGTCCTGCTCCAGAAATTAAATTAGGTAAAATAGAATCTTTTACCTTAGAAAATGGATTAAAAGTATTTGTTGTTGAAAATCACAAATTACCAAAAGTATCATTCTCTTTAACTTTAGATATCGACCCGATAATGGAAAAAGATATGATGGGTTATATCTCTACTACAGGAGAATTATTAGGTAGAGGAACAAAAAATAGAACCAAACAACAATTAGATCAAGAAATTGATTTTATCGGTGCTACACTTAGTCCTTACTCTACAGGTATTTATGCTTCAGCATTAACTAAACATCAAGACAAATTACTAACCTTAATGTCTGATATTTTAATGAATGCTGATTTTAAACAAGAAGAATTAGACAAAATTAAAACGCAAACAATTTCTGGTTTAGCAACAAGCAAAGATAGTCCTGATGCAATTGCTAGCAATGTTGGTAGTGTTTTAATTTATGGTAAAAACCATCCTTATGGAGAAATAACAACTGAAGAAACTGTAGAAAAAATTACATTAGAAAAATGTAACGAGTATTATTCTACTTATTTCAGACCTAATGTAGCATATATGGCTGTTGTTGGTGATATTACTTTAGCTGAAGCTAAAACATTGGTAAACAAATATTTTTCTTCATGGGAAAAAGGAGATGTACCAAATCACAAATACAGAACACCTACAGCTCCAGAGCAAACAAAAGTTGCTTTTGTACATAAAGAAGGTTCAACACAATCTATCGTAAACATTACCTACCCTGTTAACTTAAAAAAGAACAGCCCTGATATTGTTAAAGCTAGAATTATGAATGCTATTTTAGGTGGCGGTTCTACTGGTCGTTTATTTTTGAACTTACGTGAAGGACATGGTTACACTTACGGTGCTTATTCTTCTTTATCTTCAGATCAATTAGTAGGTGACTTTAATGCTAATGCGAAAGTAAGAAATGAAGTAACAGATAGCTCTATCACTCAATTTATTGTAGAATTACACAAAATGATTGATGAGAAAGTAACTGCAGAAGATTTACAAAATGTAAAAAATTACATGAGTGGAACATTTGCTTACACGTTACAGGACCCTAAAACTATTGCTCGTTTTGCTTTAAATATTGAAAAATACAATTTACCAGCAGACTACTACTCTACTTATTTAAAACAAATAGAAGCAGTAACTATTGAAGATGTTCAAGCAATGGCTAAAAAATACATTAAGCCAGATAATGCTATCATTTTAGTAGTTGGAGATAAAGCTGTTGCTGATAAGTTAGGCGTTTTTAGTGCAGATAAAACTGTTGCTTTTTATGATAATTATGGTAACGACTGGGTAGAGCCTTTAAAATCTGCACCAGAAGGAGTTACTGCACAAACTGTTTTAGATCAAGCATTAGTTGCTAAATATGGAATGGGAAAAGGAAAAAGTTTAGATAAAAAGCTTAAAAAAATCAAAGACATTACTGTTAAGATGAAAGCTTCTATTCAAGGACAAACTATTGATGTAACTCGTTACCAAAAAGCTCCTAACAAATTTGTACAAGCAATGTCAATGCAAGGAACTGTAGTTCAAAAACAATCTTTTGACGGAACTAAAGGAAAAATTAGCGGAATGCAAGGGAACAAAGACATTGAAGGAGATGAATTAGCATCATTAAAAATTAGCTCTATCATGTTTAATGATACCAAATATGAAGAATTAGGCTTTAAATTTGAGTTATTGGGTATTGAGCCAGTTAACGATAAAGATGCTTATAAAATTGCTGTTACTAAACCTAATGGTGATTTAGAAACAGAATGGTATAATGTTGAAACTGGTTTTCAAGTAAAATCTGTAAGCTCTCAAAAAAATGAGCAAACTGGAGGAGATATTTTAATTGTTGTAGAATTTTCTGATTACAAAGAAGTAAACGGAATACAATATGCTCACAAAATAAAACAATCTTTTGGACCACAATCTTTAGATATGGAAGTTCTTTCTATCGAGTTTAACACTAAACTTGCTGATGATGTTTTTGAATAAAAACAAATAACATAAACTATTAATCCCAACCTTTTTAAGGTTGGGATTTTTTTGTGTAAAATGTAATAAACAATAAGGTTAACCTAATTAAAATAAAACATATGATTAAAAAAATCACAGTATTAACAGCCATTTCATTTCTAATAATAAATTTATATGGTCAGGATAAATATGTAGGAGATTTTTCAGATAATCAATTCTTTTTAGGTGGTAACACAAAAATTCCTATTGGTAATCATATAGGTTATGATGAAGATGAAGGTTTAGAAATAGCTATAAAATATGGTAAGAATGCATCAATTAAAAGTGTAGCTGTTTTATCAGGAAATGATACCGTTTGTTTTGAACAGCTTAATTTTCCGAACAAAAAAACAGATTGGATTGAAATAAAAAAAGGGCTTTGGAACAACTCAGTAGATAATGAAGAGGAACTAATTAAGTCCTTTTCTGAATCTGATGAAATAAAAATGCATTACGCTGGATTTTTAAAAAATGAGAATCCATTTGATAACTCTTTCATTAGGAACAAACCACTAATTGGTAAGTTAAAATGGTTTATTAAGGGGTTTGCAATTGGAGCTATCAATGTAAAACCAAATACGTTAAGAATAATAAAAATTTCACCCGAGTTAGCTTACGGTTCAAAAGGCGGTGGAAACATACCTCCTAATTCAACAATTTATTACGTTATTTATAACTTGGAGAATCCTATATTTTTATAATCAATTTACAAATAAAACTGCGGCTATTTCTTATTTAAAAGTTTGCCTAATTCTGCTTCTAATTGCTGTAAATCATCAAGATAAATTTCAACAAAAAATGTTTTAATCTCTCCATTTTGATAAATCACTCTGATTTCATTACTTCTATTCGTATTTGCATATGGAATAAGTAAATCATAGAACACATTACTAGTCTTGTAGTTCCCCGCAATAATAATTTCTTTTATTTCATTTAAAGAAAAAGCTTTATCTCTATAAAATAAATTAAAAAAATGATAACTTCTTATTACAAACTTATCCGAAAACAATAGCACTTTTACATTACCAGAAGCTAATAATATCAACAGCAAGAAGCCTCCAATTACATAAAAAAAAGTTGAATTAACTGGATAAACTCTGAAGTAAAGAAATGTAATTGCTGCAACGATTAAGATTTTAAAAATCCAAGAAAACAACTCTCTCATAAGCCCCATTCCTACTGTTAATATCGGTCTCTTCATTTTATTAAATTAAAAAACCCTCTCAATATCATATTGAGAGGGCTAAATATAAAGTTTTGTAATCTTCTATATACTCATAGCACCCAATAAAACTACAGGGTTTTCCATTAAGTTTTTAAAGGTATTTAAGAATTGAGATCCTGCAACACCATCCACTACTCTATGATCGCAAGAAAGTGTTACTTTCATTACATTACCAGGAACAACTACTCCATTTTTAACTACAGGAACTTGTTTTGTTCCTCCAATTGCTAAAATACAAGCATCTGGTGGATTAATAATTGCGGTAAACTCTTCAATGCCAAACATTCCTAAATTAGAAATAGTAAATGTACTACCTTCCCAATCTTCTGGTTGTAATTTTTTATCTCTTGCTCTTACAGCAAAATCTTTCACTTCTATAGAAATTTGGCTTAATGTTTTACCATCAGCAAAACGTACCACAGGCACTAACAAGCCATCTTCTACAGCAACTGCAACACCAATATTTACGTGTTCGTTGTAACGAATTCTATCTTCTAACCAAGAAGAGTTAACCGTTGGATGTTGTTTTAATGAAGCTGCTACCGCTTTAATAATTAAATCGTTAAACGAAATTTTAACCGGAGCTACATCATTAATAGATTTACGAGCTGCAATTACATTATCCATGTCAATATCCATGGTTAAGTAAAAGTGAGGAGCAGTAAATTTACTTTCTCCTAACCTGCGTGCAATTACTTTACGCATTTGCGAAACTGGCACTTCAGTATATTTTTCTACACCTACAAAATTTTGAGAAGCACTGCTTCCGTTATAATTTTCGATGTCTTTTTTTACAATTCTACCACCATCACCAGAACCATTTACCAACGCTAAGTTGATATTTTTATCTTCTGCTAACTTTTTAGCTAATGGCGAAACCATTAATCTTCCATTACTAGAATTCTGAGTAGTAATTGTTGGACTTTGCGTTTTTACAACTGTAGCTTCTGGAGCTGCAGCTTTTGGTGCAGCGGCTATTGGAGCTTTAGCTTCTGCAGGTTTTTCTGCAACAACTTCAGCTTTTGGTTCTTCTTTTAATAATTCAGAAAAATCTTCTCCTTTTTCACCAAAAATTGCCAAAACCGTATCTACTGGAGATGTTCCTCCTTCAGGTACACCAATATGCAATAAAGTTCCATCTACAAAAGATTCGAACTCCATTGTTGCTTTATCAGTTTCGATATCTGCCAACAAATCTCCTTCACTTACCTTATCTCCAACTTTTTTATGCCATTTTGCTACCACTCCTTCAGTCATGGTATCACTTAATTTGGGCATTCTAACTATTTCAGCCATTCTTTTTTTAGTTAAAAGTTGAAAGTTAAAAGTTAAAAGTTTTCACTTTACACCATTAAACTATTCAACCTAATTAATATTTTTAAAATAGCAACTAACAACTAGTCACTAACTACTATAAACTAATTACTCCTTTATAAACGGATAATCTTCAGCGTAAATATCTTCATACATTGCTGCTGCCTCCGGAAATGGAGATTCTTCAGCAAATGTAATTGCATCTTCAATTTGTTTTTTCACTTTATCGTGAATAGCATCCAATTGTTTATCTGTAGCAAATTTATTTTCTTTAATCGTTTTTAAAACTTTTGCTATTGGATCTTCTCCTTGATATTTTGCTTCTTCATCTTTGGTTCTATACTTACGCGGATCAGACATTGAATGCCCTTTAAAACGGTACGTTTCCATTTCTAATAAGTAAGGTCCTTTACCATCTCTACAATGTTTAGCAGCTTTAGCAATTGCTTCATGCACAGCTTCAACATCCATTCCATCAACAGCCTCACCAGGCATATCATAACTTAAACCAATTTTATATAATTCTGTTACGTTAGATGTTCTTTCTACAGAAGTACCCATTGCATATTTATTGTTTTCAATAATATAAATAACAGGTAATTTCCAAGTCATTGCCATATTAAAAGCTTCGTGTAAAGCTCCTTGACGAATTGCTCCATCTCCCATAGAACACATAGTTACAGCGTCAGTTCCTTTATATTTCTCAGCAAAAGCTAATCCTGCTCCTAAAGGAATTTGACCTCCAACAATACCATGACCTCCAAAAACTCTTTTACTTACATCAAACATATGCATAGATCCACCTTTACCTTTAGATAAACCAGTAGTTTTCCCATACAATTCTGCCATCATATATTTAATATCAGTTCCTTTTCCTATAGGATGTGCATGACAACGGTAAGCTGTAATCATATTATCTGCAGGTTTTGTTGCAGATACTGCTCCAGCAACTACTGCTTCTTGACCAATATACAAATGTAAAAAACCTCCAAACTTACGCTGGATGTACAATTGACTTAGTTTTTCTTCGAATTTACGCATCAAATGCATTGATTCGTACCAACTCATATACTGCTCTTTCGAAAATTTTGCCTTCTTTGCCATAATTTTAATTTTGTTCCGCAAATTTATAATAAAACATTGGTAAAAAAAGTGCTTAACGAACCTTTTTTATCCAACACCTTTATAAGCTAAAAAAAATGAAATTATTTTCATCTTCTTTTTAAGAAAAAAGGAACATTTTTTTAGCTTATTATATGTTCATCAAAAGTTTAAAGCCTCTGCATCAAAAGAAAAAGGTAATAAATCTCCAATGCTTTTAAATGTCCAAATTTTAGAGTTACCTGCTTTTAACGTAATTTCTATAGGAGATTTTTGTTGATGTTCATATTCAGAAATTACTTGCCTGCAAGCACCACAGGGCGAAAAAGGATTTTCTCTAGATTGCTCTGTAGTAATTACCAATCGTTCAATTGTTTGATTAGGATATTGAGATTTTGCTGCAAAAATAGCAACCCGCTCGGCACATATCCCCGAAGGATAAGCAGCATTTTCTTGGTTAGTTCCTAAAACAATCTCCTTATTTTCTAATTGTAAAGCACTACTTACCCTAAAATTTGAATAGGGAGCATAAGCATTTTTTAAATTATTATCTGCCATATTTAATAAATTGGCAGTGCTTTTAGGTATTTCATCATCTATATTCTTATACTCTAAGAATTCAATGTTCAAGTTTTTTTTATTCATTTAACAATTTATTAATGCTAATTTTAGCTTCTATAAAATAATTTGATTCAAACGTAATAAAAATTGATATGAAAATATACTTTTTACTTATAACAATTATCGCTAGTACTTTATTTTCTTGTTCTAAAGAAGAAGGTGAAGGAGGTAGATCTTCTATTACTGGTAAAATTCACCTTACAGATGTAACTGGTGGAAACCAAGGAGATTATTATGCCCCTGATTATGATGTGTACATCTTATATGGTGAAGATGATGACATTTATGATGATGACACAAAAACCAATTATGATGGTTCTTTTAAATTTGTCAATTTAAGAGAAGGATCATACAGAATCTTTGCATACACAAGAGATGCTGCTGATCCATCAGGTGTTAAACCTGTTTTTACTTCCATCCAAATTAGTGGAGAAGAAGACGCTAGTGTGGGTACAATAGAAGTTCAAAAATAAATTTGAACACCCTTCAAAACATATTATCTCAACTCTCGCCTATTACATTAGAAGAAATGGATAGGGTGAAACTGCAAAACAGAACAGATACTAAATTTGTTTTTGAAGCAGACTTGTTGCCTATTATTTTGGCTGATATTAAAGATGATTACTCCATTTTAGAAATAAAAAACAAACGTACCAATAGCTATCAAACACTATATTACGATACACCTCTATTTACAAGCTACATTCAGCATCACAACGAAAAAGCAAATAGAATAAAAGTTCGATTTAGAAAATATATTGAATCTGACCTAAATTATTTAGAGGTTAAGTTTAAAAACAATAAAAGCAGAACCATCAAAGCCCGTAAAAAAGTAAGTTCATTAGAAACTGAGCTTTCTCAGGATTCTAAGCAATTTATTGAAGGTAATTCCTTTTATAAAGGGAGTGAATTAATTCCTACCTTATGGAATAAATTTACACGATTAACATTAGTGCACAAAACACAAAATGAGCGACTTACTATTGATTTAAATTTAAGTTTTGAAAACTTTAAAAATCAAGAAGTAAAAGAAATACCTCATATTATAATAGCTGAAGTAAAACAAGAAAAAGCTTCTGGAAACTCTGATTTTATTAGAGCCATAAAAAAACACCATATCCGACCAAGTGGAATGAGTAAATATTGTGTTGGAACAGCATTACTTAATCCTCAGCTAAAATCGAATAATTTTAAAGAACGAATATTAAATATAAATAAACTAGAACATGTTAGAAGAATTACTGCTTAGAATCCCAATATTAGGATCGAAATTAATTGATTATGATGATTTTTTCGAAATGCTTATCCGTTTCGCAATTAATTTTTCTGTTGTATTTTTATTGGTAAGGGTAATCTACTTTCCAACAAATAGGCGAAAAGACTATTTAGTAACCTTCTTCTTAATAAACATTCTCATATTTTTTGTTTGTATTATAATGAATGATGTTAAAATGAATATGGCTTTTGCTTTTGGTTTGTTTGCTATTTTTGGAATATTACGATACCGAACAGAGCAGCTCCCTATAAAGGAGATGACCTACCTCTTTATGGTTATTGCTATTGCTGTACTCAATTCCTTGGCTGGTAAAAAAGTTAGTTTTGCTGAGTTAATGCTCGTGAACGTAGCTATCGTTACTGCTACATTTTTATTAGAAAAAGTGTTTTTATTAAAACATGAATCTAGAAAAGGTATTTTATATGAAAAAATAGAAAATGTTAAACCCGAAAATCATGACAAATTGATTGCTGACTTAAAAGAAAGAACAGGTTTAGATATCAATAGAGTACAAATAGGCAGAATAGATTTTTTAAAAGATACGGTAAAGATTATCATCTTTTACTTTGAAGAAGATCCAAGCAACAGTTTTAATGATGACAGTACTTATGTAAGTAATAAAAATGAATAGACTAATTCTTATCCTATTATTATCAATCCCTTTTATTACTAATGCACAAGTTGTTAGTGATGCTAAATTATGGACAGGTATTACCTTAAATAAGAAAGTAGATAAATTTAGTTTTTCATTTAAAAATCAAGCTCGATTTAATGAAAACATGTCTCATTTGTATAAGGTATTTACTGATATTGGTGCTGATTACAAGATTGTAAAAGGCTTATATGTTGGTGCAAACTATCGTTTTAACCGTTTTAATTATTATGAAACTAAAAATTACGAATTGTACCACCGATTTAGTTTGGGTATAGCTTACAAATATAAAATTGAACAATTTAAGTTTTCGGTTAAAAATAGGTTACAACACGGTACATCTAAAGGAAATAAAAATAGCACTACTTTTAATAGAACAAAATTTGTAATTGCATACAAAGCTAACGATCAATTTACACCATACATCTCTTACGAATTGTTCTACTCATTTAATATAAAATATATTGTAGCTAGTCGTTTGGCTCTGGGAAGCAAAGTAAAAATCAATGAGAACAACAGTATTAAAGCATACTACTTTTTTGGAGACTCTTACAATGTTAATAATATCAAACATAATCACGTTTGGGGTGTAACTTATAGCATCAAATTATAAACTCCCTATTTATAATCTTTATATTTGCTCGTTCAGAACAAAAAAGTAGAAATAGCTAATGTTTAAATTCATTTTCAGTAAAACATTCTTAATTAATATTGTTATTGCCTTATTATTGGCTGTAGGTATTATTTTAGGAATTTTTAAATTTATTGATGGTTACACCCATCATGGTGAAACCATTAGTGTACCATCTTTAGAGGGCTTACCAGTAGAAGATGTTAAAACTGTTTTATCAGAAAAAGGATTACGTTTTGCAATTTTAGATTCCATTTATGTTCCTAAAGCAGAAAAAGGTGTTGTTTTAGACCAGAACCCTAGAGCAGATGATTTTGTTAAACTTAACAGAACCATTTACATCACTATTTCAAAGGTTATCCCTCCTAAAATTACTATGCCAAATGTTGTTGATATGTCATTACGTTTAGCTGTTGCAAAATTAGAAAGCTACGGATTAAAAGTGCAAACAAAATATAAACCATCAGAATGCGTTAACTGTGTACTATCTCAAGAACTAAACAACAAAAAAATCGATCCAAAAACTCCAATAAACAAAGGTGCCACCATTCTATTAATTATTGGTAGTGGAACTAGTAATACTAAAGTTTTAGCTCCTTATTTAATTGGTTTATCGCAAGATGAAGCTAGACAAAAACTAATGGAATCATCTTTAAATATAGGGTTTTCAGATTATAGCAATTGCGAAACATTAGAAGACAGTTTAAATGCTAAAGTATTTAGACAGATTCCTGTAAGAAGTCAAAATATAGCAATAAATATGGGAAGCGATGTTGATTTATATTTTACTTGTGATACAAGCTTAATTGATATTAATCCTCCAGTTATTGATAGTACCTTAATCGATTCTATAAACTAATGAGAATACTATTTTTATTCATATCATTACTATTCTTTTTTGCTTCGTCATCGGCTCAAAAAGATACCTTATTAGAATTGAGAGGAAACAATACAATCCGTGTTGCACATCAAACAATTAAGCAAACTAAAAAAAACGATAAAGCCTTATTAACACTTCCTTTTTTAGATGATTTTTCGCAATACACCCACTACCCTAACCAAAGTTTATGGACAGATCATAATGCTTACATCAATAGCAGCTTCCCTATCAATCCACCAACTTATGGTGTAGCCACGTTTGACGGATTAGATTCTATAGGTCAACCATATAATTTTATACCTTCTTCTTATGGTATTGCAGACTACTTAACTTCAAACCCTATCGATTTAACAACAATAGTAGACAGTGTTTATTTAAGTTTTTATTTTCAACCTCAAGGAAATGGGAATAAACCCGAAGCTAAAGATTCTTTAGCAGTAGAGTTTTTTCGAAAAAGAGATACTACATGGGTACGTCAATGGAGTTCGATAGGAAGCACTAACTTACCTTTTCAAAAAATAATGCTACCAGTCGATACATCATTTCAAAATGATACTTTCCAATTTCGTTTTTTAAATTACGCATCCCTTTCTGGTAATGTAGACCATTGGCACGTTGATTATGTTTATTTAAACGACAATAGGACTATTGCCGATACTGCTTTAAATGATGTTTCTTTTATCACTAATAATTATGGCTTATTATCAGAATTATCATCTTTACCTTGGGAGCATTATTTAACCGATACCATTGGTTTAATGGATAGCGTAATGAATGTTACCTATAAAAATAATCACAGTTCAAGCTATGGGATTTTTTATAAATATCAAGTAGTTGAAGATAACGGATTAGGAGCAACAATAGAAACTTATCCTGCAATAAACTCCTCTAAAGTATTGGCTGCATATTCTTCTATATCAGAACCACAAGCTGTTTACAAAAACCCTTTAAATGACTTTACTTTCCCTTCAGATTTTAATGCTCGGACAAAAGTATTTCAAATAAAAAATTATTTTAATTTAGATAATGGTGGTAGTATTGATTCTCTTGTAAAAAATGATACCGTTATTTCTTACCAAGTTTTTGGATCTTATTATGCTTATGATGATGGTAGTGCAGAGTTAGGTTATGGTGTACAAGGTGTAGGGTCTAAATTAGCCAACGAATTTGACATTAAAAAAACAGATACCCTAACTGCTTTTCAAATTTACTTTACCCCTGTTTTAAATAATTTAAGTGCCGAATCTTTTAGACTGGTAGTTTGGAGTAGTTTAAATCCAGAAACAATTGTTTATCAGCAAACTGTTCCTTCTTATTATTCTCCAATTTATTCTGCCACTAATGAATTTTTAGTTTACCCTACAGAGCCTGTTATTTTAACAGCAGGAACTTATTATTTTGGTTGGGAAAAAATTACTGCTAACTTTTTAAATGTTGGTTTTGATGCCAATAACAACACCAAAACAAAAATACATTTTAATGCTGTTGGCGTATGGGAAACAGGCTCTTTTGATGGTTCAATGATGTTACGCCCTGTATTTGGAACAATTGATGATCCTCTTGTAAGTGTTAAAACTTCTGATGCAATAATTAACGATGATTTTAATGTATATCCTAATCCTGCTAATAATACCATCTATTTTGAACGTATTGGAGCAATTAATAATACCGAATATCAAATTGAAATGTATAATTTATCTGGACAACTAGTGCTTAATTCAATCACTTCGTTATCCAATAAATTAAATGTAAGTAATGTTAATAACGGAATCTATTTTATCCGCTTTATTAATATTGAAACTCAACAAATTATCACAAAAAAAATAATAATTTCTAAATAAAGTTTTGGAAGAAAAAAACCCACCCACTCAAGCAGATTTATTTGAACACTACAATTTTACTGCAGATAAAGGACAAGAATTACTACGTATAGATAAGTTTTTAATGGATAAAATCCCTAATGCTACACGTAGTAAATTACAATCGGCCATTACTGATGGTCATATATTGGTAAACAAAAAAAATGTAAAATCTAATTACAGGGTAAGACCATTAGATAAAATTACGGTTGAGATGCCTTACCCTCCAACCGAAATTGTGTTGACACCAGAAGATATTCCTTTGGATATTTTGTATGAAGATGATGAAGTTATTGTTTTAAACAAGCAAGCGGGACTAGTTGTTCATCCAGGTTTTGGAAATCATAACGGGACCTTGGTCAATGGATTAATTTATCATTTTAAAAACTTACCAGAAACAGATACTCCTAACCGACCAGGTTTAGTGCATCGTTTAGATAAGAATACTACCGGAATTATGGTAATTGCTAAAACTGATCAAGGATTAGCTCATTTAGGAAAACAATTTTTTGATAGAACCACAGAAAGACGTTACCATGCTATTGTTTGGGGTGATGTAATAGAAGATGAAGGAACTATTGAAGGACATGTTGGTAGAAGTTTAAAGGACAGAAAAGTAATGGATGTGTATCCTGAAGGAGAAGAAGGAAAACACGCTGTAACTCACTACAAAGTATTAAAACGATACGGTTATATTACCTTGGTAGAATGTAAACTAGAAACTGGTAGAACACACCAAATTCGTGTACACATGAAACATATTGGTCATCCACTTTTTAATGATTTTGACTATGGTGGAGATCGTATTTTAAAAGGAACAACCTTTAGTAAATACAAACAGTTTATTCAAAATTGTTTTAAAATACTTCCAAGACAAGCATTACATGCTAAATCTTTAGGTTTTGAACAACCTGCTACTGGAGAAAGATTAAATTTTGAATCTGAATTACCAGAAGATATGCAAGCAGTGTTAAAACGTTGGGATATATATATGGAGAACAGAGAGAAAGAGTAATTTATGCTAAACATAATAAAACAATGGAATGAAAAATATGACGCTTGGTCATTTTTTTCAGACTTTTTGTTTGTTTTTGGTGTACTCGTTTTAGACTGGAGTCCTATTTTATTGATTATACTTTTAATAGTAGATACTATCGTAATGCTATTTTTTGTGCACGTACTCTATTATTTAGAAACTAAAGATTGGATTAGAACAATATCATTTGTTCTTTTCTACCCTTTATTTATAAGTCTATTTGTAGGAATGTATGTAGCTTTAATAAAGCTTGTGGAAACGGTTGAATTGGATGGTGTAATAAATACAGATCCTTTTCAAATACTAAATTCCTATATCTTACCAATAATTTTAGTCTCAAGCGCCTTAAATCATTATGCTGATTTTAGTAGAAGCGTTGCAGAGATGAAAGCAGGAATATATATAGGAACTTTTATTAAACACTTTTTTTTACGATTTGTATTTATCATCGCTATATTTTTAACCTTGGCAATTGGTTACTCTTATTTTAATGCTACAATAGTAATTGTACTAATTATTGGAAAAGCATTATTAAGGTTATGGAATAAAAAGTATAGAGTTATTTTGTAACAATTAATATAACATCCCAACTAAAACGGCAGTAAATAAAGAAGCTAAAGTTCCTCCTATTAGCGCTTTAAAACCATACTTAGCTAATAGGCTTTTCTTTTCTGGCACCAACGAACCGATACCTCCTATTTGTATTCCGATAGAAGCGAAATTGGCAAAGCCACATAAAATGTAGGTTCCCATAATAATAGATTTTTCTTCAAAGAAAACTCCACTCTCTTTCATTTCGCCTAAAGACGCATAAGCGATAAATTCATTTAAGATGGTTTTTTCTCCTAATAGCTGACCAACCAAAAACATATCCTCTTTACAAACACCCATTAGCCAAGCTATTGGAGCGCCTATATAGCCTAAAAACAGTTCAAAAGATAAAGAATCGTATTTAGTATTGGCAGCAATAATTTCATTAAGATGAGTCCATGCTCCAATTTTAAAAAGCATGTAATTAGCCATAGTCATTAAAGCGATAAACACAAGTAACATTGCACCTACATTAACAGCTAATTTTAATCCATCAGTTGTTCCATTTGCAATAGCCTCTAAAGCATTGGCTCCAACTTTCTCTTTACTCATTACTAGTTCCTCATCAAACTCTTCAGTTTCTGGAACTAAAATTTTTGCTGCAACAATAGCTGCTGGTGCTGACATAACTGATGCTGCTAATAAATGTTTAGCAAATTTAACTTGTTCTACCGGATCATCACCACCTAAAAAACCAATATAAGCGGCTAAAACACCACCTGCAATGGTAGCCATTCCTCCACTCATTAAACACATGATTTCAGAATTGGTCATCTTTTTTAAATAAGGTTTAACCAATAAAGGTGCTTCTGTTTGTCCTAAAAAGATGTTACCTGCTGCAGCTAAACTTTCTGCACCAGAAAGGTTCATCACTTTTTTCATTGCCCAAGCAAAGCCGTAAACAATTTTTTGAAGAATGCCCCAATAATAAAATAGACTTGTTAATGCAGAAAAGAAAATTACCGTAGGCAAAATCATTATCGCAAAGTTCATCAATGGCGATTCTATTACTCCAGAAGAGAAACTGCCAAATAAAAACATGGTACCATCTTGTGTAAATCCAATAATCTTGGTAAAAATTTTACCAACAAACTCAAATCCAGTCTCTACAAAAGGTACTTTTAATACCATTACAGCAAAAATAAACTGAATTAAAAGTCCTTTTCCTACTAATTTCCAATCGATAGCTTTACGATTATTACTAAATAACCAAGCAATTAATATTAAGGTAGTTAAACCTATTAATCCCCTATAAATAGACGTAAAGCTGATGGTTAATAGCATAAAATTTTGTTTTTTTGAGAAGCTACAAGATAGTTAAAAATCTATTGAACACCTAACAACTCAACATCAAAAATTAAAGTAGATGACGCTGGTATTACTGGTGGATGACCTTGCTCTCCATAACCTAATTGGTGAGGAATAATTAATTGTGCTTTTTCTCCAACTTTAAGTAAAGCAATCCCTTCATCCCATCCTTTAATTACTCTTCCTTCACCTAAAGCAAAAGAAAAAGGCTGTGCTCTTTCTACCGATGAGTCAAATAAACTACCATCCGTTAAAAATCCTGAATAATGTACATTAACCATTTTTCCATTTTCTGCAGCTTCGCCATCAGTTGTCACAATTTTAACCAATTGCAAACCACTTTCGGTAGTAATTATCTCTTTACCTTCAATATTAAAAGGTTTTAAAGGTTCTTGAATTTCTAACAACTCTACATCAAAAATTAATGTTTCATCAGGTCCAATTACTCCACCAGCGCCTTGTGATCCGTATGCTAATTCTGCAGGAATAGTAAATGTAGCTTTATCTCCAACATTTAATAAGGCAACACCTTCATCCCAACCTCTAATCACTTGACCAACGCCTATTTTAAAAGAAAATGGTTGTGCTCTTTCTACTGAACTATCAAAAACAGTCCCATTGGTTAATTTACCTGTATAATGAACAATTACAGCATCTCCTTTTGTAGGTTTTGCTCCATTTCCTTTTGCTGTTAATGTATATTTTAATCCTGATTCTGTTGTTATTTCTTTTTCCATTTGTATCTTTTTTTGAAGTTTCAAAAGTAATTAATTTAGTGAAACTTTACGCTTTAGTAGTAAGTTGAACTAATCCCGTTCTACTTATAAATTTAATAGTTAAACTGATAATGATTTCGATAAATCACCTTATTTAAAACTGAGTAATTCAATTTCAAAAACTAAAGTTGTATTTGGTCTAATCAACGCATCTACATCCTCTTCTCCATAAGCTAAATGTGGAGGAATTACAAAGGTAGCTTTATCACCAACTTTTAGTAATGCAATTCCTTCATCCCAACCTTCAATTACCTCTCCAACACCCAAAGTAAATTTAAAAGGTTTTTGATTTAACGAGCTATCAAATAATTGTCCGTTTAAAAGTTTACCAATATAATGTACTCGAACTCTGCTTCCTCTTATAGGATGTTCGCCTGTTCCATTTTTTATGATGGTGTATTTTAATCCTGATTCTGTTGTTATTTCTTTTGACATAGCTATATTGTTATAAAAAAAAATCAGCAATAAAATTGCTGATTTTTTTTAAAATTAGTGAAGAAAATATTAATCATTAACTGATATCAATTCTACTTCAAATATTAAAGGCATATAAGGTTTTATTGGAGAACCAGGTCTTGGACTAGCTCCATAAGCCAATTCTTGAGGAATAAAAAACTCATATTTTGCTCCTTCTTTCATTAAAGCAACACCTTCAGTCCAACCTTTAATAACTTGGTTTAAACCAAAAGATGCAGGCTGACCTCTATCAACTGAACTATCAAAAACAGTTCCATCAGGAGTAGTACCATGATAATGAACCGTTACATTTGAAGTTGCTGTAGGTTGTTTCCCTGTACCTTCTTTAATGATAATGTATTGTAATCCACTTGCTGTAGTAATCACCCCTTCTTTAACTTTGTTCTCAGCTAAAAACTTTAAACCAGCAGCTTTCATTTCATCAGTTTTACCAGCTTCTTCAGCTTGTTTTGCCAATTGTTTTTTCTGAAAATATGAAGCAACAACAGCTTGCATCTGATCTTCTTCTAAAGCAAAAACGGTATCGTTTATAGAGGCTTTTAATCCAGCCATAATCATTTCGATATTGGCTTCAGAAAATTCAGTTTTAATGCTATTACCCATATTAAAACCTACAGCATAACTTACTGAATCAATTTCATTGGTTAATGTAACAGCTTTAACTTCTTCAGTTTTAGCTTTCTTTTTTGATTTCTTTTTTTTCTTTTTTTGAGCTTGAGCATTTACAGAAAAAGCTGTAAAAACTACCATCAACAAAAATACTTGAATGTTCATTTTTTTCATGATCACAATTTTAGTTGTTTACTTTAATCAATTCTACTTCAAATACTAAAGGCATAAATGGTTTAATATCTCCTCCTGGTCTTGGGTTAGCACCGTAAGCCAATTCTTGAGGAATAAAAAATCTATATTTTGCTCCTTCTTTCATTAATGCTACACCTTCTGTCCATCCTGGAATAACTTGATTTAAACCAAAAGTAGCAGGTTCACCTCTATCAACAGAGCTATCAAAAACAATTCCAGCAGGAGTAGTACCATGATAATGAACAGTTACATTTGATGCTGCTGTTGGTTGTGCTCCTGTACCTTCTTTTAATACAACATATTGTAATCCACTTGCTGTAGTTACAACACCTTCTTTAGATGCATTTTCTGCTAAAAAGATCAACCCTTCTTCTTTCACATTACCATACATTGCTTCATTTTCTTGCTCTTGTTTAGCCATATCAGCCATTTGCTTTTTTTGCATATAAGCTTGAATAACTGCTTGTGCATCTTCTGTAGCCAATAACATATCTGTAGAATCTAACGCATCTTTAAACCCTTGAACATAAGCATCCATATTCCCTTCAGAAAACTGTTGTTTTAATCCCGTTGCTGAGTTAATCCCGATAGCATAACTAACTGAATCAATATTATTATTTAAAGTAACTGAAGTAGATTCTCCACCTCCATTGTTACATGCTACTAATGTTGCAGCTGCAACCAATACTGTTAATGTGATTTTTTTCATCTGTATCTTAATTATTAATTTTTTTATTATTTTGAATTTACAATATTAATCATTCCCTTTAGTAAGAAAAAATTTAAACCTTTAGTTTCGCTCAATTTTAACGATTTTTAACGCATAAACAACCGTTGTATAAGGAGGAACAACTCCTGTTGAAGAACCTTCATATCCAAATGCCAACTGAGATGGAATAACCAACTCAATCTCTTCATCTAATTTCATTCCTTTTATGGCAAGCTCTATTCCTCTTATCACCTGGTCGGGATTACCATAAGTAAAGGTAAAAGCAATGTCATTATAGGTATTATCAAACTCTATATAGTTAACAAAGTTTGCTGTATAATTAACAATTACCTTATTTCCTTTTACTATCGGATCTCCTTTCCCTTCTTTTTTTTGAATGATATATACTCCATTTTTTTTATACTTGGAAGAAATATTATTTTCTGCTAAATATTTTTTTAAGATAAGTTGTTCCAACATCTCTTCATCAACTTTTACCTTCTCATACGCTAAATCAGAATAAAATTGATGCACTTTAATAGTTACATAAAGTTCTGAGCTTTTTAATTGAGGAAAATTAAAACTCCCCATTTTTTTTTCGAACTTACCTTTATCTATAATAAACATAGCACTATCGCCTTGGTTCAGGTTTTTAATTAAAAAATTAAAAGGATTGTTATTCGCTAAAATATTATCAGAAAAATTATGATACAATAACTGCTTTCCATCATATACTTTTATATCTGCTTTTACATAATTGGTACTCCCAATTTTAGCATCACTATCAGTAAATGAAAGTAATTTCACAAATACTCCCCCTCCTAAATTTTTATATTCAGGAAAACGATTCTCGCATGAGAATAATAAAAGAATCAAAACTAATATGATGGTGATTTGTTTCATTTTACTTCTACCAATTCAAGCTTGTAAATAATTGTTGCACGAATAGGAATTTTATTTAAATCTCCAGCCAAACCATGAGCCAAATGAGATGGAATGATTACGATTGCTTTATCTCCTTCTTTTAAATAAGTAAGCGCCTCTTGTAATCCAGATTCAGCATAACTTTTACCTACAGTCAATCCTTCAGCTTTTCCTTCTGTACTATAACATTCAGTCCCATTTAATAGACTAACGGTATAAATAATTTTAACAACACTTTCTTCTTTAGGAGAATTACCTTCTCCGCTTTGAGTTACAACATACCTTAAACCTGTTCCTGTTTTAATAGCTGTTAGTTTGTTTTTAGATAAATATGCTTCAATTTGTTCTGATTCTAATTTAGTAGCATTAATATTTGCTTCAAATAAAGCTTCTTGCATTTCTGCCATTGATAATTTAGGCTTTGGATTATCAGAGCAAGCAAAAAAAACGTTTATTAATACTATTAAAACAACTAACTTTTTCATTATCACGCTGTTAATTCAGATTTATATTCTTGAAAAACTTGTTCAAGCTTAACAATGGTCTCGTCTAAAGATAAAAGAGATCTTCCTCCAGCAGCATAAATATGTCCTCCACCTTCAAAATGTTTGTTGGCTAATTTATTTACATAAAAATTACCTTTAGATCTAAAAGACATACTTACATCTTTTTCTTTTTCGGTAATTAATACCGCCATTTTAATTCCATTAATTGATAAAGGATAGTTTACCAGTCCTTCGGTATCTCCTTTCTTAAAACCAAATCGCTTTAATTCTTCTTGAGATAACGAAATATAAGCAGCATTTATTTCAGGAAAAACTTTCATTTTTTGTGTTAATGCATAACCTAGCAATTGCAATCGATTAGCAGAATAAGTATCATATACTTCCTCATGAATTTTAGAACCTTCTACTCCAACATCTAATAAACTAGCAATAATTCGATGTGTTTTTGCTGTTGTTGAAGGAAAACGAAAAGATCCTGTATCAGTCATAATTCCACAATAAATGCATTCTCCTATTGTTTTGTCTAACAAATCTAATCGTTCATAATTTTCTATAAACTCATAAATTAATTGAGATGTAGAACAACAATTGGTATCTACCAAATAATGGTCAGCAAACTCTTGAGGATTTTGATGGTGATCAATTACAATCTTTGTTGCTTTAGCTTTTCCTAAAGGTTCTCCCAAATCGCCAATTCTTGATAAAGCATTATAATCTAACGAAAAAATAACATCAGCATTTGCTAATAATTCATTAGCTTTTTCAGTTTCCTTATCGTGATAAATTATTTTATCCACATCTACCATCCAATTTAAAAACACTGGAAAAGCATCTGGAACTACAACAGTAACATTTTTTCCTAACTTTTTTAAGAAGTGATACAACGCTTGTGCTGATCCTATAGCATCTCCATCTGGTGATTTATGTGTGGTAATAATTATGCTTTTTGAAGCAAGAATAATTTCTTTAATCTCTTTCATTTTTAACAATAAAAAACCCTGATGAAAATCATCAGGGTTAGTAAATGTAATATTATTTTTTAAAATCCAGAAATAGGTGTTGGCATATGTTCTACTAATATCCCTACACATCCCATATCACTAGATTTCATTAATTTGCTCTTAGATTTACCTTCACCTCCACCGTTAGGCACAGAGATTTCAATAGTTAATCTTCTAGTACTTTCAACTGTAAATTCAATTTCTGTAGAATAATCATCCGTACTGTTATCATACAATAATTCTTTTACTCGTTTAATTACCATTGTCGTTTCTTTTCTAATCACTTCTTTCTCTTCTCCTGTTGGCTCACCATCTTCATCTAAAATCTCTTCCATCTCAACAATTTCAGTAGTCATTTCTACTTTTTTCTTTACTGTTTCAAAAATTTTGAATTTAATTTGAGACCCTAAATTTTCATCCATACATAAAGAGATTCTATAATCTTGTCCTTTATATACAATAATGTTTAAATCAGAAGTTTGTCCTTTAGAGAATAAAGCACTTTTAGATTGCCCATTAGGTTTAAAAAAATCATTTTCTGAAGGCATACAATATTTCTCATGAAAATGATTACAGTATTGACCAAATGAAGCAACTGGAGCAGCAACAATTACTAATGCTACTATTATTTTATTAAAATATTTCATATCTATTTTCAATTTTATTGTTAAGCTTCAGTATTAATAATACTGTTTCTAATTTTGTTTATTTTTTCTTTTAAAGCATTAAATTGAGCTTCAGTAATAGAGATTGTATTTCCACCACCTAACACCATTTTACCATCTTCTTTTTTCTTTAAAGAAATTCCTGTTCCAGACTCTTCTTCACCTAAGGCATCAAAAGCAGTAGATAAATCAGTTAAAGATGCTATTAAACTTGCTACATCAGCGTTAGAGTTATAAGCTTCTAAATAATCTAATAAATTCTCTAATGTTAATTTCTGATCTGCTAATCTTTCAACAGCCGAAGGATTTTTTGCATAATCTGTAGAGTTAGCAACAATATATAATGTTTCTAACCATCCCGCAGAAGCAATAATTCCTAATTTATCTCCTTGTTCATTCTGCTCTAAGTAATCTACCACAGCAAAATAAGATGTATTAGTAATGCTTACTAAAGAATCTACATTATCTAAATTCCCTTGAACTCTTTCAATCAATGCTTTATCAAATGCTGAAGAAATACCAATTTGATCAGCTAATTTTTGAATTGTACCAAAATATTTAATGGTATTATCAAACTCACCAAAAGCAGCTGTGTAAGCTAACTCTGCTGAATAAACTCCAAAATTTAATGCTTGTGCATTTGGTGTTGTGTAACTATTCACATTCTGAATAGGGTTTAATAACTCTGCATTGTATTCTAATCCACTTTCTTTAATAAAACCAAACATCTCATCTGGTGAAGGAATTTGATAATAAGATTCATTTTTCACTTCATCATCTACCACATCTTCCACTACAACATCTTCTACAACATCTTTTACAGGCTCATCGCCACCACATGAAGTAAACACTATCATTGGTAAGCCAACTAATAATGCTACTGCTAATCTTGATTGTTTCTTCATAATTGTTTTTTATAATTTTACTATCGACAAAAATATAAATATTTTAGACTAAAAATAATTTCTAGCCATTAAAAGTAGCAAGATAGTAAAAGTTTAGAAAAGTTGCCAATTAATTTGATGGAGATGTTTGTTCTTTTTGCATTACCGAAAGCATCAACAAGCCTAAAAAGGTTATTGCTCCGTTTAAGATTAAAATTTCGAAGCCAAATTTATAGCCATTAAACAACTGCTCAGAGTACAGATTTAAAACAAAACAAATTAATGGCGAAGCAATTGCAACGATAGGAACAAATTTATCTATCACCTTTCTTTTAGTCATTAAGCCAAAAGCATACAGTCCTAATAAAGGACCATAAGTGTAAGTTGCTGCTCTAAAAATATCGCTTATTACACTAGCTTTATTTATTCCGTTAAAAAGTAATATGACAACAAACAAAACAAGAGATACGATAACGTGTACCCGTTTTCTCAATATGGTTCTAATATTTTCTTTTTTGTTTTTGATGTCTAAAAAATCTACACAAACAGAAGTTGTTAATGCGGTTAATGCCGAATCAGCACTAGAATATGCTGCAGCAACTAATCCTAAAATAAAAAATACGCCTGCAACACTATTTAAATGATGAATGGCAATTTCTGGAAATAAATTATCTGTTTTTTCAGGGATAGCAATCCCGTTTTTATTGGCATAAATAAATAACAAAGCTCCCAATACTAAAAACACAAAATTAACTACTATCAAAACAATACTAAAAGAGAACATATTTTTCTGTCCTTCTTTAATGTTGGCACAACTTAGGTTTTTTTGCATCATATCCTGATCCAAACCTGTCATAACAATAGCTAAAAAAGCACCGCTTAAAAACTGTTTTACAAAATGGCGTTTATCGTTCCAATCATCAAAAAAGAAAACACGAGAGTATTTGCTATTCTCTACTTCATCCCATAAACCAGATAAACTTAAATTAAGTTGATCGCTAATAAAATAGATACTTATCCCTACAGCAATTAACATAAACAAGGTTTGTAAAGTATCTGTCCAAACAATGGTTTTTATCCCTCCTTTAAAGGTATATACCCAGATAAGTAATATTGTAACCATAACGGTTAACCAAAAAGGGACTGTTTGGTCTTCATAAATAGTTATTTTATCAAAAACTAAATATTGTAAGGTTTGTGCAACTAAAAACAAACGAAATGCGGCTCCAATTGTTCGAGATAATAAAAAGAAAGAAGCTCCTGTTTTATAGGAATAAACACCAAAACGCTCTTCTAAATAGGTATAAATCGAAGTTAAATTCATTCGATAATACAAAGGCATTAATACTGTTGCAATAACAAAATAACCAACAAAATAACCCAACACCATTTGCATATAGGAAAATTCGCTACTTGCTACCCAACCCGGAACCGATATAAAAGTAACCCCAGAAAGTGAAGCTCCTATCATACCAAAAGCAACCAAATACCAAGGTGATTGATGGGCTCCAGTAAAAAAAGCATCGTTATTTGCACCTTTAGAAGTAAAGTGTGATATCCCAACTAACAACAAAAAGTAAGCTAAAATAAAGAGTATAATAATTATCGGAGACATCTGCTGTTTGTTAATTGTGTAAAACAAAAATGGATAAAATTCTTCGTTTTAATGGTGAACATCGTATTTTTGATAAACAATTAAATGTTAACAGACTAAATGCACCAAATTACATCCAACAGTTTTAACAATGCCGTTGACAAGCTATCCTCTTTACCGGGTATTGGTAATAAAACTGCCATTAGGTTGGTATTGCAGCTGTTAAATAAATCGCCCGAAGATTTACATGCTTTTGGTAGTGCTTTTACCGACCTTGCCAATCAAATTGAATATTGTGATCAGTGTTTTAACCTTTCTGACACGACTACTTGTGCCATTTGTGCCAATCCATTAAGAAGTGATGAAGCCATTTGTGTGGTAGAAAATGTATTGGATGTTATCGCAATAGAAAACACGCAACAGTTTAAAGGAAAATACCATGTTTTAGGAGGAATTATTTCTCCGATGGAAGGCATTGGACCTAACGATATTAAAGTGGTAGAATTGGTACAACGCATTGCCGAGAATAAACCAAAAGAAGTAATTATGGCGTTAAGCACCACTATGGAAGGTGATGCTACAAATTTTTACATTTATAAAAAATTGTCAGATTTAGATATCACCATCACCACCATTGCCAGAGGTATTGGTATTGGTGATGAAATTGAATATACAGATGAATTAACCCTTGGAAGATCTATATTAAACCGTGTTCCTTTTAAAAATACACTTTCGTTAAGATAATATGAAACTATCTATTATTATCGTTAATTACAATGTAAGGCATTTTTTAGAACAATGTTTAACTTCTGTTTATAAGGCTATTCCTAACATTGAAGCTGAAGTTTTTGTTGTTGATAATGACTCTAGAGATGATTCGGTAGCAATGGTTGCAGAAAAATTTCCTCAAGTACACTTAATCGCAAATAAAGATAACCCTGGTTTTTCTAAAGCCAACAACCAAGCCATTAGAATTTCTAAAGGAGAATATGTTTTATTATTAAATCCTGATACTGTTGTTGAAGAAGATAGTTTTGAAAAATGTATTACTTTTATGGATGCTCATCCCGATGCGGGTGGTTTAGGAGTTAAAATGATTGATGGAAATGGTATCTTTTTACCTGAATCAAAAAGAGGACTCCCTACTCCTGCAGTTTCTTTTTATAAGATATTTGGATTATCGTCTTTGTTTCCCAACTCCAAAAAATTTGCTAAATATCATTTACGTTATTTAAAAGAAGATGAAACCAATGAAATAGATGTTTTATCAGGCGCTTACATGTGGATGAGAAAAAGTACTCTAGATAAAGTTGGTTTATTGGATGAGACCTTTTTTATGTATGGAGAGGATATTGATTTATCTTATAGAATTCAATTAGGAGGTTATAAAAACTACTACTTTCCTAAAACAAAAATAATACACTACAAAGGAGAAAGCACCAAGAAAGGAAACATCAATTATGTGTTTGTATTTTACAATGCCATGATAATTTTTTCTAAAAAACACTTTGGGAAAAATGCTAAAATGTTTTCTTTTTTCATCAACATAGCAATATACTTAAGAGCTGCAATGGCTATTTTATTTCGATTTATCAACGCTATAAAACTACCTTTAATAGATACTGGTTTAATATTATTAGGGTTAGGTTTTTTCAACATTATTAAACCTGTTTTTGGGTTTCCTAATCAATTGCATTTAAGTGCTAATTCTCAACTCTTAAACATATTTAGTGTAATCGTTTCAATTCTTATAGGAATAGCAATTGCTAAAGGATACCAAAAACCAATTAGCATCCAAAAAACATTAGTGGGCTTAATTATAGGTTCTTTATTATTTTACTTGGTCAATTTTGCTTTTCCAACAAGCAACTCCTTTTCTTTTAAGTACATTTTGGCTATAGTCATCACCATGTTTATTGTTATTCCTTTAAGTAGAATTATCTTACATTTTTTCAATAAACTCCAACTTAAAAAAGCAAATACAAAAACAGTAATTATTGCAGGAAGTTCTAATTTTAAAAAGCGTGTTAAATCTATCGTTAACTCTGCATCTTCAACAATTATTAATGTAAAAGAAAATAATACTATCACAAATAATGATTTCAAAAACAACATTGGGAAATTAAATCAAGTAGCCGATTTGGTAGAAATATATGATGCTAACGAAGTTCTTTTTTCTGCTAACGAAATGTCGTACCACGATATTATTGAACAAATGGCTCGCACCAAAAACCCGCAAGTAGATTTTAAAATCTCATTAAATGATAACATCATTATTGGAGGACAAACTATAGACAAAATTTAAGCTGATGAAAAAAGTATTTCTATTTCTGAGTGTAATTATTATAACTATTTCTGTAAAATCTCAAAAAGTACAATTAGGTCCTGAATTAGGGATGAATATTATCCCTATGGAAAATACCGATGTGGGTTATAATTTTCAATTAGGATATCATTTTGGTTTAAACTTAAGGTATAGTTTTTCTGAACATTTTAAATTAAGTACTGGAGCATTTTTAACTCAAAAGAAAAAAAGTTATTCTTATACAACAACGGGATCACTTATGGACGCAATTAACCTTCCTCCTTTTGTTAGTTTACCGGGAAATTTACCGATAGATTCCATTTTAAATATTCCTGGTTTAAATACTGATACTCGTTCGCAAATTAATGGTACTGTTTCTGAATTATTTATTGAAATTCCTCTATTAGCAAATTTTCACGCTAATCATTTTAACGTCTATTTAGGTCCTTATATTGGGATATTACTAACTGCCAACAGAAAGGAAGCTACCACAACCGAAATTCCTCTACTTGATGTTATTGATATCGAATCTTTAGATTCTACAGGGTTTTTAAGTTTGTTTTTACCAGCTTCTGGCGAAACCAACACCACACAATCGAGCAATAAAGACAACCTTAACCTCATTGATTTTGGTTTTAATGCAGGTATTGGTTATGAAATAAACAATTTGCATTTTAATTTGATGTATTCTTATGGCTTATTAGATTACAGAAAAGATAAGGGGAATCAAAAAAAATCTACCCTAAAAACATTAAGAATCTCTATCGCATATTTGTTTGATTTATCTAAAAACAAAGGCGGAAACGCAAGGTTTAAATAATCTCAAAAAATAATTATTCATCACATTAGTAAGACTTAAATTAAGTCCTATTTTTGTGTGAAATATTAACATTTACTAAAAAATCTTAACATGTCAAAAGTCCATAATTTTAGTGCGGGACCTTGTATTTTACCACAAGAAGTTTTGCAAAAAGCTGCTGAAGCAGTAGTTAATTTTAACGATTTAAATCTTTCTTTAATTGAAATCTCTCATAGAAGTAAAGATTTTGTAGCTGTAATGGATAATGCTGTTGCCTTAGTTAAAGAAATATTAGAAGTACCTGAAGGTTATTCTGTATTATTTTTATCAGGTGGTGCAAGCACAGGTTTTTTAAATACCATTCTTAATTTTATGAAAAAAGATGGTGCTGCTGCTTATTTAAATACTGGTGCTTGGAGTAAAAAAGCTATTAAAGAAGCTAAAAGTATTGGTGAGGTAACTATTGTAGGATCTTCTGAAGATAAAAACTTTAATTACATCCCTAAAGGATATGCTATTCCTGATGGTATGGATTATTTCCATATCACCACTAACAATACCATTTTTGGGACTCAAATTAAAGAAATTCCTACTCCAAATAACACGCTTTTAATTGCTGATATGTCTTCCGATATTTTTAGTAAAAAAGTTAATGTAAGTGATTATGCGATGATTTATGCTGGAGCTCAAAAAAATATGGGACCTGCAGGAACTACGCTTTATATTGTTAAAGATGATTTATTAGGTAAAACAGGAAGAACAATTCCTAGTATGTTGGATTTGCAAATTCATAGCAAAAAAGACTCTATGTTTAATACTCCACCTGTATTTCCAATCTATGTTTCTATGTTAACGTTAGAATGGTTAAAGAAAAATGGTGGTGTTGAAGCAATAGAAAAAGTAAACCAAGCAAAAGCTGATTTATTATACAACGAAATTGATGCTAACCCATTATTTGAAGGTACAGCAGCAAAAGAAGATAGAAGTAATATGAATGCTACTTTTATTTTAACTGATGATAGCTTAACTGACAAATTCAATAAAATGTGGGCTGATGCTAACATTAGTGGAATAAAAGGACACAGAGATGTTGGTGGTTACCGTGCATCTATGTACAATGCTTTACCATTAGAAAGTGTTCAGGTATTAGTAAATGTAATGAAAGAGTTAAATAATTAATTTAAAAATTAAACAATTGATTAATGCAGCAATTTAATTGTTCCATTTTCACATTGTTATATTAATACATTATTCAAATGAAAATATTAGCCAATGATGGGATTGCACCTATCGGAAAAATAAACTTAGAAAAAGCAGGTTTTGAAGTAATTACAGAAACTGTACCTCAAGCAGATTTAATTAAAGCCATTAACGAAAACAACTATGTTGGTTTATTGGTAAGAAGTGCAACAACAGTTAGAGAAGATTTAATTGATGCTTGTCCAGGATTAAAATTAATTGGTCGTGGTGGTGTTGGTATGGATAATATTGATGTTGAATATGCAAGAAATAAAGGTTTATCAGTAATTAATACACCTGCGGCTTCTTCACAATCAGTTGCAGAGCAAGTAATGGCTCATTTATTTGGTGCTGCTCGATCTATTTATGATAGTAACAGACAAATGCCTGTTGTTGGTCATACTGATTTTAAAGTATTAAAAAAGAAATACGCTAAAGGTGTTGAATTAAGAGGTAAAAACTTAGGTGTTATTGGTTTTGGACGAATTGGACAAGCTACTGCTAAATACGCTTTAGGTTGTGGAATGAACATTATTGCTTTTGATCCTTTTATGGAAAAAGCAACTATTGATGTACAAGTTGCTAACCAAACAGTAAGTTTTGAAGTAAAAACAGCAAGTATGGATGAGTTATTAGCCAATGCTGATTTTATTACCTTACATGTTCCTGCACCTAAAGGTGGTGGCGCTGTAATTGGTAGTGATGAATTTGCAAAAATGAAAGATGGAGTTATTATCGCTAATGCTGCTCGTGGTGGTGTTATTGATGAGGATGCTTTAATAGCAAACTTAGATAATGGAAAAGTTGCTCACGCTGCTTTAGATGTTTATGTTAATGAACCTACTCCTAGAGAAGATATTTTAACACATACTAAAATTTCTTTAACTCCACACACTGGCGCTGCTACTTTAGAAGCTCAATATAGAATTGGTGAAGAATTGGCTAGTCAGATTATTGAACTATTAGGATAATCTATTTTTTTTACCACATAGAAGCATAGAAAAAAACATAGCTTTTATAGCCTATTAAAAACTATGTGTCTATGTGGTTTTTACTTATAAATTTTAAACCACATAGGAACATAGAAAAACATAGGCTTATTTTACAGAAACCAAAACTATGTGCCTATGTGGTTTACTCTTAACTTTAATTGAATTTGAGATTAACACAAAAATATCTAGATGAATTAACTTACGAAGTTATTGGTGCTGCAATTGAAGTACACAAAGTAATGGGAAGAGGTTTATTAGAAAGTGTTTATCATGAGTGTTTAAAAGAGGAATTAAAGTATCGAAATATCAATTTTGTTTCAGAATTAAAAATACCTGTCACATATAGAGGTAAAGAGTTAAAAATATCTTTTAGGTGTGATTTGTATATTGAAAACTGTCTAATATTAGAATTGAAAGCTAACAATGAACATCATTCAATTTTTGAAGCTCAACTTTTAAATTATATGAAACTTTTGAATGCACCTAAAGGAATAATAATAAACTTTAATTGTGATAATATTTTCCATGAAGGACAACAAACATTTGTGAATAATTTCTTTAGTCAATTACCTGAAAAATAAAAAATTATGTATCTATGTGGTTTGTACTTATAAATTTTTAACCACATAGAAGCATAGAAAATAACATAGCTATAAACAATAAAAACTATGTGTCTATGTGGTTTCTTTACTCAATTTTAAGAAACAATACAAATTGACTATATAGTTTACATTTTCATCTTACTCATCATTAAAATGGCAAAAATAGTACCTTTTAAAGCTATCCGACCAACAAGGGATAAAGCTTACTTAACTTCTTCTTTACCTTCTTATGCCTATAAACGACATGTGTTAGAGGTTAAATTAGAAACCAATCCTTATACTTTTTTACACGTTATAAATCCTGAATTTAGACAAGACAATAAAACACAACCGAATTCTGTTGAACGTTTTACAAATGTAAAAGAGAAGTTTGAGGAGTTTTGTGCTAAGGACATTTTTATGCAAGAAGAGCAAGAATGTTTTTACATTTACCGTCAAATTACCCCCACAAATACTTATATTGGTTTAATAACAGGTATTGCTGTTGATGATTACATTAATGGGAACATTAAAGTACACGAACAAACTTTGACCCAACGAGAAGAAACCTTTAAAATGTATTTAGATGTCTGTAAATTTAATGCAGAACCTGTTTTATTAACTTACAAAGACAATCCTACTGTTGATGCTATCGTTAATAAATATATTGAAACACGTTCTGAAATTGAATTTTGTACTACACACAAAATAAAACAAGATGTTTGGTTGGTGAGTGATAAAAATGACATCAAAATTTTACAAGAAGCTTTTAGTACTATCGATAACATTTACATTGCTGATGGTCACCACAGATCTTCATCTTCGGTTTTGTATGCCAAAAGTAAAAGAGACGAGAATGACAATTACAATCCTGAAGCAAAATTCAACTATTTTTTATCCTATTTAATTCCCGAAAGCAAACTCAATATTATTGAATACAATAGAACAGTTAGCGAATTAAACGGATTAAGCAACGAAGATTTTATATCAAAAATGAAAGTAGTTTTTGATATAGAAGAAAAAGAAGCTGCCTACACTCCTACTAAAAAACATAATTTCTCTATGTATTTTTCTGGAAAATGGTATTCGCTTACAGCAAAAAAAGGAACGTACAATGAAAATGATATTGTAGGAGATTTAGATGCCCGTATTTTAACCAAAAATATACTTACTCCTATTTTAGGCATTACCGATTTAAAAACAGATAATCGTATGGGGTTTATTAACGGTACAAAAGGAAATGAAGGATTACAATCTGTTGTTGATAGCGAAGATGCTGTTGTTGCTTTTGGATTGTTTCCAGTAACCATTGAGCAGTTAAAAGCTGTTGCTGATGCAGGAGATATTATGCCGCCAAAAAGTACTTGGATAGAACCAAAAATGAGAAGCGGCTTAACTATTTATGATTTGAATGAAAGTAAATAAGTACTTAGAGTGCTCTTAAGTATTTAAAATACTTAAAGTTAAAAAATTCAAAAAGTAAAACTAACTAACTAACTAACTAACTAACTAACTAACTAACTAACTAACTAACTTTAAGTACTCTTAAATGTCCGAAATACAAAATAACATTGAACAATTAAAAGCTGAAATTCCTAATTCAGTTACGTTAGTTGCTGTATCTAAAACAAAACCCAACGAAGCTATTATAGCAGCTTATGATGGTGGACAACGTATTTTCGGAGAAAACAAAGTGCAAGAATTAACACAAAAACATGAAGATTTACCAAAAGATATCGAATGGCATCTGATTGGTCATTTGCAAACCAATAAAGTAAAATACATTGCTCCTTTTGTGAGTTTAATTCATGCTGTAGATAGCTTTAAATTATTAAAAGAGATAAATAAACAAGCGCTAAAAAACAATAGAGTTATTAATTGTTTACTCCAAGTTAAAATTGCTGACGAAGAAAGTAAATTTGGACTGAGTTTTACTGATGCTACGTCTCTTTTAGAAAACGAGGCAGTTAAAACATTTAAAAACATCAACATTGTTGGCTTAATGGGTATGAGCACGAATACTACAGATAAAGAACAAATAAAAAAAGAGTTTGAATCTTTACATCAACTATATCAGCAATTCTTAATTCTCAATTCTCAATTCTCAATTCTTTCTATGGGTATGAGTGGAGATTATAAAATTGCCATTAAAGCAAGATCAACTATGGTTCGTGTAGGAAGTACTATCTTTGGTGCTAGAAACTACAACTAATCTTCTTCCCTCTTGGTGAGGAGGGGTAGGGAGATTGATTAATAAAAAACTTTTGAGAAAAATATTAACGATACTAATTCTACTTTTTTATTGTGCAACATTTTTTGCACAATCTCAAGATTCCTTATCTACCGAAAACTATGTATTTGAAGCTGATAAAGTTGCCAAAGAAGCAGTTAGTAAAATAGTACAATACACCGGTTTATCCCCTAATTTTGTAGTAGTTGCAGATAAAAAAGTAAGTACTGCCATTGCTTATCTTAAAAACAACAAAAGGTATATCGCTTACAACCCTAAATTTATTGAGAAACTTAATACAAAAACAGCAACCAACTGGGCTGCAGTTAGTGTATTGGCACACGAAATTGGTCACCACCTTTCGGGACATACGATTTTAAAAAGTCCTTCTCCGGGTAATGAATTGATTGCTGATAAATTTTCAGGTTTTATTCTTTTTCAGATGGGCGCTAAATTAGAAGAAGCAAAAGCTGCATTAAGTGCTATCGGACATGAGATGGATACTACCAAGCACCCACCAAAAAATGCTAGACTGGCAGCGATACAAGAAGGTTGGTTAGAAGCTGAATTATTAAGAGATGTACATGCTTTTGAAGAAAGGAAATATGCTACTTCATACAAAACAAAATTTGTTTACAGATGCACTTTTAAAGGTGATGAAAATATTTATTTTGTGGATGAGAAAGATAACATCATTTGGTATGACAATTATGGAAAACCCATTATCATTGGTAAAAAACAAGTTTCTACAAGTAATAAATACAATTGGATTTACAATTATTTAGATAACTTTTATGGTGTTGATCATAAAGGAAAAATATGGAAAGAAACCACTTACGGTTCTCATTTTGTAGTTGGTGAAAGTAAATTGATTAAGAAAGATATATAACCTATAACCTTTCCATTTCAGCATCATCAATAGCATGATATAAAAAGCTAACCAAATAAAGCATTTGATCTCTACCTTTTTTTTGTCCCCATTTAGTCGCTAAATAAATAAGTAGCTCTGTTATTATCCCCCCAGGAATTAACCAAACCAAATTCGTTTCATGCCCCATATTCCACTTTACCAAACCATACATTCCACCAAAAAGGAGGAGTACAGCAACCGATATGTAAAAAAACATAATCATCATCCATACTGTTTGTTTAGGACCTAACAAACAACGGATAGATGTTCCTTCAATTTTATCATCATCTTCATCACTGTCATGTTTTTCAATAACAACTTCCATTGCAGGCGACCAAAAATGTTGTTCATCTTGAGGAATAGATAAAAACACATGAGAACCCTTTATTTTTCCAATAACATTTTCTTGTTTGGGTATAGCTTTTTTCACCCTTTCTAATACTTCGCTATCGGTATATGTTTTAGATAATAATTTAAATCGTGGACGAATTTCTATGTCATCTGTATTATGTGTATTAAAAGCCATGGTTTAAATGTAAAAAAAATAAAAAGATAAACAAAGTGTTTATTAAATTTGTGAAAATTAAAAATTAAAATAGAATGCCAGATTTATCAAACAGAGGCTGTGAAATGCCAGAATCTCCAATACGTAAATTAGTTCCTTTTGCAGAAGCTGCTAAGAAAAAAGGAAGAACAGTTTATCATTTAAATATTGGTCAGCCAGATATTGAAACTCCACAAGTTGCTTTAGATGCAGTAAAAAATATTGATCTTAATGTTATTGAATACAGCCATTCTGCAGGTATTGAATCTTACAGAAAAGGATTAGCTGATTATTATAACAACCTTAATTTAAATGTTTCTTTCGAAGATATTTTAGTTACTACAGGTGGTTCTGAGGCTTTATTATTTGCTTTTAACTCTTGTTTAAATGCTGGTGATGAAGTAATTATACCTGAGCCTTTTTATGCCAATTACAATGGCTTTGCTCAAACTGCAGGAGTAAACATTGTACCCGTAACATCTACCATAGATGATGGTTTTGCTTTACCTGCAATTTCTGAATTTGAAAAATTAATTACACCAAAAACTAAAGCAATATTAATTTGTAATCCTGGTAACCCAACCGGATATTTATATTCTAAAGAAGAATTAGACACTTTACGTGATATTGTTAAAAAGCACAATTTGTATTTAATTTCTGATGAAGTTTACCGCGAATTTTGTTATGATGGTAAAACACATTACTCTGTATTTAATTTAACTGGTGTTGATGAAAATTTAATTGTTATTGATTCTGTATCTAAACGATACAGTATGTGTGGTGCTAGAATTGGAGCATTTGTATCTAAAAATAAAGAATTAGTTGCAACAGCATTAAAATATGCTCAAGCAAGGTTAAGCCCTCCTACTTTAGGACAAATTGCTGGCGAAGCTGCTTTAGCAACACCACAAAGTTATTTTGATAAAGTGATTAAAGAATACGTTGGTAGAAGAGATATTTTAGTTGAAGGGCTAAACAAAATTGAAGGTGTTAAATGCCCTACTCCTGGAGGTGCTTTTTATGCGGTTGTTGAATTACCCGTTAAAAATGCTGAAGATTTTTGTCAATGGTTATTAGAAGATTTTGAATACAATAATCAAACAATTATGGTGGCGCCTGCAGCTGGTTTTTATGCTACAAAAGGTTTAGGAAAACAAGAAGTTAGAATTGCTTATGTGCTCAATAAAGAGGCTTTAAAAAATGCAATCATTTGTTTAGAAGAAGCTTTAAAAGTATATCCTCACAAGTTATAATTTTATTAAATGTAAATTATTAACCTAAAATAAATTATTATGAAAAAAATAGTCTTAGTAATTGCTTTAGCATTTGTTAGTTTAATAGATGTTAATGCTCAAACAGAATTTAAAATTGTTACCACTATCGAATCTATTGTTCCTGGTGGTGCTGGTCGTTCTAGAATAATAATCAATGGTTCTGAAATTGATTACACCAATTTTACAACAGGAAGAACAGATGGTAAAAAAAGTGATCAAGGAAAGATTAAAAGAGGTGATGCCAAAGTAACAACATTTACCGAAACTCAAATGCTCAACTTTTATAGTATGGTAGGTATTAACTTTCAAAACATTGCTTCAAACGATGCTATAATTGTTTCGGTATTAAATGCTACATCTGCCGAAGGTTGGGATTTATTTCAAATAGTAAGCGGAGTTGAAAGTGATGCGGGTAAAGATGATGGCCATGGTTTATTTATTACTCGTTATATTTTTAAGAAAGTTAAATAACAATTTTTAAGCATAAAAAAAGAGCTTTATCAACTGATAAAGCTCTTTTTTTATGACTTATTTTTTGATTATACGTTAAATCTAAAGTGCATTATATCACCATCTTCAACAATATATTCTTTTCCTTCAACACCTTGTTTTCCTGCATCTTTACAAGCAGCCTCTGAACCTAATTCAACAAAATCGTTGTATTTAATTACTTCAGCTCTAATAAAACCTTTTTCAAAATCAGTATGGATAACTCCTGCAGCTTGCGGAGCAGTCATTCCTTTATTAATTGTCCAAGCTCTTACCTCCTTAACACCTGCAGTAAAGTAAGTATCTAAGTTCAATAATTTATATGCTGCTCTAATCAGTTTATTAACACCTGCTTCATCTAATCCCATATCTTGCAAAAACTCTTGTCTTTCTTCGTAAGATTCTAATTCTGCAATATCAGCTTCAATTTGAGCCCCAATAACAACAATTTCAGCATGTTCTCCTTTTATTGCCTCTCTAACAGCTTCTACATGTTTATTTCCATCTACAACAGCACCCTCATCAACATTACAAACATATAATACTGGCTTAATTGTTAAAAGATGTAATCCTACAACAAACTCTAATTCTTCTTCAGTTGTATCAACAGTTCTTGCAGATTTACCTGATTCTAAAGCCGTTTCAAAACGCAATAAAACCTCTTGTTCTTTAACCGCAGATTTATCTCCTGTTTTTACTTTTCGTTTAATACTATCTAATTGTTTCTGTACAGTTTCTAAATCTTTTAACTGTAATTCAAAATCAATAACTTCTTTATCATCTATCGGATTAACAGTTCCTTCAACATGCACTACATTATCATCATCAAAACATCTTAACACATGAATAATAGCATCTGTTTCTCTAATGTTAGCTAAAAATTTATTTCCTAAACCTTCACCTTTACTTGCTCCTTTTACTAAACCAGCAATATCTACAATTTCAATAGTAGTTGGTTGAACACGTTCAGGATTCACCAAACTTTCTAATTTTTCTAACCTAGCATCTGGTACAGTTATTACACCAACATTAGGTTCTATTGTACAAAAAGGAAAATTCGCTGATTGTGCTTTCGCATTAGATAAACAATTAAATAAAGTTGATTTCCCAACATTTGGTAAACCAACAATTCCACATTTTAAAGCCATATTCTATAATTTTAAGGATGCAAAAGTAATTGAAGTTGATGAGATTAAAGCTATAAATTAAAAAATATCTCTGTCTATCAATTTTGGTTACTTTTGCATGAACAATTTAAAGTATTCTATGGCAGCTGAAAGTAAAGCACAACAAATCATCTATAACATTATCAATCCATTGATAAATTTATTGGTGAAGCTAAAAATAACGCCTAATATGATTACTTCTGTTGGCTTATTTTTAAACATCGTTGCAGCAGTAATTTTTATTATTGGTGGCGAACAAGAAGATAGAGGAGATATGACTTATGTAGGTTGGGGAGGTTTCACCATTCTTATTGCAGGATTATTTGATATGATTGATGGTAGACTAGCGAGAGTTACTGGTATGTCTAGTGATTTTGGAGCTCTTTACGATTCTGTTTTAGATCGTTACAGTGAAATGGTTATGTTTTTAGGAATTTGTTTTTATTTAATTTCTCAAGATTATTTTTTAAGCTCTTTATTCGCTTTTATTGCATTAATTGGCTCGGTTATGGTAAGCTATACAAGAGCAAGAGCAGAAGGTTTAGGTATAGATTGTAGTGTTGGGTTAATGCAACGTCCTGCAAGAGTAGTAACTATTGGTGCTGCCGCAATGTTTTGTGGTATTTTTTATTACTTTGTTGGTAATTTTCCTTCCATCAAAATATCAAGCTCACCAGTTGTGCTGTTTGAGAATATTACCATTTTCACTCTACCTGTTACCATTGTAGCTGTAATGTCTAATGTAACTGCAATACAACGACTAAACCACTGTAGAGTAGTAATGACTTCAAAAAAATAAAAATGAAAAAGAGTTTCTTATTAGTTATATTTATTTTCCCTTTATTGGTTGGATTTGTAGCCAATAAAATTACTGGCGAAGATCGTTTATCTGTTTTTGATGGATATCCTGTTCCTACAGATGAGAATATGATATTTTACATTCAAAAAAGTTACAATCAAAATACAGTAGTATATGCAGCTAATATTGGCGAAGATGGAAAATTAGACCCTAAAAACCCTGTATTAGCTTATTGGAGAAGGTACCAAGAAGAAGGGCAAAAACGAGAATTGAAATATTTTGAAAGAACTTTTGGTTATGGGGTACACTCAAAGTCGCTAAAAGGAAAAGACAATACTTACACTTTTACTATCGTATCATTAAAAGATATGAATTTTGTTATCACACAAAGCAAAAGTGGAAAACCAATTGTTGCAACAACTATAAATGGTAAACACGCTAATTTAGAAAGAGTTTATGTTACGGCTGAACACGTAAAAATTGTTCCTACAGTTTTTTATGTTGAAGTTTTTGGAAAAGAATTGAAAACACACCAATTTGTTTATCAAAAATATATTCAAAAAGAACAAAAAAATTAAATCTAAGCTTTGCTAAACAAAAAACAAATCACAATCCTTACTGTTGCACTACTCTATTTTTTATGGGTATTCTTTTTTGTGGGATTAAGACCTGATCACGTTTCTTTAATTGCGATTATCTTAATTGCTTATTTTGCTCACCCTGTTACCAAAAAGCTAGTTAGTGCCTTTTTTATTTTTATTGTCTATTGGATGATTTATGATTCTATGCGCGTAATCCCCAATTATCTTTTTAATGATGTCCATATTTTAGAACCTTATTTATTAGAAAAATCACTTTTTGGTATTTCTTACAACAATCAAATATTAACACCCAACGAATATTTTAATGCCAACCCTACCACGTTTTTAGATGTATTAAGCGGTGCTTTTTATATTAACTGGGTACCTATTCCTTTAATGTTTGCCACCTATTTATTTTTTAAAAACAAATTTTTACTTCTTCAGTTTTTTAGCGCTTTTTTAGTCGTTAATTTAATTGGTTTTGTAATATACTACCTCTACCCTGCTGCACCACCTTGGTATTATGCAAAATATGGAAACGAATTATTATTTAACACTCCTGGCAGCTGTGCAGGATTAGCCAAGTTCGATAGCTTTTTTAGCATCAATTTATTCCATGGGTTATACGAAAAAAATGCGAACGTTTTTGCAGCAATGCCGTCATTACATTCTGCTTACCCTATCGTAGTTTTAATCTACGCGTTAAAACAAAAAATCCGGTTAGGAATTGGTATATTTGCCCTCTTTTTGGCAGGAATTTGGTTTGCTGCGGTTTACACATCGCACCACTACATTATAGACCTTATTGCCGGAGGAATTTGTGCCTTTTTAGGTGTTTATCTGTTTGATAAAATTATCTTAAAAATGCCCAAAATAAATAAATGGTTATTAAATTATTCAAAACAACTCTAACAAATACAACAAAATATGAAACCAGAAATTTCAAGTGCTGAAGGAAAATTAGGTATTTTATTACCTGGTATGGGAGCTGTAGCAACTACATTAATTGCAGGTGTGCATGCAGTAAACAAAGGTATTTCTAAACCAATCGGTTCTACATCTCAAATGGGAACAATTAGAATTGGGAAAAGAACAAATGTTAAAACTCCATTAATTAAAGATTTTATTCCATTAGCAGATTTAGGAAAAGTTGAATTTGGTGGTTGGGATTTATTCTCAGAAAACGTTTACGAATCAGCTAAACACGCAGGTGTTTTAGATCGTTATTTATTAGAACAATTAAAACCAGATTTAGAGGCTATTAAGCCTATGAAAGCTGTTTTTGATAAAAAATATGTTACTAAATTAGAAGGTACCTATGTAAAAACTGGTGCTACTAAAATGGATTTAGCTGACCAATTAAGAGCTGACATCAAAAACTTTAAAGTAGAAAAAGGTTGCGATAGATTAGTAATGGTATGGTGTGGATCTACAGAAATTTACATTGTAGAAAGTGAAGTTCATCAAACTATCGAATCTTTTGAAGAAGGTTTAAGAAACAATGATGAAAACATACCTTCAAGTATGATTTATGCTTACGCTGCGATTAAAGAAGGTGTACCTTATGCAAATGGAGCTCCTAACTTATCTGCAGATATTCCTGCATTAGTTGACTTAGCTAAAACTAACAATACTCCAATTTGTGGTAAAGATTTTAAAACTGGTCAAACCTTAATGAAAACAATTTTAGCTCCTGGGTTAAAAACAAGATCTTTAGGTATTGCTGGTTGGTTTTCTACTAACATTTTAGGAAATAGAGATGGTGAAGTTTTAGATGATCCTGCATCATTCAAAACTAAAGAGATGTCTAAATTAAGCGTATTGGATTCTATTTTAGAACCAGAAAAAAACCCTGATTTATACAAAGATTTATACCACAAAGTAAGAATTAACTATTATCCACCACATGGTGATAATAAAGAAGGATGGGATAACATCGATATCTTTGGTTGGTTAGGATACAAAATGCAAATTAAAGTAGATTTCTTATGTAGAGATTCTATTTTAGCAGCACCATTAGTTTTAGATTTAGCTATCTTTTTAGATTTAGCATCAAGATCTAACATGAGCGGTGTTCAAGAATGGTTATCATTCTTCTTTAAAGCTCCACAAACACCAATAAAAGGTATGGATCCTTTACACGATATTTTCCACCAAGAAATGAAATTAAAAAATACTTTACGTCATTTACAAGGCGAAGATTTAATTAATCATTTAGGATTAGATTATAGCGAAGAAGCTTAAAAAGCTAAACAAATATTTAAAGGCTGTTATTTAATTATAGCAGCCTTTTTTTTATACTTTTAACCTATGAAATTCATTTACAAAATGATAGCCACCACTTTTGGTGCTGGCTACTCTCCTTTTGCACCAGGTACTGCAGGAGCTATTGTTGGCTGTGCTTTTATTTGGGTATTCGAAAAATATGAATTGCTATCGACTTATGATGATGCCATTATCTTTGCGATATTAACTGCTTTGGTAACTTTATTAGGAGTTTTTGTAACCAATAAATTATCTTCAGATTGGGGTAAAGATCCATCTAAAGTGGTTATTGATGAATTAATTGGCGTTTGGATAGCCATGATTTTTGTTCCTTTTACTTGGGTTAATCTACTAATAGCTTTTGTTTTATTTCGATTTTTTGATATTGCCAAACCTTTAGGCGTTCGTAAAATGGAAAATTTAAAAGGTGGCGTTGGAGTTATGATGGATGATGTATTGGCAGGAATTTATGCCAATATCGTGTTACAAGTTATCATTTATTTTATATGAGTTTGAAAAAATTCATATTCTCATTTTTAAAATTTCAAGCGGCAGCCATTATTGCCACAGGTGTAGATTTTACTGTTTATTACAGCATTGATCACGGACTTGATTTAAAAAACTTTGTAGAAAAACCTTATGTTATTGCTGCAATTTTCAGTGCATTATCTGGAGCAATAGTCAACTTTACTATTTTAAAATATTGGGCAGCCGATGCTTCACAAAAAAAGTTGATACATCAAGTTGGCAGGTATGTTATTGTATCTGCAGGAAGTTTATTACTCAATGTATCTTTAATTTATTTAATAACAGAATTCTTCCAAATTTCTTCTGATATTTCTAAAATTATTTCAGCAATTATTGTTGCCGTTAGTTATAATTTTATCCTACAAAAATATTTCGTTTTTAAAGCTTAATTGTTAAAAGTATGCTGTTAATAAGAAGCTTTCAACACCACTAATTCTTTACGCTTCTTTAATTATCATTACACTACTAAAAATGATGATTATGATAAAGTTAAAAACACTTTTAATCCCTATAGCAATTTTCTTGTTTTCTTGTGGTAACAATGAACATGCTGATGAATTAGCCAGTAAAAATATATTTAGATACAACGAGTCTGAAGGAATTACCTCTTTAGATCCTGCTTTTAGTAGAAATAGAGAAACTATTTGGGCAGCTAACCATTTATACAACGGTTTAGTGCAAATGGATAACGACCTTAAAATTTTACCAAGCATCGCTAAAAGTTGGGATATTTCTGAAGACGGAAAAACCTACACTTTTCACTTAAGATCTGATGTTTATTTTCACGATCACAAATTATTTACAGATAGTATAGGCAGAAAAGTTACAGCGCATGATTTTGTTTACAGCTTTAACCGAATAATAGATCCTGCAGTAGCTTCTCCAGGAAAATGGATTTTTAATAATATTGATTATGTTGAAGAACGTGATTTTAAAGCTTTTGAAGCGATTAACGATACTACTTTAGCAATCTATTTAACCAACCCTTTTCCTCCTTTTTTAGGCGTACTAACAATGCAATATTGTTCTGTAGTTGCTAAAGAAATTGTTTCTCATTATAAAAATGATTACAGAAGTAATCCCATTGGAACAGGTCCTTTTAAATTAATAATGTGGGATGAAGGTGGTAAAATGGTTTTTTCGAAAAATGAAAATTATTTTGAAAAAGATAATCAAGGAGTTCAACTACCTTATATTGATGGTGTTGCCATTACTTTTGTAAAAGATAAAGACATGGAATTTTTTCGCTTTTTAACAAAAGAAATAGATTTTATGAATGATCCTAAAGGAGATAATAAAGATGTTATTTTTACTAGCGATGGAAAATTACAACCAGAACAAAAGAAAAAGTTTAACATGACTACTAACCCTCAATTAAATACTGAATACCTTGGTATTTTAGTTGATGATGAACTGAGTATTGTAACAAATAGTCCGCTTAGAAAAAAGCTAGTTAGACAAGCAATAAATTATGGTTTTGATAAAAAAAGTATGATGACCTATCTAAGAAAAAACATTGGGACACCAGCAACTGCAGGATTTATTCCTAAAGGTTTACCTTCATTTAATAGTGACATTGTAAAAGGCTATGAATATAACCCCGAAAAAGCTAAAGAGTTGCTGTTCTCTGCAGGATTTCCTGATGGTGAAGGTTTACCAGAAATAACCTTATACACCACTAAAGATTATGTTGATTTATGTGAATATATCCAGTACCAATTGAATGAAATTGGCTTTAAAATAAAAATTGATTTAAATCCTGGAGTGACTCATAATGAATTGGTTGCTCGTTCTAAAGTTAATTTCTTTAGAAAATCTTGGATGGCAGATTATCCCGATGCTGAGAATTATTTGGCTTTATTTTACAGTAAAAACTTTACCCCTCACGGACCAAATTACACGCACTTTAAAAACTTTCAGTTTGATAAACTATATGAAATGGCTCAGCAAGAAACAAATGATTCTACTCGTTACCATTATTATAGAGAAATGGATAAAATTTTAATTGAAGAGGCTCCTGTTGTTCCTTTATATTATGATGAAGTTGTTCATTTAACACAGAAATATATTTCTAATTTAGGTGCGAACCCTCTTAATTTACTAACACTAAAAACTGTTAAAATAGATAAAGAGCACTAACTTTAATGTTACGCCTTTTTTAAAGTAAACGAAAAAGTTGAACCAACATCAAGTGTACTTCTTACATTAATAGTTTGATGGTGGGCTTCAATGATGTGTTTTACGATAGACAAACCTAAACCTGTACCTCCGTTTTTTCTTGCTCGTCCTTTATCTGTACGATAAAAGCGTTCAAATAAACGTGGTAAATGTTCTTCTGCAATTCCTTGACCATCATCTGCAACCTCAACTAGAATATTGTCGTGCATATCGTAAAGCTTCAATAATGTTTCGCCATTCTCTTTGCCATATTTAATAGAGTTTACCATCAAATTTACCAACACCTGATTAATTCTATCTCTATCTGCCATTACCCAAATAGGCTTAGTAGGTTCATTTCCAAAAATAAATTTCACTTGGTGGTTTTGAGCCTGCATTTCTAAAGATAACATTACCTCTTTAATTAGCTCTGCTAAATCAAATTTGGAAATGTTCATTTCAATGGTTGCAGATTCTAATTTAGAAATCTCATCTAAATCTTCTATTAAAGAAATCATTCTATCTACACTTTTACTTGCTTTTTGCAAATAACTTACATTGATATTAGGATCT
>Ga0256845_1000164_pt1 | contig 61815 bp, 50 predicted proteins | sample RiftiametaG_FD_189101 | JGI IMG/M metagenome (GOLD analysis project Ga0256845, IMG submission 189101) | Tube worm associated microbial communities from hydrothermal vent at the East Pacific Rise, Pacific Ocean - Riftia | ecosystem: Host-associated > Annelida > Integument > Unclassified ...
CTTTGACAACAAAGAATCTTCTGTATAGTTTTTTACAAAACTCTAAAATATCATTTGAGATTATTTCAATCGGGATGTCGAATTTATTACTTATTGTTACGGATATCTCTTCTATTGAAGATTTACCGTCTATTTTTCTCCATATTGCAAGACCGGTTTGATTCAGTCCCATTGTTTCTCCTGTATAGGGCTGAAACAGAACCGAATAGTCTTCAAGATCATCAATAAGAATTACATCATTAAGGTGAGTTAAGATAGTATTTGAATTTATTGTGTTTTTTATAATTTCAGATGAAGGTATCAATTGTCAAGTTACATACATCCCTGTCCTGCATCCGTCCGGATCATTGTTCCCACCGCTTCCCGCTTCGCAATAATAAGGATTTCCCCCGGAGACACAATCACCGCTGCCTGGTCTTGAACCGGTGCCGCAATAGGTCCCTACCCATCCGTCGGCACCCGCTTCACACTGTTCCGGAGTAGGACCTGCAGCACTGCCTGTAAAACAACCCATTACTCTATCCTGTCCCGTAACCGAACGTGATTTAGCTCCGAGATCAACGCATACCGGTGGTTCATATTTTTTTTTCATTAAACATAACCCTCTTTTTTTTGTTAAAACTATTTATAATCAATACAATTATAAAATCATAATATAAAAAAAAGGATAAAAAATCAAGTTTTTTTATTTGACTTTTGACAAAAATGTCAATAAAAGTGTGATGGAATAACCATTAATGGAAGAATTAAATCTGTTTGTATTGTTTTAGTGGAAAATTTTTAACTTTTATATTATCTTCTAACGGGGGTAAAAATGAAAAGAAATTCTATTGGGTTAATCTATTTTTATTTAATTACGATGTCTTTTTTTCATATAACCGGATCAATTCTTTTGAGTCAAAACTCAGAAGAAGTTAAAGAATTAAAAGTTTTAGCAGGGAATTGGATAGGGCATGGAGCAGGTGAAGAAGTCAGGTTCAGGCATAAGCTCGGACTGTTGACACTAACGGTAAAACATAAGACCGAGTTTGTTTTTAACGTTAATAAAGAAGGAAAGGTCGAAGGTGAGGGAACTATCGAATATAATCTTGATAACAATACTTCAGGGTTGGATGATCTTGTCGCATCTGTACACTCGTTAATGGGTCTTGCACAGGTGCCTTCCACCGGAGTCGGGGAAGTTACAAAAAAAATCGGAGACATGGCTACAGATGTAAAAGGTGTTACAAAGATCCAGTATAATGCACCTCATCTGAAGCATGGTCCCGAGATAAGGCATTTTAAATTTACAGGAAAGATTAAAAAGGGAATTATAAAAAGCAGTAATGGAAAAAATTCCAAAGCATTTTTAATCGAACTTGATGAGGTTACGGATTTTACACTTGTCGGAGGAAATCCCGATAACACTTTAATTGCCGAATATGAGGTAAACAGAGTTAAAACCGATGCAAAATTTCCGTGTTGGTCTCCATTTATTAGGGGAGAAGGCGTTATCAGGAAGGGACCTGGAGATATCTATGTTGCCGAATTCCAAAAAAAAGGAACTCACAGGAAAGGGAAACAGGTGTGGCAGGAGTACGGTTATGTATGGATGGCAAGAAAAGTTACGTCAAAATAGGTCTCGGTTTAGCCCGGCAGATTTTTTATTGCAAACAGAATGTTTTTTATAAATTTTTTAAAAGTTATTTTTCCTACGGTTATTCTTTCCCATTTTTCAATTGATTGTCTGTTTTCATTAATCCAGTTATAAGCCGGAGAACTTTTTTCAATCTCTTTAGTGTAAATAGAATCAAACAGGTTTTTCCCGGATTTTTGTGCATATGGGAGCCAGAATGTTTTAAGAAAGAATAAAAAATCACTGTTATCAACTAATTGATCCGTATTTAGACCGGTAAGGAATTCCGTAATACCGTTATCAAATCTTTGTTTAAAATTCGGTTCTAAAAAAAATGAAAATTTGTTTAATGATCTTCTGGATAAGTCCCAAAGAATCCCGTATTGAGTTGCTGCCAGTCTGTTCCATACAGGGAAAGGCGTTTCGCCGAAAGTTAATTTGCGATATATTAAATATCCGAACGGAGCTGATTTTTCATGCCCCGGACGCCCCCTTTTTTTTAACTTTATTCTGGCAATAATCGGATCGGTTAATCCCAATTTATCAATAACAGTTACTCTCTGTCCCGAATAATATCCTATATATCCTACGGTATTATAAGCGATTGTTAGTTTTGACCTTGATCTCTTTGAAAGATAATTATAATTCTTCCCTATTGTCTTCCACATAAAGATAATCTCATCGTTGAAAATATCTTTAACAGGAATTATTCTTCCGTGATAAAAAGAAAATCTCTCATCGGAGATCCCGTTAATAAATCCTTTACCTCCTCTTTTCTGGAGTGGAATTATTGTTCTTGAGATAAGAAAAAGAGCAACAATTAAAACCAATGCTGAAATTTTTCTAATCTTTCCTTTCGAAAGGAATCTGTCGAATAATCCTGATGAGGAGAGAGTTAAAAGGATAACCGTCGGGAGGAGAAATCTTCCGTGCATAAAATCGCCTCCTCCTCTTATAACAAAAAAGGCATGGAGTATTCCTGCAATAAAAAGAGTGTATCTCCATGAAAGCTTCTCTTTATCCGATTTTTTTTGAATGAAAAATATGAATAGTGAAAAAAGAATTATCAGTGAAAATGCACTGCCTTTCAAAAGATCTGCAAGATATTTAAATCCCTGAGAAAAATATGAGGAGCTTCCGGATTTTGCGTAGAACGGATTCGGGAATATTGCACCGTAATATCCCATTCTGAATATTTCATAAATGGAGAGTATAATTAGAGGAATTGAAAGAAATTTCAACAAATTTTTCAGATCACTGTTTTTCTTGATAATCTCATAGATAAAAAGAAGGATTGAAAAAATAAAAAAGATTCCGAAATCCGGTCTATTGAGAATAAGAAGTGTTGATATCAATCCGAAAAAAAAAGGTTTTTTTAAATATAACTCCCTTTTTATTTGTATAGCAAAAATTACCAATAAAAAGTATGAGAGAGCTGTTTCAAGTCCGCTTGTTCCAAAATCGATGAAACAACTAATTCCGATTAGAACTGCACCGGAAAGATTTAATGATGGTGTCCCGGATTCTTTATCTCTTGCAAATCTGAAAAACAGGAAATAGAGAAAAAGTCCTGAAAAAATAATTCCGGGAACTACCATTGCTCCCTTTGGAGATAGCCCTATGGCTCTAAGAAGTGAAACAATATAAAACCATAATGCATGTGTGTATCCTTCAACTCTCTGCCTGATGTTAAAAATAGGACCGTGACCGGATAAAAAATTATCAATATGTCTCATTGTTATAAATGCATCTTCCGATACCCAGGCAAATTTTATTATCAGGAAAAATCCGGTATAAAACAGGGAAAGGGAGATGGAATACTTCCATTTATCGTTATTGATGAAAATATAAAAAAGTGTGAGAAACAGAAAAAGAATTATAGGGAATAGATATAGAGATCTGAGAAACATATCAGTCCATGGAATAATATTTCCTATTCTTTCTATCCGAATCTTTTTTAAGATAACTTTACTGTTTCCGGAGATAAATCTGACTCTCGGCTCGATCTCTTTTTTTTTTATCAGATTTAGTATTAAAACTTCTCTGTGAGGATAAACGGAGATATTTTTTTTGTGTGAAACCTCTGTGATTTTTCCTTTTGAAGAGGCAATCTCAAATATACATTCAATATCATTTTCCGAAGATGACTCCAGAAAAAATGTAATTTTAAATTTTCCCGGATAAAGGATTTTATATTGTGAATATGCAATATATTTCTCTTTTTTCGAAAGTGCCTCTTTATAAAGCAACTCTTTACCATTCTCTTCCGAATTGGAAAAATCAGATTTGAATCTTTCGATCTCTATTTTTTGCGGACCCTTTTCTTGAAGAACATTTTCAAAAAAAACATATGAAAATGCTATTAACAGGCTTATTATAAATGCACTTAAAAATTTTAAATTTTTATTTACACCGATTGTCATTTATCTGATTCTAATTGATATAACCGAGGGTCTTTAATCGTTTTCTCTCTTTTTCACTTAAAGGTTTTTTTCTTTTTGAAATTTTTTTAGTTTTTCTGATACTCTTTTCCCATTTCATAAGTTTGAATTTTAATTTTGATTCAATATTAGGGAATGATTTATACAGATCAATCTGCTCAGCAGGGTCCGAAATAATATTGTATAAGAAATATTTTTTCCCTGTTAAATCTTTAATGAGTTTCCACGGCTTCCAAATAACTGATATAAGTTCTATATCTGTCCCGAATTCTTTCTGAGATACTTCGGCAAAAACCGGATTTTCATATTTTTTGTCTGAAAAAATATTTTTTCCCGATAGAACGGGGATATGTTTTATCTTTAAAATTGAACTTATTGTTGGAATTATATCTATGTTTGAGACATTTATATTTCCATATGGTTTGACATCTCTTTTATAATTCAAAGGAGGTTTAATTATAAGCGGAACATTTGTCTGTTCGGAATTAAGTGTTGTACTGTGCCCGAGCCATCCTCTCTCGACGAACTCTTCTCCATGATCGGAAGTAAAAACAATAAGTGTATTATCAAATAAATTTTGTTTTTTCAGTTCTTTAATGAATTTTCCGATATATGTATCCGTAAATCTTATCTCCGTGTCATAACAGTATTTTAAATAGTCTATATCATTTGCCGAATAGTTTTTTAATCTTATCTGTTTACGGAGGAAACTAATATCTTTAGATGTGAAGGACCCTTTATATCCGAATTTTTTCTCATGGTCAATATAAATATAGTGGGGATCAAAATAGTGAAGAAATAGGAAAAATTTTTTACTTTTATTCTTTTGAATAAAATCAATTGCATCTCTGGTTACACCCGGGGAACTTATAGAAAAGTGATTTCCGAACTTATCGGATATATTTTTTTCATTGTAAATATCATATCCCTGAGAAAAACCGTATGTCTTTTTCAAAAGAATATGACTTATTATTGAACAGGTTTTATAACCGTTCTCTTTCATAAGCTCGGCAAGTGTGAACTCTTTTTTGTTTATTTTGGAAACAAGATTTTTAATGCCGAGTTCCGAAGGGAATTTTGATGTAATCATTGATGATATAGACGGGAGTGTCCATGGAGCGTTTGAATGAGAATTTTTGAAGTATACCCCTTTTTTCAGAAGAAGCGATTTTAAACTTTCTGTTGTTTGAAGCTGTGGGGATTCGAATGATGTATGATCATCTCTGAGTGTATCAACTACAATGAATATCAGGTTCGGATTTTTTTCAATTTTTTTATAAAAATTAAATGCGAATAAAATTAAAACCAAGATTGAGAGTATTAATAGAATTGTATTAGTAGTTTTGGAATGTTTTGATCTGATTTTCGGAAAAATAAAATATATCAGCCATGTGATCAAAATTGTTATTGGGATAACGGAAAAAAATGTCTTAAATATGAAGTTTAGTATAGTGTTATAAAAACCTGCTTTAAAATATCCGTTTTCAATAATTTCCCCAAACGGCAGGAATAATATGGATATTAAAAATGATAGAGGAAGTGAGAGAAGGAATGCAGAAAAAATAGAATTTTTAAAACGGGAAAATTTTTGCATTCCTTCTGTTTAAAAACTATTTTATCTTTTTCAGAACTGATTTCAACATATCTTTGTGGATAGTGAAGGTCAGCATTTTAAGTTTTATAAAATCTCCTCTGAAAAAATAGTATCCTTTGAATTTGCCTTTTCTTGCTGATCTTCCCGAATCTTTTATCAGGAACCAATCTTTTCCTTTATATCTTTTAAATCCGACAATGTGAATTCCGTGGTCATCGTCTGTTGTTTTGTTGTAAATCCTGTATTCACGAGAATCCTGGTCAATATATTTTTCAGGAATATCAAATGTTGGAATGAATGCGATATCATTGCTTCCGAGCTTGCCGGGTTCGGATATATCTCCTCCGATACAAACCGTATATCCTTTGTTGATTGAATTTTTTATAACTCCATACCATACATTCAGAGGAAGGTTAAGATACTCTCTGTTATGCCACCAGTTGTCGGGAACCTTGAATTCCTGTTTAGTATAGAACGGATAATATTTTGTTGACATAACAGAATAATAATCATTCATATTTAATTTCGTAAAATCTCTTAAAAAGCTTTTCGGAGTGTATTTTTTCCCTTCATAAGTAAAATCGGCAGGAGGCTCTCCCATATATTTGTTTAATATTACAATTATCTGCTTTAAATTGTTGCTTTCATCCCATAAATTATTGGATTTTATATATTTCAAATAGGCTTTCAGCTCATTCATTAATGGAATATGATCATATTTTTCACCCTTTTTTATTGTTCCGGAATAGACGGTAAGCGGAACAATTCCATATTTTTTCCATATTCTGGTTAATCCGTTTGATTCTCCACCTCCGGAAACCGCAGAATATCCTCTCTCTTTAATATATCTGCGTGATTTTTCAATTAATTCATAATAAGCTGTCCACATTTCGGAAAGTTTCACTTTTTTTCCGGTAATCCGGAAAATTTCCGATTCAAAATATGATGTTGCGGAAAAGCTCCAACATGTACTTGTATAATATTGGGCAACCGGTGGAAAATGGAAATAGGATTTAAATTCTTTGATCGATTTCGGCGGAAAAACTCCCGAAAGATCCGTCTTAAGAACCATTCTGTCTTTTCTTTCAGATTTTTTTTGTTCTTTATTTTTTTTAATTATTCCGGATGTGATCTTTTCTTTGGCTGCTGCTATTGCTTTTCTGTTCTTTGAAATCTCTTTAAGAACAGGATCACTTTTATATTTTTCATATTTGATCTTGTTTTTAGCGTAGATCGGACCTGAAATGAGAAGTGAAAAAGCTATAAATAAAACGGATAACAGTGAATTTTTTTTCATTTTTTCTCCTTTATTGAAACCATAGAAAAAGAATTATAACACTATCAATGATTTTTTCAAATAAATCTTTTGAGTTTAAAAGAGTAGCCCGTAGGGGAATCGAACCCCTCTTGCAGGGTTGAAAACCCTGTGTCCTAACCGATAGACGAACGGGCCTCTTTAATTTGGGGGATGGATGTGAGCCGTGCTGGGCTCGAACCAGCGACACCCGCCTTAAAAGGGCGATGCTCTGCCAACTGAGCTAACGGCCCCCATAACGGCAGTAATCTATCATAAATCGGATACTATGTCAATAATTGAAGTGATTAAATCGGTCTTGTTATTCTTTTAGTTTTTCACCCATTCTCTGTTTCAATTTATTTAATTTATCTTTTGGTATATATTGAGTTATAAATCCGCAATTAAGACATACATAAGAACGGGTTTTAAAACCGTAAACAGTGAAAAGGTTACTGGGAACGAAAATATTGACACCTCCGCTGAGATATCCGAAACAAAGTTCTTTACTTCCGCATGCGATACATGAAGGATCAACTTCTGAGAGCATAAATCACCTCCTTTTAAATTCATATTAGCAAAATTAAAAAAATAATTAAACAAAACCATGTATAATGTTCCGTGAATTTTAAATTTAGATAGACGGGAAAAAATGAAAATGATTTTTGCTTTTTTTATGGCTATGACCGCGTATACTTTATTGTCAACCGGTTTTGTTCTTCAAAAGAAAGGGATTGATTGGATCGGTTGGAAAGGTAACAAGGATAAAAGATTTTATTCCAGTTTTTTTATATGGTTCTCCGGATTTTTTTTAATGAACATATTTGGAATTCCCAGTGCTTTGTCTCTTCGAGTATTACCATCTTACATCGTATCATCTTTTGCCGGATGGGGAATAATTGTTCTTGTTTTTTTATCGGCTTTAATATTAAAAGAGAAAACCTATAATACGGATTATCTCTTATCTTTTCTGATAATTGCCGGGATTGTTCTTCTTTCACTTTTTCAAAAATCCGATGATTCTTCAATTCCTTCAAATAGTATTTTTAATTATATATATTTTTTTTCCCCGGTACTGTTAATTATGATTGGATTTTCCAGGAAGTTTAACCGGAAAATAAAGAGTGTCATATTCTCCGTTACAAGCGGAACTTTTGCGGGGATAATGGTTGTAAGTTTAAAGATACTTGTTACACTATACGGATATAGGGTCGGTAGATATTTCGGTTCCGTATATTTATATTTATATATATCTGCAGCTCTATTATCCCTCATTTCAATTCAACTTGCTTTTAAAAACGGATCAATGATATTGACGGGTCAATTGCAATATTCTTCAAATATTATCTATCCTGTTATCGGTTCGGTGTTAATATTCGGTAACAATCCCGGTGTTATTCAGATAGTGTCTCTTATTATAATCATATTTTCAGTAATTAAAATATTAAAAAATCATTAGGTGAAGAGTTATAAACGGATTGAAACATACCAAGAAAGCTGTAGTAATATATAAATTTACGATGGCTTTTTTTTAAATATTATTCAATGAATTGTGTTATTTCCATTTGTTTAAAAAAAATTATTTTTATGGTATAAAAAATATTATATTGATAAAAGTTCTTGGAGGCAATAATGATATTACATGAAAAATTTATTAAAGTTGCTAAGAAAAACGGGAAAAAAGTTGCAATAATTGATAGAGGAAGAGAGTCTAAAGTAACTTACTCAAAAGCTTTGATAGCATCTTTTTTATTGACGGAAAAAATAAAAAATTATAAAGATGGGTTTATCGGCATAATGATCCCGAATTCGGCTGGAGTTATGTTGACGGTACTCGGTACTCTTATGGCTGGAAAAGTTCCCGTAATGATAAATTATTCAACCGGTGCTGCGGAAAATTCAGAATATGCTCAACAAAAATGCGGTTTTAAAACAATTATTACTTCAAGGGCATTGTGTGAAAAAATAGGGTGCAGGATTGTCAGGGGAATGGTTTTTATTGAAGATATTATGAAAGAGATATCGGTTGTGGATAAATTAAAAGCCGCACTTAAGTCTAAAATGCCTTTTCCTCTGATTAAAAAATCATTACCGAAAAGTGAAATAGATGATAACGTTGTAATTCTTTTTACTTCAGGAAGTGAAAAAGATCCTAAGGCCGTTCAGCTTACCCATAGAAATCTCGGTTCGAACGTGACCGATATATTTAATCGCCTTGAATTTAAAGATGAAGATATTATGCTTGGCAACCTCCCTCTGTTTCATGTATTCGGATATAATACAAATTTCTGGTTACCTCTACTTAGAGGTTTAACTGTTGTTACCTATCCGAATCCTTTGGAATACAGGAAAGTTGTCCAGATAATAAAAGAGGAAGAAGTTACTCTGATGCTGGGAACGCCGGTCTTTTTTAACGGATATTTGAGACAGTCGGAAGCCGGAGATCTTAAAAGTATAAGAATTGCAGTTGCGGGTGCCGATAAATGTCCGGATATGTTAAGGGACGGATATAAAAAGAAGCATGGAATTACTTTACTTGAAGGTTACGGATGTACCGAAACCAGTCCGGTTATATCGGTAAATATTCCGAATGAAAACAGACCCGGAAGTATCGGAAGACCATTGGAACATGTGCAGGTTAAAATTGCAGATATTGATAGTGGAGAGGAACTACCTGCAGGGAAAGAGGGTAAACTCCTTGCAAAAGGTGATCTTATAATGAAAGGATATTTTGATGATATAGAAGAAACATCTTTGAGGATGAAGGACGGTTGGTATGATACCGGTGATATGGGAATGGTGGATGAAGACGGATATGTGTGGCACAGAGGAAGGCTGAAAAGGTTTGTTAAGATTGGTGGAGAGATGGTATCTCTCGTTAAAATTGAAAGTGTTCTGATTGAAGTTATTCCTGATGATACTGATTGTTGTATAGTGGAAGTTCCGGATTTTTTAAAGGGAGCAAAAATTGTTGCGACTGTTACCAAGAGACTTGATGAAAAATCTATAATCAAAAAAATGTCCGAAAAGCTTCCCAATATTGCTCTCCCGAAAGATTTCTTTGTTCTGGATGAAATGCCTAAAATGGGAAGCGGGAAAGTTAATTTTAGAAAAGTTACCGATATGGTCAAAGAGGAATTTGCAAAAAATAATAAGAAGAAATAGTTCGGTTGAATTGAGGTAATCTACCGATTTTAATAATTTTTATCTTTTTATATGTTAATGAAATTAATTCTAATTTAAGTTTTTTTTTTAATATTAATACTATTTATTATTATATAGTTTTATTTATAAATAAAAGATATCTATTCCATGGAACTTATCATCTTTCGAGCATCTCTTGAGTATATTGAGTCCGGATACTCTTCGATAAGTTTTTTTAAATTTTCTAAAGCAGAAGGTTTATTATTTTGAATAATCTCATATTTTGCGATTTTTAAAAGGATAAAATCTTTCGGAACTTTGGAATTTCCTTCAAATAATACTTGCTTCAGTAGTTTAATTGCTTCGGATTTTTCCCCGAGTGCCATGAATATCTCGGATTTTAATAATTTTTTTTCATCATTGATATATTGGATAGAACTTTCAGGTGAATTTTCCAGAATTTCCTTTGCTTTCTTAAATTGACCTTCATTGAAATGGATAGTAGCAATGTAAAAGTTGATTGTGGCTGAAATTCCTTTTCCCGAATCTATTTTAGATAATTGTTCTATCTTTTGATCATTGGTAAGAAAAGATGAATTTTTTATCTCAAGTGCCTTTGCAAAAAGACCGTTTTCCTTACTGATTGATGAAGATCTGATAAGCAAAACAGCACCGACAATTATGCCGATAAAAATTATTATAGCGATAATTGTAAGTATCTCCTTTTTTAAGTCTGAAAATTTTTGTATAACAGTCTCAATAAAAACGGCAAACGGATCTTCCTTTAAATGTTCTCTCTCTTTTCTTTTCATTTTTACCTCTTGATCCTTAAAATATAGGATCCGAAAATTAATTTTTGATGTTAGCATTTATGTAAAAATGTGTCAATAGAGTTCACAGTTCTCAGCCGTCAGCCTTCAGCTGAGTTCACATTACTAAGAGATAAAATATCAGCAAATTCCGTAAATTCTTAATGACGTTCACGAAGTGAACTAATGACTATAAATGACAATCTCTGCAATCCCAAACTAAAAACTCAACACTTAAAACTTAGAACTACCCACTGACCCCTCACCTCTAACCAATATCACCTTCATTTTCGACTTTTCGACACTCCGACATTTCGACTATTTACATCTTAATTAAGAATTTAGAATTCAAAATTGAGAATTGATAATTTCTCTTTTGGGGTGGAGGGCGGGATTGAATAAATTATTTAATTATGATTTAATTATCTTAAGGTAGCACAATGACCGATATTAAAAAAGAGATAATATTGGATTTGTCCGAATGTATGAAAGTGCTTCAAAAGGAGAAGCCCGATCTTCTTGACAAATTCGGAGTAAAAGAGATAGCAATATTTGGTTCTTATTCACGAAAAGAAGAGAATAAATCGAGCGACATAGATATCCTTGTCGATATTAAAAAGGAAAGAAAAACTTTTGATAATTTTATGGAATTAAAATTCTATCTTTCTTCCCTTTTCCCTGAATATAAGATCGATCTTCTGATAAAAGGTGCAATAAGAAAAGAGTTAAGGACTAAAATTTTAACGGAAGCTGTTTATGCATAAGAGAGAATGGAAGTTTTTTATATTTGATATTTCAGATTCCGTAAATAAGATCTTGAGGTTTGTTTCTGATTTAAACAGGCGTGATTTTTTCTCAGATGACAAAACCTTTGATGCTGTTATGAGAAATCTTGAGATCATTGGAGAAGCGGCAAAAAAGATTCCCGCAGATATAAAAGAAAAATATGCGGAGATTGAATGGAAAAAGATCGCAGGTTTAAGAGATATTGTTGTTCATGAATATTTCGGTATTGATGAAGATATAATTTGGGATGTGATTGAAAATAAAATACCCGAATTGAAAGAAAATATAGAAAAAATTATCAAATATTTAGAACGATAGGAAATATAGGATTGTCATTAGTTAACAGCACATAGCGATCAGCCTTCGGCTGGGATTTGGGATTTAGGGGGTTGGATTTGGTGGAGCTTACGGTTATTAGAAGTCAGACAGAGATTACAGTTCTAAGTGGAGAGCTTGCAGAGTTCTTTCAAGACACAACCCCCCGGATCCTGCATCCTTTTCCCCAAAACTCGGATATTCATTGAGATATTGCCGGGGGAGGCAGAGGAGTCTAAGTCGGATTTATAACGTCCCGTAGGGGAATTTTTTTACTGCTTCATTTGAGATGAGTTTAAACTCTTTTTCAAGCTTGAGCTTTTTTAAGAGTTCCAACACATTTTGATAATTATCTGTATTTTGACTAAGAAAAAGAGCACAACTTGCATAATCGAGTGCGGAATAGAATTTTTTCCCTTTTTTCAATAACCGCGAAATCTTAAAGTATGAGTCTCCTGAAAAAGGATTTTTCCAAAGCTTCCTGTCCAGTTCATTAATCATAGGATCGGGGTTGTCGTTTGCTCCGTTATATTCCGATCCGATATTTCCTGTGGAAGACTCATCGTTGATTCCCGGAATGAAAGGATTTATAAGTTTAAAATGGATCCTATATTTTTTATTCCCGATATTAAACCCCGGGATATATTTTGAAAAAACTTCACTTGCCCGTTTTGAAAGTGGAAATTCATCGAGAAATTTTTTCAGTATATTTCTAAGATCATCGGAGTATGGAAATTTTGTGAGTGCTGAAACGAGGGCACTCTTAGCTTCGGATAATCTTTTATCAAGCATATATATATACATTATATTAAGATAGGCTTCGTCGGTCTTTTTAATCTTCAGAGATCTTTTAAGATATTTTATTCCTTCTTTATAGTCATGAGTCAAACCTAAGAGCATTCCGTAGTTACTGAGAGCCTCTGCTGTGAATACCTTTGTTCCTAAAACTTTGGAGAAATTATTCATTGATTCATCCATTTGCCCGTCGAAATAGTTTATTATCCCTAAAAGAAAGCATTTTTCACCTTTCAGGTAACTGTCATCTTCTATCTTTTTTAAATATTCTTCCGCTTCACTACTTGAATTTGTAAAAAAAAGAGATTTCGCCAACTCAAGATTAAGCAGGTCGGAAGTATGATCTTTATCAACAGGGATCTTTTTAAATAATTTTATTCTTTCTTCAAAATTGTCTATTAACATTGCTTTTACAAATATTTCATAACCTGATTTGTCAAATTCAATATCAGGGAAAATAATTTGATCTTTTCCGGGAGAATAGAGGTTAAAAACATAGTTAAATAGTTTCTGTTCCATCTCGAAAATATTTCCGGGAATTCCTTTAATAACCGGAAGATATTTTTGTGTGAAATTTTTGATGTCTATTACAAAGGTTTTGATGATTATGTGTCTCGGAGATTGGTTTTTTAAATTATCCGATGATGAGATCTCCCCCCATATCAGCCTGTCTGCTCCTATCTCTTTGGAAATGTGTATTAATAGTGCTTTAGAGATATTGTAGGGGAAGGTTATCCTGTATTTTTTTAGAAAAGAATCGGTATCCGCATTACTAAAAGAGTTAATGCCGTTCAGCTTGAATCCGCAATCTATATACAAAGATACCGCTTTACCGAGCCATTGTAATGATTTATCCTCTTTCAAGCTCACTTTAAACGGGAATACAACCGTTATCGAATAAGAAAGATAGTTAAGAAGAAATAATACAATAAATATGAAAGAGAGTCGTTTTTTCATTTATCTGTTCCTTTCCGTAACACCGGTTAAAAAATCTTTAAGGAATCCGGCTCCCGCTAATTCTGCTTTTCCCGCTCTTTCAAGCCTGATTGCAAATGAAAATCTTGGAGATTCATAGGGGAAAAAACCAATAATAACAGAGTCGAATCCAAGTTTCTTACTCCCTGCCGTTCCGGTTTTAATTGCAAATTTTAAGTTGTCTTTTTTTGCTCTTCTTCCGGTTCCGTTTTTATCTTCAACGACACGGTTCATGGCAAACCGAATCTTACTGTATGCCATGTTGTTTTTCATTACTTCCATAACAGATGATTTATGGTAATAATTACCGAGTTTTAAAATATTCTTTCTGTTTATGATTAAAAAAGGAGATGCGGAGATTCCGTCTGATGCTATCAATGAACTGATTAATGCCATATGAAATGTAGTCTCCTCTATTTCATTAAGTCCTATGGATAGTTTGGCAAGTGAAAAATCATTGTTGATGTTTTCATTAAAACTTCCCGTCTTTAATTTTAAAAAAAGGTCGTTGATCGGAGGGTTGTTAAACCGGAAAAGTTTCAGAGTGTCGGACAGCTTCTGCTTTCCAATCAAAATCCCCATTTTGGCAAAGGATAGATTGCAGGATCGGGCGAGAGCCGTGACCGGATCATTCAGATTCCCGTGTTTTATCCAGTCGTAAAAAATTTTGCCGTCGATAAGCATATTACCTTTGCAGTTAAACGGAAAAATGTCATCAACCTGAGAATTGAGGTATGAAAACATTGTTATGCATTTGATTATTGATCCGGGTTCATATTTTTCTGTAAATGCAGAGTTTGGAAAATTTGTATTAAATGGTTTGGAATAAGCGGAAATAATACTTCCGTCATCAAGATCTATAAAAACAAGAGATCCGTGTTTCCCTCTGAATAGTCTGTCCACCTTATCCTGAACAAATTTATCAATGGTAAGAGTGAAAAACTTGATTCCGGTTCTTACGGATCTGCCGAATTCAGAGAAGTCAAATCCTTTTATCATAGGAACAGCTTCTCTTTTTGCAATGTCATAGTATGCTATCGGGTCTTTATTGGAGTCAAACACAAAATTGATCTTTCCACTTCTTAAGGTTTTATTTATATCCTTTAATATTTTTATCTTTCCACTATTTTGATCTTCTCCGGATTCAATCGCAAGTTTTAAAAATTTGTCTGATTTTTGCGGCAGATAAAGTGCCGATGATGCCGAAGCAATTGAGATAAGCAGTTCGGGATCCCTATTGTAAAAATCATAAAGAAATTCGGAATAAATTTTTAAAAGATCATATTTTGAATTGTAGGAAAAAAAATCCAGAAATGATTTATAATTAATATATGATCTCTTTACTTTAAGCTTTTTCAATATATCATTTCCGGTTTTGAGTTTTCCTTTAAAGAGGTATATTAAGGCTTTAAGTTCTCTCTTTGAATTTTTATGAAAAAAAGAATTTTTTATATCATTAAAAACTTTTTCAGCTTTGTTAAGTCTATTTGTAAGAAGCAGTGATTCAATCTTTTTTATTTTACCGTAATCGCTATGAGAGATGTAAAGAGTTACCAAAAGAAAAAACAGCAGGGAAAATAATATAATAACAACTCTTCTTTTTCTTTTTTTCCTCTTATTTTTTGAAAAAGAAAATGTTCTTCCTTTATAGTCAAGCTCCATATTATCCGTTCAAATATTTTTCAAGTCTGTTGAATCCCTCTTTAAGAATATCCAATGATGCTGCATAGGAAATTCGCAGATATCCTTCCGCTCCGAATGCAGATCCCGGAACAGTTATGATTTTCAGCTTATTCAGAATATCCATTGCAAAATCTTTATCATTCTTAAATCCCATTTTTGTTATATAATAAGAGAAATCCACAAAAAAGTAAAAGGCTCCCTGAGGGATTTTAAATTTCAGATTTCCTATCTCTCTTATTTTTTGAGTTATGAGATCTCTTCTTTGTTTATATTTTTTAACCATAGATAAAACCGATCCTTCCTCTTCCAAAAGAGCTGCAATTGCAGATTTCTGAGATATTGAGCATGGGTTTGATGTGGAGTGTCCCTGAATTTTTGACATTGAGTTGCAGATAAACTCAGGAGCAATTGTATATCCTATTCTCCAACCTGTCATAGAAAATGTTTTAGAGAGTGAACTTACAATTGCAAGATTCCCGAAGGAATCCGGAAAAAGGGAGATCGGTGATGTGAATTCTTTTTCCGTATAAACGATCTTTCTGTAACAATCATCGAAAATAATAAAAACATCCTTTTTTGTGAAGAATTCAAGTAGTCTTTTTAGTTCGGAATCCGACATTATTTCTCCGGTGGGATTTGAAGGAGAGTTTACTATAATTGCCTTTGTTTTTTCGCTATACTTTTCTATATAGGATTCAGCGGTAATTGTGAATAGGTCAACTCCGTTTATATGATCTGCATAGATAACTTTTCCTCCTGCAAAACTTACAAGCTGAGGATAGGTCACCCAGTATGGTTTAGGGATAATAACTTCATCTCCTTCATCAATAAGAGCCTGAATTATCAGATAAAGTCCGTATTTGCTGCCCGGTGTTACAATTATCTCTTTATCCTCAGGTAAAAAACCCTGCTCTTTTTTATAATTCACTGCAATCGCTTTCTTAAGTTCCGGAATACCTGTAACGGAAGTATATTTGGTGAAATTATTATTAATCGCCTCAATTCCGGCTTTTTTTATAAAATCAGGAGTGTTGAAATCAGGCTCTCCCGCACCAAAATCCAATATAGTATCACCTTTTTTAATCATTGAGTTTTTGATCTTTAAAAGTTCAAGTGTAGGTGAGGCGGATATCCTCTTTACTCTTGCAGATAATCTGTCCATTTTATGTCTCCAAAAAAAAATTTATTTTATTAACAAATAGTTGACATCTTAACATATTTTTGATAAAAATTGAATTCAAAAAAAAATGATTTAAAGGAGATAATTTATGTCATTAAAAAATGAAATTCTTGAAAAAGTTAAGTCAAAGGACCCCGGTCAGCCTGAGTTTCATCAAGCTGTTGAAGAGGTCATGGAGTCTCTTGAGCCTACAGTAGAGAGACATCCTGAATTTGTGAAAGCCGCAATCTATGACAGAATCATAGAACCGGACAGAGCATTTCAGTTTAGAGTTCCCTGGGTAGATGACAAGGGTAATGTTCAGATCAACAGAGGTTTCAGAGTTCAGTTCAACGGGGCTATCGGTCCTTATAAAGGCGGACTCAGATTTCATCCTTCTGTTTATCTTGGAATTATTAAATTTCTCGGATTTGAACAGGTCTTTAAAAATTCACTTACAACTCTTCCTATGGGCGGAGCAAAAGGCGGATCTGATTTTGATCCTAAAGGTAAATCGGATGCTGAAGTAATGAGATTTTGTCAGGCATTCATGAGAGAGCTCTACAGACATATCGGACCTGATACGGATGTTCCTGCCGGTGATATCGGTGTTGGCGGAAGAGAGATCGGTTTCATGTTCGGTTACTATAAAAAACTTAAAAATGAACATACAGGCATTCTTACGGGAAAAGCTCTTGAATGGGGCGGAAGTCTTATCAGACCGGAAGCAACCGGTTATGGTTCTGTTTATTTTGCAGCTGAAATGCTGAATGTTAAAAATGATACACTTCAGGGTAAGACCGCACTGGTTTCCGGTTCCGGAAATGTTGCTCAGTATACGGTTGAGAAACTTCTCGAACTCGGTGCAAAACCCGTTACTCTTTCCGATTCCAAAGGATATATCTATGATGAAGCAGGTATTGATACTGAAAAACTTGCATTTGTAATGGAATTGAAAAATGTCAGAAGAGGAAGAATCAAAGAGTATGCAGACAAATACTCATCTGCCGTTTATACTCCGGTTGATCCTTCAAAGGATTTCAATCCTCTCTGGAATCACAAAGCTGATATCGCATTCCCGAGTGCAACTCAAAATGAGATCAATGAAAAAGATGCACAGAATCTCGTTAACAATGGAGTTAAAGCTGTATCCGAAGGTGCTAATATGCCTACTAATCCTGCCGGAATCAATGTATTTCTTGCTAATGATATTATGTATGGTCCTGGAAAAGCTGCAAATGCAGGTGGTGTTGCTGTTTCCGGTCTTGAAATGAGTCAGAACAGTCTCAGATATAGCTGGACAAGAGAAGAAGTTGATAAAAAACTTCATGATATTATGAAAAACATTCATAAGAATGCTTATGAAACTGCTGAAAAGTATGGACACAAGGGTAACTATATGGTCGGAGCTAATATTGCCGGCTTCTTAAAAGTTGCTAAATCAATGTTAGATCAGGGTATTGTTTAATAGTTAAAAAAACCTGAAAATACAATGGGGGGGCTTTTTCGCCCCCCTTTTTTTTTATATCTCTTTTTGTTAAAATAGTGATTGCAGGCGGAGGAAATAATGAATGACAATGATTCCATATTCAATAAATATAACGGGGAAAAAAAAGATTTGAAGCAGAGGATAAATGATCCTAAATATTGGATTAATTTTATTCTTATTGCCGCTTTTCTTATTGCTGCGATTGTGATTGTCACTTCATTTAAATCCACATGGAATAGCAGTCAGGTAAGAAGATCAATGGAAATTGTCTGGCAGGAAACGGAATGGCGGGAAGTTAAGACTAATTTCAAAGATGTTATGGTCAAGATAGTTCCTGTTATATCCTTAAAGGTTAAAAATATTGGCAGTGAACCGTTACAATTCGTAGATTTTGAGGGGGTTTTTGAATTTGTTCTGACCGGAAAGACTCATACTTCAGGATATTCCAAAAGTATGCAGAATCCTCTCAAGCCGGGTGAAATCAGTGAGAAAATCGTTTTATCGGGAGCTAACGGTTATACTGCTTCTTCTGTAAAGGCATTCTATGAAAAATTAGAAAACTGGAAAAAATTGAGAGTAAAGATTTTTGCAAGAACTAAGGGTTCACCTCCTTCAAGGATCGGTGGGACTTATCCTGTAAAACAGGTTATTAAAGGCAATAGAGAGTTTCTTGATTTGGATAGTGCTGAAGATGAAAATTTAAAAAGTTCTTTAAAAGTTGATAATTATAAGAGTGAGTGGATATATAAGATTCAAAAAGCAGGTGATGTTATTATTTATCCTTTAATTGATTTGAAAGTAAAAAACATAGGTGATACGGATATTAAAAAACTTGTTTTTTCCGCTGTTTTCTCTTTTGAAAAGAGTGGCGATAGAAAACAGAGCGGTTATCCAATGATAAACAGAGTGATAAAACCCGGGGATTTGAGTAAGAAGATCACTTTAACTGCTGAATTCGGTATAAGTGTTTCATCTCTTCAGTCTCTCTATGACAATATATTTGAGTGGGAAAGAGTGAAGGTGAAAGTACTTGTGAAAAATATGAAAAGCGGTTATATTCTTCTCGGAGAGTTTCCGGTAGATCAGAAGATCAGAGGTGTAAGAGTTATTAGAAAATAGAAGATATGAAAAAAAAAATTATCCTACTTATTGATGATGAAAAAATAATCCGGGATACCGGTGCTGCGATGATTGAGATGATGGGTTACAACTGTGTTACGGCGTCATCAGGAAAGGACGGGATAAAGCTGTTTAGAGAACTATATGGGAAAATATTTTTAGTGTTATTGGATGTTGAAATGCCTGACTTAAAGGGAAATGAAGTTGGAGAGATCCTTAAAAGTGAATATCCTGATGTCAAAATTCTTTTTACTTCAGGATATGGCAAGCAGTATCTTGAAGATAAAATATTCGGAAAAAAAGTTGAAAATTTTATTCCGAAACCTTTGAGTGTAAAAGACTTGTCAATTAAATTTGAACAGCTAATGGATTAGTATAAATGTTTAAGGATCTTTTTGTCAGAGTAAAAGCCGCAAATTTTATTAATGAGTGGAGATTTTTCTTTGAGAACGGAATTAATCCGGAAATATATCTTGATGGAGAGACATTAAAAGATATTGATGAAGAGGAAATAAAAAAGTTTTCAAAGATACTTAAGAAATTCGGATCAAATACGATTCATGCCCCTTTCCTTGATATATCTACAGGCGGGTCTGATTCTGAAATAAGAGATCTTAGTTTTAATAAATTAAAAAAAGTTATGGAGATGGGGAAACAATGGAATTCCTATCTCGTTGTTGTTCATTATAATTTTGATAATATATATTATAGAGAGTATAAAGATATGTGGTTGAAAAACTCTTCGATTTTCTTTAAAAAACTCATGGCTTATTCTCCTCCTCTTGTAGCAATTGAAAATATTGCGGATCAGACACCGGTTATGGCTTTGGATCTCGAAAAAAGAATAAATAACAATAATCTTATTCACTGTTTTGATTTTGGACATCATAGAGTTTTCGGAACTATCCCTTTCAAGGAATGGTTATTACTTCTGAGTTCGGAAAAACCTATTCACTTTCATTTCCACGATAATAATGGGAGCGGCGATGACCACCTTCCTCTTGGCGAAGGGGATATCTGCTGGGAGGAGGTGAAGAGTGTATTGTCAGAACTTCCCAACAGGTTTACCGTTACTCTTGAACCCCATTCAAGGGCGGATCTTGAAAAATCTTTGAAATATTACAGAGAATATTTTTTATAATATTTTTGTATTGAAGTATTAAAAGTTTATGGAAAAAAATAGTATATCGGATTTAACAGAGTGGAAGACTGTCAAGAATCACTTTGAAGAAATTAAAAGTATAAACATTGAAAAACTTTTTGCTAAAGATAACAAAAGAGGAAAAACATTTTCTCTTTATGAAGATGGTATCTATTTTGATTATTCAAAAAATCAGTTAACGGAAGAGAGTGTTGATCTTCTTGTTAAATTAGCGAAAAAAGTTTCTCTTGGAGAAAAGATCGAAGATCTGTTTAACGGGGGGAAAGTTAATGCCACAGAGAACAGGCCTGCTCTTCATACCGTATCAAGAGATGTCTTTAGTGATAAATCAGTGATATCCGGAACTGATGTAGAACAGATTGTATCTTCAACGTATAAAAAAATGCAGAAGTTTTCCAACGGTATAGTTTCCGGGGAAAGGAAAGGCGGGACAGGAAAGAGAATCAGAAATATAGTGAATATCGGAATAGGAGGATCATATTTAGGTCCGTTAATGTCCTATTGTGCTTTGAAAAGATATGGATCGGAAGGGATAAATCAATATTTTATTTCCAATTTAGACAGAACGTTCTCCGAAAATGTTTATAAGAAACTTGATCCTGAGGAGACACTTTTTATAATTATTTCAAAATCATTTTCAACAAAAGAGACAATGATGAATGCCGGATCTGCCGTTGACTGGCTAAGTAATAGATTGAAAATCACAAATCCGATTAAAGATCATTTTATTGCAATAACCGCAAAAAAGGATAATGCTCTGGCGTTTGGGATTCAAGAGGACAATGTTTTTGAGATAGGAGAATGGATAGGGGGAAGATTTTCGGTATCATCTGCAGTAAATCTTTCGCTGATGATATCTTTAGGGCGTGAAAAGTATGATCGATTTTTAAAAGGGTTTCATTCCGTAGACAACCATTTCAGATATGCTCCTTTTAGAAGAAACATCCCCGTTCTACTCGGTCTGATCGGAATTTGGAATAGGAATTTTTTTGGCAGAAGTGCAGCGGCAGTTATTCCATACGGTGAAGAGCTCAAATATTTCACTAAATATCTTCAGCAACTGGAGATGGAGTCCAATGGAAAAAGTGTTGATATAAATGGAAAAAGTGTTTTGATTGATACGGTTCCGGTGATTTTCGGAGATAGAGGTACAAATGCTCAACACTCTTTTTTCCAGCTTTTGCATCAGGGAACGGATATTATTCCGGTGGATTTTATAGGGTTTGCAAGATCCGGAAAAGGAAGAGACGAGTTCCATGATATGCTGATATCAAATATGATTGCACAGAGTGAAGCTCTTGCATTCGGGGTTGAAGAGGAAAAATTAAGAATTAACGGAAGGGATGAAAAAATCATTCCACATCTTGTTTGCAGAGGCAATCGTCCGTCAAATACTATGGTTATGGATGAATTATCTCCCTATTTTCTCGGAAAGTTAATAGCAATCTATGAACATAAGGTTTTTGTCCAGGGAGTTATCTGGAATATTGATTCATTTGATCAGTGGGGTGTGGAATCGGGTAAAAGATTATCGGAAAAAATATTTTCTGAACTTAACAGTGAGAAACCGGATGTAAAAAATCATGACAGTTCAACTAATGCACTCATTGACCATTATATAAAACTAAAAAACAAGGATTGATTTAAAGGAATCCTTTCTCTTTCATCCATTCATCGTTGAATATTGTACTGAGATATCTGTTTGAACTATCGGGAAATATTGTGACAATCCGGGCATCTTTATTAATCTCTTTTGCAAGTTTTAATGCTCCCCATAGTGCTGCACCCGAGGAACCTCCTGCAAGGATCCCCTCTTCTTTTAACAGTTTTCTTGCAAAGAGGAATGAATCTCTGTCCGATACTCTAAACATATCATCTATGTTTGAAAAGTCGGCACATTTGATGAGAAATTCATCACCGAGACCTTCTATTAGATATGGTTTGGGTTCAACCATCTTTTTATATTTAAAATAATCATAAAATATGGAACCTTCGGGATCTATTGCTATGATCTTGATCCCGGGATCTTTCTCTTTGAGGAATTTTGCGACTCCCCCTATAGTTCCTCCCGTGCCTATACCTGCAATAAAATAGTCTATTTTACCTTCCATCTGCTCCCATATCTCCGGGCCTGTGGAATTGTAATGTGAGTCATTATTTTCCGGATTATTATGTTGGTCTGGAAAATAGGAATTTTTTGTCTCCTTAACAAGCTTTGGAGTAATATTGTTGTAGCTTTCGGGAGATTCCGGAGGAAGTGAACTGTCAACCTTAAGTACATCAACACCCAAAGTCTCAAGAAGGTTAAGTTTTTCGGGACTGATTCTATCTCTGACAACCACTTTCAGCTTGTACCCCTTCTGGATAGCTATAAGTGCAAGACCAAGAGCTGTATTTCCCGAAGAACTTTCGATAATCAATTGTCCCTCTTTAATCCTGCCATCTTTTTCCGCTTGTTCTATCATATATTTTGCAGCTCTGTCTTTAACACTTCCCATCGGATTGAAAAATTCAAGTTTTGCAAATATTTCACCTTTTATCTCAGATGTTACCTTGTTAAGTTTCACAATGGGAGTGTTTCCAACCGTATCCAAAATTGAATTAAAAGCTTTATCAATCATCATATTTTCCTTTTTAAACATGTTATTCTACCACCGCTTCGGATCTATTGCAATTAATGGTTATAAGTAATAAAATTGACAGACAAATCAATTAAGGACGGTTAATGATATACAAAAATTTTATATATTTTATTGTAGCTGTAGTTCTTTTTTCTGTTGCTCCGATAACGCAGAACACTCTTTTTTCACCTTTGGAAGATATTCTTTCCATCATGCTTATCTTAATGATATTTTCCCATTTGAACAGGATGAGATTTGTGAAATTGAAGAAGAAATTTGAGGAGAGGGATGGGGAAGATATTAATATAAAAAGAGATATAGTAAAAAATATAGACAAAAATTCATTTTTAGCACTTATATTCTTTTCTCTCGAGTTGTTTGTATTTGATCTTAAACCGATTCTCTATTCTCTTTTCGGTTTTTCCGGGATCGGAACTTTCGTAAATATATCAATGATAGCTGTTTTTATTTTGCATCTTGCTATTATCTGGTATTGGAGTTTCAGGTTCTTTGGAGAAGAGATAGGATACGGATTAAATCCATACAAATATATTATCGAGAATATTAAGTTTAACCTTGTGGTTCTTATTCCATGGATAGGAATCACGCTTTTATCCGATATACTCGGTCTAATAAAAATAGAATGGGTTGTTCGGAATAGTTCGTCTTTTCTTTTTCAGCTCGTATTTTTAATCCTTTTTTTACTACTTTTCATATTCCTGTCTCCTTCGCTTATTGTCAGAATGTGGAACTGTTCGGAAATGGAAGAGGGAAATTTAAAAAGATCGATATTGAATTATTCGAGAGCTCAAGGTATCGAGTTTAAAAAGATTCTTTATTGGAACTCTTTCGGAGGTGATCTTATTACGGCTGCGGTAATAGGTTTTTTTAAGCGTTTCAGATATCTTCTTATTACTCCGGGTCTTAAAAATATTCTTAATGATGATGAAATGATTGCCGTTATAAGTCATGAAACAGGGCATGTAAAAAAGAGACATTTATTTTACTATCTTCTGTTTTTTATCGGATTCATAATAATCGGAAGCGGAATGATAACCCTTGTTGAATTAGCAGTATTAAATTTTCAATTCGGTTTTAATATGTTTTTTAATCTAAGTAATAATTCCGGAACGGGTTTTTTCAATTTTTTTATTGCTTCTGTTTATATTATCTTTTTTATTGTTTATTTCAGGTATATATTTGCTTATTTTATGAGAAATTTTGAACGGGAGGCAGATCTTTTCTGTTTTGAATCTGATGTTGATCCCGGACTCCTCATTTCTGCTTTTCAAAAGATCAGATTCCTTGCGGGAAATGAGAAGAGAGGCTCCAACTGGCATCATTTTACAATAGGGGAGAGAGTAGATTTCCTGACGGAGTGTATGAAGGATAAAAGGATTATCCGGAAACATGGATCTAAGGTTAAAAAATCGATAATATCATATCTGTTTATCCTGCTGATTTTTACATTTTTTTCTTTGTCACCATCCACAACTCTTTCTATCCGTAAATTCGAAACAAATATTATTATAAAAGCTTTAGAAAAGAAGATTGATTCATCTCCTGCCGATCCTCGTTTATATGCAACTCTTGCATCCCTCTATTATGAACAGTCAAAATGGAAACTTGCGGAGAGCAATTATGAAAAAAGTTTATATCTAAATGAAAATCAACCGGAAATTTTAAATAATCTTGCTTGGCTTTTAATTACTTGCAAAGATGAATCCGTGAGGTCTCCAAAGAAGGGGTTAAGACTTGCTCTGCAAGCTATAAGGTTAAAGGAAGCGGCTCATATATTTGATACGCTTTCGGAAGCTTATCTTGCAAATGAAAGATATGAAGATGCTTATAAAGCGGCATACAATGCATTGAGAACCGCCGTCGATAATATTGATTATTATAAGAAACAGTTAGATAAAATGAGAGGGGAACTGAAAAGATCTAAGAGAACAATAAAATTGTAATTAGAGATATTGTATATTGAAAGATTTGTTAATATTTTTTTTTCATTTTTAACCTTTTCTCTTTTTAATCGTATAATATATTTAAGAAAAATCTACAAAAGTGTTAAGGAGAATTATATGAAAAATTTTAAAACAATTTTATTTTCACTACTATTTCTGATTTCGATAATGAATCTTTATTCATCTGAAAACTGGATGAGATATCCGGCTATATCGCCAAGTGGAGAACAGATTGCTTTCAGTTTCCAGGGTGATATATTTATTGTTGATTCAGCAGGTGGGAAGGCTGTGCAACTGACAAGACACAGTGCATATGATTTTAAACCGGTTTGGTCGCCGGACGGAAAGTTTATCGCATTTGCTTCGGACAGGTTCGGGAATTTTGATATATTCTATATTTCCATTGATGGAGGAAAAGCAAAAAGGTTGACCTTTCACAGTGCCGGAGATATTCCGACCGGATTTACTCCGGAAGGAGAATACGTTATTTTTTATTCGTCAAGAATGGATTCCGTTAAATCCGTTCTCTTTCCTTCGGGAGTATTACCGGAACTATACAGTGTTAATGTAAAGGGCGGGTTACCGAACCGGATTTTGACTTCACCTGCAATAGATGCGGTTATGAATAAAAACGGAGATAAGATTCTTTATCACGACCGGAAAGGGTATGAAAACAGATGGAGAAAACATCATGTTTCTTCTGTTGCAAGAGATATATGGTTATATGACATTAAATCAAAGAAACATAAAAAACTTACTGAATTTAAGGGAGAAGACAGAAATCCTTTGTGGAGCAGTGATCAAGAAAATGTCTTCTTTATTAGTGAGAAATCGGGGAGCTTTAATGTATGGGAGATGAATCTTAACAATGTTAATGAAAAGAAACAGATAACATTTTTCACAAAAAATCCTGTTAGATTTCTGTCAATATCAAAGAATGATGAACTATGTTTCGGATATAACGGGAAGATTTTTATAAAGAAAAAAAATGAAGTTAATCCTTTAAAAGTGAATGTTGATATAAATCCTGATGAATCTACAAATCCTGTTAAACACATCAATGTATCCTCCGGAATTACTCAATATGTTCTCTCTCCGAATGGGAAAGAGGTTGCTTATATTGCGAGAGGTGAGGTTTTTGTTACATCGGTTGATTATGGAATTACAAAAAGGATAACAAATACTCCCGAGCAGGAGAGAAGTGTAAGTTTCAGCCCGGATGGACGGAAACTTCTTTTTGCAGGAGAGTTAAATAACAGCTGGAATCTTTATGAGGCAAAGATAGAGAGTAAAGATGAACCATATTTTTATGCATCAACTCTAATAAAAACTTATCCCATACTTGAGAGTGATAAAGATACCTTCCAGCCACTTTACAGTCCAAACGGGGAAGAGGTGGCATTTCTGGAAACAAGAACAACATTGAGAGTAATAAATCTTAAATCAAAAAAGGTAAGAACGGTGTTATCGGGAGATAAGAACTATTCCTACAGTGACGGAGATCAGTGGTTTTCCTGGTCCCCTGACAGCAAATGGTTGCTGGTTCAGTATCTGGACAAAAAAATATGGATCGATGAAGTCGGACTTGTTGATGCTTCCTGTAGTAAGAGTGTTGTAAATCTTACAAAAAGCGGATATGCGGACGAGATGCCGATCTGGAGTAAAAAAGGAGATTTTATGATATGGGCTTCGGATAAATACGGAATGCGGAGTCACGGAAGCTGGGGTGCACAATTTGATGTTTACGCTATGTTCTTCACAAAAGATTCGTTTGATAAATTCACTCTGTCAAAGGCTGAATATGCTTTGAAAAAGGAGATGGAAAAGAAAAACAAGAAAGATGTAGAGAATGGGAAAAGTAAAAAGGAAGAAAAAAAGAGTAAGGAAAAAGAAAAAATAAAAAATATTGCTATAGATCTGAAGAATATAGAAGACAGAGTTGTTAAGTTAACCGTCAGGTCATCCAATCTTGTTGATTCCGCTTTAAGTCCTGATGAGAAAACTCTTGTATATATAAGTAGATATAAAAAGGGGTTTGCTCTCTGGTCAAATGTTTTACGTGAAAAGAAAGTTAAACTTGTTACAAAATTCAGATCGGCAGGAAGAGGCTTGGTATTTGACAAGAAAGGAAAGAATGTGTTTGTTCTTGCCGGTACAAGGATCGTTAAAGTAAATCTTACCAACGGAATGCAAAAACCGGTGTCTGTTTCTGCAGAAATGGAGGTTAATTCGGAGAGAGAAAGGGAATATATGTTTGAGCATGTCTGGAGGCAGGTTAAAGAAAAATTTTACGATCCGAATCTCCACAATATTGACTGGAAATATTATAAAGAATTTTATAAAAAATTTCTTCCGTCAATAAATAACAACTATGATTTCGCAGAATTGCTTAGTGAAATGCTTGGTGAGTTAAATGCATCTCATACAGGATCAGGGTATAGAGTAAGATCAAGAAACGGGGATTCCACGGCAAGTATGGGACTGTTTTTTGATACCGGTTTTAACGGACCCGGTTTGAAAGTAGCTGAGGTTATTGAAAAAGGTCCTTTTGACAGAGCCGATTCCAAAGTGAAAAACGGAGTTATAATAAAGAAAATCGATGGGATTCCGATTGTAAAAGGGTTGAATTATTATACTATTCTCAACAGAAAATCCGGAAAATATATTCTCGTTAGTCTGACGGATCCTTCTACGGGTAAGTCATGGACTGAAAAAATAAAACCAATCTCTTTGCACAGGTTAAACAATCTTCTCTATGAAAGATGGGTGAAAAGCAGAAGAGATGAGACTGAGAAACTTTCCGGTGGAAAGATAGGGTATGTTCATATAAGGGGAATGGATAGTCATAGTTTCAGAACGATCTATTCCGAAATAATGGGAAGAAATTACAATAAGGACGGAATTGTCGTTGACACCAGATTTAACGGAGGAGGATGGCTTCATAATGATCTGGTAATTCTTTTATCTGGAAAAAAATATATGACATTTTATCCGAGAAAAAGAGCTATAGGAATAGAACCGATGAACAGATGGGTAAAAAAATCGGTTGTTGTAATGAGTGAGTCAAACTATTCCGATGCACATATGTTCCCTTTTTCCTATAAAGCACTAAAAATAGGAAAACTTGTCGGGATGCCTGTTCCCGGGACAGGAACAGCAGTCTGGTGGGAAACACTTCAGGATAGAAGTTTATATTTCGGGATTCCTCAGGTAGGAATGCTCGGAAATGACGGAAAATATCTTGAGAATCAACAGTTATATCCCGACTATCGGGTTTTAAATGATTATGAGTCCGTTTCTATGGGAAAGGATAAACAATTAAGAAAAGCGGTCGAAGTTATTTTAAAAGAGAAATAGAAAAATCATATGATACGGAGGCGGATTCAAACTAATCCGCCTTCGTACTTTTTTGATCAAAATTATACCTCGGATTAAAAAGCTTCTAATATACTTTAATACTTAAAAGGATTTAAGTAGAATATAGTATTATGAAACAACAGATATTCATTATTTCGGATGGAACAGGAAGGACGGCCGAAGGTGCATTAAAATCTGCAATTGCTCAGTTCGGAACAGACGAAGTTGAGTTGATAATTAATTCCAAAGTGAGGAGTGAGAATAGAATTGAAAAAATCATAAAAAGAGCCAGAAGGGTTAACGGTTTTGTTGTTCATACCATTGTTTCCGAAAGATTAAGAAATAAAATACTTGAATTCGGAATGTTAAATGAAGTGGTTACGATTGATCTCATGGGACCTCTTCTTGCTCAGCTTGCAGAGCGTCTCTCTGCAACTCCGAGCGAAGTTCCGGGATTGTTCCGGAAATTAAATAAATCTTATTTCCAAAGAATCGAAGCAATGGAATTTGCATTCCGACATGATGACGGACAGAGGATAGAAGAACTTGATAAAGCCGAACTTATTCTTGTCGGAGTTTCAAGAACATTCAAGACCCCTTTGAGCATTTATTTTGCATTTAAAGGCTGGATGGTTGCTAATGTTCCTATTATTGAAGGAATGGAACCTCCGGATATTCTGTTTGAAGTTGCTGATAAAAGTATTTTCGGGCTTGATACATCAGCGGGTGCTCTCTCTATATTAAGAAGTGTCAGAGATAAACATCTTGGCGGAGGGACCGGAAATTATGCGGATAGAATGTATGTACAGAGTGAATTGAATTTTGCCCATTCTATTTTTAATAGAATAAAAAATTGTAAGATCATCAAAGTTACGAATAAACCGATTGAAGAGATAGCTTCGGAGATACTTGATAATATCAGAGATAATTCAGCTTAAGATATCTGAAAAATTGTATCTATCTATTTTACGGGATTATTGTTTAACCATCTGTTATAGAGCCACATTGAGAGAGCTGAGAACAGACCTACAGCCATAAGGATTATCCATCCTAAAGAGTTCCAGAACGGATTAAGCTTGAGAAGTCCTGTCTGCAATTTCTCCGAATGTCTGCACATTATTTCATTAAAAATAAATGCACCTGCCGGTCCGCCTACCAGAGCCCCGATAGCCACCGGGAGATTTGCATATCCGAGAAACAGACCCTCCTGCCCTTTGGGAGCCAATGCTCCGATGTATTCATATGTTCTTGCTGATGTAAAAAGTTCACCGAAAGCGATCATAGCAACGGTCAGAACCGCAAACAGAGATCCGATTGGAATAAAATCTCCAAGTACCATTTTGCTGACGCCTCCTGCCAGAAATATCGGAACAAGATTTATGATCATTGCTATACCTATTATAATAATTCCTACAATTATTGAATTTATAGGTTTCATTTTTCCGAATTTTTTTGTGATCAGTAATTGGAAAAAAACAATAACAAACGGATTTGCCATGGTAATTATATCGACTGCGGGATCCAGTTCAACAACTTTCTTCAGATAGAGCGGGATAACATTGTATACTTGTGAGTAGATAAAAAAGAATCCGCTTGAAACTATTAAAAAAAGAGCGAATCGTTTGTTTTTAAGAACCAGAACCATATCGAGCAGAATTCTTTTTACCGATTTGGCTTCTTTCATAACACGTTTTACTCTTTCCGATTTATCAATATCAGTATAGAAAAAAAGAACAACGAAAAATGCAATGATTGAACTTATAACGGAAACGGCAAATATAAGACTGAGATTGTCAAACCCGGTTCTGGTAAAATAGCTTATAGCTCTTCCTAAAAGTGAACCTATATTGATAACCATATAGAATATTGCAAATGCAAGTGTTGCTCTTTTCCCCGATGTTTTTTGTACTGTTCCCGATATACATGGTTTTATAATGGATCCACCCATACCTATCAGGAGAATCGCAAAAAATATCGGGATTGTTACACTTAAACCCGCCGTTACGGTACTTTCTACTGTATGGCTTAAAACATTTCCTCCAAACCATACCGGATAGCCCATCAACATATATCCTGCGGTAAGCAGAATAAAAGCAAATAGAAGGGATTTTTTAAACCCGACCCTGTCCGCAATTGTTCCCGACAGAATGGGAAGAAAATATACAAGAGTCCATAGAACTCCGTTCAAAGTACTTGGCCAATAGTCACCCAGACCCAACTGTCCGAGGTATAGGACAACAAAGCTTGCCATCGCATAATAGGCACCTCTTTCAAATAGTTCGGTTAAATTTGCCGTCCAGAAACTTCCGGGAAATTTATTTTTTTCAATACTGTTTTCCATTTACTATTCTCCTTAAAATCTATTTTACCAATCAGTCTTCCAATTCAAGAGCTGCAAGAAAAGCTTCCTGAGGAATATCTACTTTTCCTATTCTTTTCATCCTCTTCTTTCCTTTCTTCTGTTTTTCAAGAAGTTTCATTTTTCTTGAAATATCGCCGCCGTAACATTTTGCAAGAACATTTTTTCTCAATGCTTTTACTACTGTTTTGGCAATTACTCGTTTATTTATTGCAGCTTGAATAACTACTTCAAAAAGTTGTTTTGGAATCGATTTTTTCATCTTTGATGTCAATAGGTTCCCGTATGTAAAAGCTTTGTCTTTATGAACAATTAATGCAAGTGCATCGACAGGCATCTGATTGATCAAAATATCAAGCTTTATCAGAGGAGATTCTCTGTAATCCAGAAGTTCATAATCAAAGGATGCATATCCTTGGGAAATCGATTTTATTTTATTGAAAAAATCGTATAAAACTTCTGCAAGAGGGAGTTCATATGTCAGATGAACTCTTTTTGAACTTATGTAGTCCATTTTTTTATGAATACCTCTCCGATTTTGAAGAAGTTTCATTATATTTCCGAGATATGAATCAGGTGTTATTATAATTGCTTCAATATAGGGTTCTTCTATTTTTGCCAGATGTTGAGGAGGGGGGAGGTCTGCCGGTGATTCGATCTCAAAGATCTCTCCCTTTGTTGTCGTCACTCTATATCTGACGGAAGGAGCTGTTGTAACTATAGATAAATTATATTCTCTTTCCAATCTTTCCTGAATGATCTCTTTATGCAGAAGTCCGAGAAATCCGCATCTGAACCCGATGCCGAGGGCAGGAGAATTCTCAGGTTCGAATTTTAATGATGAGTCATTTAGTATGAGTTTTTCTATTGCTTCTCTGAGCTCTTCATGGCTGGATCCTTCTCCCGGATAAAATCCGGCAAATACCATAGGCTGTGGTTCTTTAAAACCCGGAAGAGGTTTTATGTTCTCCTCCTTTGCCAAAGTAATTGTATCACCGACCTTTACTTCGGAAATTTTCTTTATACTTCCTATAAGATATCCGACCTCTCCTGCCGAAAGTTGTTTAAGAGGTTCAATCTTGGGAGTATGAACGCCAAGCTCATTTATTTCATAAACCGCTCCGTTTGAAAGGAATTTTATTTTTTCTCCTTTTTTCAGTTCTCCGTCAATAATTCTTACCAGTATTATGACACCTCTGTAGGGGTCAAACCATGAATCAAAAATAAGAGCACGAAGTGGTTTCGATTTATCTCCCTCCGGAGGGGGGATCCTCTCTATGATTGCATCGAGAATCTCTTTTACACCTTCTCCGGTTTTTGCACTGACGTTAAGTGATTCATCCCGGGAAAGACCGATAATACTTTCCATCTGATCAAGAGATTTTTCAAGTTCATTATTGGGAAGATCAATTTTATTCATAACCGGAATTAAAGAAAGGTCATTTTCAACGGCGAGATAAGTATTCGCAACGGTTTGAGCTTCAACTCCCTGCGTTGAGTCAATTACAAGAACCGCTCCTTCGCATGCGGAGAGTGAACGTGATACCTCATAGTTAAAATCAATATGTCCGGGAGTGTCGATAAGATTAAGGAGATATTTTTCTCTGTTTTTATATGTATATTCAAGTCGTACAAAGTGAGATTTTATTGTAATACCTCTTTCTCTTTCAAGTTCCATAGAATCAAGTATCTGTTCCTGCATATCTCTTTTTGAGACAGCATTTGTGATCTCGAGTATTCTATCTGAGAGAGTTGTCTTCCCATGGTCAATATGGGCAATAATAGAAAAGTTTCTTATATTCTTCATTATTTTTCCCCGATAATAGCATAATCGGGTGAGGAAAACAGAATTTTATTAAGTTTATCAACATTTGAGTTAAATTGTTTCGCAATCCCGTTTCCTACCGGAATTTCCTCTAAGTAGTGTTTATCCAGAGGTTCCGAATAGAGTATATCAACGTTTGAAAAATTATATGCCTTAAAGAGATATCTCATAAATTCCGGATGGAGCGGTTTTTGATGTGTTATATCAAGAAAATAGATGTTTGTAAGAGCAAAAAGCGAAAGAGGATTAAGTGTTTCAAAAATAATTATTCCGCCTTTCCTTAAAACCCTGTGTGATTCCGCAACTATCTCAATCAGATAGTTTGAAGGGAAGTGTTCAATAACTTGAGCTGAAAATATTCCTCCCAATGAATTCTCTTTTCTATTCTTTAAAAATTGAAGCGCATCTTCTTCACTACATTTCAGACCTTTTCCCTTAGCCTCTTTAAGCATTGATGAAGAAATATCAATACCTTCGGCATCAATATTATTTTCAGAAAGCAGTTGGATAAACTCTCCTCTTCCGCATCCTATATCGAGTATATTCTGCTGTCCTTTGAAATATTGTATATACTTTTCCTGTCTCTCGTAGATCTTTTCGGAATTTCCTCTGAATCTCTTTTCAAAATCCGAATATTGAACCGGAGATATCTCATCCTTAATTTTTTTTAATTCGTTTTTCTCTTTAACACCGGTATCGGCGGGAATTTTTTTTATCAACTCTCCGAGCCTGTTCTCAAGGTCAATAAAATTTCCGGTAACTGTTTTAAAGTTTGAAAATTTTGCCGAGAGATCTTCAATTTGAGAACTGAGCGAATTAAAAATTGATGAATAATGGTTGTTAGAGAGTTCATCCCACTCCCTATCCTGAGCGGTTATCAATTCAAAAAGGGATTCGGAGAATTTTGAAAAAAGATTTTGTAAACGGCGTTTTCTGCTTTTAAAAAAAGAAGACTTTCCAATAGACTCTCCGATATCTTTTAATATATTTTCAATCTCAAGCTGTTTTTTCTTTCTCTTCTCTATTGCCTCTTCAATTATCCTTCTCATTCTCGGTCTGTTTTTCCTCTTTATCTTCATCAGTGTCTTTCTTTAATGAATTTTTAAAGTTTTTTATTCCGTCTCCAAGCCCCTTGCCGAGTTCAGGAAGTTTCTTTCCGCCAAAAAGTAGTGCAATAACAACAAAAATTAATAAAATTTCCCAAATTCCGAGACTTCCAATCATTTTATCTCCTTTTGTATCATTCTAAGGCTTAGCATTATTTCTGTCAAGTAACGAACTGAGAAAGGATATCCGTTAATTTTTAAAAATATATTGACATTAAAAATCACTGAATGTATATATTTACATACTGTCTTTCCAATCCAATATTCTTTTAAAAAATATCACTGATAATTAATATAATAACCTGATTGTCAGTAAGGTGTCTTGTCGGTTTTGTTATCCCATAATTTGAAAAGGGGAAGACATTTATCCCTGTTAATCTGGATTGATTTTAATCTTGAATCTATACTGTCGCCCTTTATAACATCATAAATAAATTTATCATCAAAACCTATCTTTGCAGCATCCTGGTTTGTACATCCGTAATAGAGCTTTTTGATTTTCGCCCAGTGAATTGCTGAAAAACACATTGGGCATGGTTCGCATGTTGAATAAATCTCACAATCCGACAGATCAAATCTACATAGCTTTTCGGAAGCTCTTCTGATAGCAAGAATTTCAGCATGGGCGGTGGGGTCATTGCTGCTAATCACCTCGTTATGAGCTGAAGAGATGATTACACCGTCCTTAACTATTATTGCTCCGAACGGACCACCATCTCCCGAATTAATCCCTATTTCTGCTTCTTTTATTGCAGAATTTAAAAAGTCCGTAATTTCATCTTTCATAAAACCATTATAATTCTTAGGTATTATATGGTCAAGACCAATCTACTTGCTGATGTACGGACTTTTGACATTTCAGACTTTTATTGTTAAAATAAATAATTAGAAGCTTGCAATTGTAATCAATACAAAGTTTAATTAAATTAAAGTTTTTAGATCAAGAGGAGGAAAGATGTCAAAGCCGGAAGAATTAAATAATATTTTGATCAAACTTCAGTCGAGTACTACCGATTTTGAAGCCAGTGCAATAATTTCCGAAGACGGATTAATGATCGCAAATATACTTCCTCAGGGAACGGAGGAGACTCAAGTTGCTGCAATGAGTGCAGCTATCTTAAATATGGGAGCAAAAGCTGCTGAAGAGTTAAAAAGAGGAAAAATAAATCAGCTTTTCATTAAGGGAGAAAACGGATATGTTGTTATTACTGAAGCCGGACCTCATTCGGTTCTTCTTGCACTGGCAAGACCGGAAGCTAAATTGGGACTTGTCTTCCTTGGAATGTCAAGAGCCTCCGAAGAGATCGCCAAGGTTCTTTCTGTTCTTTAAAAGGGGAATATCATGGAAATACTTTATCAAAACAATGAACATAAATGCGTTATGTTTGATGATCTTGCCGTTGGAGGTATGATTCAGGCGACACAATTTGTGATTGTGGATGGTGATGAGGCGATGATCCTTGACCCCGGAGGTCATAAAGTTTTTTCATCGCTTATAAAGGAGATAGCGGAAGTTGTAAGTGTTTCAAAATTAAAACATATATTTTTTTCACATCAGGATCCGGATATTGTTGCTTCCGGTAATGCATGGCTGATGCTGACCGAAGCCAAAGCATATCTTTCGGAACACTGGACAAGATTTGTCATGCATTTCGGGATTGATGATTATATTTCAAAAAGGATCAATCCTATTCCCGATGATGGTATGGAAATAAAGGTCGGAGAAAGGAATTTAAGTGTTATTCCTGCACACTTTATGCATTCTGCTGCTAATTTTCAAATATATGATCCTGAATCGAAGATACTTTTTTCAGGAGATCTCGGTGCTTCATTCGGTCAGAATTATAATAGAGTTGAAAATTTTGATGAACATATAAAATATATGGAAATTTTTCATAAGAGATTTATTCCCGGAAATGAAATATTGAAAAAATGGGTGAATATGGTTAGAAAACTTGATATAGAACAGATTGCACCTCAGCATGGTGCGGTATTGCCGGGAAAGGAAAATATTGAAAAGTTCTTTATTTGGTTGGAAAATCTTAAGTGCGGAGTATCTCTGCTTGATGAAAATCTTGATTTTAAAGGATAGAATTAATCGAAATTCAAATGGAAAAGCTTAAAATATTGATAATTGACGATGATAAAGTTACTGTTGCAGTTCTTGATGAATATTTGTCTGATTCGGGTTATATCGTATACAATGCTGAAAACGGGAAAGTGGGAATTGAAATGATGTCTGAGATTTTTCCGGATCTTATTCTTCTCGATGTTATGATGCCTGGAAAGGATGGGATTGAAATATTAAAAGATATAAAATCCGATTCGAAATATTCTCATATTCCGATCTTAATGCTGACTTCGGTTGACCGTGCCGATGTCAAAGTTAAAGGGTTTGAGATAGGTGCGGATGATTATATTATAAAACCTGTTAATAAAGCTGAATTGAGAGCAAGAATAAAAGCTTCAATAAGGAGATCGAAAACCAACAGGATAAATGATGAGCTTTTAACTGGAAATCTTGAAAAGTTTCCTTTGGCAGATCTGCTTCAGAGTGCGGAACTGGGTAGCAAATCCGCTAAAATAAAGTTTCCGGATATGGCAGCTGAGTTAATTGTTAAAAATGGTTTTATTATCTCCTGTAAATTCGGAAAGTTTACCGGAGAAAAAGCATTAAACAGAATATTTTTTCTAAATAAGGGTAGGTTTATTGTTGATTATTCAAATATTTCCGAAGATTTCCAAGAAAATGAAAAAATTGGTATAATGAATATTCTAATGAAAAATTTTACCTACATTGATGAATGTAATTCTATGTTAAGTGATTTTTCCAAAAGATCGGAAAAAATTAAGATAACGAGAAAAATGGAGTTTCTTCTCGGGATTAAAGATGTAAAAAAAAATTCTTATATGGGAATAGATGATCTTATTGTTCTTATGGACGGAGATATAAAGGGGAATATTGAATCTCTCCTACAGATCAATAATGATTTTCCCTTTGAATTTTTCAAAAGGTAAAGATGTAAACCGGAGTTATACTAATGTCAAAAATAATTACTATTGCGAGTCAGAAAGGCGGGGTCGGTAAGACAACTATCGCATTTAATCTTGCCTATACTCTTGGAAAACTGGGAAACTCGGTTTTACTTGTGGACGGTGATCCTCAAGGAGGTATCTCTGTTGCAAGTAATCTGAAAAAAAGGACTAAATTGGGGATAATAGATGTTTTGAAAGTAAGTTCCGATATTTCAAGTGCGGTTGAAATGACTAAGGATAAATTCCTGAATATTCTCGGTATGGGAAGTCCCGAACCTAAGGATATAGATCTTATTGAGAATATGGCAAGGAATGGAGATCTCGGGAATGCAATTAAAGGTCTTTCGGATAAATATAAATATATTATTATTGATGCACCTGCGGGAATAGGGTCGGTTGTAACTTCTCTCCTTTCCGTGAGTGATTCGACTATTCTTGTGGTAAATTGCAAAACTTTTTCACTGAAAACCATTCCACTATTTTTAAAAGCTATGAAAATGGTCCGGGATGAAAAAAACCCGACTCTTGATCTTGAAGGAGTTCTTATTAATATGTTTAATTCTTCCAGTAGAATTGAGTCTGATATATTTTCAAAGATTAATGATGTGTTCCCCGAAAAGACACTATTTAGAACTGTAATTCCGTTTAATGAATATTTTGAAAGAGCCGGAATGTTTGCCGTACCCGTCTCATTGATGCCAAACGGAGCTGAACAGGGGCGTATATTTATTGATCTTGCCCTCGAACTTCAGGAGAGGAACAGCAAACTTTTGAAAGGAGAAGAAAATGACGAACCTATTGCCGGACTCTTTTGATCTTTCCGAAACGGTAGATCTCCTGAAGGAGTTATCGGGAGGTGAAGAAACCGTTGGAGGTATTAATTCTTCATCTGTCTTTAAGTCGGAGTTAACGGAAGTAAATTATTCAACAAATTTTATTAAACACGATGATTTCAATGCCAATAGAGAGTTGTCCGAAAATATTGAAGATCCGGATGTTTTTAAGGATTATTCATCTGAAAATAAAACGGTTGAAAAAAATATTGATTTTGAAATTGACGGTGATGATCCTCTCTATAAATTGCTGGCTGTAATGTGTAAAAGAGGTTCCTTTGAGGGAGCTGTTATTGCGGATGAGGATGGTTTGCCATTGGCGGTTTACAATAGCCCTGCTGAAGATCAGGTTCTTGCCGCTTATGCATCTATTCTAGGTGAATCTCTTGAAAAAGCCGAATCTTTTTTACATCAGAGTGAAGCTAATAATATATCTATGGATATTAATAATCTTGATAAGATCGTTCTAAGGCGTTTTAAATTACGGGAAGTAAATTTTTATCTGCTGATCATTGCTCCTCAAAACATAGATGAAAGAGCCGAAGTGGAACTTGCTATTTCTGAAATTAAAAGGTCTCTTGATTAGCAATTTTATATATGCTGAAAGATAATTATAATCTGTTCCGATAATGAAAAAAAAAATAGAGATTGATGATCTCAATAAAAAAGAGATCAAAAATTTTGAGACCATCCTCTCTAATATTCCGGTAGGGATTTTCAGAACTACTTCAAAAGGAAAGTTTTTAAAAGTAAATAGGTTTATGGTTGATATTTTGAATTATGATTCCGAGGAAGAGATGCTAAATATCAAAGTTTCCGAATTGTATTGTGAATCCTCAGACAGGAATAATTTGATTGAAATATTAAAAAACAATAATGAGGTCCATGGTAGTGAAATCAAACTAAAGAAGAAGAACGGAGATATGATCTGGGTTAAATTGACGGAAAAAATTGCAGGATATATTGATGATAAATCTTTTATAATAGATGGAATAATCGAAGATATAACGATACGCAAACAATCCGAACTCCAGTTGGCACGAATGGCAACGCTTGTCGATCAAGCCGCAGATTCAATTGTTCTAACGGATACAAAAGGAAATATTGAGTATGTTAATCGTTTTTTTGAAATAAATACGGGATATTCATTTGATGAAGCTATAGGAAAGAATCCGAGGATTCTGAAATCTCCGGCTGCAAAGTATCCGAAGAAATATTTTGAATATCTGTGGGAAACAATAAGTTCGGGAGAAGTCTGGCAGGGTGAATTTACCAACAGAAAAAAAAACGGTGAAGACTTTATAGAAGAAGCAACAATTTTTCCGGTCAAACTTGATAATGATGAAATAATCGGTTACGGTGCAATTAAAAAAGATATTACATTAAGGGTTGAAATGGAGCAGGAATTGGAGTCAGCATATAATGAGATGGAAATTCAGAAAAACAGAGCGGAAGAGGCTGTAAAATTCAAGTCTGTATTTTTAGCGAATATGTCTCATGATATGAGAACTCCTTTAAATGCCATAAATGGATTTGCTGATCTTATGACCGGAACGGATACTAATGATAAGCAGAAAAAATATGTTTCAAATATAAAAAAATCGGGGAAGATTTTAGAAAACCTGATTAATGATATTCTTGATGTTTCAAAAATTGAAGCGGGAAAAATAAAATTGAATATTCAACAATATGAAGTAGATGATCTTATTGAAAATATTTCCTCGTTATTTGATCATCTTTTTAGTGAAAAAGCTGTACGGTTTGAGATAAAAAAAAGAGAGACCGTACCTAAAACAGTTTATGGAGATATGAGGCGAATACAGCAGATATTGGGAAATTTCCTTTCAAACTCATTAAAATTTACTATAGAAGGATCGGTGACACTTGATATAGATTATATATCTGAATCCGAAGTTATAAAGTTTTCAGTGACTGATACGGGGATTGGGATTGAAGAGGATTCAAAGCAAAGGATCTTCGACCCGTTTTTTTCAGACAAGAATTCATTAATGATTAATAGTTCCGGAACCGGTCTCGGTCTTGTGATTTCAAAAAATCTTGCAGAACTAATGGGTGGTGAGATCAGTTTTGAATCGGGTTTTGGAAAAGGTTCCAAGTTTTCCGTAACATTGCCTGCAAATAGAACGGAGGTAATAGAATATAAATTGTCTGACAAGAAAAATTCCATCAATCGTGAAGATATTGACAAATATTTAAACAGAAGAATAGTTGTAGCCGAAGATGATATTTTTAATCGGGAATTATTAAATGAAGCTTTGAGGATGAGAGGCTTTAATTTTGTTAAACTTGTTAATGATGGAAAAGAGTTATTGCATCAAATTGATTTTTATAATCCGGATATAATAATAATGGATAATAAGATGCCTGAATTATCAGGTATGGAAGCGGCAATAGAATTAAGGAAAAAGAAGGTAAAAATACCTATAATCCTTTTGACGGCGGATCTAAAGTTTGAGAATGGAGATGACCTTAGTGATATCATTGATTCTCTCATGTCGAAACCTATAGATTTTGAACTGTTATTCTCTGAGATGTACAGGCTTTTTGAGTCGGCAGAGAGTAACAGTGAAAGTGAAATGATTAAACAGAGAGATACGGACAGAATTCCGAAAAAGGATAATTTATTCGGAAAAGCATTCAATGTACTTCTGGAAGATTTGAGTGAGAAAAGGAGCTTTTTAAATAAGGTGATAAGTAGAGATAAAATTTCAGAAGAAAATGAGATGATTGCAAGGATCGCACATACTTTAAAGGGAAATGCGGGATATTTCAGCCTTACCGAGCTTGAAACGGTTTCAAGGAATCTTGATGCTGCTTATAAAAGAGGGGCATCTTTAAGTGAGATTAAAGCTTTAGTAGAGGGATTAAGAGATAAAATAGAAGATGTTATTGAAAACAGAAAAGATCTTTAACTAATCTTTCTGATCAGATTATCTTAATATCGAATTCAAAAAAAGAATAGATTATTCTATAATTAAAAGTTAACGGAGGGAAAGAATTAATGAGTTCTAAAGTATTTTTTATTGAGATCAAAGAAAGTGAATCCGAAGATAGTCTTATTGGGAAATTTAAAAAGAGCTTAAAGGAAAATTCTTTTTTTTCATTTATCAGTAAAAAAGATATGGTTGCCGTCAAAACTCACTTCGGAGAAGGTCCGAAGAGTGGGTTTGTAAGGTCGACCTATTTAAAAGTAATTGGAGAGCTTATAAAAGATATGGGTGGTTTGCCTTTTCTAACGGAGACATCGACACTATACCGAGGGAACAGAACAAATGCGATAGATCACATTATGCATGCAAACAGACAGGGATTTTCAATAGAGAATACGGGAATGCCGATAATTATGTCCGACGGATTGATGGGAGATGAAGAAATTGAGATAGCGATAGAAGGAAAATTTTACAATAAAGTTTCTATCGCTTCACTTGTTGAAAAGATACAATCATTAGTTGTTGTTACACATTTTACAGGGCACATTGTTTCAGGATTCGGAGGAACTCTGAAAAATCTTGGAATGGGACTTTCGAGCCGTAGAGGAAAGATGGTCCAGCACTCTACATCAAAACCGAAAATAAAAAAAAAATTCTGCACTGCCTGCGGAGAGTGTATAAAGTGGTGCCCGGTGGAAGCTATATCGTTTGTTGAAGGGAAAGCTTATATTAATAAAAGCGTTTGCATAGGTTGCGGTGAATGCCTTGCTGTCTGTAGATTTGATGCAGTCGGATATAACTGGAGTGAAAGTTACGAAAGACTTCAAAAGAAGATAGTGGAACATGCTTTGGGGGTTAGTAAAACGAAGATGGGAAAGATGATCTTTATTAATTTTCTTACAAATATCTCAAAAGATTGTGATTGTATGAATTCTTATGAACAGATCGCTCCGGATATAGGTATTCTTATATCAAGTGACCCGGTAGCGATTGATTCGGCATCACTTGATCTTGTTGAGGAGAGAATAGGGAAAAAATTGTCCGGGGTTTCATACGATATCCCTTATAGAGTTCAACTTGATCATTCGAAAGAGTTGGGATTCGGTAATACGGAATATAACCTTATAAAAATTTGATACCGATACAAAAGTATTATTGGAAATAAAAAAAGATATCAGATCAGTCCAAACGATAATTGGGGGACTCTTCCGTGATCATAACATCATGAACGTGACTCTCCTTCAATGATGCTCCTGTGATCTTGACAAATTTTGCTTTGTTGTGAAGGTCCACAATTGTTTTGCATCCTGTTAATCCCATTCCGGCACGTATCCCGCCTATCATTAACGGAACTATCTCCATAACACTTCCTCTATATGGGACTCTGCCTTCTATTCCTTCCGGTATTAACTTTGATTCCGAATATTCATCTTCCTGAAAATATCTGTCCTTGCTGCCTTGTTTCATGGCACTTATAGAACCCATTCCTCTATATTTTTTATAGGTCCGTCCCTGATATATAATAAGTTCCCCCGGGCTTTCATCGGTTCCCGCAAGCAGTGATCCTATCATGACGGTGTCAGCTCCTGCTGCAAGTGCTTTTGTGACATCTCCCGAAAATTTGATACCTCCGTCGGCTATAATCGGAACTCTGTTTTTCACAGCTTTTTTTATCTCGATAAGAGCTGCTATTTGAGGCATCCCCGCTCCGGTGACAATTCTCGTTGTGCATATTGAGCCCGGACCTATTCCTACTTTAACGGCATCGGCACCTGCTTCAATTAGTGCCAGAGCGGCTTCTCCAGTGGCAATATTTCCGCCTATAATTGCAATATCCTTGTAGGATTTTCTTATTTTTTTTACGGTATCAAGAACTTTTTTAGAATGGCCGTGAGATGTATCGACAACAATTACATCTGCTCTTTCTCTAATAAGGGCTTTAACCCTCTCCATTGTATCTTTTGCCGTTCCAACTGCAGCTCCCACAAGTAATCTGCCGAAACTATCCTTTGATGCTTTCGGAAATTGTTCGGATTTAAGAATATCCTTTAATGTTATTAAACCTACAAGTGTATTGGTTTTATCAACTACAGGAAGTTTTTCTATCTTGTTTTGATTCAGAAGTTTTTTGGCTTCTTCCGGAGAAGTATCCTCGCTTACTGTTATAAGATTTTCAGATGTCATAAATTCTTTTATCTCTCGTTCTGTTTCCGTGGCAAATCTCATATCTCTGTTTGTCAGAATACCTTTCAGTTTACCTTTTTTATCAATAATCGGAAGACCGGAAATACCCTTGTTTTTAACAAGTTGCAGGGCTTCGTATATTTTATTTTCAGGATTAAGAGTTATCGGGTCAACAATTATTCCGGATTCGGATCTTTTAACTTTTCTTACTTCGAGAGCTTGTTCTTCGATAGACATATTCTTATGTATAATTGATATTCCTCCCATCTGAGCCATAGCAATAGCCATCCGGGATTCCGAAACAGTATCCATTGCGGCTGATATCAAAGGAATGTTAAGAATAATGTCTTTACATAATTTTGCAGAAACATCTACTTCTCGCGGAATAGCCTCGGAATATCCGGGGACAAGTAAGACATCATCAAACGTGAGTCCATCATATTCGGTAAATTTATTTTCCATATTAATTACCTTCTCTTTTTTTTCTTTTTTCTTTTTCCCGACCTTCTTCCGGGCATTTTGGAACTTGGTTTAGAGAGACTGGATTTTTTCTTTTTTCTCAAACTCTCAATCTCTTCTTCCGGAACAGGTTGAAACAGGAAAAGTGTTTTAATAATTTCGTCATCAATTCTGTCCTGAAGTTCCTGAAAGAGTTCGAAACTCTCTTTCTTATACTCAATGAGCGGATCCTTTTGTGCATATCCCCTTAACCCTATGCCTTCTTTAAGATGATCTACATTTAACAGATGATCCTTCCATTGAGAATCTATTATCTGTAACATTACCCAACGTTCGAATTCTCTTAAGTTGTCAGATCCGATCATCTGCTCTTTTTCCGAGTAAATTGATTTTAAATAATTTAATAAAGTGTCTCTAAGTTCAAAATAGGGGACATCAATATAGTCTTCTTTAATTACATCATCAACGTTTATTCCGAATTGAGCGGTTATTTCCTTTTTAAACGAGTCAAAATTCCACTCTTCCGGTTCCTTGTTTTCATCACAGTGATAGCCTAAGATACTGTCGAATATCTCCGTTGTCAATTCCGAAATGTGATCTTTAAAATCTTTCCCGTATAAAATATCTTTTCTTATTGAATAGATAAGCTTTCTCTGTTTATTCATTACATCATCATATTCAAGGAGATGTTTTCTCATAAGAAAGTTTTGTCCTTCTATCTGTTTCTGGGCATTCTCAATAGCTTTTGTGACAAATCTGTTCTCAATCGGATTCCCTTCATTCATACCGGCTCTGACCAATAATCCGCGAATCCTTTCACTCCCGAGTATTTTCATCAGGTCATCTTCAAGAGATATGTAAAAACGCGATGACCCGGGATCACCCTGTCTTCCCGATCTTCCTCTCAACTGATTGTCAATTCTTCTTGATTCGTGTCTTTCCGTTCCGAGAATATGGAGTCCCCCAAGTGCAAGGACATCTTTTTGCTCTATTTTTTGTCTGGCTTTTACATCTTCCATAAGAGTTTCAGTCATATCTCCGGGTGCTGTTTCCGGAGTATATCCTTTCTTTTTAAGTTCTTCAATTAAGATGAATTCCGGATTTCCACCGAGAATAATGTCGGTTCCTCTTCCGGCCATATTTGTAGCTATCGTAACGGATCCTTTTCTTCCGGCCTGAGCAACTATTTCTGCTTCCATTTCATGATATTTAGCATTTAGAACATGGTGTTTTACCTGCTCCCTTTTCAATTTTCTGCTTATCAATTCCGAATTTTCAATTGAGATTGTACCGACAAGAACAGGTTGTCCTTTACGATTCAACTCTTTTATCTCATTTGCAACAGCATTCCATTTTTCATCTTTACTACCGAAAATAACATCGGGATATTCTATTCTAATAAGTGTTTTATTTGTCGGGATTTCAATTACATCAAGGTTATATATTGCATTAAATTCAGGAGCTTCCGTTACAGCTGTTCCGGTCATTCCCGATAACTTTTTATACATTCTGAAAAGATTCTGAAATGTTATAGTTGCAAGTGTCTGATACTCCTGCTCTATCTTGACATTTTCTTTTGCTTCGAGAGCTTGATGAAGTCCGTCGGAGAATCTTCTCCCCGGCATCATCCTGCCGGTAAATTCATCAACGATAATAACCTGATTATCTTTTACCAGATAATCAACATCTCTTGAAAACAGAAGATGTGCTTTAAGAGATTGATAAGTTTGATGGAGAGTATCCATATTGTTAAGATCATAGAGGTTATTAACTTTAAAAAACTTTTCTGCTTCGGTTATACCTTTTTCGGTTAAAACAACTGTTTTAGATTTTTCATCAACTTCATATGTTTCACTATCTTTCTTTATCCTTTTAACAAAATCATTTACCTGATAATAGATTGATGTTGATTCTTCAGTAGGACCTGAAATTATCAAGGGTGTTCTCGCTTCATCAATGAGAATAGAGTCAACTTCGTCGACAATTGCAAAATTAAATTCTTTCTGGCATAAAAGATCCACATCAAATTTCATATTATCTCTAAGATAATCGAACCCGAATTCATTGTTAGTTCCGTAAGTTACATCACAATTGTATGCCTCTTTTCTCTCCATATCATCCATTTCATGTTGAATAACCCCGACTGACAGCCCAAGGAATCTATAAATATTACCCATCCACTCAGAATCTCTCTGGGCGAGATAATCGTTAACGGTGACTACATGAACACCTTTCCCTTCCAATGCATTTAAATATGCGGAAAGAGTAGCTACGAGAGTTTTCCCTTCCCCTGTTTTCATTTCAGCAATTTTACCCTGATGAAGGACAATTCCACCCATTAACTGAACATCAAAATGCCTCATATTCAGGACACGTTTCCCTGTCTCTCTTACTACGGCGAATGCTTCGGGTAGAATATCATCAAGTGTTTCACCTGATTTTATCCTTTCTCTGAAATGAATTGTCTTGTTTTTCAACTCTTCATCGGAAAGTTTAACTATTGACGGCTCCAGATCGTTGATCTTTTCTACTGTCGGTATGAATTTTTTTAGTTCCCTCTCATTTCTTGTTCCGAAGATTTTTTTCATAGCATACTTAATCATAGTGTTACAATTATATCAGATTAACCGATCAACTGAAAGTTGAGCAAAGTTTAATCTTAAAACCTTTATAAATATTTAAATTTTTTTATTAATAAAAAGTATCTAATTTAAATTTGATTTACTCCTATAACATTAGTAGAATCAGTTTCTATGAAGATAAAAAAAATATATTTAATAAGAGTTAGAGCTTTTGTAATAATTTTCCTGCTTTTATTTATGGCAGTTTCACTTATTAAAATGTTTTTTGGATTTTTCACTACCGATAACAGGCAGGTTGAAAGTGTTACAAGCGGAAATATAAATATACAAACTCTGTCTCCGCCTTTTATTGAATTCAAGCGAAAGGTAAGAAGCGGTACAACTATTGAAAAGATTCTGTATGATGAAAATATTAATGCTAATGAGAGAGAGATAATCATCAATGCCGTAACAAAAGTATTTGATGTAAGGAAAATTAAAATCGGAAATGAATATGTGGTTAGATATAATGGGTCGGGTTTGGGAAGTATAAAATATTTTATTAATTATAGTAGTTTTTTATTAATAAAAAATAAAAAAGGAAAATTTTCTGCCGATGTGATCAATATTCCAATAAAAACCAAACTTTCGGTAATCAAAGGAGTGATTGAAGAGTCTCTTTTTCAAACGATACTTAGATTGGGAGAAAAAGGTGAACTCGCTGATCTGATGGCTTCACTTTTTGAATATGATGTGGATTTCAACAGAGATATAAGACAAAATGATTCTTTTACGGTTTTAATAGAAAAAAAATATGTGCAAAATAAATTTGTAGGATACGGTCATTTAATTGCCGCTAAGTTTGTAAACAGGGGGAAAATTATTCGGACTGTAAGATTTGAATTCCAAAAGGGAAAATATTCATATTTCCATCCTGATGGAAAAGCAGTAAGAAAAATGTTCCTGAGATGCCCTCTGCCCTTTATGAGAGTTACATCACGTTTCGGATTAAGAAAACATCCGATACTTGGTTTTTCGGCAAATCATAACGGTGTGGATTTCGGAGCACCAAGAGGGACTGTGATACGTGTTTCCGGAGACGGAGTTGTTTTTAGGACCGGATATAGTCGGGTCAGAGGACGGTTTATCATAATCTCTCACAAAAATAATTATAAAACACATTATTACCATTTATCAGGAATAAAACCAGGTATAAGGAGAGGAAAATATGTTGTTCAGGGGAAAATTATCGGATATGTCGGAAGCACCGGACGTTCAACCGGACCGCATCTCCATTATGGGATTCAGAGAGGGAGAAGATATATCAATCCGTTAAGATTGAGATCTCCATCAAAGAGTTCTGTCCCTAAAAAGAGACTAAAGAATTTTAAGATTTATTCCGATGTGATTTTAACTCTAATGGAGGGAGATAATAGAAGTTTCCTTACTAAGTTTTTATTGCATAACATTGTTAAAATAGCAGAGAGATCGGGTTGATTTTCCGGAAGCTATTTGATTATTATCAGAAAATATTTTTTCTTTCCAATTTGAGCAAGAATATATTTTCCGTTTATAAGAAAATCCGAATTGATTATTTGAGTTTCATTTAATATTTTTTCCTTATTTATACTTAAACCACCGTTTTTTATAAGTCTTCTCGCTTCACTTTTTGATGATAGTATATTTGTCCGAACCGACAAAAGATCCGTGATGTTGACTCCCGATGAGAGATCTTTCTCCGGAATATTGAAATTAGGTACTCCGTCAAACACCGATAGAAAATCTTTTTCATTTAAATTTTCCAGAGTTTCTTTTGTCCCTGCTCCGAATAGTATTCCGGAAGCCTCTTTTGCATTAAAAAAATCCTCTTTGGAATGGACCATGATGGTAATCTCTTCCGCAAGTTTTTTCTGAAGTAATCTCAGATGAGGAGCTTTATTATGTTCGTTAATAAGTTCTTCTATTTCATGTTTATTAAGAATAGTGAATATCTTTATATATTTTTCCGCATCTTTATCCGATGTATCTATCCAGAATTGATAAAACTTATATGGAGAAGTTTTATCCGGATCGAGCCATATATTTCCGGTCTCTGTTTTGCCGAATTTTGACCCGTCGCTTTTTGTTATCAGAGGACATGTCAGAGCAAATACTTCCCCGCCTGTCTTTTTTCTTATCAGTTCGATCCCCGTCGTGATATTGCCCCACTGGTCGGATCCTCCCATTTGAAGTTTACAGTTTTTATTAAGATAGAGTTCAAGAAAATCGGTAGCTTGAACGAGTTGATAGGAAAACTCCGTAAAAGACATCCCTGATGAGGAGTCCTCACCTATTCTTTTTTTTACCGAATCTTTTGCTATCATATAATTAACGGTAATATGTTTGCCGATCTCTCTTATAAAATCAAGGAAAGAATATTTCTTCATCCAGTCGTAATTGTTAACCATTTCGGCACAATTGTTTATATTTGTGTCAAAGTTGAGAAATTTTGATATCTGATCTTTAATCAATCTCTGATTTTGTAATAAAGTTTTTTCATCAAGCAGATTTCTCTCTTCGGATTTTCCCGACGGATCTCCTATCATTCCGGTTGCACCTCCAACCAGAACAAGCGGTTTATGTCCTTTCATCTGGAAGTGTTTCAACATCATCAGTGAAACAAGGTGTCCGATATGAAGTGAATCTGCTGTAGGATCAATCCCGACATAAGCGATTGTCATCTCTTTCTCAAGCTGCCTTTCCGCACCCGGAGTGATGTTATGGATCATTCCTCGCCAATCGAGTTCTTTTAAAAAATCTTTATAAGTATCCATAATTGAAATTTTATGTTAATTAAAAAAAAAGTCAACTTTAACAGATGTTAAACCAGATCACGACCTATTTCGATTGCCTTGATATTCAGATCAAGAAATCCTTTCGGAGCCCAGTTTTTAATAAAAGCTAACATATTGTCATATTCAATGATTTCCGTCAGTTTCTGAGTTATTGATAAAGTGACAACAGAAGTTAAAACTATATTCCCGAGTTTCTTTTTTGTCTCATTTATTATCGGGATCTGATAAACCTTCCAATTGTGAGTGTCACCGAGATCCGTAACAAGATTGGAATCAACAACAACGATGGCATCATCTTTTAACCGGCTTTTATAGAGATCAAATGTTTTTTGGAATGTGCATAGAAAAAAATCAATTGCACTTGCCTGAGGAAAGACAATTTTTTTATCGGAGATCAGAACATCAACTTTTGTCGGACCTCCTCTGACGGTTGCAGTATATGTAGGACTTTCAAGTGCATATTTATTCTCTTTTTCCACTGCAATATCAACCAGCAGAGCTCCTGCCGTTATTATACCTTGACCGCCGACCGCACCATATCTTATCTCATATCTTTCGTTCATTTTTTCCCCTTATTATTCTCCGCTACCGCTTGTTTCGCGGCCGGGACTATATGTTTATGATAAAGTTCGGAATATTCATATCTGTCCGTTGTCTCCTGAAGGACACCTACGGGATATTTGTGTTCTCTCTCTTTTGGAGTTAGTTTTGCATATTGTTCTTTTGTTACGGTTCTTTCCCCGATCCATTTGGTCATCTTGACAGGATTTTTCATCTTATTTCTCCGACCGAGATTAATATGACAATTGCTTATTGCCTCGACAACCGAGAAACCCGAGTGAAGAAAAGATTTTTTAATGACATTTTTTAGCTGAACCGGTCTGTTTACCGTTTCACGGGCAACAAATGTAGCTCTTGCTGCAATTAAGAGTTCAGCGGCTAAGAATTTAGGCTCAATATTACCATAGGGAGTTGTTTCGGTTATAAATTTTTGAGGAGTTAAAGGTGATACCTGACCTCCTGTCATTCCGTATACTCCGTTATTCAGTAAGATCATTTTAATACCGATATTTCTTCTTGCTGCATGAATCAAATGATTTCCGCCTATTGCCAATGCATCTCCGTCACCTGAAATAACAACAACCATCTTTTCAGGTCTCGCAAGTTTTATTCCCGTTGCAAATGTAAGTGCTCTGCCGTGAGTTGTGTGAAGTGTATTTGTATTAAAGAATGTAGGCATTCTTCCTGAACATCCGATTCCCGCTACGACAATTATATCGTTAGGATCAATGTCAAGTTCGGCAAATGCCATTGCAATTGATTTGAGGATTGTTCCGTCCCCGCATCCCGGACACCAGGGAGTAGGAAAAGTTCTGTATCTGATATATTTTTCATAATTTCTCATTTTAAAACTCCTCGATTGATTTTACAATTTCTTTAGGTGTAAAAGGTATGCCGTTTGCTCTAAGCAATGCTTTTCTTTCAATATCGTCAGTTGCAATTCTGTCTATCTCATATTTGGTCTGTCCCATATTCATTTCAACAGTAAGCACCTTTTTTATCTTTTTAAATCTTTCAATGAGTGCTTTTTCAGGAAATGGCCATATTGTTAAAGCTTGAAAAAGACCGACTTTGATTCCCTTTGATCTTGCTTCTCTTACAGCTGCAAGAGCTCCTCTTGCAGAGACACCGAAAGAAAAGACCATAATTTCCGCATCATCCATAAAATATTCTTTAAACTCTATTATTTCATCAAGATGATCATTGATCTTTTGTAGTCTTAAATTTTGCATTTTATCTGCTGTATCCGCATCGTAAGAAGGCCATCCGTGAGAATCATGTTCAAGTCCGTCTATATGAATGGGATATCCTTCGAAAAAATCAACTCTCGGTGGTTTTTCGCCGATTATTCTGTCATAGATATTAAGATCCTTTAATGTATTCGATTTGTATTTATATATTTCAATATTCTTCTGGTCGGGAATTTCTATATCTTCATGAGCTTTGGCAATAACTTCGTCAAGAAGCAGAATGACAGGATTCCAGAACTTTTCGGATAAATTAAAAGCTCTTACCGTTTCTGAAAAAATTTCATCTGCAAAGGCAGGATATAGTGTGATTATAGGATGATCTCCATGTGTTCCCCATTTGGCTTGCATTATATCCGCTTGAGAAGGTTTTGTCGGCATTCCTGTGGAGGGACCTCCTCTCATAACATTTACTATTACAAGGGGGATTTCCGCCATTACAGCAAGACCGAGGTGTTCCTGCATAAGGGAAAATCCCGGTCCGCTTGTTGCGGTTAAAACTTTTTTCCCGGAAAGTGAAGCTCCGATACAAGCTCCGAGAGAAGCGATCTCATCTTCCATCTGGATAAAATCTCTGTCTATTTTCGGGAATTCTCTTGACATATATTGAGCTATCTCCGAAGAAGGTGTTATCGGATATCCCGCAAAAAAGTTACATCCGGCCGCTATTGCCGCTTTTGCTACGATTATATTACCCTGATATACTTTTCTTTTTGTCATTGTTTCTCCTGGTCATAATTGGAAAATATTGCAAAATCGGGGCATCTGTTCTCACATATCTTGCATCCTATACAGAACTCCGGTGCATCAACTCTGACTGAAATTCCGAATTTACTCTCGACGTTGTCTTCAAGTAACAGTGTACCTGTGGGACAAACATCAACGCAAAGTCCGCATCCCTTACAATATTTGCTTATAACGTACAAACTATTCTCTTTTGGAGAAGGTTTTTTCTTTGATCTTCGTTCCAGTGCTTCGGAATTGATCAGTTTTTCATCTTTTTCCATTAAAATACCCCTGTATTTTTGATTTGTTTTTTTTAAACCTGATGAATGAAAAGGATATCAGGGTTTTTTTATCAATCATATTGATATCTTTGCCCGGATTCACTTTTTTCTCTTTGAAAAAGTTGTCATTTTATTAAACCTTTTTTTAAGGAAGGATTTTATCACACTTATTATGATAAATGAATGATTATTTTTATTTTTTTTAACAAATTTATTCGCCTATTATTTTAACAAGTACTCTTTTTCTTCTTTTTCCGTCAAATTCGCCGTAAAAGATCTCTTCCCAAGGACCGAAATCAAGATTTCCGTCTGTTATTGCGACTACAACTTCTCTTCCCATGACGGTTCTTTTAAGATGTGCATCTCCGTTATCTTCAAAACCATTATGTTTATATTGTGAGTATGGTTTTTCCGGTGCAAGCTTTTCGAGCCATTTTTCAAAATCGGCATGCAGTCCGGATTCATTATCGTTAATAAAAACACTTGCAGTAATATGCATGGCATTACAAAGAAGAATTCCTTCCTTTATGCCGCTCTCCTTGAGGCATTTCCGAATTAAAGGTGTTATGTGAAAAAACTTCCTTCTTTCTTTAGATTCAAACCACAACTCTTTTCTATAACTTTTCATAGTTTCCTCCTTCTTGAAAAAATGTATCAAATTCTATTTTTTTGTTAATTTCTCTATAAAGTCGGCAATTCCAACAATGTCATCTCTTTCAAAAAACCTGATCCCTTCAATAATATTTTTATCTCCGATAATTGCCGTTATTTTTTTCGGATCTCCTTTCAGACGGTCATTCTTTGTTGAGTCAAAAACTTCAAACACGGGATAATTGCCGTAGCTTAATCCCTCTGCAAAAACCATGTCATATTGATCAAATTTTTTCTTGTATTTGTCAAATATATTAAAGTTTTCATCGATCAGCATTGTATTTATTAATTCTTTTGAGCTGAGGATAAAAGCTTCTTCGGCACCATTTGCAAGATATTTAAAGCTGTCTTTTGATTCCGGTTCAAGGTAAAATTTCCCCGGAACATGTTTTATTGAGGTAATACTGAAATCTCTCGAAATAAGTTCTTTTATTAAAAGTGTGATGATAGTGGTTTTTCCGCTTCCTGACCATCCTATAAAAGAGAATAAGTTCATACGAAAATGCTATTATAATTACTGAAATTAGTCAATTTTTTGTTTTTCAAGAATAGTATGATCATGAATAATATATGTGACAGCAGATTTATCTTGAATAAAAACATATATTTTTTTTGGGAATATGATTGTTCTTCAAAAGATCGTTAACACTTTTTACAGGGTTGAAAGTTTCAACAGGTGTTTCGACAAAGATAGTGATCCAATCGTACATTGCTCCATTCCATAGTCCGGGATGTTCCAATACTCTGATTTTTTCTCCGTTATAATCTTTTTCGGAAACAAAATATTTCGTTTCATCTGAAAAATCCGGGAGGTGAAATTTTTCCCCTTTGAAATCAGTTATGCTGCAGACGATATCAACGGGATTAAAATATTTTGAATTTTTTAAGATTTCCATCTGCTTCAGGTCGGATGTGTTGATCTGAGCTTTTTCCACGATTTGCAGAATGTTTTCGCCGGAATTTCCCTTTATCCAAAATGGTCCTCCACCGGGTTCTCCTCTGTTTTCAACCATACCGCAAACTCTGATAGGTCGATTGAGTCTGTTTTTCAATATCTCTTTTTTTTTATTAATATCAAATTCGGAGAAATCTTTACTGAAACCGATATTCAATACATCTTTTGAATAACAATATATATCGTTTATAATTTCAGAATCTTTTCTTATCTCCGGAAGAAGGTTTAAATATTTAAAAACTTTTTCTCTTATCTCAATTATCATTCCACCCATTATTTTTTTATAATTGACAGAGCTGTTTATACGATCATAAGTTGTGATGTTATCAATGTTTTTGATAAAGATAAGATCGTTGTCCATATTGTTTAAATTATAGAGGAGAGAGCCGTGTCCTCCGGGTCTGAAGAGTAATTTACCTTCGGGAGTAGTGACGGGATTACCTTTAAGATCAATTGCAACCGTATCCGTATTTTTATTTTGAGAAGATATTTCATATGAAAAATTCATTCCTATCTTTGAGAACTTTATTTTTAACTCATCAAGAAAAAGAGAAATTTTATCATTATATTGATCAGATAGAGTGAAATGAATCATTTTTTCACGATTATCGTTTCCCATATAGAGGCAGGTTTCGCTTATGTGTTCTTCAAGAGGTGTTATTCCCGTATCCTGATATTTATGGAATTTTATGAGAGCTTTAGGTGTATTACCATAGTCGAGTCCATTTTTATCGAGAATCGAGTTGACAATTATACTGTAATTTTCTTTTTGCAAAACCTCTTTGGTTCCCAATCCAATTTTCTTTAGAATCACATAAATATCTTCTGAGAAAGCAAATTTTTTTAAGTATATTCCTTTTAAAAATGTTTCAAATTCCACTAAAGTATGATTATTCTCATAATTTTCCATTAAAATTTTGTCTGAAAATGAATTTGATCCCAACAAATGTCTTATTTCGAACAGCGTTTTGAACATTCTCGTTGCCGCACCGGAAGCGGGAACAAATTTAGATATTTTATAAAATCTGCTTTTTTTTGAAAATATGGAGATCATTCTCTCTTGTTCCTCAGTTGATAAAATCTTTATCCCGTCATACGGAAGAGAAGGTCTGTCAAGTTCAATATATGAACTGCCGGTACTGATTTTCTCAAGTTGAGAAAAAAAAGATTGTACGGTTATCTCTTTTTTTTCAAGTTCTCTTTTATGATCATCATTAATCTTAAACATTGTTTTTATTATACTTCGTAAAGATTTTTTTCATTTAGAGCATAATAAAATATTCCGAATAGAAAAACAATAACTATTATGAATGCAATACGTATAAAATCTCAAATGGAAAGAGATAAGTTTAACTTAAAAAAAAGCTTTATTTTATTGTCGCTGATCATATCTGTTTTATCCTTGAGTTTATACGGATCAATTAAAAAAAAAGAGAAGCGAATTGTTGAAAATGTTTCCGTCGTTAATGTCGAAGTTCCCGTAAGAGTGTTTTATAAAGGGAAACCTATTGATGAACTTAAAAAAGGGGATTTTAAACTGTATGAAGACGGAAAATTGCAGAAGATCAACGGTTTCTGGATCAAAAGGAAAAGTATAACGATTATTGTTGATGATCTTAAAGAAAACAGTGAAATAATTCAGAAAAGAAAAGAATCTTCAAGATATTTTGTTCTCGTATTCAGAACGACTAAATTGAACAAATCTCTAAGGGAGGGAGTTACTTATATATTTGAAAAAGTTTTAAGAGAGAGAGACAGGTTGATGATCTTTGTCAATAACAGAACCTTTATACTTGATAATTTAAAAGGAAAGAAAAGGATTCTCGAACTTGTATTAAAAATGATCTCCAAAGAGAGTAAAAAAGCAAGAATGAGACAGGTAACGGAAGTTGAGAAGATAAAGACAATTATTTACAGAATGAGGTCTGAATTAGCTTCGGGAGGAGGAAGGTCTAATCCGGCGGATGAAGTAAGAAAAATGCTTGGGGATTACCTTAAATTATGGAATGAATATAAGAGAAGATATCTGACTCCCAGTATTAACGGTTATTATAATTTTGCTCAATATCTCGATAGAATCAAAGGGGAAAAATGGGTTGTGAATTTTTATCAGATGGAGTTGTTCCCAAGATTAAAACCGACCGGGGAAATAGTTAATTATGTGAAAAATCTAATAAACAACCTTCGGATAAGTGACAGAGGGGAGGATATATCTTATGCACAGATCCTTTCAAGTTTATTGGTAAGGATAAATCTCTCGCTTAATGTCAGTCAGGATTTTCCGACCAAACAGATTTCCAAGCTGTTTTATAAAGTAGGTGCGGTTTTTCAAACTATATTTATAAAAACCCAAAACAGTCTTCTTTCTAATGATATAGAGTATAAAAGAGTCTCAACCGACATTGAAAATAATTTCAGGGAATTGACAAGGATAACAGGCGGTGATCTTATATCCTCCAATAATATTAAAAAATCCTTAGATAAAATTGTAAAGAAAAAGGATATTTTATACATGCTGACATATTCTCCTTCGGATGATAAAAAGGGGAAAATAAAAGTAGTGACGTCCGATGAAAAATATAGAGTTGTTTTTGATAACAATATAAGACAGGATTATATAAAAAATTATTTTAAAAAAATGGAAAAAAAAATACCGGCGGTAAAAATATTGAATGCTGTTTTCAATCAAAAAAAATTAAAAATTTCAATAAACGGTTTTTATCTGAGAAAAGAAGGTGAGAAAAAACTCGGAAAACTAAAGATTCATATAAAAATAACCGATGGTTTTGGAAATGTAAGATTTGATAATGAGAAAATATTGGTATCCGAGAATAGAATATTTTCAATTTCTATAAATTTTCCTAAATTTAAAGAAGGTGAATATAGTTGTGTTATCTCTGTTATTGATCTTCTTACCGATAAATCCGACATGAAATATATCACATCCGAAACAAACTGAATTTGTTGATTTTTCAAGATATAATGCTATAATTTTAACGAATGTGCAGGAGGAAAAATGAAAAGGAGATTCTTATTCGGACTGATTATTCTTGTTGTTTCGGTTAATTTTTTAATACCGGCAAAAAAAAGTCATAAACTCGGTTTAAGATATAGAAAATGGTTGGAGAAAGATGTAGCTTATATAATCACAAAGGCTGAAAGAAAAATTTTTAAAATGCTTGAGACCGACCTGCAGAGAGATATGTTTATCAATGCTTTCTGGAAAAACAGAGATCCGAATCATAATACAATAATCAATGAATATAAAAATGAACATTATAAACGACTGAAATATGCTACCGATACTTTCGGAAGAGGTACACCCACTCCCGGATGGAAAACGGAAATGGGGAGGATATATATAACACTTGGTAAGCCGAAATCGATTTTAAGATATGAACATGAGACTGAATTGAGACCGATTGTTATCTGGTATTATCAGGGGCTTGCGAAGTACGGGCTTCCTAATGCATTTAACGTTGTTTTTTTCAAGCCGTATAATAGCGGTGACTATGTATTGTATAGTCCGATTCAAAATGGTCCGGCTTCCCTACTTATGCATTATAAAGGAAGTACTGGTGATACAAAGAAATCGTATAATGAGCTGGTTAGAATAGATCCGGATGTGGCAAAAGTATCCTTAAATCTCATAGAGGGTGATATAAATTCTTTTGGAAAACCGACTATGGCTTCCGATATTCTTATCCAGAAAAGAGTAGTGGAAGCCCCTACTAAGAGGATAAATACAGCTTATGCATCAAAATTGTTGAAGTATAAAGAGTATATAGATGTGGAATATTCAACAAATTATATTCCAAACAGCTCGAAGATAAGTGTAATAAGAGATGATAACGGAATATTTTTTGTTCACTATCTGATCGAACCTAAAAAGCTTTCTCTTGAGAGACGTGATGACAAACTCTATTCCACTCTCGAAGTGATAGGTAGTGCTATCAATGAGAATAAAAAGGTTGTTTACAGTTTCAGTAAAAAAGTTCCCGTTTCAATAGATGTAAAAAAACTTTCATCTATTTATAATAAACTTTTTAATTTCCAGGATATGTTTCCGTTGATCGAAGGAAAATATGATATTAATATTTTAATAAGAAATGTTGTTTCCAAAGAGTTTACATCTATGGAAAAAAGAGTTGTTATTCCCAATCCTAAAACTCCTATAATTATGAAACCTATCCTGTCATATGAGATAAAAGAGAATAATAGAAATATACTCAAGCCGTTTTTAATTAACAATAAACAGATGGTTATGTCTCCTAAAAATGATTTTTCACAAAATGATAAATTGCATGTGTATTGTCAAATAATCGGTATGAATGAGAATGATTATAACGGAAGCTATGTATTGATTTCATTGAAAAAAGATTTAGTTGCTATTAAAAAAAATAAATTGGAAATTTTAAATTTCCCGAAGAATATTAATGTTTTCCATTCGTTTGATCTGAAGGGTTTCAAACCTTCCTATTATGAAATTGAAGTAAAATTGTTCTCTAAAGGTAAAATTATCGCTGTGGAAACAGTTCCTTTTATAATTCCGCTTAATAAAATAATTAAGAGAGCATGGAATATTTCATTATCCAACTTAAAGAATGACCCATATATTTCCAATACAATAGGGAACCAATATGTTAATTCCGAAAATTATCTGAAAGGATATAAGATATTAAGAGAATCCTACTATAAAAATCCAAGGAATAGTATAATTGCATATGATTATTGTAAGATTCTCTTTTTATTGGGGCAACACAGAAAAAACATTTCAATCGGAACAAAATTTCTCAAAACTAATCAACGCTATAATTTCTATCAGGTTATGGGTTATTCGCTTATGGCATTAAAAGATTATGAAAAGGCAATAGAATATTTCAGAAAGATTCTTGATTATACAGGGACAAACATTGATATATTAAATTCTATTGGTGATGCTTATCTTAAATTGGGCAAAAGAGATCAAGCTCTCGGAATATGGAAAAAATCCCTTGCGATAATGCCTAAACAAAAAAAGATAATAGAAAAGATCAACAAGCTGAATGGGAGGAATGGAAATGCAGATAAAAAATAGAAATATCTTATTTGTTATTTTTTTGTTTTTCTTGACAACTCTTATATTAACAAACGGTTGTAACAGCTCCGGAATCCTTGTCAAAAGTCTACCGGAAAATGATAAAATATTTCTGAATGAGGTTTCTCTTATAATAACAAAGCAGGAAAGGAAAAAATTCTTATCGCTGACAAATCAGAAAGATCGTGAGATTTTCAAAAAGGAGTTCTGGGAAAAAAGAGATCCTGATCCCGGAACGGAAGAGAATGAGTTTAAAACCGAATACTACAACAGAATGAGATATGCCAACAAATATTTCAGGAATGGGAAAAAAAGCGGATGGAAAACAGATAGAGGAAGAATATACATGATATTGGGACCTCCGTCCCAACGAAGGTTCTATCAGGGTAAAATTTATTCTCGATCAGGAGAAAGACCCTTAGATTCATATCCTCATATTGTCTGGTTGTATGGTAATTTTCCTGTGATTTTTGTTGATTATTTTCAAATAAATGATTTTAAAATTTCACCGATCAGTGCCAGACAGATCGGAATGCTAAATACTGTTGGAATTATGCTTAAACCTAAAGTGTCCAGAGAAAAAATCCCTATGGATTTTAATATTAAGTTGAATAAAAAGTCCAAGGGTAAAATATTACTTTCACTCACTATTCCATTTTCTACGATCTCTTTTACACCTGAGGAAGGAGGGCTTTATAATACCACCACAATAGGAGTGACTTTGAAAATAGTAAGAATGAAAACAAAAAAGGAAATTGTGAAAAAAAGAGAGTTTAAGATAAGGCTGACTGAAAAGGACCTGGATGATATGTCGGATAATTATACAATTAAATTTCCAATAGATTTAAAACAGGGAAAATATGTTATGACAGTAATACTCAAGAACCATACAGATAATAAAGAGACAAGAAAAAAAATAAAATTTGCGATAAAAAATTAAATTTTATATATAATTTTAGGAGTGATAATGAATTTACAAAAAAAAATGTTTCTTATTTTTATGATATCCGGGATTTTATTACTATCCCAGATTGCTTATTCACAAACAGGAGTAGGTAAAGGCAGACTGAAAGGGTTTGTTTTTTTTGAAGACAAATCTCCCGTTTCCGGAGCAAATGTGGAAATTCAATTGATCGGATCAATTAAGAAATCGGGGAGTAAACCTGAGATAATTCCTATTAAAGAAGAAAACAGACGGGTTTTCAGCACTGTTACAAACAAAAAAGGAGTATGGATCTTTTCAACGCTTGGATACGGTTACTGGAAAATTACAGTTACTTATAAAAATTATTCTCCTGCCACAAAAAGTCTCGAAGTTTTTACAATGAACAAAAACCGTGATGTTAAGATGGTTTTAAAAAAGTCAGTGGAAGAGATAGCTACGGAACAATTGAAATCGGATGTAAAATCAATAGATGAGGGGATTAAACTCTTAAAAGAAAAAAAATATGATAAAGCTCTTATTTCATTTCAAAATTTTGCCGATAAGCATCCTGATATATATCAGGTTCATTTTTATATAGGTAAATGTTTCAAGGAAAAAGCAGAGTATGAAAAAGCAATAACCGAATATGAATCGGTAATAAAAAATGCTAAAGAAAATAGAGACGGAATTGAGATTAAAGCAAAATCTCTTGCGGGAATAGGTGAGGTTTTGGTTAAGAAGAATGATCTTAAGAGAGGGCAGGAATATTTTATGAAGTCGATAAATATGAATCCTAAAGATGAGATCCTTGCATATAATGTAGGAGAGATCTATTTTGGTAACAATAACTCCGAAGGTGCAATCAAGTATTATAAAATAGCATCTAAAATAAAACCGAAATGGTCAGTACCATATTTAAAGCTTGGCTATGCTTATCTTAATAAGGGTGATATCAAATCTGCTGTTGAAAGTTTTAAAAAATTTCTTAAATTGGATCCGAAATCTCCGGAAGCAGACGGTATTAAAGCTGTTGTTGATAGTCTTAAAGGAGCCAAATAATTTTTGATATTTAAATATTAAAACAAATATCCTGTTAGCTGAAACTTACTTTTGCTAAAATGGAATATTATCAGGAAAATTTCAACTATTTATTGAATATGTTATATCAAGATCAATTAGTTCTTGTAATTTCTCTGTTGACTTTACGCTTAGATAAGAGTCTTCGTTGATGATTTAAATAAAATTCTGGTCAAGAGAAAGATACTATTTAATACCTAAAGATATAAAAAAAAAGCCCTCTTGTGCAAACAAGAGGGCTCTTTTTATTTTATAACTGATTTATTCAGTTATGAGCTTAGAATGATATTTTAGCTCCGAGTCTGATTGAGATTGGAGGAAGGAAAGTATGATTCATCAAGAATCTCGGGTCACGTTCAAGTCCCAGAGATTTCATGACGGTATCAACATCAAAACCCTGTGCGATTTCCGAATCACTGAGATATACGGCTGCGTCATAAATACGAGTGTATGTTCTTCTTGCGATATTGTTGTTTGTGAGATTGGAGATATTGGCACTTAGCTGAAGATTAGCTTTACCGAGCTTTAATGTGTATTCAATGTAAGAATCGATCTGCCAGATGAATGGTGTTCTTCCGAGGTCGGCTCTACCGTTCGGATACCATCCCTGCTGGTTGTCGAGCATGAATTCGGTTGACAATGGAGTTCCACTCTTTGCATAACCGTTAAAACCGACTGTAAGACCGAAATCAAAGGTGTATGCTCCGTAGAATTTAAAATCCATCGGTCTGTCCGTCGGAAGCAGTCCGATAACTTCTTTCATGTGTGAATCATACATAAAGAACCAGAGATCCCAATATCTTTCAACACCGGGATTATGTCTTCCGTATTCATCGGAACTTGCAAGACCCGAATGGTTACCTGTAAGTCTGCTTAAGGTTAATGAAGCACCACCCAACCAGTTATCTGAGAATTTTTTATCAAGTTGGAATGTAAGAGAATAATATTCTCTGTTAGGAGCCGGACATTTCCTTCCCGGAGGCATAAGTCCTGCATCACCGGATTCTTTATACTTTGCATTTATCCAATCACTACCGGGATTAGCGATAAAGTATTTTTCTCCCAAAGGAGTCTGAACACCGATATCTTCGATAGTCTGAAGCATTTTGTTGTATGAACCTCTTAATGTAAAAGCCAGGTTGTTGCTTAATTCCTGGGCAAATCCGAGAGAAACCTCCATCTTGCTTATGGGTTTCATTGAGTCTGCCGGTTGGATAGTATCAAATGATGGGATTCTGTGGTTCTTATGTTCTAAGAACTGTCCGCCGTTGATAGGATCGGTTGAACCTGTAAAACTCCATCCTTTCTGACCGTCATAAAGTCTCCAGTCAAGATTTACGATTTCATACCATGAATCTTCCCATTTTAATCCACCGAAAGAACCGGCGACCATGTCGAGTTTCATAACATCATAATAGATTCCGGCACTACCGAAAAGCTTTGTTTTTCCGTTGCCTTTCATATCATATGCAAAACCGAATCTCGGTGCGATCTTGTCAAAAAACTTAAATTCAAAAGCTGTAGGATGACCCTTAGCCATTGCAGGAATCTCTTCCTGTTCAAGTCTGACACCATAATTTATCGTCAACTTATCTTTAATTGTCCAACTATCCTGAAGGTAGAAGGAAAATCTGTTGCTTGTTGCATCTGCAATTGTTCCGTAAGGTCCGAGTTCTCTTGCATAACCGTATTTTACCGGAACAACGGTACCGTCTAATTTTGTATAGATGGATTTGCCCCAATAGAAAGCCCAGTAAGGTGTATTGATACCCTGACTCTTATCCATGAACAACTGGTTCCATCCGAAACCTGTTTTAATTACATGTTCACCGCCTGCATTCAGAT
>Ga0256845_1000165_pt1 | contig 61721 bp, 49 predicted proteins | sample RiftiametaG_FD_189101 | JGI IMG/M metagenome (GOLD analysis project Ga0256845, IMG submission 189101) | Tube worm associated microbial communities from hydrothermal vent at the East Pacific Rise, Pacific Ocean - Riftia | ecosystem: Host-associated > Annelida > Integument > Unclassified ...
AGGAGGTCGACGATCGCCTCAGATAGGTGATACCAAAGCGCGCCGACTACCTTGGCTTCGAGTGGAGTCCTATTCGGAACAGCCTCTCGAAAAGAATCAAAAATCTGGCTGGGTTGAGATAATCCGGTGAAGAACTCAATGTAGCTCTGGATAGGGTCGCCGGAAGAGTCGAGGTCATTTGGGTTGGTGAGGCCACGCATCGCTGGCGGAGAACTTAGACTAAACTCGGATGGAAGGGGGGCCTGTCTCGGTGACATCAATCACAGCCCATGAGCCAGCGACTTAATGTCCCCATTTCTGGAAACACCACCATAGGAACCTCCCTCTCTCTTCAAATTCATGACATATGCTCCGAATTGGCCATTGGGCCGGGGCTGGTTTCCATACTGAACACACTCGCCAGATGAACTGAACCGCGACCTGAACTCGAGGCCAAAGAGGATGAGCTGCAATGCTTCCAGTTTCGCTGTGAGGAAGCCAGCTCGTTTCCGAACCTTGCAGGTGTGGCAAAACTCCTCACAACGGCTCAGTCTGGCTTCAAGGTGGTTTCCTCATAGAGGTGCGGCCGCTTCAAGATAGTTAGTTAGCACATTCAGACGTCGCCTCTCCAATAGACTCAGCTCATCGGCTGCCAGTGCCTTGCGAGGGCTCCAGCCTCACCAGCTCGTATCGATCCAAGGCTCGTGTTGCCACTCCAGTTTAGGCGGAGAACAGGAACACTGATGAACGACCTTCCCCCAGCTTGGTGGACACCTTTGGTACGCCGCCTCTGCAGCAGATCGGGGCGTGTAGAAAGGGTTGCTCGTACTCTCATGGTGCCACATGCCCGATTGGCAAATGCCGTCGATTCCCACTGTGGTAAATTCGGGCGACGCCACAATTGTCGTCTTCGGGGATGCTCCGCTCAGGGAAGTCCTCCTGTGCTGTACCAGCACTTGGGAACGGATCATGCTGCAAGTGATGGCGGCACTACTGAGCGCAGTGCGGTGCTCCTTCGCCGCGTACCGCGAGACACGCTCGGATCGAAGTACCAACCCCGCCGGATGAGGGTTGCGACTCCTCGAGATTGCCTACATTGTGTTGACCACCCGTTCGGTGCGCATATGCCCGGCCATCGACCATCCCATCATTCAGCGCGAACATCGGCCGGCGACCACCGCGAGGTATATCCAGGTTTCGCAGGTCCTGCTGTAGGTGGTGTCCGCAACCCGGCTCTGTCCACCTGGCCCACCTTGAAGTTTCGCTTCAGCACCATTCGAGTTAGGGCCCCCGCCGAGGTCGATGAAGCGCGGCGGGCGAGATCCGGCCTCGTGGACCACTACAACAACCGGCGGCTGCACGGGCCGGTCGGCTACGTTGTCCAAGCGGACAGCTCGGTCGGCTACGTTGTCCAAGCGGACAGTTCACCGGACACGAGCGGGAGATCCGGGCGCTTCGAGACCAGCGCCTCGAGGCGCTGGTCTCGAAGGATTGGCCGTGCAGGCGGGCGCCTCGCGGCTCAGGACGGTCAGAAGGTCGCCCGCCTGGTCCTCGTCACGAGTCGGTGCTGCTCGACTGATCACGCATTCGAACTGCGGTTTTGGGACCCTCAAATGCATACAGGAAGCCCTCTGCCACAAGCTGGGGAAGCTTCGCGATCTGGAGTAGGGCCACACAATTTTTGAGGAGCCAATTTCTTGTAACCTCGAAGAATTGACCTCGTTGGACGGACTGAGAACGCCGAATGTACGGCGATGTCCACAAGAGGAACAAAATGACAACAAAGCACCGGATTACATTGATCGCAGCACTCGTGGGATCACTATCGATATCTATGTTTACGAATGTCGCCCCAGTCGCCGCGGCGACCAACGCGGGTGGGCAGAATCTGTGCCAGAGTGAATGCTATACGTATCTATACAATGAATGGTTTCTCCAAAAACATGTCGTAGTGGAACAGGCGTCATACTTCGTCGACCTACGCGATGGGGGGGCGTCGGACGCAGAGATCTGCGCGGATATCCAAACGGAGGTTCTCGACGCCGATCTCGTAAGTTGTGAGTCCTGGGTCGAGATCTTGGACTCCATGCCGGCGGTGGTGGACGCCTACGCCGACAGCGGCAAGGGTGCCCACTTTATGTTCTATGGTGGCTACTGGAACAATGGCGTACGCTATCCCGCACAGATCTTCAGCACGACGAGCTGCATCCCGTAGACCTCGCGCCTGGCTGATGAGTCCACAAGGTCCCGCACCTTCGTGAGGGGCAGACGACTGGGTCGAGGGTCACGAAGAGTCGCTCCAGTGGGTCGCTCGTCGGGGCCGTTGGCCTCGCTGGCGCGTTCACGTCGACGCCCCGGCCTGTTGGTCGCGCTCGAGCAAGTGTTCGAGCAGCCCCCGGTCGAACGCTGACTGTTTGGGCCGGGCCGCCGAGTACGTAGGTGGCCAGGTGATCGATGTCTCGCAGCTGGCCCCGTGTGGCCTCGTACAGGATACTCGGGGTCCAGTGCCGAGCAAGCTTGCTCGCCCCGCCTGGCGCAGGTCGTATTCTACGTACTCGGTCGAGTCCGCCTTCACCGGCGACTCTATGCAGATCTGGAAGTGGATCTGCGATTACAAGGGTCGGTTCTTGCGCAGCATTGGGGGGGACAGGCGACTAAGGGGGTAGCTTGCCCCGAAGGACAGGTGAGCGTTTGAAATCGACATCATCTTCGTATCGCATCGGGAATAGCTCCAGGTTGGGGATGTCCAGCAGTTGGCTGATCTTCAAGGCGTCAGCTTCGGCCAATTCCGGAAGATTGAGATTGAGGACGAACTCTTGGCCTTCAACGAACAACCCCACGGCGTAGAAAGACTCAGAGCCGATCAGGTATCCTCTTAGCCTTTCTCCGCTCGCCGCGACAAAACGTGCGCGGATGAATAGCGTTACCTCGTCGGGCAAGGGGTCGAAGGGCTCAGCAGGAACGTGCCCCTCCATCCCGTCATCCCACGCCCAGACGGGATGACGGTCGAAATGGTCCTTGGTGAGAGTGCTCTCGCTCATCTGGTCTTCCCGTGTTGTCCTAAGACATACTCTACTTGTTTAGGGCCCGTGCCGTTGGGCGTGACGACCACATCTTCCCGGCAACTATCCTTATCCTGACAGAAGCGGCTACGAAGGTGTTGCCGGAAGACTACGGTGACCGGCTTCAACTGGAGCAGGACAGCGGGATGTCTCGCTCTTCACTTCGAGCGGAGCTCGGTCGAGAGACAAGACCTCGTATGGAGCCTGTTTGATGCCTGCGATGCCTATTCCATCGCGGGGATCGATGTTTCTCGACTCGGTGCGTTGGTTGGAGCCGACCCCGCGACGTTCGAGAGTGCTTGGCCAGAGCTGGAGTCCGCGCTCTGTGTGTTGGTCCGCGCAGCGACGAGAGAGGAAGAGAGGCTCTGCAGCAAGAGCCTCAGCGAGGAGTAAAGGACACTGTTGGAGTGCTGAAGATCGCGGGGACTACGACGCCAAAAGAAGGGAGACGCGGAACCATCGGTGACAGCGCGGCAGCCGGCTGCGGGGGCCCGGGTGTGTGGAGGCGGGAAAGTTGCCCCCCCCGCAGCCGGCTTCAATCGAGCCCCGTCGAGGCCCGCGGGGCTGGCCTCTCGCCGCCCCGGGCTCCGGGCTCAGGGCTCACTTCCCCAGTAGCCGGGCGAGCTGGCTGGCGCCGCCCTGGACGGCGACGCGCTGCATGTAGAGGCCCAGGCCGTTGAGCCCGCCCAGTTCCTCGCCGCCGCCGGCTCGCCCGGGCCCGCCGTGGTTGGCGACCGGGAATACGCAGCCGGGTGACATGGAGGCGCCGGCGCTCTTCTCGTTGGCGATCACGATGCGACCGAGGTGCGGACCGATCTCGGTCACGGCGCGCCGGAGCCAGGTCCGGTCGTCGGTGTAGACGGTGCTCACCAGGCTGCCCTTACCCATGGCCACGATCGCGGCCGCGGTGTCGAGCTCGCCGTCGTAGGGGAGCAGGGTCAGGACCGGGCCAAAAACTTCGTGGTTGTGAAAGGCGGCGGCCGGGTTGGTGGCGGCGCCGGGCTTGGCCTGGAGGACGATGGGCTCGAGGAAGCAGCCGCTGCCGGCGGGCACACCCTCGAAGCCGTCTCGGCGCGCCGGGTTGCCGCGGATGATCTCGGCGTCGGCGCTGAGCTGCTCGATGCCGGCGAGGGCGTCGGCGTGTTGGGCCTTGCTGGTCAGGGGACCCATGCGGTTGGCCTTGTCGCTGGGCTCGCCGATCTTGGTCCGGTCGAGGCGGTCGAAGAGGCTCTCGCACAGGGCCTCGACGAGGGCCTCGGGGACGAGGGCCCGGCGGGTGGCCGTGCACTTTTGGCCGGCCTTTTGGGTGATCTCCACGGCCAGATCGCGGACCGCGAGATCGAAGAGCTCGGTCCCCGCCTCGACGTCCGGACCGATGATGGCGGCGTTGAGGCTGTCGGTCTCGAGGTTCACGCGCGCACCCTGAGCGATGACGGCCGGGTGGGTCTTGATCTTGTTGCCCACGCCCTGGGAGCCGGTGAAGGCGACCACGTCTTGGGGACCCACGTGATCGAGGAGGTCGCCGGCCGAGCCCATGAGCAGGGAGAAGGCGCCCTCGGGCAGGAGCTTGCGCTCGACCAAGAGGGCGACGATGGCGTGGGCCAGGTGGGCCGTGCTGGTCGCCGGTTTGCTGAGCACGGGGACACCCGCGAGCAGGGCCACGGCGGCCTTGCCGATCATGCCCCAGGCCGGGAAGTTGAAGGCGTTGATGTGGATTGTGAGGCCGCGGCGAGGCACCAGGATGTGCTCGGCGCGGATCTTGGAACCACGGAAAATCTCGGCCGCCTCACCCTCGATGAGCCAGGATTTCTCGCCCAGATCCTTGGCCAGATACGCATAGTGGGACAGGACCGCGGTCGCGCCGTCGATGTCGAACTTGGCGTCGCCGCGCGTGTTTCCGCCGTTGGCGATGGCGACCTCGATGAGGGCCTCACGGGCCTCGTGCATGGCTTTGGCCATGGCCTGCAACATGGCTCCACGCTCGGCGAAGCTCATGGCGCGGAGGCTGGTGCCGCCGACCTCACGGGCCCAGGCTACGTCTTCAGCCAGGCTGCGGGTGATCGGCCGGATCGTCGCTACGGCGGCGTCCGTGCTCGGGTTGATGAGGGTGACCGGGTCCCCCTCGCCGACGGTCCAGGAACCTTGGAGATAGCTGTCGAGCTGCACGGGCATCGCTGTGGCCGACGGTAAAGTCTGGGCCGCGCGCGCGACAAGTGGTCTGCGGGCTGGGCGGGTGTTCGTGGCGTGAGCTGACCTGCTAGAGGGAGGGGGGACCGGTCAAAGTCACGACCTCAGGTCACCCGGGGCCTCTCGACGCCGACACGTCGAGACCCACGAGGGGTGGCTTCGAGGATGTTCGCGCTTTGAGCGCTGTGGACCTCCGGGACTCGGGACAAAGAGAGACCCCGAGGCCGTCCAATGGGGCAGGACGGCGCTCGGGGTCTGAACTGTGGACCCGCCCAGGCTGGGCGGGTGCTCGTTGGTCTCAGTCGGCGGGCGTGTTCTCGAAGCTCTGAGTCTCGCGGCAGGGTTGCCCACGCAGGGAGGGACAGGGCGCGAGCTCGGTGGGGGCGCTGACGCCCGGCAGGACCGGGAACAGCACGGAGCTGGGCGCGGCCGCGTTGTGGGCGATGTTCACCCGAACGTCGGCGCTCTGGCTCTCGTGTAACAAGAACTTCCATTCGGGGCGGCTGGCTCCGGGTGTGTCGACGCTGATCTTGATCTTGGAGCCCGCGCGGAAGGTGTGTGCGAAGGGGAAGATGTTGATCCGGGCCTCGACGTAGCTGTCGGTGGGCAGGGCCGCGAGGTCGGCCTCGAGGTGAGTCTGGACCGGGTCGAGCTCCGAGCTCGCGCCCGTGTCGAGGGCTCGCTCGCTCATGCGCAGCCAGCCGCTCTGGACGTACATCTCTTGGCCGTCGGGGCGGACCTCGATGACGTTGATCTCCACGTCGGCCTCCTCGATGCTGCCCCGGACCCAGAGGTCGGCGCTGGCTGGACCGACCATGACCACGTCCTCGGCAAACTCAGCGCTGACGAACACGGCGGCGGTGTCGGTCTGGTCTTGGGGCCAGTCGTAGGGGGGCAGGGCCGAGTTGACGTCGCCGCTGGGGAGCGTGGTGGTGCGGGCGTCGGCGGGGTCGATGTGGAAGCTCGACGCGCCGCCGTCTGTGGGCGGGAGCTCGGTCTCGAGGGTGCCGTCGGGCTGGAAGTACCAGCGCTGGGGCTCGAGCTCGGCCGGGGGCCACTGGTCGAAGCTCATGCTGTAGGCGCTCGAGGCGATCCCGGTCTCGTACTCGGTGGAGTTGCCCATCTCGAAGCGCACGTTGATCGGATCTTCGGCCTGGTAGGCGTCGAAGGCCTCCTGGTAGGAGCCGAACATGGCGTAGGGATCGGGGGGAAACTCGACGTTGTCGCCGAGCAGGGCACCGAACAGGCTCGGGCCCACGGCGCGCAGCTCAGCGGAGATCTTGGGCACTTCCTGACGGACGTAGAAGTCGAGGAAGGCGCCCCAGTGCAGGAGATGCTCGGGCACGTAGCCGTCGGCGTGGACGCCGTTGAACATGGTCATGCGGATGTGGGGCGAGCTGTCCAGGTGGTTGTAGAGCTTGGCGAAGTGGCCGCCGGTCTGCTCGTCCTGCCAGGCGCCGGTGATGAACACGGGGACGTCGATCTCGCCCGCAAACACCAAGGGGTTGAGGGGGTCGTAGACGGCGGCCGTGTAGTAGGGGTTTTGCTCGGCCTTCTCGATCACGTTGATGAGCTGTCCGTGCAGGAGTTGGTTTTCCTCGCAGATCGTGTCGCCGGCGTCGACCATGCCCTGCTCCCAGCCCTGGCCGTAGGGGACGGCGTTGTCGAGTACACGCTCGGCCCAGTTGAGGGCGAAGCCGTCGTTGGTGATCCCGCCGGGGCGCATGACCGAGTTGGCGGTGTGGGCGAAGATCGACATCGGGGCGATGGCCACGAGGCTGGGCGGTCGGGTCTGGGCGACCCACACCTGGCTGATGCCCGGGTAGCTCAGACCGGCGGTGGCGACCTTGTTGTTGAGCACCCAGTCCTGGGTAGCGATGGTCTCGATGAGGTCGTAGCCGTCGAGGACCTGGAGGGTCTCGAAGAAGTCGTAGGCGCCGCCCGAGCAGCCGGTGCCGCGCATGTTCACGCCGACGGTGGCGAAGCCCATGAACCCGCCCAGCAGGCCCGAGGGGTTGTTGGGGGCGTCACAGATGACCGGGAAGGTCGGGCACAGGGTGTTGAGGTCGAGATCGCCGACGTCGTACTGATCGCTGATCGGTCCGCCCGGTTTGCTGGGCTGGTAGCCCGAGTAGTTGATGATCGTCGGGTAGGGGCCGTCTTCGATCGGCCCGGGCAAGGTCACGTAGGCCGAGAGCTGGGTGCCGTCGCGGGTGGTGATGTAGTTGTAGCCCGGCTGGAGGGTCTGGCCGTCGTAGTGGGCCTGCTCGGGGTAGCTGCCGGCGACGTCCCAGACCATGAGATCGCGGGCGGCCTGGCGGACCAGACCCTGGGCCTCCTCGACCGAATAACCCTCACCTGGGGGTAGGAGGCGAAAGATCAGGCTGCCCAGTTCATCGGTGGTGCCGATCTGGAGCTCGGTGCCCGCGGCGTCGACGACCCGGAGCTCGACGCCGGGGGTGGCGTGGGTGATCTGGAGTTGCTCGACGCTCTGGCGAACTTCGAATTCGGCGTCGATGTAGCTGGCATCGCCGCCGGTCTCCGTTCCTCGGTCGTCGTCGTCGCCGCTGCCGTCGTCACAGCCGACCGCCAAGGTGGCGCTCAGACACAGCAAGCTCAGGGGGAGGAAGCCCGAGACCGGGTGTTTGAACGACAACAATCCAGACGGACGCCAACTCATGGGGGCGAGCATACCGGACAATTGGTCGGGGTTCGGCGCTCGCGTCTCACGCCGCGGACTCGAGATGGCGGCGCTTCAGTCGGAATCGCGCATGCAGGGATCGCGCAGTTCGACAGCGTCGACGCTCATCCTGGATTGCGCTCAAAAGGATCGCGCTCAAAAGGATCGCGCAGATCGATGGCGGGGCGGACACAGCGCTCGCCCTGGCGGACTTTGCCCGGGTGCTGGACGAGCGTGCCGTCGGCCCTGGTCTCCACACACACGGGCGGCTTGGGTCGATCGGGCCGCTCGACGTGCTGGAAGGGATCGCGGATGTCGTTGGGGACGTGGCGGCCGAGGGTCTTGGAGCGGACTAGACGGACCGCGACCGCGAAGGGATCTTTGAGGTCCGGCATGAGCAACCGGCTGGCGGCAGCATCCCTTTCGCTCTGGGTCAGCGGTCGCGGCGGTGGGCGGTCGAAGGGGTCTCGCAGGTCGACGATCGAGCGCCGCTGTTGGTGCGCCGGAGGGGAGATCGGAGTCGAACTCGCGTCGCGTCGCTGGTGCTCGAGCGGAAAGGGCACGGGGCGCAGGCCGGCCGGCAGGGACTGCCGGGGCGGGCGGATCGTCGTTTCCGTGGGCGGAGTGGGATCGCCCTGACCATCCTGACCATCCTGACCATCAGACTGGGAATCCTGACCATCAGACTGGGAATCCTCGGGCTGCACCGTGGGTGCGGGCTCCGGGGGGAGGGGCGGCGGCGCTTGGTTGAGCGCCCCACTCACGATCAATGCCAGGAGGGCCGACACAGGAGAAGACGATACCACAGGGATCGGGATGCCGGTCTCAGCGACCGAGTTTTGCCCCATCGCTCAACACCGCCAGCGCGACCGGGGAGAGCTCGAGTCCGTCGATGCCCAGACGCCGAGACCAGGCCGCGTCGTCGAAGTCGAGCTGGAAGGCCGCACCCATGCCCACGGCCGCCGCCGTGGTCTGGATCCGATGAGCCATCAACCCGGCGTCGAGGAGGCTGTAGGTGTAGCCCCGGGCCTCGTACTTGGCGCACAGGCGGTCGACTGCGCTGACGATCACGATCACGGCCCGAATTGGCGCCCGCTCTGGCGTCGGCAGGTCGCGCAGGAGGGGGGCGATCGGGGGGTGACTCAGCGCGTCGAGGCGGCCCTCGACCGTGTTGTAGTGATAGAGCCCCGGTCGCAGGCCGTCGACGGCCGCGACGATCACGTAGGCCTCGGCCGACCCCAGGTTCCCCGCCGAGGCCGTGTTCCGGTGAAAGCGATGACCGCCCTCGGGCGCGGCTCGAACCTGCCCCCCGAAGCTCAGCCCGAGTATGCGCGCGAGCCTCGAGGTCTGCGCCGAGGGTGAAGTTGAAGCTGAAGAAGCAGAGCCCGAGCTCGACGCGCTGCCGGTAGCGACCCCCGCAGTCCGCCGCGGCTCGAGCTTCGCGTCGCGCATCTGTCTCGACACCTGCCGACTCAGATGGCCCTGGATCACCGCCGGTTGATCGAGGTGCCAAGGCTTGAGCAGGGCGCTGCGGTGAAAACACAGCGCGAAGTTCTCCCTGTGCCCATCGCCGAGATCGACCGTGCGCGGTGGTCGGTCCTCGCCACAGGTCGGGCAGTTGGGCAGCTGGGGCACGGATTGGCACAGCGAGGTGGTGCCCGCGGCCGGGTCCCAGCGCTCGATGTGCTCGAAGGCCTGGGACTGGTAGAGGCCGGTGAGGAAAGCGACCACGTGCTGGGCCGCTCGACCGAGCAGGGCGCGGCGCCACAGCTCGCGCTCGGCGGGCGCGAGCTCGTTCACGGTCGGGGGCGGATGTTGGAGGCGCACGCAGGTCGGGCAGGCCGAGTGTCCGTGCACGGTCAACGGGCCCACGGTCCACGCCTCCGGGTCGACGAACAGACAGGGGAGGCCGCGCACGCGAGCCACGAGCTGGGTTTGGGTCGATGCCGGGGCGATAGCGATCGCCAGGTCGGCACCGGTCAGGTCTCGCTCGTCGACGTGTTCGAGATCGAGGTCGACGCACCCCCCAACCCCAAGTGGTTCGAGTTCGGCACCGAGCAGCGCCCCCAGCTCGGGGCTCGCCACGACGGCGACTCGAGCTGCCGCCAACGCGCGCTGGGCCGAGAAGCGGTTGGGGTGGCGACCGGTCAGCCACAGGTAGCGGCTGAAAAAGGCCATCTGTGGCCCGTGGGTCTGTTCGAGCATCCCGCGTTCGTGCTCCGAGCCGGCGTCGCGCCCCTCCTCGAGCATCCCGTGCATGCGCAGCAAACTCAGGACGTCGCGCAGACTGCTGGGGGAGACCGCGGGCAGGGCCTCGCCCAGCGCGGCGAGGGTGCGGGTCCCGTCGAGCAGAGGAAAGAGGGTGCGCACCATCCAGCCCAGCGAGGCGCCGCGAAGCGTCTTGGGGGCGGCGCCGATGAGGTGCATGCCCCCCGCCGGCAGGGCGACCGGGAACAGGTCCGTGACCAGGCGCGGCTGCTCGGGGATCCGCAACTCGGCGAACTGATCGGTGACGGCGCTGAGGTTGGCCGCGCTGTACTCCTCGCCGCTCACGATGGCGCCCCTCGATCGGGCGCAGCGTGGACGAAGCGTCGACCCAGCTGCTCGGCCACGAAGCGGACGCTGTCGTCGGCTCGCATCGGCGAGCATCGTGGGCAGCGCCCGATCCGGGCGAAGCGGCGCCCTCGGAGCAGGCCGAAGATCGCGTCTCCCTCCCAGAATTGACCCATGTCGGAGGGAGACGCACTCGCCAGGGAGGTCGGCGCGGTGCGGGTGGCCAGGGCGACGATCTGGGCGGCCGTCAGGGCGGCGACCTGTGTCGTGAGCGGGCCGAGCTCGCCCCGAAACCACGGGTCGCTCGACCCGGACATCGCGGCCGCCTCGACAGCCTCGTGTGCGGGCAAGTCCGGCGCCAGCGAGCTCAGACGACGGCGCAGGCACTCCCAGCAGGGAGTCGAGGGCGGCACGATCACCGGGCCGACCCGAAATCGATGTCCGCACAGCTGGGCGTGCAGCCACGGGATTGCGGCGCTCCAGCAGGCTTGGTCGAGGGCCGCCGCCACGGCCGGGAAGGGCCGCTGGGTGACCAGCGCGACCAGCTGATGACCATCGAGGTCGGGGAGTGAGGCGTCGGGGTCGGCCAGGGTGAGCGCGAGCGAGGGCAGGTCCGCGAGCAAGCTTGCGCAGCGCCGGCCGAGCGCGCCGCTGACCATCATCAGGATTCGAGTGGGGCTGTTCATGCGGAGCTCAGGCGAAAGGGATGGGATCGGGGGTGACCATGGACTCGTCGCGGCGGCCGTAGCCGAGCCGCAGGGGCACGTCGTAGAGGCGTGGATGGGCCAGGTAGCGGACGTCGTGGGAGAAGCTGATCGGCATCAGCTCCGGGACGATCACCTTGACGACGACCACGCCGACCGCCCGGACCTCGGGGAGGGTGACGTCGACGACCAGGACCTGCTTGCCCAGCTCGCCCAGCCGCGCGACGATCGTCTCCAGGGGGTCGCCCGCGATCGGAGCCGGAAAGTCCGTGCGCCGGGTGGGGGCCTCGAGCGCGAATGCGAAGCGCTCGATCGCGTCGCGCCCTGCGTAGAGGGCTCCAAATTCCTCCGGGGTCCGGGCTTGTCCGGCCGTGAAGGCGTCAGGGGAGATGGGAGCCTGGTCGAGCATGGCGATGCGCAGGCTCCCGGCCTCCTCGAGCACACGGACCGCTGCGTCCACGCCCCGCGGCCGACAGGCGCCCATCGTGACGACGTGGGGACTGGCGTGGGGATCGACCTGAATCACTCCGACGACGGGGACCCCGAGATCGGTGCTGAGGTCGTAGAGGTGACTGTCCACGCCGAGCTCTCGGCCCTGCTCCAAGAGGGCTGATAGGCGGGGATCGATGTTGCTCGGATCGGGGATGATCTCGGGCATGGGCAGCTGCTGGAGCCACCACAGGGCCAAACTGTCGCGCTCGATGACCTCGAGCAGCCCCGACAACACGGCGTCCTCGAAGCTCGATCCGGCGGCGAAGCCGGTCGACATCGGCCAGGTCACGTGCTCGGACATGGGGATCGGGAGTCCGAGGTGGACGGCCGAGAGGGGCAGCCACACGGGGACCCCCTCGAGCAGGGAAAAAGCTTGGATCCAGTCGTCCTCGCGCGAGGGGTCGGGGGCCCGCACATGGGCGTGTCCCCGGGCCCGCTCGGTCTCGGAGCACTGCGGAAAGCGGGCGTGATCGCAGACCTCGCCGTCGAGCTCGCCCGGTCTGGCCCGGCGCACGCCCTGGGTCGGGTACATGACGGAGCAGTAGCGCTCGAGCCCCTCACAGACGGCCCGAACCCGGGCGAGGGGATCGTCCAGAGCCGTGCCGTAGCCCACCAGTCCCCCCAGCTCCGGACTCATGGCGCAGGGCCGGGGATGCAGCTGGGTCGGCCGCGCCACGCAGGCCGCGTATCCATACATGTGTTCGCCGAATCCGGGCGCGAAGGTCAGGGGGACGGGGTTCGTGAGCACCCCACAACGCTCGTCGATGAGGGGGGCGACACGCTCGAGGAGCGCCAGTAGATCGGTTTGGGACACAGGCGAATTCCTATCGAATCAATGTAGTGATTTACCCAATGTCGGGTAGGTGTTTTCGTTGCCGGGGGCGCGAGCCTCGGGTACGCTCTTCGTTAATAGCGATGATAGCTTCAAAATCCAATAGCGTCGCCGCTTTGCGGTCGATTGTGGGGAGTGATGATCCGGGCGTCAAGGCATTTCAAGCCGAGACCCATCGGGTCGTGACGCCCGCCCAAACCATGGCTCGGCTGCGCCCCCTGCTGCCCGCGATGGGGATCACCAGGGTGGGCAACGTGACGGGCCTGGACTGTATTGGGCTGCCCACAGTGGTGGTCTATCGCCCCAATGCCCGCTCCCTGGCGGTCAGTCAGGGCAAGGGCCTGACCCTCGAGGCCGCCCGGGTGTCGGGGGTCATGGAATCCGTCGAGTCCTATCACGCGGAGAGGGTCTCACTCCCCCTGCGATTGGGGAGTGCCAACGACCTGGCCCAGGGGTTGTGCCTGGCCGACATCATGGCGATCCCGCGAACCTCGACGATGCCATTGAATCATGACATTCACTTCTTGTGGGTCGAGGGGGTCGACATTATGCAAGGTGGAGAAGTCTGGGTCCCCTACGAGTCGGTGCATATCAATTCCACACTTCAAGGTCGGGTCAATCCCGGGATTTTTTGTTGCTCGACCAACGGCCTGGCCTCGGGCAATCATATGTTGGAGGCGATCTCCTATGCGATCTGTGAGCTCATCGAGCGCGACTCGACCACGCTGTGGGGACTGGGTAGCGCCGAGCATCGAGACGCTACCCGCATCGATCTCTCGACCATCGACGACCCGCGGTGCCTCGAGGTGCTCGACAAGTTCAGGCGGGCGGGGGTGCTGACGGCCGTGTGGGAGACGACCTCCGACCTCGGGGTCCCCGCCTTCACCTGCCTCATTGTCGAGCAGGATGAGGACTCGCTGCGCTCGCTGCACTCGGCGGGCGGGCAGGGCTGCCACGGCGCCCGCGAGATCGCCTTGCTTCGGGCGCTGACAGAGGCCGCGCAGACCCGCCTGACGGTCATATCGGGGGTTCGGGACGACGTGATGCGCGGGGACTACGACCGCCATCGAAATCCGGACCAGCTCCGCTATGTGCGCGAGCTGGTGTCCAAGGCCCAGGTCGGGGGGCGCTCGTTTCTGGAGGTCCCCAGTCTGTCCTCCGAGAGCTTCGCAGAGGATGTGCTCAACCTCCTCGAGCGTCTGCGGACCGCGGGCATCGAGCGCGCCATCGTCTGCGATCTCCGGCAGGCGCGCTTCGACATCCCGGTCGTCAAGGTGGTGATCCCCGGCCTCGAGGGCAACCACGACTTCCCCAGGTACGAGCTGGGGCAGCGGGCCAGGGCGGTGGCGGCGTGAGCGTGGTGATCTTCACGGGTCCGAGCTTGTCGGCGGCCGAGGCCGCCGAGCACCTCGACGCCATCTATCTGCCCCCCGTCTCCCAGGGCGACGTCTACCGGGTCGGGCTGAAGCGGCCGCGGGCGATCGGGATCATCGACGGCCTCTTTGAGCGTGTGCCGGCCGTGTGGCACAAGGAGATCCTGTGGGCGATGTCCGAGGGCATCCATGTGTTTGGTGCGGCGAGCATGGGGGCGCTGCGGGCCGCCGAGCTGAGCGCCTTCGGTATGGTCGGGGTCGGTCGGATCTTCGAGGCCTTCCACGACGGAACCTACGAGGACGACGACGAGGTCGCCGTGACCCACGCCAGCGCCGAGTTGGGTTTTCGGGTGATCTCGGAGGCGATGGTGAACATCCGGGTGACCCTCGAGGCGGGGGTGCGAGAGCAGGTCATCGATAGGCAGACCCACGACGCCCTCGTCGAGATCGGCAAGGCCCTGTTCTACCCGGAGCGGACCTACGCCGAGCTCTTGAACCGGGGCCGCGCGCAGGGGCTGGCGGCCGGGCAGCTCGAGCGTCTGTCTCGGTGGCTGCCCACCGGCAGGCGCAACCAAAAGCGAACAGACGCGATCGCCCTGCTCGGGGCGGTCGACCAGTTCATGGGCGAGGACCCGGGTCGAAAACTCGTCGACTTTTGTTTCGAGGAGACCGAGTGGTGGCTCCGAGCCCAGAGCTCGGCCGGCGAGCTGCGCCTGGAGGTCTCGCCGGAGTCCGACTCGAAGGGGGACGTGGTCGCCCGCGACGAGCTCCTCGAAGAGCTGCGCCTCGAGCCCGAGACCTGCTCGCAGACCTCGAGGGCCGCGATGCTGCGGCACCTGCTGGTGGCCGAGACCCACCGGCGCGGGATCTCGCTCGAGGCCGAGCTGCTCGAGGAGGTCTCGAACAGCTTTCGTCGCGAGCGGGGGCTGCTGAGCCTCGAGAGCCTCGAGGTCTGGCTCCGGGTCAACGGGCTGGACCAGGAGATGTATGGCCACCTGATCCTCGAACAGGCCGTGATTCAGGTGATGTCGAGTTCTCTGACCGAGGTGTCGGAGGGGATGGTGGCCAACGAGCTGCGGGTCAGCGGGGACTACGAGCGGCTGCGGGCGCGGGCCAGCGACAAGCGAAGCCAGCTCGGGGCGCTCGGTCTGAGCAACCCGGGTCTGGTCGAAGCGGAGATCGGCGAACACGCGCTGCTTCGTTGGCACCTCGGAGATCAGGCTGATCTCGACTGGGGTAGGGCGCTGCACGGGTCTGAATTTCGTGACCTCGAGGAATTTCGTCGCGCCCTGTTGCGCGAGTACTGCTACCGGCGAGCTCAGGACTCGACGCCGCCACCGGCATCATCCGACCGTGCGCTCGGACCTTCGAAGCGAGCTCGGACTCCCGGCCGCGCGAGCACAGCGAGCACGCCCGAGTAGAACGCCAGGAAGAAGACCACCGAGCTGGCCATGGTGATCAGGAGCACCAGTGCGAAGGTCTGTCGCTCGGGGTCCGGGCCGCCGAGGTCGGCGGCGGTCGCCGGCGCCAGGAAGGTCCCGCTCACGAGCGCGCCGAGGCTGATGTAGACCAAGGTCGCCACGGCGAAGGTCCGGGTGAGGCCGAGCCCGCGCGGGTCCCGGCGGAGCAAGCGGAGGCCGCCGATGGTGGCGCCGACTCCGAGCACCAACCCAGCCGCGTTGCCGATCGTCGTCCAGGCCTCGAGCACGGGGTGATCGTGGTGGAGCTGCATGACAGGTCGCACCGAAGGTCTGGGTGACGCTGACGAAGATCAGAGCCCACAGTCCGATGACGAGGGCGCGCGGCAAGGGGGAGTGGAAAGGTCGGACATGGCAGGACCGCTGGGGCAGTCTACGCCAGGACCGCCCAGAGCAGACCTGATTGTCGGGTCGGCCCAGACCTGCGGGATCACTGGATTTGAGAATGGGGTGATTCCAATTGGTATGGTTGTCCCATTAAGGGAATGGTTGGCGGGATCGATGTTAATATTAATGATCTGGGATATCTCTGGCCATATTCGTTCGCGTGGTAAGATGAGGGCATGAGCATCGAAGTAAAACGTTTTCTCGAACTCGGACTCACCACAATTGATGAGAATGATCTCGACCTCAAAGAGGGCCTCAAAGCGATCGAGGTGTCCGTCGTCACCGCAGAGAACGCCGTGGGTCCCGGTATCTTGGCGGTTCCGCTGAGCTCGCTGTGCACCAGCGCCTGTTTTTCCACGATCAGCAGCGTGACGACCTCTGTTATCAATGACAATCCCGTACCCGAAAAGGAGCTCCGTTCGTTGGTGGGTATCCATACAAAAGCAATCCAAGCCGTAGGCCAAGAAGCCTTCGTCGACGCAGCACGTAAGCTGATGAAAGATGCCCCCAAGGAATTCCTCGAGATGAAGAAGGCGAAGTAGACGAAGTAGACGAAGTAGATGAAGTAGAGAGAATCGCCCCGGGCCTCGATCGAGGTTCGGGGCTCACTATGTACGCAGCGTGGTCAATCCAAGCTGTCGCTCCAGCGTCGGCGAATCCGATGCCGCACCGCTTTGGGGTACTGCCTCGGCGATCACCCGAGCGCGCCCCCGCTCCCCCAGGGCCAGGGCGAGCATCACTTCACAATAGAGGGCGATCTCCGGGTGGCGCCTCCACATGGTCCGGACATGGACCGAGCCCCCGTGCAGCCAGCGGGCGGCGGCCTCGGTCTGCCCGGCCCCGACGTAGGCCAGGATCAGGCGCCGGGCTCGACTGGCGGCGCCTCCTGTGTCCCCGCGGGCGAGGCTGGCTGTGGTCACTGCGTCGAGCAGGGGGGCCGCCTCCGCAAAGCGCTCGAGGGCCATGAGCGTGCCCCCGAGTCGGAGCCGGGTGATCAGCAGTCGGGTCGGGTCGGCCAGCGACTCGAGCAGGTGTGCGCCGGCGCGCTGATGGGGGAGGGCCGCGTGCAAGAGACCATCCACAAAGGCAGGCGCGGCGCGCCAGATGTGGGCGATAGCCAGGCAGTGGGGCGGGATCGCTGTGGCCGGGCGAGCCAGGATCGCGTCGAGGTGCACGACGTGGTCAGCGCGACGATCGGTGCGGAGGGCCGTGGCCAGGGCGGCGTCCAGGAGCAACCATGGGCTCGGTTCTCCGGTCTTGGTATCGGTATCGGTGTCGGTGTCGGTGTCGGGCGTGAGCTCGGCTTGGATCTCGGTGTAGAGCCGGTCCAGGCCCGAGCTGTCGCCGCGTCGGTGCATGGCAGCCATCCACACCCGGCGGGCGCGGGCGCGGGCGCGGGCGCTGCCGGGACTCGCCCGGTAGGCGGCCTCGGCGGCTTCCATCGCCAGCTCGGGCGCCCGCAGCTGGAGGCTGGCCATGGCCAGGTGGACCAACACCAGGGGGTCTTCGCCCAGGCTCGGATCGGCCGCGATGGCGGCGGCCAGCTGGGCGACACCGGCGTGGAGCGCCCCCGACCGACAACAGTCGAGGCCCGCCTCGACCGGCGATGGAAGGGCGGCCGAAGCAGGAGCCGAGGGCGAGCTCGGAGGCCCGGTCTCGGGGCAGCGAGCCGGGGTCGGCCCCGGTGCGAGCACCAGGCGGTGGAGTCCGGCCTGGGCCCGGAGATTTCGCATCAATCGCGACCAGCGTGTTCGGTGGGAATCCTCCAGCGACTCGGTGCGGGCGTCCGCGACGATCACCAAGACGCAGGGACCTCCGACCCCGCGACGGACGATCGTCGACAGGGCCTCGAGGCAGTCCGGTCCGCACAGCGCGACATCTCGGAGCACCGCGAGGGTCGGCCGGGGCGGGTCCGGCGGGAGCAGCAGGTCACCGATCGCGCAGTGGACCCCGAAGGGATCGGGGAGCATGGGACAGTCGGGGTCGGACCAGGGCGCCCGGGCCTGTGCGAGGTGGTGGTCCAGGGCCCGTTCCCCGCCGTCGCCCTGGCCCTGCGCGAGCCGGCGCCAGAGGGGGAAGGGTCGCTGTGGCGTGGGCCCTGCGGACCCCGGGGGCTGTCCCCGATCTTCGTCCTCGGCTCTGTCCTCACCGCGGGGGCCCTCGAGCCAGTGACCGCCGAGAGCCTCGAAGTCTCGCCGCCACCGATGCAGCAGGGCCTCCGGGTCGCCCTCGATGGCGACAGCGGTGAATGCTGCCCGGTCCAGGCCCCCGCAGATCGTCGCCCACAGCGCGCGTGGATCGTCGCTGTCCACGGCGGGCGGGTGCCACGATCGCGGTGGGAGGGCGGAGGTGATGGCGGCGATTTTGGCGAGTGTGACCTCGCCCGAGAGGCCGAGGCCGAGACGGTTGGCGAAGGTGTGGATGAGGTTCGAGAGCACCACTTCCCAGGGCACGGTGAGCTGCCCACGGTCGGCGAGCTCGCGCAGGGCGGGGGCATCTTCGGCGACCGCGGCGAGCCAGCGCTGGGCGGGGGCGGGCGCTGGATCCAAGAGCCCCGCGTGGGGGGCATCGAGTCGGGCCCGGACCCGCTCGACCTGGGCGGCCTGCGGAGGCGGGGCGTCCTCGATCGCACCCGACGCTCGCTCGAGGACGTCGACCCAGTGGCCGCCGTAGCGCCGCCAAAACTGGCCGTGTTCGCGCCGCTCGAGGCCGGCGTGATCGAGGAGCGAGGTCGCGGCGCTGGCCATGAACAGCGCCCGGCGATCGGGCTCGGCCCTGCTCGCCTCGATCCACGCGAGCGCGAGCCGGCTCGACTCGAAGAACTGACGCTCGGCGAGCTCGAGGCCCGCGGCGCCCCCGTGCTTGGCGAGCTCGGGCGCATAGTCGGCGCTCTCGACCCTGGACACACACGCGAGCTCGAGGGCCCGGGACACGAGTCGGGTGCGCAGGGGCTCCAGCTCTCCGCCCTCGCTCAGACGAAGGCGGAGGCGGAGGTGGTGACCGTCCTCGAAGTAGCGGAGAAAAAAGAAGCGGTCGATGCTCCCGTCGGCGAGCAGAGTGTGGGCGACAGGACCTACGAACTCGACGATGATCTCGTCGGTGGCCGGGCCCTGCTCGTGGAAGATTCGAAGGTAGAGCCAGCGTTGGGTCATTGTGGTTTCCAGTCGAGCTGAACGACCAGCTCTGCACAGTGGAGCTCGCCGTCGAGCTCGAGGTGGGCCTGCTCAGGGGCCGGGAGCAGCTCGGTGATCACCAGCCACGCGTCGGGCTGGTCACCGACCAGCCGCCGGAGGTTGCCGAGGACCAGGGGGTTGTGCCAGTCGAGGTACTGCTGGCTGCGGGCGAGGTCGCGGAGGTAGGTGCTCGCGCTCAGGCGACGGGCGAAGCCTCGCCGGGGCAGGCCGAGGCTCCGACGCCAACGCTCGAGTCGGGCGAAGTAGGGCGCGTGGGACTCGCGTTCGGCCTTGAGTGGGACCGCGGCGACGGGCACCGCCCAGCGTGCGCGCTCGACCACCACCGGGCCCGAGCACAGGCGGGGACGGAAGCGGCGCAGACCTCGGCCGGTCATGAGCGTGCGCGCGTCGAGGGTGGTGTAGAGGGCGGCCCGCTCGGCGATGGTCTCGTCGCGGATCCGGGGAGACAGGGCCCGGATGACGAGCAGGGGATCGGGGAGCAGTTGATCGCGGACGAAGCCGAGGTGGATGGGCTCGACCTCCCGCTTCAAGTGCGGCGCGTAGAGGCGCAGCTGGCTGGTCTGCGGGTCGAAGGTCGACACCAGTTGGGCGAGAGAGAGGAGCTGGAGGTCGCCCGGTCTGGAGACCTCGATCGGGGCGTCGAGGGTCCACGGGGTCAAGGGCGGGTGGAGCTGGAAGTTCAGCCCCATGCCGAGGTGGATCCCGACGGGGGTCGGGCCCTCGTCGGTAGCGAAGCTGTCGCGGATCGTCGACAGCCGATCTCGGGGGACCGCCGGATCACAGAGGTAGCGCGAGAGATATTTGTCGCGCCCGCTCTGGAAGCCGTTGAGTACGATGTGTTCGACCTCGAGATTGGGCGTGGCGGCGTGTCGCTCCCGGCGTACGGCGAGCTGAACGAAGGCTGCGATCGAGCAGGGATAGTCGGCGCCGGGGAGCTCCAAAAAGAGGGCTGGGTCCAGGTCGAGGGGCTCCCCAGGCTCGTCTGCCGCCGCTTCGATCGCCCGGCCCAGCCGAGCGTCCAGCCAGGGCGAGGGCGCGTCCAGGTGACGCAGGCGGCCACACAGGGCGGTGTCCTGGAGCAGGCTGGTGACGAAGCCGGCGACGTCGTCACAGCGCCCGTCGACCCCAAAGCGCGCGCAAAACTCCTCCGCGATGATCTGGTGTTGTCGATCCGTGGCGCAGGACCGGGCGAGGGCGGCGACCGGCTCGAGCTCCGCGGCGAGCCGCTCGATGGTCAGCGGCAGCTGGGAGACGTCGAGACCCTGCACCGAGCAGTCCTCGAGCACGCAGCCGCGCAGCTGGGCGGTCCCGGCCGCGTCGGCGATCTCCTGGACCAGGGCCGGGCGCCGGGCGACGGGGGCCTCCGCGTGGCGCTGGAGGGCCGCGCCGAGGATGCGCAGGCGTCGTCCACAGCCTCGATCGCCGAGGGTCTCGACAGCGGTGGCCATGTCCTGCAGTCCGGCTGCGGTGGGACTGCAGGCGGGGAAAATTCGCTCGACCAGACCGGCGGCGAGCAGGGCCTCCAGCGCCCGCTTCCACACGGCGGCGTCGCGTTCGGGGGTGGCCAGCGCAGCGATCGCCTGAGCGGCCGTGGCACCGTCGACCGCGTCGAGAAGCTGGACGATGGGCAGGTTCAGAGGGACCCGGCTCCACCGGCAGGTCGGCGAGTCGGCGGTGTCGAGAGAGCCGGGCAGGTAGCGCGGGAACAGAATATGGGGGGAGGGCTGCGCGACCATTTTCCGCAGTGGGGTCGGGCGCAGGGGGAGGCGGCTCAGCGCCTCGGCGTTGAGCTCGGGCAAGATGTGCCCGCCCAGGATCCCGAGGTTGAGCTGGGGGGTGCGGACCCAGGTCGGGCTCTCGGCTTCGCTCTTCGGTGTTCCCTCCGAGTCGATGGGCAGCAAGGCGGCGGCGGCGAAGCTGCCGAAGGGGGTGGTCCTGGTCGTCGCCCGGAGGAGGTAGCGGGCGATGGTCGCCTCCCGGATCGCCCGCGCGGCGGTGTGTGGGTCCTGACTGGTCAGCGCGGCGAGACCCTGGGCGACTTCACAGTGGTCGCGGCTCGACAGCAGGATGCCACCGACGAGGCGCGGATGATCCACGCGCGCGCACAGGCGCACGGAGATCTGGGCGCGCTCTCGCTCGAGGGCCTGGCCCAGGGCGAGGGTGAGCAGGGCGTGGCGTCGCTCCTGCGCGTGGATCTGCTCGAGCCGGGGGGCGAGCGGGGACGGGGCCGAATCCGGAGTGCCCTCGAGGTCCCGTGGGCGCAGGGCCTTGGCGTTGAACAGGCGACGTTTGACGGTCAGCGCCCAGCGCCTCGAGGCTGCATCTTCGCAGCCTCCGACGAGGCTGTGGAGCAGGGCGATAGCGGACGCCCTGGCCGCGACCATCTCTTCTTCCAGGGCATCGAGCCGGGCCACGATCGCGGGGGCCTCGGTCATCGCCAGGCCGTCGAGCGTCGAGAGCGGGAGCCCGGTGACGCGGATCAGGAGGAGCGGGCGGAGCTGCCAACGGGCGCTCATCGGGCGGGGCTCTGCGTGGGTGGCCGGGTGCCGAGGGCGAAGGCCAGGGCGGTCGTGAAGTGGTAGCCGTCGATCTTCAAGGTCGCGTTGGCGCGGGTCAGGGCGAAGCCCCCCGTCGCCGAGTAGCGCAGCCCCAGGCCCAGCCCCTCCGCGCTGAGGTAGAGGCTGTCCACGGCCCAGCCCACGGACATCAGCGCCCCCCGGTAGCCCCGGTCGCCCTGAGCCCTGAGCCACCGAGCCAGCGGGGTGACCACGAACACCAGCGCGGCGGCGTCACCTTGGTCGTGCTGGAGCAGGACCTCGGCCCGGAGCTGCTCCCTGTCGACGGGCTGGATCGGCAACAGGCGGTGCTCGAGGTCGTCGTAGCGGTAGGCCCCTGGATCGAGGCTGCTGCCGTCGACGGATCCGACCTCGAGGGCGACCACGAAGAGCAGCGCGCGAAGCTGTGGATCCGGGCACAGCGGGCCCGCATGCGCCGGCTCGGCGTTTGCGAGCAGGGCCGCCAGGGCGTCGAGAGGGAGCGGGCCGCTGGCTCGGAGCGAGGTGCTGCGTCGGCTCGAGATCACATCCACGAGGGCGCGCGGGTGTTCGGGGCCCGGGGGTCGGAGCAGGGCGATCGCTGCGGCAAGATCACCGGGGAGCTCGCTCGCCGCCGCTGGATCGCCGCTCTCGGACTCGTGCTTTTCCCGGGCCGCGAGGATGAACTCGCGCACCATCTCGCGGGGGCCGTGGCTGGTCGGATCGGGTCTGAAGGGTCGCCTGGGCTCGGTCTCCATTGGACGAGTCTAGGCGCGAGCGCGCTCGCTATCGCCGACCTGCACGGCAGTCCCGGAGTCGGGCATCGCCCGAGGCCGATCGGGTCCGCCGCTCGGCCCCCGAATTCGACTGGGCAATCCTACCGAGACGGACCAGGGGCCGCCCTCGAGTCGGGCCTCTCAGCCGAGGCTGCGGGGATCGGTGAGCTTGCCGGTGACCGCGGACGCGGCCGCGATCGCTGGCGAGACCAGGTAGACCGGTCCAGGGGCGCCCATGCGCCGATCGAAGTTGCGGTTGGTGGTGCTCGCCGTGGTCTCGCGCTCGTAGGGGATGCCCGGTCCGTTGCCGATGCAGCTCCCGCAGCCGGGGTCGGTGACCACGGCGCCCAACTCCCGAAACAGGTCGAGCAGGCCCTCTTCTTGGGCGACCTTGGCGACGTCTGCGCTCGAGGGGGTGACCGTGACCCGGACCTGATCGGCGAAGCTGCGCCCACGCAGGACGTTCGCGGCGGATCGAAGATCGGAGATCGATCCGCCCGTGCACGAGGCGATCACGATGTTGTGGATGGCCACGTCACCGACCTCTGCGAGGGGTTTGCGGTTGCGGGAGTCACCGGGGGTGGCGACCGTCAGAGGGACCTCGTCGAGGTCGACGTGGATGGTCTTGACGTAGGTGGCGCCCTCGTCGGGGCCGACGAAGCGGTCGGCGTAGTCCTGCCCCCGGGTGCTCTGGAGGAAGGCCCTGATCGGCGCGCAGGGTTCGACGATGCCGGTCATGAGCCCGCCCTCGACGGTCATGTTGGTGATCACCGAGAGCTCGTCGACGTTCCATTGATCGATGCCCGGACCGCCGAGCTGGATCACGCAGGTGTCGGTCGGGGACTCGCGCCAGTGCTCCTCGCGAAAGAAGGGATCACCGATCAGGTGGAGCACGAGGTCCTTGGGGGAGAGCACTCCCTTGGCGTCACCCTCGACCCATACACGCACGGTCTTGGGCACGGTCACGGGGATCATGCCGGTGCGCAGGGCGAAGGCCATGGCCGTCGAACCCACGCCGAAGGCGAAGGCGTTCATGACTCCGGCCGTCGGCGTGTGGCTGTCGGTGAGCACGATGATGTCACCGGGGCGGGCGTAGTCTTCGACCACGATCCGGTGGCACACGCCCTGCTTGAGCCGGCCGGGCCCGTGCAGGCGGATGCCGTTTCGCTCGCAGACCTCGATCATCTCGGCCGCGAGGTTGCGGGCGGGCTGGAGGCGTTTGTCTTTGACCAGCTGGGGGACCGTGTCTCGGTCGATGAGCACAAAGTGATCTTCGAAGGCGGCCGCGAGTTCGGGCTGGTGCACGGGCGCCGAGCCCCACTCGTCGGCGTAGAGCTTCATGACCATGCCGCCGGTGTACTCGTGCATGCCGCGAAAGTCGGCCTCACACAGGATCTGGTCGCCGGGTGCGACCGAGGCCACCCCGAAGGGCTGGCCCGCGCCGCGCCAGGCCTTGCGGGCGACGATCTTCTCGATGCAGGTCATGGGCCGAGCTTCGCGCTCGATGGTGTAGGTGGGGCCGACTTCACCCGCGAGCACGGCGGTGCCGTAGCGCATGAGTCCACCGGTCTCGCTGACCGCCCGGAAAAATGGGGGCAGGGCCTCGGCGAGCGCGTCCAGGTCCAGATCTTCGCCCGCGCGCAGCTGGTCGATCACAGCGAAGTCGGTGGTGAAGGGCAGGCCGGCGTAGACCATGTTCTCCTGGAAAATACGCTGAAAACTGCGCGCGACCACGAGCTCGATACCGGCGCCCTGGTGCGCGACTACGGCGACCTCGCGGCTGCTCCCGCTGCCGTAGGCATCGCCGCCGACCACGACCTGAAACCCACCCGACTTGATCCCCTCGATCGGGACGACGTCTTGGAAGTTTTGCAGGAAATAGGGGCCGAGGATCTCGCCGGTGTAGCCGAGCGTACAGGCTGCACCGTTGATCATGGCGTCGGTGTTGACACCAAAGTGGAGCGCGGGTGGGGAGGCGACGTCGAACTCGGGGGTGGCCCCGTCGAGCTGGGCGCGCAGGTCCGCGGGGTCATCGGTGAGCCACAAGATCCGGCCGGTCAACTTCATGAGTCGCGACTATAACCGCTCGCTGGATCCGGCCGACTGGTGACAGCTCACGCGTGGGCTGTCACCGGCGTCTGCTCCGGCTATGCTCCGCCAATGCAGTCGAGGAGCTTTTCGGGGCCGTTGGATCGGGCGAAGTCGAGCGGGTGGAGGAGGGCCGAGTCGGGCGCTCCGGCGACCGCGCTGACGACTGTCCTGACTGTCCTGACTGTCCTGACTGTCCTGACTGTCCTGACCGCCTGCGTCGAGGAGGACGAGCCCGCGGCGAGCTGTCTGGATGACGTCGAGGGCTGTGGTCCCTCTGAGCTGGTGTTTGCGCTCGATCCGAGCTGTACCCCGGCCGAGGTGAGCGGGACCCTCGAGCTCGTCGCCGGAGATGGGGACGGGGAGGGCGGTTTCAAAACGTTGGCTGCCGGCGCCGTACCGACGACCCACAGCGGATCCCAGGGCGGCCAGCACCTCTGGACCGGCCTCCAGATCCACAACCCGAACCTCGACAAGCCCCTGCACCGGATCTCGTGGCACTTTCAAAACTGCTCGCTCGCCGACGATTGCAGCGTCGAGACCAACTGGGACCCGGGCAGTTGGGGACCCGACGGCGAGACCCCGGAGCCCGAGCGGACCATGGTCGCCGACGCCTCGATCTTGCGCGAGACGGACGCGGGCTGGCTCGAGGTCAAAGACGTGCTGGTGTTCCTGATGTTCGGGGTCTTCGAGCCCTACCCGGACACCCAGCGGCGCATGTGGGTGAGAGTCGAGGACAGCTGCGGGCGCGTGGGCAGCGTGGTCTACGTCGAAGAGTGAGCGAGGCTGATCTTCGCCCCGTTGCCGGAACCAGAAGGGCCGCGCTCAGCGAAGCTGGCGCGGCCCTTGGTGCAGCTGGTGTCGCTGTGCAGCTGGTGGCTCAGCGGCGGCCGCCAAAGAGCTGGAGCAGAAACATGAACAGGTTGACGAAGTCGAGGTAGAGGGTCAGGGCACCCATGATGGCGAGGTTTTTCCCGCCACCGGCGACCAGATAGATCTGCTTGATCTTCTGTGTGTCGTAGGCGGTGAGGCCTGCGAAGATGAGCACGCCGATCATGGAGCGAGCCATCCAAAAGATCGGGCTCACCGAGACGTTGAACACATTGGTCATCACCACCATGGCGATGCCCGAGACGATCAGGCCGACGAGGGCCATGAACAGGAACTTGCCCCAGCCCGACATGTCGCGCTTGGTAAAGAACCCCCACACGGCCAGTGCGCCATAGGTGACGGCTGTGATGGCGAAGGTCGCGGCGATCGAGGCACCCGTGTAAAAGAGCACCACAGGCGTCAAACTGATGCCCATGATGGCGGCGAACACCAGGAAGGTGACGACCGCGGTCCCGGGGCGCATACCCTCGAGGCGCCGGGCGAAGATCAGCACAAAGATGAAGGGTGCGAACAGAGTGACCCAATACATGCCGCCCGTGAACAGCATCTGCATCAGGGCGGTCGACTGGGCCGTCGCGTAGGCCGCGATACCCGTGATGCCGACCCCGGCGGCCATCCACATGTTGACCCGGATCATGAACTGGTCGACGCCGGACGCGAGCTGAGCGCGCGAGTCGGTGGCGGTCCCAGGCGCGTACTGCCGGCCCGGAGAGGGATGTTGGCGGCGCGGATCCGAGTTGGGCTGCATGTGGCCAGTGTGACCATTGCGTTGGGTGTTGTCGAGGTGTGGACCGGGCCTCGGTGAGGGGGGCGGCGCCAACGACCTCCTGCGACGGCAGCGAGACCAATTGCGCGTGATGTGCGGGGTTCTCACGCGCTTGCGCCCTCCCCCGATGGCCGGGACCATCGCCCCGATGTCGCACCCCCAATCCATGTCCATGCTTCGCCTGCTCGCCGCGCTCAGCTGGGCGGACGGGGTCATGGCCGAGGCCGAACGGATGGCCCTCGGGCGCCTGATCGCGGCCACAGATCTCGACGACGAGGAGCGGGCCGAGGCTAGTCGATGGATCAGTTCGGAGATCGAAATGGACGAGGCGGGGCTCGCCGATCTGAGTGAGAACCGGCGCCTCGCCACCTATCAGGCCGCGGTCCGTATGGCCTACAGCGACGAGGAGCTCTCCGATTCGGAGCGGACCTTCCTCGACCGGGTTCGCACCACCCTCGAGATCAGCGAGGCCGACGCCGCTGAGATCGAGGATGGCATGCCCAAGCACGACTGAGGGTCTTGCGCAGGCCCGCCCGGGTCGGACATGCTAGCGAGGTGAGCGCCCCGCAAGATCCCGAAGCCCCCGAGCCCGAGGATCTCGAGCATCTCGAGCATGGCTACACCGACGAGGACCCGGCTGGGGCCGAGTATGACGAGGCGGACGAGGCCCTGCCCGAGATTTCGTACATGGCCGCGGTCCGGGTGTGGGCGGCGGCGGCGTGGGCCGATGGGGTGGTCGTGCCCGAGGAGGCCCTGGCCATGGCGCGGATCATCCAGGAGCTGCCCCTGACCGACGAGGAGCGGATCACGGCGAGAGGCTGGGTCGATACGCGGGTCGAGCTCGAGGATGGGGAGGTCGCGGCCTGGCCCTACCCGATCCGGGTCGCCGTGTTTCGGGCCGCGGTCGAGATGGTCGCCTGTGACGACGAGGTGGTCGAGGCCGAGCAGAGCTTTCTCAGCCGTCTTCAGGTCGCGCTGAATGTGGCAGAAGACGAGGCCACGATGGCGCTCGCCAGCTTGGCCAAGTCCTGAGGCCGTAGGGCTTAAATGCAGACAGGGCCACGCCGAAGCGGGCCCTGTCTGAGCGATGGCCAGATCATGGCCAGATCATGGCCAGATCATGGCCAGATCATGGCCAGATCATGGCCAGATCGGGTGTTACTCGGGCTTGCGGAACTTGAGGGTCATGCGATCGCTCTCGCCGATCGCGGCCCAAGCAGCCTGCTGGGCCTCGTCGCCCTCGCCACGCGAGTTCGGGAGCAGGGTCCACACGCCGCCCTCGTAGTCCTTGGTGTCGTTGGCGTTGGCGTTGAGCTCAGAGCTCTCGACGAGCTCGAAGCCGACGGCCTGGGCGGCTTCGACGACCTGGGCTTGGGGCAGGTAGCCCTTCTCGGAGGTCTTCTCGGCGTCGCCACCCTCGGCGGCGCGGTGCTGGACGACACCAAACACGCCGCCGGGCTTGAGGGCACGAAAGGCCGCGCTGTAGACTTGGGCGGTCTGGCCATTGTTGTACCAGCCGTGGCTGTTGCGGAAGGTGAGCACTGCGTCGAGGCTGCCCTCGGGCGCGAGCTCGAAGGTCTCGGCGGGATCGATGGGCGAGGTGACGACCGTCGGCGTGCCGTAGACCTCCGGGTTGGCGGCGAGCTTCTCGGCGTACTTGGTGGCCCACTCACCGTAGCGCTCGTGCTCGGTCGGCCAGTTGGTGACCACGTAGGTGCCTTCATCGCGGAGGTAGGCGCCGAGGATCTCCGTGTACCAGCCACCTCCGGGCCACAGCTCGGCGACCTTCATGTTGCGCTCGATACCGAAGAAGGCGAGCGTCTCTTTGGGGTGGCGGGAGCTGTCGCGGGCCTTGTGATCGTCGCTGCGGTGATCGCCGGCCAGGACGGCGTCGATGTCGGGGAAGGTCGGGGCGGCATCGGTGCTCGCATCGGCGGTCGCGGTCGTGGTCGGGGCGGCATCGTCGGCGTGGACAGTGGCGTCTCCGTCCTTGTCGCAGGCGCTCAGGGAGAGCAAAGCGGCGGACAGCGCGAGCATGGTGAGGGGGGCGATCGAACGAGCGCGGGACATGGGCGCATCCTACACAGGTCGAGGCCCGCGTCTAGCTGCCCGCAAGTTTCGCCGAGCCCGATCCAGAGCGAAGCGGGACCTCTCGCGCTCCCCGAACAGGGGGGATGAGACAGGGGGGATGGGACACGGAGAGCGGGCGCTGCTGGCGTTGTGCGTTCACCCCACGTTCATCCCAATTGTGTGAGGTGATGCGATGGGCTCGCCACGGGCTGCTAGGGTGCCCCTGTGTCGGCGACCGAGCAGACGTCCAGGCTGGACCCGGTTGGATTGGTGTTGATCGGGGGTCTCGGCCTGGTGGTTACGCCCGGGTTGATCTTCGGCACCGTGTTCTATCTGACCCGGGGTCTGCACTTCGTCGGGGCGACCAACTTCGAGTTGGTCGCCGCGGCCCTGTCGGTGATCGTGGGTCTGCTCGGGCTCAAGATCTGTGTGCGCGAGCTGTCGGGAGCCCTGCGTCTGCACCTCGATGAACGGGGCCTGCGCTGTGGGGGGGTGACCATGGCCTGGACTGAGGTGACCCGCCTCGAGGCCCCCGAATTCGGGGTCTTGGTGGTCCACGCCGGGGACCGCCAGATCCGGATTCGGACCTACCTGTTCAGGGACCGCCGCGGGCTGCTCGAGCTGGTGGCCGAGCGGACCGGCATGTCTGCGCCCGAGATGTCCGTCAGCCTGTAGACCGGTTCGATCCCCAGTTCGATCCCCAGTTCGATCCCCAGTTCGATCATCGGTGAAGTGCGTCGACGTCGAGCAGGCCGGCGGCGCGGGCCGTGGACGCGAAGCGCTCGCCGGCGGCCTCGGCATCGACGGAGCTGCGGACCAGGGGCGCGACGAGGCGAAAAGCCTGTATCCGGCGGGTCCGGGGCAGGGCCGCGAGTGAGCGCGAGAGGGCGTCGCCATCGGTGGGGGTGGAGGTCGCGAATCCGCGCAGCCGACCCCGCTCCTCGGTGCTCGTGGGCAGGCGCTCGATGAGGTCGAGGTAGGGAGAGTGGTCGGGCTCGAAGAGGGCCTCGCCGCCGCCCAGACACAGGGCGCAGAGTTCGGCCACACACACGGCGAACTGGCGTTCGGCCAGGGTCCACGCCTCGCGCCAAAACTCGAGCTGCATAGGCGCGACGCCGAGGCGTTCGGCGAGCCGGGCGAGCACGACGAGCTCGGCCGTGTTCCGCTCCCCGTCGACCATAGCCATGGTCCAGGCCTCCTCGAGCACGACTCGGTGTTGGGCCGCGGGCGGATCGGGGAGCTCGGCGTAGCGGGCCTCGAGGGCCTGCTTGTCGCCGATCAACGCCAGCCAGTCTGCGTAGTCCTCGGCCGGGATGTGCTCGTCGATCATCTGCATGAGCCGCTCGACCTCATTCCCGTCGAGGGTGTCGTCGGCGTGGGCGATCAGCCCACAGGTCACGAGGACCCACTCGGTGTCTGGAGAGACGGGCATGGGGGAGCCTAGCAGCCCGCTCCCTACTTGTGACCTCGATGGGGGAGGCCGGATACTTCGAGTAGGGTGGCTGTCCGCGATGTCCGAACAGAGCCCGATCATTCTCCATCACCTCGTGCGCTCCCGCTCCCACCGGATCTTGTGGTTGTTCGAGGAGTTGGGCCTCGACTACGAGATCGAGACTTACCAACGGGATCCAGAGACCATGCGCGCGCCCGCGAGCCTCAGGGCGATCCACCCCCTGGGCAAGTCGCCGGTGGTGTCCATGGACGGTTTCATACTCGCGGAGTCGGGGGCCATCATCGAGGCCCTGGTCGAGCGCGAGGGCAAGCTGCGCCCTGCCCTGGGCTCGGAGGAGCGGCGTCGCTACGACTTTTTCCTGCACTACGCGGAGGGCTCGCTCATGAGCCCGCTTTTGGTTCGGCTGATCACCGGGCAGCTGCGGACCAAGAAGGTCCCGCTTCTGATCCGGCCGATCGCCAGGGCGATCGGCAAGCAGATCGACGGGGCCTATACAAACCCGGAGATCCGTGGGCACCTGGCCTTTCTCGAGGCCGAGCTCAGCGATCGAGAGTTTGTGTGTGGCCCAGAATTTTGTGCCGCCGATATTCAGATTCACTATCCGATCGAGGCCGCAGCCACGCGTGCGGGGCTCGGGGAGCACCGCAAGCTCGCGGCCTACCTGGAGCGCCTGCGTGCGCGGCCGGCCTACGCCCGGGCGCTCGAGCGTGGCGGGCCGGTCATGGTCGACGCGGACTGAGGTCCTGCGCCGTGGGTCCGCGGGTTCCCGCTCGGCTCTCAGCCCTTCCGATGTCGGTATGTCGGTATGTCGGTATGTCGGTATGTCGCTTCGGTCTGTGGGACCAGGCGCACACCCACGGCTGGAATCGTCGGACCTGCCCGCCCGTCGCAGCATGATGGCTGACCCCTCGCGCTTCGACTTCGCGGTTCACCGGGCCAAGGTCCAGGCCCACCGACTGCGACGTTGGACCCGCGACCTGGGCTCGCCCCTGCGGCCGGCTGTGCCCGGGGCGATGCTGGTGGGGCGACCGGTGATGGCCAGAGACGAGAGCCCGCTGTGGAACGACGCCCTGGTCGAGCGAGATCCGCGTGAGCTGCCCCTGGAGATCGGCAAGGTCGAAAACCTGCGGGTCGCGGCCCGGGCCCTCCACGGGCTCGAGTTCGAGGCTGGGGCCGTGTTCTCGTTTTGGGCGCAGGTCGGGCCGCCGATCCGCGCACGCGGCTTCGTGGCCGGCCGAGAGCTGCGCGAGGGCTGCGTGGTGCCGGGGATCGGTGGAGGTCTGTGTCTGCTCTCCAACAGCTTGTTCGCGCTCGCGTCCGAGGCCGAGTTCGAGATCCTCGAGCGCCATCCCCACAGCAGGCGGCCGCCTGGATCTCGGGCGGCCCTGGGGGAAGACGCGACCGTGGCCTGGAACTACGTCGACCTGCGGTTTCGGGCGCCACATCCATGGCGGCTCGAGGTCCAGCTCGACGCCCGGCGGCTGCACCTGCGGGTGCGTGGGGATCGAAGCGGGGGGACGCGCTTGGTCTCCCTGGGCCCGCGCGAGGGGGGCGAGCGTCGACGGGAGGGCCGGCCGTGGGCAGGGGAGACCACCCCGAGCTGCCTCGCCTGTGACCACAGCTGCCACCGAGCCGAGCCGCCCCGTGAAATGGGTGCGGCCCGTGAAGTGGGTGCGGCCCGTGAAGTGGGTGGGGAAACGGAGACCCGGCGCTTCGGCGCTCGGCGGAGGACAGCGATCAGTCGGGACCAGACAGCCTGGCTCGTCGACGCCGTGTGGCCCGAGTACGCGGCCTACCTGCGCGCCGACGGCCGGCCTGAAGACCTCTTGGTGATGCCCCTCGACGGGGAGCTCCTGGCCCGTCCGCGCTACGCCTGGCCGCGGACGAGTGTGGACCGACGGGCTCAGTTTCCGGTCCAGACCCTGATGCGATCGCTGCGCTCGCGGAGCTTGGCCGCACAGGGAGCGGCTCGCCAGCGGGCTGTCTCGGCCGAGGACGCCCGCTTGGCTCGGGCCATGGCCGGGGCCCTCGAGCCGGGTCACACCGAGGTCGTGGTCAGCCAGAACCTGCTCCCATTTTTGTGGCGCAGCGGGGCCCTGGGGGGACGGCGGGTGCGGGTCTTGATGCAGCGCCTGCCCTTGGCGGCGCTCGTCGAGCGACTCGACGCCGCGCTCGCGGCCCACCCCCAGAGCCCCACATTGGGTGACTTCCGACCCGACCCGGGCCTGGTCGAAGACGAGGCCCAGGCTCTCGCCGAGGCCCAGCGCGTGGTCACCCCCCACGCTGGGATCGCGGCGTTGTTTCGGGGTGGCCCAGGGCCCCAGCTCGACCAGCTCGAGTGGTCGAGCCCCGCGTCGGTCGCTGAAGCTCGAAGCCGGGATTCGGGGGGCCCGCGGAGTTCGGGGGAGCTCAGCCTGTGGCTGCCGACCGGCAGCGTCGGTCGCAAGGGGGTGTGGGCGCTGCGTACCGCGCTCCGGGAGCTCGACGGATCGCTCGGTCCCATCACACTCTCGATCTCCGGCGCCGCCCTCGAGGGGGAGGCGTTTTGGTCGTCGCCGGGCCGGAGGGTCTCGGTCCGTCACCGGACGCCGGCGCTGAACACCGTCGATGGAGTCGTGTCGCCGGCTTGGGTCGAGCATCAGCCGCGGGCTCTGTTGCGTGCGCAGGCGGCCGGGGTACCGGTGATCGCATCTGTGGCCTGTGGGCTCGGCGCGGGGCGAGCGGGGGTGACCCTCGTGCGCGCTGGAGAGGTCGGGGCCCTGGTCGGCGCGCTCAGGCAGATCGGGTCTGAACGGGAGTTCAAATTCGCGGGAATCTAGGTCCCCCCGCTCACGTCCGCTATTGGAATGAGCATGGCTGCGGCCGCGACTTTAGTGATCGGACCCATGTCTATCGACCCCGCCCTGTCCTCCGTCCGAGCGAGCCCCGACACCCAGGTCCGGCCGCTGAGGGTCATGATCGCCGGGGGCGGCACGGGCGGACATCTGTTCCCCGGGGTCGCGCTCGCCGAGCAGGTCGTCGCCAGCGGAGGCGAGGTCCGCTTTGTGGGCACAAAGCGCGGCATCGAAGCCCGGGTCCTGCCCGAGTCGGGGTGGGCCCTCGACACCATCGAGGTCACGGGGATCAAGGGCCGGGGCCTGCGGGGGCTGGTTGCGGGGCTCTTGCGCCTGCCTCGGGCCTGGCTGCAGAGCCGGGCGATCATCCGCGAGTTCGACCCGGACGTGGTCGTCGGTGTGGGTGGCTACGCGAGCGGGCCGATCGTGGCCACGGCCTGGCTCATGCGCCGACCCACGGCGATCCTCGAGCAGAACTCGATCCCGGGGATCACCAACCGAATCCTGGGCAAGCTCGTGCGCCGCGTGTTCGCGACCTTCCCGGATCGCCACGGCCACTTTCCAGCTCGCAAGCTCGTGCTCGCCGGCAACCCGATCCGTGCCGAGTTGCTCGAGCGCCTGGCCGAGGCCCGCGACCTGCCGACTTCGAGCGGGGCGCCGGCAGAGACCGGAGCGGTCCCGAGCCGACCGCCGCGCTTGTTCGTATTTGGTGGGAGCCAGGGCGCGCAGGCCATCAATCGAGCCATGTTGGCCGCGGTGGGACCCCTCGCCGAGCGCTTTCCGGGCCTCGAGATCTGGCATCAGACCGGCGAGGCTCAGGTCGAGGAGGTCCGTCAGGGCTACGCAGAGGCCGGGTTCAGCGCGCCGCAGGTTCGTGTGGTCTCGTTCATCAAGGACATGAGCGAGCCCTACGCGTGGTGCGATCTGGTGTTGTGCCGGGCGGGCGCGACCTCTCTCTCGGAGCTCGCGGCGGTCGGGTGTCCGGCGTTGCTGATCCCCTTTCCCCATGCCACCGACGACCATCAGACCCACAACGCCCGGGCGTTGGTGGAGGCCGGGGCCGCAGAGGTGGTGGCGGAGCGGGAGCTCGGCGAGGGGCGGATGGCGGCCGAGTTGGGCGCGCTCTTGGCCGACCCAGAGGGCCTCGCGGCGATGCACGCGGCGATGCTGGGTGCGGCCCGGCCCGGCGCGGCGGCGGACATCTACGCGGGCCTCGAGCAGCTCGTGGGCTGAGAACAGCGCGCTGCACACGGGGCGGCGGCGGAAAATTGTGCCGAGTTGCTCGAGCAGCTCGTGGGGGTGAACGCGCGATCGCAGCGAGGCCCTGCAGGTCGGCCAAGAGTGTCTTTGCACACTCGCGGCGCCGCGGAGCCGCGACCGGGAACCCGAGGATCGCCGACCGCTCGGCGCCTCGATCCCGTATGTTCCGGCGGTCCGCCAACCGCCGCGAACTACGACATGGCCGAGCGTTCCAAGACCCCCTCCTTCCTCGCTCCCAGTGACACCCTCGTGCATCGGCACGTGGGTCCCAGCCCCGTCGAGGTCGCCCAGATGTTGGCGACCTGCGGGCTCGAGAGCAAAGCGGCGTTGATCGCCGAGACCATCCCCGCGGCGATCCGCATGGATGGCCCCCTGCGGCTGCGCAACATCGAGCGCTACGGCGAGCCGGGCCGGCCCCTGGGCGAACACGAGCTGCTCGAGCGGCTGCGCGAGGTGGCCGGCAAGAACGAGGTCCGCAAGAGCTACATCGGTCGGGGCTACTACGGCTGCATCACGCCGCCGGTGGTCCAGCGCAACGTGCTGGAGAACCCGGGTTGGTACACGGCCTACACCCCCTATCAGGCCGAGATCAGCCAGGGCCGGCTCGAGGCCCTGCTCAACTTCCAGACCCTGGTCGCGGACCTCACCGGGCTCGAGCTCGCCAGCGCCTCGCTCCTCGACGAGGCGACCGCGGCCGCCGAGGCCATGCACATGGCGCACGCGATCAAGCGCGGCAAGCGGTCCGTCTTTTTTGTCAGCCAGCAGGTGCACCCGCAGACCTTGGCCGTGGTTCAGACCAGGGCCGAGCCCCTGGGCATCACCGTGCGGGTGGGCGACCCGGCCCGGGCCGCGCTCGACGAGAGTGTGTTCGGGGTGCTCGTTCAGTACCCGGACACGGAGGGGTCCATCTCGCGCTGGGATGCCCTGGCCGAGCGCACCCACGACGCGGGCGCGCTGTTGATCGTCGCCACGGATCTGTTGGCCCTGACCTTGCTGCGTCCGCCCGGAGAGTTCGGGGCCGACATCGCCGTGGGCTCGGCCCAGCGCTTTGGGGTCCCGCGCGGGGCTGGGGGTCCACACGCGGGCTTCATGTCCACGCGCGAGTCCTACCGCCGACAGCTGCCTGGGCGCATCATCGGGGTGTCGAAGGATGTCGATGGAGCTCAGGCCTACCGCATGGCTCTCCAGACCCGGGAGCAGCATATTCGCCGGGAGCGGGCGACCTCCAACATCTGCACCGCCCAGGTGCTGCTGGCGATCATGGCCGGCATGTACGCCGTCTATCACGGCCCCGTCGGCCTCACCCGGATCGCCCGCCGAATCCGGGGCCTGACCTTGGTGTTGCGCGCCCAGCTCGAGACCCTGGGCTACGTCTGTCCCCACGCCGAGACCTTCGACACCCTCTTGGTGGGGGTCCCCGAGGGGGCACCCCGGGCCGACGCCGGCGCGGTGCTCGAGGCCGCGGCCGCCCAGGGTATCGATCTGTGGCTCGTCGGCGAGCGCCGCCTGAGCTTGAGCCTGGACGAGACCACCAGCCTGGACGACGTCGCGCGCCTGGTCGCCGTGTTCGGCAACTTTGATAGGGCCCCCGATCTCGGTGCTGGAGCCGCGGCCGTCGAGGCGAAGCTCGACTACCCCGAGCTCCTCCAGCGCAGCTCGAGTTTCCTCGACCACCCCGTATTTCATACCCACCACGCCGAGCACGAGATGCTCCGCTACATCCATCGCCTCGAGCGTCGAGATCTGTCGCTGACGAGCTCGATGATCGCCCTGGGCTCGTGCACCATGAAGCTCAACGCGACCAGCGAGATGCTCCCGGTGAGCTGGAGCGAGTTCGCCGACATCCACCCCTTCGCGCCCGCCGAGACCATGGCCGGCTACGCGGAGCTGTTCGAGAGCCTCTGCGCCTGGCTGTGCGACATCACCGGTTTCGTGGCGGTCTCGCTCCAGCCCAACGCCGGCTCTCAGGGCGAGTTCACGGGCCTATTGGTGATCCGCGCCTACCACCGCAGCCGCGGTGAGGGCCACCGAGACGTGTGCTTGATCCCGACCTCGGCCCACGGCACCAACCCGGCCAGCGCGGTCTTGGCCGGCATGAAGGTCGTGGTCGTCAAGACCGACGACCACGGCAACATCGACGTCGACGACCTCCGGGCCAAGGCCGAGAAACACAGTGAGCGCCTCGCCGCCGTGATGGTCACTTACCCCTCGACCCACGGGGTGTTCGAGGCCCGGATCAAAGAGATCTGCGAGGTCGTGCATGAGCACGGTGGGCAGGTCTACCTCGACGGCGCCAACATGAACGCCCAGGTCGGCCTGTGTCGCCCCGGCGACTACGGTGGGGACGTCTGTCACCTGAACCTGCACAAGACCTTTTGCATCCCCCACGGGGGCGGCGGTCCGGGCATGGGTCCGATCGGCGTGGCGGCACACCTCGCCCCGTTCTTGCCGGGACACCCGCTCGCGCCGACGGGCGAACCCAGCCGGATCGGGGCCGTGTCTGCGGCGGCGTTCGGGAGCCCACTGATCCTGCCGATCTCCTGGGTCTACATCGCGCTCATGGGTGGGGAGGGGCTGACCCACGCGACCGAGGTCGCGATCCTCAACGCCAACTACATGGCCACGCGTCTGGGTGAGCACTACCAAGTGCTCTACGCGGGCGCCCAGGGCCGGGTCGCCCACGAGTTCATCCTCGATCTGCGGCCCTTCAAACAGTCGGCGGGCATCGAAGCCGAGGACGTCGCCAAGCGACTGATGGACTATGGTTTTCACTCGCCGACCATGAGCTTCCCGGTCGCCGGGACCCTGATGATCGAGCCCACCGAGAGCGAGTCCAAGGCCGAGCTCGACCGTTTTTGTGAGGCCATGATCTCGATCCGTGAGGAGATTCGCGCGGTCGAGAGTGGGGCGCTCCCGCGCGACGACAACCCGCTGGTGCGGGCCCCCCACACCGCCGCGGCGGTGTGTGGAGACAGCTGGGATCGGGCCTACACTCGGGAGCAGGCTGCCTTCCCCCTGGCCTGGATCCGCGGGCAGAAATTTTGGCCCGCCGTCGGTCGCATCGACAACGCCTGGGGCGACCGCAACCTGGTCTGCTCTTGCCCGCCGATCGAATCCTACGAACAGGCCGAGTAGGGGCGACCGATGGCCAAGATCGTCTACGCCCTGTTCGCCTCCGAGGAGCCGGCCCAGGAGGCCGTGACCACGCTCGGGCGCAGGACGCCAGAACGACCCAACTTCCCGGTTCAGCGTCACCGGGAGACCCCGCTGGACGGCAATTTTCTGCCCGAGTCCGCGACCGAGATCGGCCGCAACACCATGGTCGCCATGGGCTTCGGTGGCGGTGTGGGTCTGGCCCTGGGGATCATCGCGGGGGCGGGCCTGGACATCATGGGTCTGACCGTAGGGTTGGGGGCGGGGCTGGGGATGATGACCGGAGTCTTGATGGGTCTGCTCGGTGGCATGATGGCCGGCACACGTGTGCCCAAAGCCGCGCTGCGCGAGGCCGCCGAGGGCCTGGGGGAGGCCGCCGAGGGCTGCGTGCTGGTCACCGTGGAGGTCGAGGACCGCGCCCACGTCGGGGTGGTCGAGGACATCGTGGATGCGCTCGACCCGGTGCTGAGCGGAGTCTGTTGAAGGGGCGCGCCTCTCGGCCGTGCTCCGGTACGATGGGGCCATGGCCCAACCCCTCTGGCGAAGCTGTAGTCGCTGCAAGCAGGCGATCGCCTGTGGATCGACCTACCTGATCTGCAGCGTCTCGACCTGCAACCGGAGCCGCAGCGCGATGGTGTTTTGCAGCATGGACTGCTGGGATGCACACGTGCCCGTGGCCGGTCACCGGGAGGCTCACGCGGAGGAGTGCAGCGCTCCAGATCGCGCGGACGCCCCCGCCGAGAAGCCGGTCCGAGAGCGAAAGGGACGGCGCCTGATTGTACCTGTGACCCGCCGTGATCCGAGCCTGCCCAAAGAGGGGCTGGTGATCATGAAGGCGCTCAAGAACTACGTCCGCGCGGCGGGAGAGATGCGGACCTCGGACGCGGTCTTGGAGGTGCTGTCCGAGAAGCTCCGGGACATGTGTGATCGGGCCATCGACCGGGCCAAGGCCGACGGGCGCAAGACCGTGCTCGACCGCGACTTCTCGCCCAAGTGAGGCGGTTCAGACCAGGTTCAGACCTGGCTGGCACAGGTGCGTTCGATAGCGGCGGTGAACGGCCCCCGGCCGATCTGGCTGAGCGAGCGCAACAGGCCCCAGGCCGCGAGTTCCGACCAGCCGAGGTAGGTGTTCGCCGGCTCGAGCCTCCGGGCCACGGCCGAGCTGGTCACGCTCACACACAGGCGCATGCACAGGAGGTCGTAGAGCAAGACCTGTGCGAGAGGGACGAGGGGGCGCACGCGGTGGTAGCCGGCGCTGACCTCCGCGCACGCGGCCAGCGAGCGCTCGGTGGTGAGTACGGGTTGGTCGGGGCCCCCCATGGCGGCGTAGGCGAGGGCGATGGCGAGATCACAGACCGCCGGCGCGAGGCAGAGGTCACCAAAATCGAAGATCCCCTGGACCTCGCCGCCATCGACGACCAAGTTCTGGTCGTTCGCGTCGCCGTGGATGAGCTGCCAGGGCAGGTCGTCGAGGCGGGGCTGCACATGGGCGCGGTAGCGGGTGAGGGTGTCGACGATCAGGGCCCGGTCCAGGGGAGGGGTGGCCTCGAGGGCGGGGAGCTCGTCTTCGATCCACTCGGCGCGGGCGAGGTTCCAGCGAAACGCCGGGCCCCGAGCCCCGGCCGTGGTGGGGCCCTCGAAGTCGGCGAGGTCGCGGTCGAGTCGGGCCAGCGCTGCGCCCAGGTCTCGGCGCAGCGCTGGCGTGCGCTCGGCCGTCGAGAGCTCCGACCACAGCCCACCCTCGATCCAGGTCAGGGCGCGCGCCGTACAGGGGCGCCCGAGGGCGTCTCGCAGATCGAGTAGAGAGCGGCCGTCGAGGGCCGGGCGCAGACGAGGGACACGCGTCGCCGAGGGCTGTCCTGCGAGCTGGGTCAGGACCTCCGTCTGGAGCTCGAGCGCGGCGCGGGACTCGTCGATGGCCGCGAATTTGAGCACGTGGCGAGTCCCCCCGAGGCCGCCGATCACGAAGTTGCGGTCGGCGTAGCTGTCGAGCTCACGCACCGGGCCGCCGAGGCCCCAGCGCCGGGCGTGGGTCTCGGCGGCCTGAAGGTCGATCTCGGGTCGTTGGGTGGGGGGCACGGCGCTACGGTGTGTCCGGGTCCACGGAGCGGGGATACCAGGGCGGGAGGGGCGGCTCACCCCGGACGTCGAGGGCGGCCTCGGGGGCCGTGGGGAACAGGCCGATGTACTCGACGCGGGCGTCGGCCCAGCCGGGTCCAGAGCGCCCGCGCAGGGCCACGGCGAGCACGTCGAGGCCGTCCTCGCTGCGCCAGTAGCACCACATGGGGAGCTCGCCGCGGGTCAGGGCGCCGTGTCGCCGGGGCTCGAGCTCGGGGCAGATGGGGGCCGCTGCGGGCAGTCGGGCCGCAGCTGCGGCGACGGCCTCCAAGGTCGCGCGTCCGCTCGGGTCGTCGCTGAGCGGCCCGGCGATCGGGCGCCCACCCACCTGTCGGCGATCGGGCAGGCCCCAGCGGGCATCGGTGGTCAGCAGCGTGGAGAAGCCCTCGAGGTCGCCGCGGCCGGCCCGAGCGAGGACGGCCTCGAGCAGCGTCTCGGCGCGGCGTGGGAGCGGGTAGGGAGTCGTGCTGCTGGGATCCGGCCGAGCACCCTGGCTCGAGTCGAGGACCTGCGAGAGCAGGCTGTCCGGGTCGGGATCTCCACTCGGGGTCCGGCCTTGCGCGAGCTCGAAGCGGGGCAGGGCGCGGGCTGGGCCCCCGGTGTCGGCCATGGCTTCGAACACGGGAATCATCTGCTCGTCCGAGCAGGCCTGGGTGCTCCAGCTCACCCTGCGCACGACCTCGTCGCTGCCGACGACGAAGGTCCAGCGACGAAGGTCCAGCGTCGAGGTCCAGCGCTTCGAGCTGGGCAGGGCCGCGGGGGAGCTCGGCGCAGCGACGCTGCGCTCGTGGAGGGACCGGGCTCGGGCGAGGTCGAGACCGATCAGGGGGATGATGCGCAGGGCGTGGAGCTTCCCTTTATCGTCGAGGTAGCGATGTACACAGCTCGACTCCTCGGACTCGCCCAAATACCGGGTCAGGCCGCAGGCTCGTCCCACGGCGGCTGCATCTTCAAAGCCTGGGTCCGTGCAGCAGCGAGCGGGGCCGGTGAGGGGGCGCCCATCCACAGCCGGGTCGCGCCGGTCTCCGGCGTAGGGCTCGCAGCTGCGCTCGGTTGCGGCGCCACGGTCGACGTCGTCTCGGCCGGGGTCGAGGGTGGGCTCGCCGAAGCCCGGCTCGCTCTGTGGGGCGCAGCCCAACGGGCTCACCAGACCCAGCGTGAGCGAGAACGCAGCCATCTGCGTGAACGTGGGGCGTCGAGACATGGCGCAAAAGACGATTGAGCAGCGATGCGAGGGAGCTGAGGTCGGGGAGCGGCCGAAAGATCGACACGTTTGCGGTCGATGACCCCGCCGGCGAGTTCGTCGCAGCCTCTGAGCGGCCGGGCGTGAGATGCGTTGCTTGGTCGGCGCACAAGTGTAACCCGAGCCAGGTTCCTGGGGCCTTGCTCTCAAGGTAGTTTCCAATCGCCATGAAGTACGCGAGCACGATTGGAATAGCCTTGAGCTTGGTCGTCGGTGTCGGCTGCACCGATGACGGCACCGCTGAAGATGTCGGCGACGAGACCGGGACCGACACCGAGACCGAGACGGACGACGATGTGGGTCCGACGGACACGGATGCGGACACCGAGACGGCCGACACCGAGACGGCCGAGACCGAGACGGCGGACACCGAGACGGCGGACACCGAGACGGCCGACACCGAGACGGCCGACTCGGCGGACACGGATACGGACACCGACTCGGCGGACACCGACACGGCAGAGACCGACACCACCGGCGGCCTCGACGAAAACACCATCTACGAGATCCAAGACGGAACGGTCGACGAGGGGACCGCGGTCGACGTCGATGGCGTGTGGGTCACGGGCGTGACCACCAACGCATTTTTCGCTCAGGAGCTCGAGGGGGGGCAGTTCAGCGGCGTCTACGTTTTTGTGGGCAACGATGGCCCGGACATCGCCGCGCTCGAGATCGGCGATATGGTCGACATCACCGGTATGACCACCGAGTTCAGCGATCTGACCGAGATCGACGCCAGCTTGGGGACGGTCGAGGTCGTCGGCGCGGCCGACCCGATCCCCCATCCCGACTTGGTGACGGCGACCGATCTGAACCCTGAAAACGGAGAGCCCTGGGAGGGGGTCTTCGTCCGCATCGAGGGCGACGTCCTCGATGTGGTCGAGCTGCCCGGCTTCGACGAGTTTGTGGTCGACGACGGGGGCGCTACGTCCGTCATCGACAACTTCCTCTACAGCGTGATCGTCGACGGCACGGTCGAGTTCCCCAGCTTCTCCGCCGGGGCCAGCTTCACGGCCATCCAGGGCCCCCTGAACTTCACCTTCGACCAGTTCAAGGTTGCGCCTCGCTCGGCCGCGGACCTCGAGGGTTACATCGAGTTCGAGAACCCGGTGCTCGGCATCGCCGACCTCTCGCCCGGGGACCTGGTGATCACCGAGATCATGTACGACCCCAACCTCTGCAACGACACCAACTGTGAGTGGATCGAGATCTTCAACCCGACCATGAACGAGATCGACCTCGTCGGTCTGCGGGTTCAAGACGAGCTGCTCAACGGTCAGGGCCAGGTCATGGAGTCGCTGATCATCGCCCCCGGAGGCTTTGTCCAACTCGGCAAGGGGCCCGCGGACCTGTGGGGCTACACCAACGACGCCGACGCCTACACGGGCACCAACCCCGGCTTCAACAACAGCGGTGACGACCAGGCCGTGATCCTCAACGACCTGGAGATCATCGACATGACTGCCAAGTACAACGGCCAGGGTTCGTCCGACAACGGCGTGTCCTGGAAGCTCGACCCGAGCCAGTTCGACGCGGTGGCCAACGATGTGGCCGGCAACTGGTGCTACTCGACCGTCGACTTCGGCGATGGTGACCTGGGCTCGCCCGGTGCCGTCAACGAAGAGGCCTGCAACGCCGACCTGCCCTAGCAGCTCTCGGTATCCGACTTGCGGTGCACCGACGCCGCGACAAGAGAAGACCCCCTCGACACACGGTCGACGGGGTCTTCTCTATGGATTGCCGGATGGGGTTGCCGGGATCTCAGTCGGCGTAACGCAGCCGGAGCATCTCGAACATCGCCCGGACCCCGAACATCTCGCCGCCTGCGGGCCGCCCCGGCCGACCCTGCGCGTTGTAGGCCATGGTGTCGACGTGTACCCAGGCATCGCAGCGCTGGACGAACTCGTTGAGGAACAGGGCCGCCGTGATCGCCCCGCCTTGGCCGACGCTGGCGATGTTGTTGATGTCGGCGACCCGGCTGTCGAGATGGCGCCGATAGGCCCGAAACAAGGGCATGCGCCACAGTGGGTCGCCGCAGGTCTGTCCCGAGCTCAAGATCGCCGCGGCGACCTCGTCGCTGGTCGAGAACAGGGCCGGGAGCTCGGTGCCCAGGGCGACGCGGGCGGCCCCGGTCAAGGTCGCAAAATCGATGATCAGATCCGGGTCTTCGCTGTCGGCCTCGGCGAGCGCGTCACACAGCACCAGGCGACCCTCGGCGTCGGTGTTGCCGACCTCGACGGTGATGCCCTTTCGGGTCTGGAGCACGTCCAGGGGGTGGAAAGCGGTCCCGGAGATGGCGTTCTCGACCGAGGGGATCAGGACCCGCAGGCGCACGGAGAGGCCGGCATCCATGACCATCTGGGCGAGGGCCAAGGTCGAGGCCGCGCCGCCCATGTCCTTTTTCATGGTCTTCATGCCAGCGGCGCTCTTGAGGTCGAGACCGCCGCTGTCGAAGACCACGCCCTTGCCCACCAAGGTGAGCTTGGGCGCGTCCTCGTCACCCCAGCGTATGTCGATCAGCCGGGGCTCGCGGGGGCAGCCTTTGCCCACGGCGTAGATCGCCGGGTAGCCGTCGCGGACCAGGTCCTCACCCACGGTGATCTCGATCTCGGCGTCGTGGGCCTCTGCGACCAGGACGGCGGCATCGGCGAGCTCGGCCGGACCGAGGTCTGCGGCCGGGGTGTTGACCAGGTCGCGGGCGAGGAAGGTCGCGTCGCGGGCTCGCTCGACGGCGCGGCGATCGGTACCTTCGGGCCACACGAGGGTCGGAAACGTCTTGGGGGCCCCGGTTTTGTAACGGGCAAAGTGGTAGGTCCCGAGTGCCCAGCCGAGCGCGGCCTGCTCGGCGGCTGCGGGCGTGAGCACCGTGGCGAGGCTGTAGCGGCCCTTGGGCAGCTTGCCGGGCAAGTTGGCGTAGGGCCAGATGCTCGGCCCCTTATCCTTGCCCAGGCCGAGCACGATCTTCGCCACGCTCCCGTCGCGGCCTGGGACCAGCGTGACCTTGCCCGAATCGGGGCTGTACTTGGTGCCCTTGAGCCAGGCCTGGGTGACCTTCGGCTGACCCTTGAGCCAGGCCCGGTAGGCCGAGGTGGTCAGCGCGTGGATGGGGACGGTCTTGGCGTTGGCGCGCGAGGCAAAGTTGTCCATCGCCGCCGAAGATAGATGGCTTTTGTAGGTGTGGCTACTCGCCTACTCGAGCACTTCGATCAACAGGGAAGTGATGTTGTCCGAGCCGCCCTGATCGTTGGCGAAGCGGATCGATTCGAGCACCGCCTCCTCCACATCGAGGCTCATGATCCGCTCGAGCGCGGCCTCGTTGAGGTAGCCGTGGAGACCGTCGGAGCACAGCAAAATCCGATCGCCGGGGAAGAGGGGGATCGGGAGGGTATCGACCTCGACGTAATCCTTGTGGCCCACTGCCCGCGTGATCACATTACGGATCCGCGAGTGTTTGGCCTCTTCGGGAGAGATCAACCCGTGCTTGAGCTGGTAGTTGACCAAGGTGTGGTCTTCCGTGAGCTGGGAGACCACGCCCTTGCGGGCCAGGTATACGCGCGAGTCTCCGACCTGACCGACCACGCCCAGGGACTCGCTCACATAGAAGGCCGAGGCGGTCGTGCTCATGCCCCGCTGATCCGGGTTGAGCTCACCGAGGGAGTGGACCATGTAGGTCGCGTTTTGAATCGCGCCACGCATCATCTGGCAGAGCTTGGCGACGGCCTCGTTGCTGTCGCCCCCGGGAGGCGGCAGGGTGCCGGCCTCACGCTTGAACCACTCCCAGATGAAATCGACGGCCTCGCGGCTGGCGATCTCTCCACGGGCACGGCCGCCGACGCCGTCACACACGATGAACAATCCAAGCTCGGGATCAGCGAGGAACGCATCTTCGTTGTGCGAGCGCTTTAGGCCCACATCGGTGTGGCCAAAGTAGCGAACGCGCATGGTCGACTATTCTAGCACGGGGTTTCGCCTGCATTGGACGAAGCTGGATTATTGTCGGTGAATGAGCTGATTCAGCTGCGACCGAGTTCGGTCAGGCCGGCCAAAAACCCGGTGGCAGTGGCGCACGGACGGCGAGTTCGGCTGGGAACACACCAGAGAGGTCGATCGCGCAGGCGTGCAGGTGGATAGCGGGGGTCGCATTTATGGTAGTGGCGATCGCACTGCGGTCAGAGCGTGGTTCGCTTCCGTAGAGATCATCCCCGACGATGGGCATATGTACCCACGCGAGGTGGACGCGCGCCTGATGGCGACGGCCGGTCTCGAGCAGGAGTTGGAGCAGCCAGCGTCGCCCATGTCGCGCGAGTGGCTGGACCCGAGTGCAAGCTCTGCGTCCATCGAGGCGCACGGCGGAGCTGGGGCGTGGGCCTTGGGGTCCACGCCCCAGGGCCGCGCGGATCCGCAGCGTCGGGAGCTCGAGCAGAGACTCGGTTGGGCCCAGATCGAGCTCCAGGGGCTCCAGGGGTTGGTCTGCAGGTTCGAGCCAGCCGCGTAGACCATCTTCGGGCAGCGCGGGGGGCCAGAACGAAGGGTCACCCTGATCGTCGAGGCGCTCACACACCGCGAGGTAGTGCTTGGCGACCCGCTCGTCGGTGAAGGCCTGCCGAGCTTGTTCCCAGATTTTTTGAGATCGGGCGAAGGCGACGACTCCCGAGGTCGGTTGGTCGAGGCGGTGGACCGCGCCTCCCTCTCGGGGATCGGGGGAGGCCGAGCCGCACTCGGGCCAGCGCTGGGCCACGGCGGTCGCCAAGGTCCCCGGTTGACCGGGGGTCAGGGCCACCGTGTGCACGCCCGCAGGCTTGAGCACGTAGATGAAGTCGTCGGTCTCGGCGAGCAGCTGGAGCGTGCTGACCTGGGCGCGCTGGGCCTGCTCCAAGGCTGGATCTCCGAGCGCATCCAGGGCCAGGCGCAAGCGTGCACCGACGTCGACACGGGTCGATCCTGGGCGCTTGCGGTCGTCGATGCGGAGCCCACCGGCGCGGGCCAGCGCGCGGGCCTGACGGCGGGAGAGCCCCGCGACCCGCCGTCCGAGGACCACATCTGCGCGCTCCCCCGCATCCGGATCTTCAACGGTGATCTCGACCGCACGCGAGGGATTGGGGGCGCTGGAAGGGAGGGGCACGGAGGGGAGGGGGACGGAGGGGAGGGGGACGGAGGGGGCAGGATCGTCGCTCACGGTCTACTCGCGGAGAATCAGGGCCTCGAGGTGCTCACCGGCAGCGACGCTGCGCCGACCCTCAGGCACGCGCAGTAGCACGTCGACGCCAGCGAGTGAACGCAGCGCGCCCGAGAGCTGCCTGGTCAGCGGTCGGGCGCGGCCGTCGGGATCCAGGCCCGCCCGGACGTAGTGCTCGCGGCGCGGGTCCCCGTCGGCGGCCGCGGCGAGCTCGAGTGTGCGCCGGGGTCGGTGCCAGCGCGCCTCCGGGAGCCCGAGCAGAGCGCGGATCAGCGGTCGGGCAAACAACTCGAAGGCCACAAAAGTGCTCGCCGGGTTGCCCGGGAGGGCCAGCACAGGCAGGGGAGGGCGGCTCGGGGATCGGGGCAGGAGCCCGTAGGTCGTCGGTCGCCCCGGCCGCAGACGGAGTTTGCGAAAGCGCAGCGCGAGGCCCAGGGCCACGAGCGCCGGGAGCACGAGGTCGTGCTCACCAACGGAGATCCCGCCGCTACACACGATCAGGTCGGCCTCGCAGGCGCCTCGCTCCAGGGCTGCGCGCAGAGCCTCGGGGCTGTCGGCCACGGCGCCGAGGTCGAGGGGCACGCCGCCGGCCTCGCCAATCTGGGCTGCGAGCATCATGGCGTTGGTCGAGACGATCTGGCCGTGGCCAGGGCGAGTCCCGATCGCCACGAGCTCGTCTCCGCTCGACAAGATCGCAACCACGGGTCGACGCCGCAGGAGGGGGCGATCGTGTCCCTCGCTCGCCAGCAGCGCGGCGTCGCCGGGGCCCAGGCAGACACCCGCGTCGAGCAGTCGCTCTCCGTCGGCGACGTCGCTGCCTCGGCTCCGAATCCATCGCCCGGGGGCCGCCTGCTCCAGGGCTTGGGCAGAAAACAGGACCCGCTCGGGCTGGTCGGGGTCGGCGAGGTCGGGGCGGGCGTCCTCTCGGGGTACGACCGCGTCGGCACCGGCAGGCACGACCGCGCCGGTGGCGATGCGCATGCAGGTGCCGGCGCTGAGCTCGAGTTTGCTCGGGTGACCGGCCGCGCTCTCGCCCACCGTGATCAGGCTGAGGTCTCGCTCGCCTCGCTCCCAGGCTGCGACCAACAGGGCGCTGTCGACCGCGTAGCCGTCCATGATGCTCAGGGGCGCCGTCGGCAGGGGCCAGGCCGCGTCGCAGGGGGTCGCCAATACACGGCCCACGGCCGCGCTCACGTCGACGCGCTCGGTCCAGCTGTCGTCATCCCGGTCGCCCCGGGCCCGGAGATCGTCGAGGATGAGGGCGAGCCCCTCGGCGGTGCCGAGGTCCCGGTCCCGGTCCCGGTTCCGGGGCTGTCGGTTCTCAGGCTGAACGGGGTCGCCCCCAGGCGCGCTCATTTGCCCTTGTACTTCCGACCCGGGATCCGGGAGGTCGCGGGAGTCGAGGCTTTGCGGGCTCCCGCTCGACCATCGGTCGCCGCGCCGGCTTGGGCACCCGCGAGCGAGGTTGCGACCTCGAGCTCGGCGGTGAGCGAGGTCGGGGTCGGCTCGGGAGCCTTGACCGTGCCTTTGCTCTTGCCCTTGGCCACATAGACGATCAGGACATCGCCGATGGCGACCCGGTGGTTGCGCGCGACCCCGTTGATCCGCCCCAGGCTGCCGGTCGAGAGCCCAAACTTCTTGGCCACCCGCTCGAAGGAGTCGCCCTTGCCGATCTTGTAGCCCCGACGCCGCAGGTCACGATCGGCGAGCACGGCGACGAGGTGCGCCGCACTCCCGCGGATCACGTGGCGGGCGCTGCCCGGATCACAGATCGTCACGCCCGCCGCGTCGGGATCGAAGTCCGGCTTCACGAGGATCTGGAGCATCTGTCCGTCGACCAGACGGGCATTCGGATCGAGGTCGTTCCAGGCCACGATCTCCTGCCAGGCGACGTCGAAGCGCGAGGCGATCGCGCTGCTCGCCGTCGCCCGCGTGACCCTGAAAAACACCAGCTTGGTCCCCGGTGGCACACGCAGAGGAGGCACGGCGACGAGCGGGGGCAGGGAAGGGGTGTCCGCGCTGTCGGGGGAGCCCTCCGCGGGGCTCGCGGGGACCACCAGCACGACCCCCGCCTTGACCTCTCCGCTATCGTGGATCGCGTTGATCCGTCGGAGCTGTTTTTGCGTGATCCCGTGGGCTGCAGCGATCGACTCGAGGTCGTCGCCGAGCTTGGCCGCGTAGCTCGACCAGCGCTGCTCGGTGCTGGCGATCTCCCCGCTCAGGGCCTCGAAGGCCGCGTGTTTGGAGCGGGGGATTCGAACGGTGGATGGCCCGCCCTCCGGGGACACACGCCCCCGCAGGTAGGTCGCGTTGATCTCGGCGAGGATGTCCTCGTCGTAGCCGAGGGCCTTGGCCAGGTCCTCGATTCGGGTGCCCGGCTCGATCTGCACGTCGATGAGCTCGAGGGCCGGACGGGGGGTGCTCGAGACCCCAAAGACGGCCCGGTTGTGGCCGACGATCGCCGCCGCGAGCATCTTGGGCACGTAGTTGCTGGTCTGTCGGGGGAGCCCGTTCTCGATCTCGCTGAGGGCCCAAAAATTGTTGGTGTTGTTGCGTCGGATGCTCTGGACCACCAGGCCGTAGCCGGCGTTGTAGGCCGCCAGAGCCAGCTCCCAGGTTCCGAACCGGGCTTTGAGATCGGCGAGGTAGGCGGCCGCGGCGTAGGAGGAGCGCTCGAAGTCGAGGCGATCGTCGGTCCAGTAGTCGGCCTCGAGCCCGTAGACCCGACCCGTGGGCTCCATGAACTGCCACATGCCGGCGGCGCCCACACCCGAGTGGGCGCTGGGGTTGAAGCCGCTCTCGATCATGGCGACGTACATGAGGTCCTCCGGGACCCCGGCCTCGGCCATGATCGTGCGCAGGCGCGGCTCGTAGCGACCCATGCGTTGGAGCCACGCCGAGATCATGCGCTGGCCCTTGGGGTCGTCCTTGAAGTAGCGCAGGTACTCGATGGTCTTCGCGTTCCAGCGAACGGGGATGTCGGGCAGCTCGAGCTGGCGCATCCAGGCCTCGGGGGGCTCGTCGACGATGGTCTTGCGAGGTGCCGCGGCCTCGGGGAAAGCGTCGGTCTCGAACTCGGAGAGGTCGCGCCGCAGCTCGTCGTCCCAACGGTCGACGGGACCGGCGTAGGCCGTGTGGATAGAGGCCCCCTCTGGCCTGTCCCCGCGCACGCGCATGCGCGCCCGCGAGTCTGCCCAGACGCCGCCCTCTGGATCCCAGCTCGGCCCGATCTGTTCCTCGCCGGACGGCCCTGTCCGGGCGTCGGCGGATGCACCGGTCAGGACGCCGGCGCACAGGACCCCGAGGACGGCCGCCGCCCTCCAGATCGAGGTGCTGCGACGCGGGGAGCCGCGTCGGGCTGGCCGGGACCGGCTCTCGCGCAGTGACCGCTGCCGCAGCGGGGCCGACAGCTCGACTGGCGACCCCAGGCCGCGGGGGCTGCCGGAGGGCTCTTGCGGTGTGAGCGGGTCGTCCATCGGGTCTACGCTAGCAAAGCACTCTCAGGAGGACTACCTTCTCCCCATGCTCCTGGGTTTTGTCCTCGGACCGGCGGAGATCGCTGTCATCGTCCTGGTCGTGTTGCTCATCTTCGGCCCCTCGAAGCTGCCTCAGCTCGGATCGAGTGTGGGCAAGATGTTGCGGGGCTTCAAAAAGGAACTGAAGTCGATCAACGACGACGACGACGACGACATCGTCGACGAAGCCGGGGAGATCGAAGTCACCCCTGCCGGCAAGGTCGAAGAAAAGTCGAGCTGACCCGGGTATTCGAGAGCCACCTCCGCGGCGGCTCTCGAATACCCAGGGCGTCAGACAGGGGCCCGCAATCGGCGGCGGATCGCATGGATCACCCGCGCCGGTAGAGTCGCATCACTGCGGAGAGTTCGAAGCTCGCTGCGGTTGAGCAGGCCGACGAGGCGCACCGCGGTGGCCTCGGGCATGTTCGGGTTGCGCAGCAGGGCCATGCGGATCCGGGGACGACAGCTCCAGCGGGGGGTCGCAAGGAGGAGCGCGAGCACACTCGCGCTCGCACGCCGGGCCGTGGCGATACGCAGGACATCGGTCTCGGTCACCCGAGAGTTGCGCAGCAGGAGCTCAACGACATCGACGTGGGGATCGATGACCAGACGCTCGATCACCTCTCGCTTCCACGAGCGCGCCAGGCTCTTGCGCTCGCCCAGGGTCAAGGGTCGGGAGCCGGGGGTCAGGGCCCGTGGACCGGCGGCGTCCCCATCTTGGGCGGGGGTGTCGCTCGTCCACAGCAGCTCCCCACAAGCCTCGAGGCCCAGGCGGGCCGCGGACTCGAAGATCGCCTGTCTGGTCGGATTGGGCAGACGGTCGCTACAGGCAAGCTCGACGGCCGCGAGCAAACTCAGATCGAAGGGCGCCCCGCCGGCGCGCCCCGCTGTGGCCAGCGCGTCGAGGAGCCAGGCGGCGTCGTCGGGGCTGCGGGCCTGAAGCTGCTCCGAGAGGGCCGCGACGCGCATGGCTGCCTCCGGCAAGGCCGCGAGCCGACGCGCGAGGGCGTAGGCATCTCCCCGGCTGCTGGGTACCGGCACCCCGCCAGCGTGCGCGAACGCTGCAGGCCGGGCAAGGTGCGCCCAGGCCGGAGTCCCGGACCTGCGAGTCTGGGCCAGCGCGAATCCGGGCCAGTACGAGTCGGCGCCGCGGTCAACCCTTGGCGGGCTTGGCGGGAGATTTGTCCGCGGGCTTGGCGGAGGATTTGTTCGCTGGCTTGTCTGCAGGCTGATCTGCGGCCGGCTCTGTGGCGGGTCCGGTACCGGTCAGCTGCTTCAGCACGGGGATCGGGTTGGGGTCGCCCGTGGTGATCAGAGACCAGGTGATGAGACCGAGGGCCGCGACCAACAACAGTAGGGCGACGACCTTGAGGATCGTGCCGGCGGGCCTCCCGACCTCGAGCTCGGGTGCCGGCTTGCCGGGGGAGGTGGCGGTGTCTTCAGAGATCTCGGGTTCGTCGACCTCGACCTCGACCTCGGGTTCGTCGACTTCGACCTCGGGTTCGTCGACTTCGACTTCGACTTCGACTTCGACGACTTCGGGCTCGGCGATTTCGACTTCGGGCTCGGCGATTTCGACTTCGGCGACCTCCGGCTCGGGTTCGGCGGGCTCGAGTTCGGCGACCTCGAGCTCCAACTCGGGTTCGGCTGGCTCGAGTTCGGCGACCTCGAATTCGACTGCAGGCGTGTCGATTTCAGGCCGCAGTGGCGTGGCCACAAACGCCTCGGGCGAGACCGAAAGTTCGACTTCGTCCGTGGTGACGGGAATCGGTGTCCCAGGCTCGCGCTCCGTGGGCGTGGGCGCCGGATGAATCGGTCCGGGGTGGCCGATCAATGTCGGGTGTGAACTCGGTTGTCGGACCGAGGGCCTCTCGTCCGGGCTCTCGAAGGTGAGCTCCGGCGTGGGCTCGACTGCGGCGGGCTTCGGCATGGCCTGGCGCACCGGCGGCTTGGCCTGTGCGGCGGGCTGAACCTGTGCGGCGGGCTGAACCTGTGCGGCGGGCTGAACCGGTGCCACAGGCTGAACTGGTGCCACAGGCTGAACTGGTGCCACAGCCCCGCTGGGAGCGGGCGCAGGTCGAGACCGCTCGGCGGGCATCGACGCGCCACCCACGGCCTGCCGATACGAGACTTCATCTCGGTAGCCCTGTGCCATCTCCATCCCAGGCTCGACCAACGCGGGATCGTTGGCGGCCTCGAAATCGAGGATCATTCGAAAATCACAGGTCGGACACGCGACCTGCACCAGCGGCGCGATCAGGGCATCTTCGACCTGGAAAGGGCTGGTGCACTCAGGGCAAGCAACAATCACGACAGGGCCTCCGCGGGCCTCAGCCTATCCCACGAACCCACCTGCGACGAAGGAATCGACGCAGGCGAGCGGAGAGGGCCGGAAATGGGCTCAAAAGTCGAGCCCGAGAGAGATCGTGTACTGCTGTTGGAGACCCGAGGCGTCGGTGACGGTCTCGGTTCCATTGTTGGGGAGATCTACGGTCGCGCCCGACTTGCCGCCGGGTACGATCATGGCCTCGAGCCCAACCCGCAGCACGCTGAAGATCAGTCGCACGCCGATGAAAGGGCGGTGACGCACAATCACATCCTGTTGGCGGAAGACGAACTCGGACTGGTTGAAGCAGTCCGCCTCTCCGTTGGCACAGGGTTGTGGACCCTCGAGCTGCTCGTCGTGGCCGGGCGTGGAGTCGATGATCCCCGTGCGCGAAAAGATCATCAGCGCCTGGTACCCACCGTAGGGGGTGATGCTGAAGGTCTTGCCGATGCCGAACACGTGCGAGATCGACGCGTCGATCGACACGGTGGTCATGTCGAGGTCACGGCCGCCGAGGAGGCGTGAAAACATGCCGCGCACGGCGATCGACGGGATCGGCATGTGGTGAAAGCCCTCGTGTAGGGCGATCTTGCCGTAGCCGGAGATCGTCCACATGCGGCTGTCGAACAGATGGGTCGTCCCAGCACCGATCTCGATGCCAGGCCAGAGGCCCTTGCGACCCATGATCTGCAGCGAGGGCGCGACGTTGTCGGCCCCCCGCGAGGTATCGGCCCAGTAGGCTTTGTCGCCACTGAGCGTGTTGATGCCGATATCGGCAGAGACAGCGAACCCGGACAGACCCAGAGAGTCTGCGGGATCGACGGGCCTGGGGGCCATCAGCACGCCGACCTCTGAGGAGAGCGAGCGAAAATCGCCGTTCCTTTGCGAAACGGTGCCGTCATCGTTGACCTGGCCAAGGCTGGTCAGGTCGAGATCGTACTTGCCCGCTCGCGCCTCAGAAGAGACGAGTAGAGTAGCCACCAGAGCGGACAAGCAAAGTAACCTTCTCGGCATGCGTTGCTCCGGGAGAACTTGCAGAGCGTAGCTTGCGCCTGGATTTTGTGTCAAGGACTCCCGGCCCTCCAAACCATCAATATTGCAGGTGATTTTCGCGCACCCTGTGAATCTCGGGGTGTTTGGACGCTGAGCGGCCGCCAGTGAGCTCCTGGCCGTACTCGGCGGTCTTCCCGGTGATCTTGATTTGACCGCTCCGGGTCGCGCAAGTAGCCTGCGGCGACGCGGGCTCTGGATGCACGCGAGATGGCCCCTGGCGCCTCTTGGAACCCCATACGAGCGAATCTACAGGCGTGACTGGACCCCTCGAACCCGGCGGTGCGCCACCCGCTCGACCCTCGACGAAAGCTGCGAGACCAGAGGGATCCCGCGGCGGCGCGACGGCGCGCGAACGCGCATGGGTCAAAGGTGGCGGAGAGATCCGGGAGCACCCCGTGCTCTTGCTGTTGTTTGTGATCGCGCTTATGACGCCGATTCTGGCGTGGACCGAGGGTCCGGCGTGGGTGGGGTGGCTGGGCCTGGCTGGGGCGATCTCGCTCGTCTCGCTGGTTCTTCGACTGATCCTGGTCGGGTTCACGGGTTACGAACGGATCGTCGGCCTGCGTATCATCCGGCGCAAACCCGCGGATCCGGCGGGGGTCCCGTTTTGGCGTCGCGGCCGAGTTTTGTTGGTGATCGCGTGGGTCTCCGCCGCGCTGAGCATCACCGTGCTGGTGGGGCTCAACATGGTCGTCGACCGGGCGGACGGACCGCTCATGGATACGCTCCAGCCGCTGCGTGTCGGGCTCGTCTTCTACGCGGCGATCTCCAGCTTCTCCGGGCTCTTGGTTCTGATCGGCCAGCGCTTCTCCGTGTTTGGCACGACCTCGATCATCGGTGTGGTCTTGGGGGTCGCGGCGCTGTTGGTGGTCCAGTCGGTGGCGACCGGCTTCCAGCACGAGTTCGAGCGCCGGGTGCTCGGGGTCTACGCACACATCAACGTCACTCGTGCCTTCGGCATCTCCGAGTACCGCCGCTTCGAGGCTTGGGCGCGGACCTTGGAAGGAGTCGAGGGCGCGAGCCCCTTCGTCTACTACGCCATGGCGCTCGCGCCCTACACGGGCGACCGTCGGGCCGACGACGTCAAGCTCGCCAGCGTGTTGGTCAAGGGCATCGAGCCCTCGACTGCGGGCCAGGTCATCGATCTTCCCCAGCACCTCGAGCGGGGCAGTGATCGCCCTGTCCCGCTCACCGATCTGCACAGCAGCTACGCGTTGATGCCGGTGCCGGATCGGCCGAACAGCGAGCTGCCACCGGTGATCGCCGAGACCCCCGATCCACGCGGGGTCGATTGGTACGACGACGCGATCACCGACTGGAACAGCAGCGATCACAGCAATGATCCTTTTCGTGTCGGTCGGCGCAACGAGGACGAGGACGTCTGGGAGGACCCCCCCGAAGATCCGAGTACGGTCGTCAACGTGGACATCGACAGCTCGGACCTGCCCACCATGTTCATCGGCGTGGGCCTGGCTCGAGAGCTGCGCCTGGCCGAAGACGACGTGGTCCGGCTCGTCGATCCGGGCGCGACCTTCGACCACTCGGAGTCCCCCAAATTCGTCTACTACCGGATCGCAGGCGTGTTTCAGGCGGGCTTTCAGGAGTACGACAGCCGCCTCGTCTACGTCGACATCCGCGAGCTCCAGCGCTTCAAATACCGAGGCAAGGACATCGTCTCGGGGATCGATCTGCGGCTCTCCAATCAGGACCTGGCGCCAGAGGTCGGCGCGCGGGTCGGGGCGGCCCTCAACAGTCCGGGGATGGAGGGCTACTCGGTGCTCGAGTGGCAAAAGCTCAACGAGAAGCTGTTCGAGTCGATCCGCACCCAGAAGAACATCATCACGGTCATCCTCAGCCTGGTGATCTTCGTGGCCTGCTTCAACGTGCTCTCGGCCCTGTGGACCATGGTGATCCGGCGGACCCCCGAGGTAGCGATCCTCATGTCCATGGGCGCGACCGGTCCCCAGGTCGCGCGTATCTTTCAGGTCACGGGGATGACCATCGGGCTCGCCGGCTCACTCGCGGGGGTCGTGTTCGGTCTCGTCATGTGCTTCCTGGTTCAGCTCTACGGCTACACTCTCGACCCCGAGGTGTACTTCATCGAGGAGCTCCCGGTGGAGGTCGACCCGGTCCAGATTGCGTGGATCCTGGGCTTGGCCCTGGTGTTTTGCTTCATCGCCACGATCCCGCCCTCGCTGCGGGCGGCCCGACAGCGCCCGGTCGAAGGCCTGCGCTACGAGTGACGCTATGGGTGGGCTCTCTGGGCTGGTCGTCTCACGCCTGATCCGGGAGCAGGGCTCCGGGCCGGCGTGGGCCCGTCCGATGCTGGGCTCGTGTCTGCTCGCGCTCGCGCTCGCGCTCGTGGCTCTCGCGCTCGGGTTGCGTGGGCCATGGATCGTCGCTCTGGCCTGGTTCGCCGTCGTGGGCGTGGGCGTGGGCGCGGGGACCATGTTGCTGCGGCCGATGTTGGCGGTCAGCGTCACGGGCCTCGCGCTGGGTGTAGCGAGCTTGTTCGTGGTCTTGGGGGTGGCCTCGGGAGTCGAGGAGGTCTTGATTCGCTCGTTGGCCCGGCTCAACGGCCACGCCATGGTCACCAAGTATGGCCTCGATTTCTTCGAGTACGACGCGGTCGCCGACCAGCTCGAGGCCGATCCCCGGGTTCGCGCGGCCTCGCCCTTCGTGTTTGGGGTCGGGGCCCTCGTAGCGATCCCAGACCCGGCGATCCCAGACCCGGGGGCGTCCGGGTCTGTCGTGCGGCCGCAGGGTGCAGATGTGGGGCCGGTGGTCGTCACCATCAAGGGCTTGGATCCGCGGCGTGTCGCTCGCTTCTCCGACGTCGATCTGTTGTTTGCGGCGGGGGGGGTCGAGGCCCTGCGGCCGGCCGACCCGGGGGTCGCTCCAGGCATCGTGCTCGGGGTTCGGCTCGCGCGGCGGCTGGACCTCGAGCAGGGCGCTCGGGTGCGGCTGGTCGTCCCCGCGGCGATCAGTGGAGACCTCCAGGCCGAGCCGGGGCCGCCTCGATACGGGGAGTTCGAGGTCACGGGCTTGGTCGACACGGGCTTCGCCGAGTTCGACGCGAGCTTTGTGCTGGTCCACCTCAGCGCCGCCCAAGCCCTGATCTACGGGGAATTTCGTGTCACCGGGGTCGAGCTGGAGCTCGCCTCCACCGAGGGGCTGAGCGCGGCCATGCCGACCGCCGAGGCCCTCGTCGAGGTTCTCAATGCCCCCCGGGTCGAGCAGGGCAAGCTGCCTTATTACCGCCCGGCGAGCTGGGTGGAGGGGTCGGCGATCTTGAACTCGATCCGCCAGACCAAGGCCCTGCTGGTCGTCGTGCTCGGGCTGATCGTTTTGGTCGCCTCGGGCTCTCTGATCGGCGCGCTCTTGCTTTTACTCCGACAAAAGCGACGCGAGATAGCGACCTTGGCAGCCCTGGGCGCGACACCCCGCCAGCTGTTTTGGATCTTCGAGCTCGTGGGGGTGGGGGTCGGCGCCCTGGGCTCGGCCTGCGGTTTGATCCTCGGTGGGGTGAGCCTCGGCCTGCTCCAGTTGATGCGCTTCGGTCTCGACCCCGACGTCTACATGATCGACCATCTTCCGGTGGCCTTTGTCGGGATGGATCTGGCGATCCCCGTCGTCATGGCGACGTTGATGTGTGCGTTGGTGTCGGGGCCTGTGGCGGCCCGGGCCGCCCGCCTACGGCCGATCGATGCGCTGCGCTGAGCTGGCTGTGCGAGAAGCCTGAATCGCTGCGCGACTCGGCGTTGTCAGCCGTCCATGTCCGGCTCGGGACTCTCGGGGACCTCGGCGTTTTCGGCCTTCTTGAGGGCCGCGAGCCGGGGCTGGGCGACCTCCTTGGAGTAGGTCGAGCAGCAGTCTTGCTGGATGTAGGCGGCCCACTGATCGGCGGCCTTGGTGACCTTGCCCTGCTCCTCGTAGACCATGGCGGCGCCGGCGTAGGAGTCCTGGTCGCCCTTCCACTGGGTCTGGGCCTTCATGAAGGTGCGCAGCGCCTTGTCGAGCTCCTCCGCGGCCATTTGGGTCCGGCCGAGTTCCCGGTAGACGTACTGGATGCGGGGGTTGAGCTCGCCGACCTCGAGCAGGATCTCAGCCGATTTGGCCAGCTCGCCCGCCTCGCGTAGGGCCACGCCGTACTCGAGGCCGAACTGCTCTTGTTCACCGTCCAGAGCCCAGGCTTTGCCGAGGTGCTCGGCGGCGGCGGTCCAGTCTTTGTGGCCGGCGAAGGCCCGGCCGAGGGTGACCTGGGTGTCCGCGTTGTCGGCTGCTTTGGCGACTGCCTGCTCGAGCGGCCCGATCGCGGCGGCGTAGTCTTCACGAGCGATAGCGACCTTGCCCATGCCGGTCAGGGCGCCGACGTTTCCGGCCTCGTGGTCCAGAATCCACTTGTACTGGCCCTCGGCCTCCTTGATCTTGTTGTTTCGAAGGTTGGCCGCCGCATCCTCGAGGTTGCGGGCGATCTCGGCGGGGAGATCGATATCCTTCTCCTGCGGCTCGCAGGCCGAGAGAGCGGGGAGGATCAAGACAGAGGCGAGGGCGAGGCTGAGGGCGCGCTTCATGGTCGGCTCATCGAACGAGACGTCGGCGTTATAGCATCGCCGAGTGCGCGCAGTCCGGGCCGCTCGCGGATCGTGTGGGCTCAGTTCTCGAGCATGGACTTGCCGCCGCTGCCGGCGAGCCAGGCCCGGGCGCACGCCTCGGTCAGGAAGCTGCGCAGCTCGAGGCTCGACCTGCTGGCGATCACGGTGATCGCGGTCCGCAGTACCGAAGAGTTGGCGACCACGGCCACCTGGCACACGCCGGCTCGCTGGGCATCGTCGAGCCAGGCTCGAGCCATGCTCGGAATCGCCGACTCGTACCCGGTGATCGCCCGTAGATCACACAAGACCCCCTTGGGCTCGCCCTGGGTCAACGCTTCGTTGAGACCACGGAGGTGATCACACATGACCTCCGTGTCGATGAAGCCCTGGAGCTCCACGCGCAGCAGCCCCCGATCGGCGGCGAAACCCGCTTCGATCTTGGAGTGGAACGCGGTGGGGACCTGGCTGAAATGCATGCTGACCTGGGAGGTGGTTTGGCGGGCCTCGGAACCCGCGCCATGAGGACTCTAGTTCGAGGGCAGGTCGGTCTGACCGTGCACTCGAAAACAATCAACCCAAGAACCACAGCCTAACAATCTGCACGAACGACGACAAGGCCGCAAACGGGGATGGACAGGTGTGGGCCAGTCGGGCTGGCGGAGGCCGACCGTTTGGCCAGTCCTGAGCGAGTGGCTGTGGCGAAAATCCCTCTACGACCCGAGGGTTCTTTTGTGGACAGTCGCTACAGTCCTACCCGTGGCGAAAGTCCCCATTGTTCGATGGCCTCAGCCCTCGGGCTGACAACCGAGGGCGTCGCACTCGACCGCGAGTTGAACGGGGTAGCCGGGGCCCACCGGTTCAAACTCGAAGGTCGCTGCGTCGCCGACCTCGGCGCCGCTCGAGTCGAGGGCCTGGATGCCGACCTCGGCGAACAGCACACCGATGAGGGCCCGGTCCGGGTCTGCGAGGACCCGCCAGTTGCCCGTGCCCTCGCCGTCCAAGGTGCAGTCGAGTTCGGCCTCCAACATGATGCCGCCGCCGCCTTGTTGGTAGGCCTTGATCTCGAAGCGGTCGATGCCGACACCGTCACAGTCGGCGAACCCCTCGGCGCCCAGGCGCCAGCGTACCGACAAGGTCGCGGGTCGCTCGGTCAAGTCGATGTCGAGCTGAGAATCGGCGGCCTCGAAAATTTCGATCCGGCGCTCGCTCTCCGAGTCGGCGAGGTTGTCGAGGATCACGATATTGTCGGAGTCGTAGCCCTTGATCTCGAACTCGTAGGTCTTGGCCTCGATGTCGTCGATGAACAGCTCGTCCCCACAGGCGATCTTGGCGTTGTAGAGCACCACGCGGTCGTCGCCGGTGCCGCGGACGAGCTCCGCCTCGATCCTGGTCACACCGACCTCTTCACAGGTCTTCGAGTTGCCGAGGGTGTAGTCGATGGCCAGGGTCCCGGGACCCTGGTCGGGTTGGCAGGCGGGGAGGCAGGCCAGGCAGGCCAGGCAGGCAAGGACGGTGGGCGAAAACTGGGGGCGAAGCGGGGAGGTCATGGCGGTCTCGCTGGGACAGAAGGTACCGCACTGAGGCGAGTTGACGAATTTGGAGCTCTGCTGGGGGGTCCAGGACAGGCGTCGGCTGGAGCAATATTGCGCTGCCCCACCCGCGCAGTCTGTCGTTTTTTTGTTCGGGGTCTGGGGTCGTTCTATGGACCATCGAGGGTGGGTCTCCCGCATTGGGGTCCCCCGGGAGAATCCGCCATGCGCAAGCTCGCTCTGACCGCCTCCATCGTGCTCCCTCTGATCCTCTCGGGGGGGACTGCCCGCGCAGCGGACCCCGAGGGCGAGGGCAAGGACGAACTCGAGGCGCTCGACGAGCTCGAGGGGGATCCGCATGACGAGCCGGCCCCAAAGTCGAAGTCGAAGTCGAAGTCGAAATCCAAGTCAAAATCGAAGTCGAAGTCGAAATCCAAGTCGAAATCCAAGTCGAAATCGAGCCGGAACGACGAGGCCTGCAACTTTCGTTCGCCCCTGTACTGGCACACAGTAGACGCTGGAGAGCACCTCGGGCTGATCGCGGGTCAGTATGGAGTGCTCAGCGCAGACATCATCGGGCTCAACCCAGCGCTGGCCGACAACCCCAACCACATCCGTGTCGGCCAAAAACTCGCGGTGTGTCCAGAGTTGCCGCCGCGCGAGGTCGAGGAGATCAGCTATGAGGTTCGGGCGGGCGAGACCTTCAACGAGATCGCATACGCCCACAACCTCAGCCCGGCGGAGCTGTTGGGGCAGCAAGGCGCGAGCTTGACCGACCCCGACAAGCTCCGGGTCGGCGCGACCTTGAAGATCGTTCGAGTCGGCGAAATCGTCCCTGGCTTCGAGCCCGAGCCGCCTCAGCGGGGCAAGCTCGTCCACGCGCGCAAGCTGCCGGAGAGCGCCTCCTACTTCATCAAGCGTCCCCACAATGCCTACGGCACCCCGCGCGCGATCAAGCTGATCAAACAGGTCGTCGGTCGCTACGAGAAACGGTCCAAGGGTGGTCCCAAGCTGCGTATGGGGGATATCTCCAGGCAGGGGGGCGGGCCCATGCAAGGTCACCGCTCGCACCAAGAGGGCAACGACATCGACATCGGCCTGGTGCTCGAGGGCAAACTCGCCGATCGCATGCATTTCTCGGGGGCGACGGCCAAGAACATCGATCTGCGTCGGACCTGGATCCTGATCGAGGAGTTCCTTGCCACGGGCGAGGTTCGCTACATCTTCTTGGACTACGCGATTCAAAAGCAGCTCTACAACTACGCCAAGAGCCAGGGAATCTCGGAGCAGAAGCTCGACGAGTATTTCCAGTATCCGCGCGGTCTGGGCCGAAATCACGGCATCATCCGCCACTGGCGCGGGCACAAAAACCACCTCCACGTTCGGTTTCGGTCTTAGATCTGAAAACGACCGTGGTGTGCTTCGTGCGCGCGGAGACGGTCGCATCGGGCTCGTTCGAGCCGGCAAGCTTTGCAGGGGGCGGTCGACGACCTGGTGTCTGTGTAGGTCGGCGATAGGCTGGACGGGCCGGACCCTCCACATGAGCGCAGAAACACGCAAGCGAGTCGTCATTGTCGGAGGGGGCTTCGCGGGCCTCAACGCCGCGAAGATCCTGGGTCGCGCAGGTGAGCGACTGGAGGTCACGCTCGTCGATCGCCGCAACCACCACCTGTTTCAGCCCCTGCTCTACCAGGTCGCCATGGCTGGGTTGAGCCCTGCAGACATCGCCGCACCGATCCGGGGGCTGCTCAGCGAGTACCAAAACACGACCGTCATTCAGGGAGAGGTCCAGCAGCTGGATCTCACGGGAAGGCGGGTGTTGGGAGACTTCGGCGCGCTGGAGTACGACTACCTGCTGCTCGCGGCGGGGGCGATGCACGCCTATTTTGGGAACGAAGAGTGGGAGGTCCACGCGCCGGGACTCAAGACGCTGGAGCAGGCCACGGAGATCAGGCGGCGGGTGTTGACGGCCTTCGAGCAGGCCGAGATGGGGGGCGACGCCAGCGCTCGCAAGCGCCTGCTGACCTTCGTGATCGTCGGGGGAGGACCGACTGGGGTCGAGCTCGCTGGGGCGATCGGCGAGATGAGCCGCACGACTTTGGCTCGAGATTTTCGCAACATCGATCCCAAGCTGACCCGGGTCATGTTGATCGAGGCCGGGGCGCGGATCCTACCGAGCTTCGCGGAGTCGCTGGCCAGCCGAGCGACCCGGGATCTCGAGAGTCTCGGCGTGCAGGTCTGGACCCAGAGCCGGGTCACCCAGGTCGACGAGCGGGGGGTGGATGTGGGGGGCGAGCGGATCGAGGCGGCCACGGTGCTCTGGGCCGCCGGGGTTCGGGCCGCAGACTTCGAGAGTGAGGCGACGATCGAGCGTGACCGTCAAAACCGGATCCACGTCGGTGCCGACCTGAGCCTGGCCGGGCACCCCGAGGTGTTTGTGGCCGGGGATCTCGCCCACGCCGAGGGGCCGGACGGGAGGCCGCTTCCCGGACAGTCTCCGGTCGCGCTTCAGCAGGGTCGCTTCGTGGCGAGGGCGATCCTCCGGGAGCTCGAGGGAGGCGCCCGCGGGACTTTTGTATTCAAAGCCAAGGGCCAGATGGCAACCGTGGGCAGGAGTCGGGCGATCGTCGAGACCGGCAAGCTGCGCTTTGGAGGACGCGCAGCGTGGTGGACCTGGCTGTTGGTCCACATCTACTACCTGTCGGGATTTCGAAACCGGGTGTTGGTGCTGATCCAGTGGGCGTGGTCGTACATGACCTTCACCCGCGGGGCGCGGTTGATCGTCGACAAACGCTGGCGTTCGTACGAGCCGGCGCAGCCCCAGCCACGATCAAAAGTGGACGTGGAGCGCGTCGTTCCGCCGGCTGCTTGAACCTGACGGAGGCCTCGACCTCGGGTTCATGAAAGAAGGGCCGACTCCGGACGGAGTCGACCCTTCTTTCTATGGAGCCGAGCGGGCGAACCCGCCGGCGGTCAGTCAGTGGAGCAGGCGGCGCCCCGGCATGCCCGGGTCGTCCTCGAACTCCTCGTCGTCGTCGTCATCAAAAGGCTCGTCGTCGTCGTCGGTGTCCCGGGCTGTCGCAGCCTCCGCGTCACGGCGGCGAAGCAGGGCCGTGAACACGAGGGCCAGGCCGGTCGACCAGCACAGCACCAGGAAGGCCATCCAGTAGCCCGATACGTCGGCGTTGAGGAGCAGGGGCAGCGCCGCGGCGTTGTGTCGCGCGACGTGTTCGACCTCGAGGCCATAGGTGCCGAGCACCGAGACCAACTGCATGAGCACGGCGGCGCCGCCCAAGAAGGCGATCCGCAGCTTCTGCTCCCGACGGCGCGAGGCCCAGAGCAAGGTCGCCACGCCGGTCTCCGCGGCCAGCAGCAGCTGAGCGAGGGTGGCCCACATCAGCTCCGAATCGTCGGAGGCCA
>Ga0256845_1000166_pt1 | contig 61660 bp, 42 predicted proteins | sample RiftiametaG_FD_189101 | JGI IMG/M metagenome (GOLD analysis project Ga0256845, IMG submission 189101) | Tube worm associated microbial communities from hydrothermal vent at the East Pacific Rise, Pacific Ocean - Riftia | ecosystem: Host-associated > Annelida > Integument > Unclassified ...
CTCGGGGCCAAGGTCGCCATCTGCCGAGAGCGCGAGCTCTACGGTGAAGACTGCAGCGACCTCGTCGAGCAGCTCGGCAGGCTCGACGAGGCGAACCCCGAGTACGGCGCGGGCCTCGACGCCCTCGACGGGGCCGCGAACGTCCGCGCAGCGTGGTTTTCCCCCGTGCCCTGGCTCGCGGGTGAACAGCTCTCCGGGGTCCACGGACAGCTCGCGCGCTACGCCGGAACGCGGGTCAGCGCGACCACCGACTACCAGACCGCGGCCGTGTTCGCAGAGCTCGCGGCCAACCGCCCGGACCTGGCCCAGGCTCGGCTCGCGGCCTACGGCGACATCTTGCGCCCGGAGACCCGGCTGGTCGCCGACATGGCCCTGCGCGACCTCGCCGAGGGCCTCGTCGAGCCCCGCAACGTCGGTGACCTCCTGCTCGAGCTGCCCAGCGCCGACATCGAGGCCAGTTGGTTCCTCGACCCGTGGTTCCCGGGCGAGCCCGCCGATGTCGGCGAGCTGTTCCCCGGTCCCTCGCGCCTCGCTCGCTTCGCCCGCGGCCTGGCCCTGGGGCGCATGGGGGCCTGGGACCTGGCGAGCGCGGAGCTCAGCCTGCTCCACCTCGATCTCCAGGGCCGCGACGCCGGCTTGGTCGCGGGTCGCCTGGCCCTGGCCGCCGAGCTCGCGGGCGACGCTCCCATGCGCGATCGAGCCCTGGCCTCCGCCGAGACCCACGACCCCCACGGGTTCATGGTGCCCTTCGTCCGAGCTCGGATCGCCGAAGCTGCGGGCCACGGCGACCTCGCCCACGGCATGTACCTCGACGGCCTCCTGCGCCGGCCCCGGTCGGTCGCCGCCTTCGAGGGCGCCCTGCGGACCCTGCCCGAAGACCGCCGCGAGCTCGAGTCCGTGCGCGCGGCGTTGCTGGGCTTCCCGGATCGTCCGGTCCACTGGTGGGCCAGCGAGCTGCTCTCGGCCAGCCACGACCCCGGCCCCGGCGTCGCCCCCCTCGACGGCGACGCCTTCAGGCAGCTGTGGCTGGCCCGAGACGACGGCGACGCGGCCCTGGAGATCGGGGCCCCAGCCGCCCTCTACCGGCCCACCGCCGAGGTCGGCCTCGCCCGCCTGCTCGAGGCTCTCCAGGCCCAGCCCCTGCCCGAGGGTGCGTTCCCGATCGCCGCGAAAGTCCTCGCCTGGCTCGACGCCATGCCCCCGCAACAGCGCGTCGAACACCGCGACCTCGAGCTGTGGCTGACCTTCCTGATCCGTCCGGACTCGGAGCTCGAGTCCCTGGCCGCGGCCGCCCCACGGATCGCCGGTCGGGCCCACACCGCCGACCCCACCCACGGTGCCCTGCTCTTGGCCCAGGCCCGACGCGAGGGCGCCGTCGACGACCTCCGCGCCTGGTCCCTGATCCGCGCCGAGGTCTGGGACATCCACGACTCCCTGACCGAGCGCTACACCAGCGCCCTGTTCGCCCCGATCGAGAACCAGGCCCTGGCTCAGTTCGCCTGCCTGCACATGTTCCAGCGCGACGAGCTCGAGATCGCCGCAGAGCGCTGCATCCCGCTGTGGAACGCCCTCGACGGCACGCCCTTCCTCGCCGTCGACCTCGCCTACCTGGCCCTCAACCGCGCCGACCTGGCCCAGGCCAACGACCTCGACCTCGACGCCTTCTTCGCCCGCGCGGGCGAGCTCCCCGACCTCGCCCGGGATCCGGTGTGGCTGCTCAACGCCTCACTGTGGGCCTCGAAGCGCGGCGACGACCAACTCGGCGCCGACTTGCGGGTCAGGCAGCTCGCCATCCAGCCCATCGGCGAGGGCCCCGACGACCTCGAGCTCGGCCAGGGTCGCTACCGCGGCCCGCTCTTGCGTCGCCAGCTCATCGACCAATTCGGACATGAAGATCGGCGTGGCTGGGCCCTCGCCGCGGGCTCGGCCCTGCGCAGCGTCGACCTGGTCGCCGCTGCGCTCTACGCCGAGCACCTGCTCGCGTGGCTGCCCGACGCCGTGCTCGACGAGGTCCCTGCCCTGACCGCCCAGGCCCCCGCCGTGCTCGCCGCAACCCGCCCCGAGGGTGAGACCAGCGACGCCGAGCTCCGCTCACTGGGCCTCTACGCCCTGGCCATGACCGCGCTCGTGGGTGACGACATCCACAATGGGCGCATCGATCGCCCGACCATGGTCGAGCTCATGGATGCCTACGGTCGCCCCGGCGCGGCCCACGACTTCGCCGGGGCGCTCGCGGCCAACCCCGAGAGCCACGTCGCCATGCTGCTCGCGCTCGAGGGCTACCGGGAGGCCCGCATGCGCGAAGAGGCCCTGGCCGTCGCCCGTCGGCTCATCGCCCTGCACCCCTTCGAGCCCCTGGTCCTGGTCGAGGCTCTGCCCCTGCTGACCGGGTCCGAGGATCTCCTGGGCGCGCGCCGCCTGCTGGCCGAGGCCCGCGAGCGCAACCCGGGGCACCCCTGGCTCAGCGACGAGGCCCTGCCCTCGATCTTGACCGGCGCCGTCGATCGGACCCCCGTCTGGATGCGCAGCCCCGAGGCCTTCGGCGACCAGCTCGACGCCCTCTCCGACGCGGCCCTCGACGCCCTCGAGCCCACCCGCCTGGTCAGTCTCGAGGTCTCGGCCGAGGCCTTCTTCGCGGCTGCAGCCGAGCCCACCGGCGACGGCAAGCTCGGTACGCGCCAAGAAATCCCGAATTTCAGCGCCCCGACGGGCGACCCCGAGGCCGGATCCGCCGGTTCTGAGACCGACGAACAGCTCCAGAGCCGGGTTCAGTTCATCGTCAGCGAGCCTCGGGCCTCTCGCTGTGAGGGCATGGACTGCGCCGAATCGCTGATCGCGGAGTGGACCGGCCGCAACTACGCCCTGCTGTGGACCCGAGAGATCGAGCTGCCCGCCGGGTCGGGGGTCGAGTTCCTGGTCGCCGACGGCGAATCGATGATCGACAACGTCATCGTGCCCTCGGGCGGAAACGTGTTCGTGTTGATCTCGGGCTCGACCCCCGACGACTTCGAGGCTTTCCTTCCGCAGCTCGCCCTGCTCCGCCAGAGCTTTCGCCCCCTCGACTTCTCGGTCTCGGCGAACACGGCCGAGAGCCTGCGCGTGGCCGGATCGAGGCAGCCCAGCGACGACCTGCGCTGGCGCGGGCGACGGGTGATGGCGGGTTCGGCTCAGGCTGCCCGAGCCCGCGCGCCTGGACCCGTCCGGGTCCAGGGCGGCGCCTGCCTGCTCAGCGCCGACCCGAGCTTCGCCCCCCAGTGGCGAGACCTGCCCTCTGCCGACCGGGGTGAGCTCCTCCTCGACCTCCTGTTGACCACACACTCGGCCCGAGCCCGCGCCGGGCTCCTCGCCTGCACGGCCCCCGCCGCTCCCGAGGCTGCCCGGGTCGCGCTCTTGAGCCTCCTCGATCCACACGCGGCCATCTACGAGTTCGGCCGCGAGGCCACCCTGCACCACAGCCAGCGCGTGCTCGACGACACTCGCCGCGTGCTCTACCAAACTCGGGAGCCCGCGACCTCCAACCCGGCCCTGACCACGAGCGCAGCACGGCCCGAGTTCGGGCTGCTCCAGGTCATCGCCGCCCTGCCCCTGGACGACGCCCGCACCCTGACCCGGGAGATGCTCTCGCGGCGGAACGAACCCCGGCTGCGCGCCCTGGCCCTGGCCGCGAGCGCGACCATGGACTTCTTCGGGGACGCCCGCGACGGTCGGGTCCCCGCGGGTCGCACCGACCCGGCCGCCCTGCGCGAGGTCGTCCGTGAGGGCTCGCCCAGCGATGCGAGCATCGCGGTGCGCTCGATCATGGATCGGCCCGAGCCCGAGGACCTCGCCGCCCTCCGTGCCCGGGCGGACACGCTCATCGCTTCCGGCGCCCACACCCGCCTCGAGCGTGCGCTCGCCCGGTCTCTGGCTTGGGCCCTGGCTCGCAACCTCGAGGCTCGAGATCGACGCCGGATCGACAAGCTCGCCAAGGCCATCGACCTCGACCCCGAGGACGGTGAACCCAAGCGCGCCGCGATGGTCCGCGATCTCCTGCTCGAGATCGCAGAGGACCTCGAGGAGGGCCGTCGCCTGCTCTCTGGCAAGCCGGCCCTCACCGACGAGGGTCCGCAGCGCTGGGTACGACGACTCCAGGCCCGGGGAGCGCCCCGCAGCCGCGACCAGCTGGCGACCGAGGATCTCGCCGATCTGGTCCCCGGCGACCAATGGACCTTTGTCCGAGTGGGCAACGCCGGGCTGTTTGCGACCAGCCTCGAGAGCCTCGTGCGGCGGATGGCGCCCGCGAACCCCGCGGACGCCTACCTCGTGCGCACGATCGTCCACGACATGCTGCTCCAGGGCGGCTTCACCCTGCTCGCCGAGGGCGGTGGCCTCGACCTGAGCCAACCCATCGAGTGCGCCTCCCCCAAGGGCAGCGAGAGCTTCGTCTGTTCAGCTACGGTCCGCGACCGCACCTCCCTGCTCGCCAACTTGGCCCAGCGCGAGCGGGGTGACGACGCCGGCGTGGCCATCCCGCTGAGCATCGTCACCGAACTGGCGAGCCTGCCCCTGAGCATGGGGATCCTGCCCCTGCTCCTGCACAGCGTCATCGAGGCCGCAGAGGAGGAGCTCGGGCCCGATCCGGCCCCCGAACTCGCAGCCGAGCGGCTCCGCACAACGCGGGTGATCGCCGGTCATGAACTCGAGTACTACGCCACTGTTCAGATCCTCGAGGGCCGGGTCACCGTGGACTCGGAGCACTATTTGATCCTCGACGATCGGCTGCTGGTGTTCTCCGGGGCGGATATGGCCCAGCGCGTCCTGCGGACCTTCCCAGGGGCGACCCAGTCCTTGGGCGAACAGCCCGAATATTTGGCGGCGCTCGAAAAATGGCACGACGGTGTCGCCCTTCAGGCCGTCGACTTCACCGAAGATCTCGGTTTGCGCTCCGTCGCCCTCGAGCTCGTGATCGACAACGACGGCCTGGCCTTCACCGCCACCGCCGCGACCGACGATCTCGGCGACCTGGGCGGCCTGGAGGCTCTCCTGCCCCCTGACCCGACCTCCAGTGTCGCCCTGGCCCTCGATGAGGACGGCCTCGGGGACCACTTCGACGACCTCGAACTCGAGCGCTGCGCCAGCCACGGGCTGCTGCCCAAGGCCCCCAAGAAGTCCAAGAAGCTCGAGCCTGGTGCCGACCCCCGGGCCTGCGGGCTGACCAAAGACGACCATCTTCCGCCGCTGGTGGTCGCACAGGCGGCCCAATCGGTGATTTTAGGCTGGTACCCCCAGGACGGAGACAGCCTCTGGCAGCGCTGGGTGCTCGTGCTGCCCCTCGACGCCGAGGTCCGTGCCGCGACCCGCAAGGCTGGGGTGTCCCTGGCCGCCCCAGGAGAGATCGAGCAGTCCGCAGATCTGTACTGGCTGGTACGAGATGGGGCTCTCGTGGTCTCGAGCGACCCGCAGCTCGTGGCAACGGTCCAAGCGATGCCCGTCCTGGCGCCCAATCCCAGGCCCTCGTTCACACATGGGAAGCTCGATGGCCAGGGCGCCGCAGCAGCCATGCGCACACTCGCGTCCCGCTACGACGGCGAGCGTCGGGCCGACTACCTGCGCCTGTTGGCGACCTTGGTGGGCTTGGTGGAGTCGGTCGATTTCGAGGGCCACTGGGGTGAGACGGGACCCGGAAATATTGGCCAGCTATCCGCCAAAATTCGCCTAAACCTCGCGGAGTCTGAGGAGGAGCTGGCGCTCATCGATCGTTGGCTGGCGAGCCCCGAGATCGGCAACGCGAGCCGCCTGCCCCGGCACCTCGGCCGAGCCGAGACCCAGCGCGGGCTCACCTATCGCATCACCGTCGCGGATGCGCAGCACTTCGCCCACAGCAGCGTCCCCGACGACAACCCCCGCATGCGTGTGGAGGTCCTCGGTAGCGATGAAATCCTGCTCCACGTGCTCCCCTCTTCAGCCGTCTCGAGCGCCAAGAAACAGCCCCTAGACTCCGCGGAACGCGAGCGTAGCCTCAAATCGGACAACTACGTCCGGGCCACGGATCCAGACATCGTAGCGATCGCCGACCAGCTCCGGGTACCCGGCGACGACCGGGCCACGGTGGCCGCCGTGGTCGCCTGGGTGCACGCAAAAATCGACTACGAAATCACGCCGACCCGCCTCGACGCGACCACCATTTTGGACCGGGCTCAGGGCGACTGCACCGAGTACGCCCTGCTGACCGTGACCATCCTTCGGGCGGCCGGAATCCCGGCAAAGCTAAAAGAAGGAATGGCAGCTGGAGGCGACGAGATGGTTGCCCACGCTTGGGTGGCCTGGCACGACGGAACACGCTGGCGTGAGGTCGACCCGACTGCTGGAAACGACAGTGTCGGGTCCGGACACCTGGAACTCGAGGTCGTCGACGTACTCGCCATGATCTCTCTGGGTCGTTTTGAGATCACCGAGCTCAACCCAATGCATTGAGGCCAATCGTCTGTTTGCCGGCCTTTCAGGCCATTTGTTGGCTTGTTGCCCCAGGATGTATACCGATTGAGAGCGGGGCATTTCTCCTCATGAGAAGGTTCCTGAATCGGTCTGGGGCACGAACGCACCTTATACGGGCGATTTACGCCCCAATATACAGCTGGAATCAGTCCACAAAAAATCCGGTGGCTACTTTCAATAGTTGCCACCGGACTCGACCCCTCCTACAGTCCCGCCGTTCGGCCACCATTGGCCGCCGTATCCACACCCCTGTGATCATGCGAAACCGCGACTTTCTACCTCTCCTCGGCCTCTTCGTTCTCGCCCCCGCGCTCGCGCACGCGGCCCCACCGGAAGGCGATGCTGATGCTTCGTTCTCCCTCTCGGGTGATGCAGATGGCGTCGATGCCGATGCCGATGCCGATGCCGATGCCGATGCCGATGCCGTCGACACCAACGAGCCCGTCACCGAGACCACGGAGAAGTGGAACAAGCGCAAGGATCAGAAGTGGATCAAGCGCTGGGCACCCGAGAAGAACATGGGTGAGATCGGCATCTACGGCGGCGTGTTCCTGCTCGCCGAGGAGCACGAGCTCTTCAAGCCCGACCTGACCCTTCCCGACCAGGGCTACAAGCCCCTGCGTCGCCTCAACCCCGACTTTGGTCTCCGGGTCGGCTACTACCCGCTGCGCTTCTTCGGCGTCGAGGTCGAGGGCGGGGCCATGCCCTCCAAGCTCGCCGACGGTGGCGACTCGGCCACCATGTTCACGGCTCGCGGTCACCTCGTGGGCCAGCTCGGCCTGTGGAGCGTCACTCCCTTCGTGCTCGTCGGCGCCGGCATGCTCGGGGTCGCCTCGGGTGACGACGTGCTCGGCAACGACATCGACCCTGCGCTCCACTTCGGCGGCGGCGTCAAGATCTACCTCAACCGCTGGGCCATGCTGCGCCTCGATGTCCGTGACGTCGTCACCCACCAGCAGGGTGTCGACGACACCTTCATCTCGCACAACCTCGAGGCTCTCCTCGGTCTGTCCATCACCCTCGGTCGCGCCAACGAGAAGAGCACCCGCACCGACCGAGACGGCGACGGCTTCTGGGACGACGAGGACACCTGCCCGGACACCCCCGGAATCGCCCCCGACGGCTGTCCCGAGTCCGACCGGGACGGCGACGGCTTCCTCGACAGTGACGACACCTGCCCAGACGAGGCCGAGACCGTCAACGACTACCAAGACGAGGACGGATGTCCCGAGTCCGACCGGGACGGCGACGGCTTCTGGGACGACCAGGACACCTGCCCGGACGAGGCTGGCGTCGACCCCGACGGCTGCCCGATCCCCGACACCGATGGGGACGGCCTCGCCGACGACGTCGATCAGTGCATCACCGAGCCGGAGACCAAAAACGGCTTCGAGGACAAGGACGGCTGCCCGGACGAGGTTCCCAAGGCGCTCGCCAAGTTCACCGGCGCCATCAAGGGCATCACCTTCGAGACCAACAAGGACGAGATTCGCTCGTCCTCACGCCGGACCCTCGACAGCGCGGTCAAGGTCCTCGCCGAGTTCAAGGACATCCGCATCGAGGTCAGCGGTCACACCGACAACAAGCCGTGGACCAAGGGCACCAAAAAGCCCACCGCCGCCGGCGCCGAGCACAACAAAGAGCTCTCGCTTCGCCGCGCCGAGTCGGTGAAGCAGTACTTCGTCGACCATGGCATCGACGCGAGCCGGATCGAGACCGCAGGCCTCGGTGCCGACAAGCCTGTCGATACCAACGACAACAAGGCCGGGCGAGCCAACAACCGGCGGATCGAGTTCAAGATCCTCACGGGTGACAACGTGGCCGCCAACGCGACCGGCGGCTGATTTCGGCTGAACAGCCGTCGAGAGGCTGGCCTCTCCCCTTCGTTCCGGGGTATTCCTGGGACATAGAAAAGGGGACGAGGTGACGCCCCTCGGCGGCTGTTCTCGTATTCGCGTCCTCGTTTCACTCTCTTACTCATTCTCCTATTCGACTCTCCCCATTCCCCCCACTCTCTCTCCCCCCACTCTCTCTCCCCCCACTCTCTCACTCCCCCCCCCACTCTCTCTCCTCCTCCGACCCACGAGATCAATCATGGAATTCGACTTCGACAAGATCGGTTTTATCCCCAGCATCCTCAAACCTTGGATGCCCCTCATCGTCGGCATCGTCATCGCCATCGTCATCGTCGTCATCGGCTTCATGGTCGCCGGCATGATCGCTGGCGTCGTCGCCAAGATGATGCGTAAGCGCAAGGTCGACGAATCGCTGGTCAGCTTCCTGACCTCGCTGGTCCGCTGGATGGTGATCGCTGTCGCCGTCATCGCAGCGCTCGGCCGCGTCGGCATTCAAACCGGCAGCCTCGTCGCCCTGCTCGGGACCGCAGGTCTAGCCGTCGGTTTGGCCCTCCAGGGCAACCTGTCCCACTTCGCCAGTGGGGTCATGATCCTTTTGTTCCGTCCCTTCACCATCGATCACGTCATCTCTTGCGCCGGCCACACCGGCGGCGTCAGCGAGATCGGCCTGTTCACCACCACCTTGGTGACCCCGGACAACGAGACCATCATCATCCCCAACGGCGCCGTCATCGGTGGACCGATCGTCAACTACACGACCCGCGGCAGCCGTCGCGCCCACATCGACGTTGGGGTGGCCTACGGCACCAAGATCACGGATGTGCTCCCGGTCCTCGAAAAGGCGGCCAAGCGCTGCGACCTGGTCAAGAAAGACCCGGGCGCCACGGTGGCCTTCGTCGGCCTCGGCGCGAGCTCGCTCGACTTCACCGTGCTCGTGCACTGTGTAGCGACCGACTACGCCGGTGTGCTCCATCAGGTCCGCACCGCCGTCTACGAGGAACTCGAGGCCGCCGGCATCGAGATTCCTTTCAACCAGATCGTGGTGCATCAGGCCTCCGCGGCCTGATGATCTAGATCATTCAGATCACCCTGATCATTCAGATCATCGATCTGAAACTCCGGCTGAACTCCAGCCGACACTCTGGATTGGCCGCTGCCCAGTTTTTTGCTGGCCAGCGGCCAAACCAGGTTCATGCTGCTGACGACCCTGTCCGAAAGACCGCGCCATGACCACTCGCTCTTCCCTCGACCGCTCCTCCTCCCCCACCTGGCTGCTCGCTGGGGCCATGTTCTTGGCACCCAGCCTGGCTTTCGCAGCACCCCCGGCGGACGTGCCCGAGGGCACCTCCTCTCAGGACAATGCCAGCTCTGGAGCCACCGAGCTCGACGGCGGCGGCCAGTTCAAGACCGCCCAGGGTCCCGAGCAGCTCGACGCCGACGATCCCCACGCCAGCGACGTCACCGAGTTCGACATCAGCCTGGGTGGAATCGTGAGCACCGGTAACTCGCGGACGATCGCGTTCACGGGTGCCTCCAACTTCCGTCTGCGCCGGACCATCCACCAGTTCGGCGCCTCCGTGGCCGGCAACTACGGCGCGACCGGGGTCCCCGATACACGCCGCTACGAATCGACCGTCGGCAACGTCCAGGGTCTGGCCCGCTACGACATTTTCTTTGCCAAAGACTGGACCGCATTTTTGCAGGCTTCGGCCCGCCACGACACATTCCAGGGCCTCAACCTGCGTATGAATGTCGACCCGGGCGTCGCCTACTACGCCATCAACGAGGCCAACCACCGCCTGTGGTTCGAGGCCGGCTACGACTTCCAGTACGACCTGCGCACAGACGACTCCCGCACCCTCCTCGACGACGAGGGGCTCCCGGTCCTCGACGACGACGGCGACACCCAGTTCGACCCGGAGATCGAGGGGTCCTTGGCCAACCACGCCGTCCGGCTCTACGCCGGCTACAGCAACAAGCTGTCCGAGAAGGTCAGCTTCGACACGAGCCTGGAGTACCTCCAGAGCGTCATCCTCGGCCGCCGCTTCCGCATCAACTACCTGGCTGGCCTGAGCACCCAGCTCGCGGAGCGCTTCTCCCTGAACGTGACCTTCACGCTCCGCTACGAGAACGATCCCCTGCCCGAGATTCAAAAGCTCGACACGATCACCTCGTTCTCCCTGGCCTACCGGTTCTTCTAGGATCCGAGGTCGACCGCGGGAGACCCCCGCCGAGCCCGAGCACTACCCTGGGATCCAGGCTGGTGTTCGGGCTCTCTCGTTGCTGCCCGAGTCGGTTCGGCTCAGGCGCAGAGGACGTCGAGCAGAGCCTCGGGCGCGTCGACCTGAATCCAGTGCCCCGCGCCCTCGACCACGCCCAGACCGAGGATCCCCCTCGCCGCCAGGGCCTCGGCCCGACTGCGCTCGGCCTCACTCACGGCCAGCGAGCGCCCGCCCACCACCAGGTTCACCCGGGTCCCCGCGGCCGCCTCGGCCTCGAGTTCGGGCCACAGATCCCGGGTCGAGAAGTCCTTCAACAGCGCCCGGGCCCCCTCCAGATCGACGCTGAAGCGCCACCCAGTCGGGGTCAGGACGAGGTTGGTCGCCAGCCACTGCGCGACCTGCATGGTCAACCCGGCGGCGACCAGCGCGGCTGTAAACTCGGAGCGCTCTCGAAAGCGCTGGGGCTGAGCCTCGAGGGCCGCGAACACCTTGTCCGTGCTCAAGTCCTGAGGGTTGCGACGTGGCCCCGGCGGCGCGTCGATGACCCACAGCTCGTCGACGGCCCGGTCCTCGTGAGCACGGCGCAGCGCAGCCGCCCCGACGATCCCGACCTTGGCTCCAAAGCTGTGGCCCATGATCCCCGCGACCCGGCCCCCATGCTCGCGGCCGATCTCCAGTGAGAGGCCCAGCAGGTCGTCCCCCGCCGACGCCAGCGTATGGGGGGGCGGGAAGGCCTGGGAGTCGCCGTGGACCCGCAGATCAACCAGCGCCACGCCCCAGCCCGGGCGACGCTTCAACCACTTGCGCATGAAGCTGCGCCAGTTCGCCCGCCGGCCCAGGATCCCGTGAAGAACCAACATCCAGCGCTCGGGGGACGCCTCGGCGCCGAGAACTTCGTGGGCGAGGATCATGACCGGCATGGTAGCCCGCAGTGCCCCCCGCTCCCACGAGGGCTTCCCTCGGCTCAGCCGTGCTCAGAGCCGAGGATCCAGACCAATTTCAGGCTCCGCGCAATCACATGCGCACCACGCTCGGTTCGCGTATGACATATGGGGTGGAAGGTCTGAACTACGTCGCGTTCGCTATTCCCGTGCTGTTGGGCTCGGTCCTGCTCGAGGCCCGTGTGGGCCGCAAGCGCGGCCTCCAGATCTACAACTTCGGCACGGCGATGTCGGATCTGACGACCGGCACGGTGTTCCAAGCCCTCGAGCTGCTGCTCAAGCTCGCCGCCTTCGGGGCCTATATCTGGGTGTTCGAGCACTGGCGCCTCGCAGGCTGGGAGCGCGCGCCCTGGGTCCCGTGGGTGATCGGCTTCGTCGGCATCGACCTCCTGTTCTATTGGTGGCACCGCTCGAGCCACGTGGTCAACACCTTGTGGGCCGTGCACGGAGTCCACCACCAGAGCGAGGACTACAACCTCGCCGTCGCCCTGCGCCAGCCCGCCTTCGAGCCCATCACCTGGTTCCTCTTCTATATCCCCCTGGCCCTGCTCGGGGTCAGCCCCGGCATCTACCTCGCCGCCTACGCCCTCAACCGGGGCTACCAGTTTTTTATCCACACCCAGCTCGTGGATCGGCTGTCCCCGGCCCTCGAGTGGGTGCTCAACACGCCCTCCCACCACCGGGTCCACCACGGCGTCCAAGACCAATACTTGGACAAAAACTACGGCGCCATCCTGATCGTCTGGGATCGACTCTTCGGTACCTTCGAAGTCGAAGACGAGACCGTCGTCTACGGCACGACCGTCCCCCTCGACAGCTACAACCCGGTCTGGGGCAACCTCCAATACTTCGTCCACATGGCCGCGCTCGCCCGCCAGGCCGATCGCGTCCGCGACAAGCTCTGGGTCTGGTTCGCCCACCCGGCCTGGCTCCCCGAGGGGGTCAGCCGCGATCCGAACGAAAAGAAGCGCCTGGCCTCTCCCAAGTACGTCCGTGAGGTCTCCCCTGCCCTCACCGCCTATGTCATCGGGCACTACGCCATGCTCGGCATCGCCACGGTCCCCCTGCTTCTACTCGAGCAGCAGTTTTCGATCCTCCAGCTCAGCATCGCCGCGGGCTTGATCATTCTCAGCTGCGCCGTGCTCCTGGGGCTCATCGAAGACAAGGCCTGGGCCCGGAACTTCGAGCCGGTGCGCGGACCGCTGCTGGCCGTGGGCATCGCGTATCTAGCGAGCACCTGGTGGAGCCCGGTCGTCGTCGCTGTGCTCGGGGCCCTGATCTTGGGCGCGAGCCTGGCCGCGCTCGCAGCCTATCGGCGCACGAGCGCCCCCGTCGGCGCCTGAGCGGCCGGCCCGGTCCTGCCGAAGCTCTGTCCGGCTCCTTGGGTCCACGAGCATACCGGTCGCCCTGTGGCTGGTGTAAAAACCTGGCAGGAGCCGAGCAAGAAGATGGGTCGAAATTTCGAGAATCGTAAGGTTGCGATGGCCAAGCGCAGCGATCGCGACGCAAAGGCCTTCACCCGGGCGGGGCGCCAGATCAGCATGGCGGTCAAGGCTGGCGGCCCCGACTACAACAACAACCCATCCCTGCGCCGCGCGGTCCAAAACGCGCGCGCGGTCAACATGCCCAAGGACAAGATCCAAGGCGCCATCGACAAGGCCGCCGGGCTCGGCGACGAGACCCACTACCAAGAGGTCATCTACGAGGGCTACGCCCCCCACGGCATCGCCCTGATCGTCGAGACGACCACCGACAACCCCACCCGCACCGTCGCCAACGTCCGCTTCGCGTTCAAGAAGGGCGACGGCAACCTCGCCAACTCGGGCAGCGTCTCGTTCATGTTCGACCACCTCGGCCTGTTTCGCCTGCTCGCCGAGGGCCTCGACCGAGACGAGCTCGAGCTCGAGCTCATCGATCACGGCCTCCAGGACCTGCTCGACGGGGAGACCGAAAAGGGCGAAGCCCTCCTGATCTTGCGCTGCGATCGCGAGGACTTCGGCAACCTTCAAGCCGGCATCGACGCCAAGGGTATCGCGCTCGTGTCCTCCGGTTTCACGTGGGTCCCCAAGACCAGCACCGAGCTCAGCGACGATCAAGAAGAGGCCGTCCTCAAGCTCATCGATCGCCTCGAGGCCGACGACGACGTCGAAGAGGTCTTCCACAACATCGCCTGAACCGGGTCTAGACCCGGGCCCGACCGCCATGGCCAAGAACAAGCCCCGCCCTACCCCACCGTGCATCCCGGGGCTGATCGACAGCCACTGTCACCTCGACTACGCGCCCATGTCTCCCGATGTGGAGGGCACCCTCGCGCGCGCCCGGGCGGCCGGCGTGGTCCAGGTCGTGCACATCGGCTGTAGCCCCGAGACCATGGCTCCAGCCGTCGCCTTGGCCGACGCCCACCCCCAGGTGTTCGCGGCCATCGGTCTGCACCCCCACGACGCGCGCCACCTCGACGACGCCCTGCTCGCCGAACTCGAGACCCTCGCTCGGGGCGCGGACAAGGTCGTGGCGATCGGCGAGACCGGCCTCGACTATCACTACGACCTGTCCCCGCGGGCCGACCAGATCGCGGCCTTCGGCGCCCAGATCGAGCTCGCGCGGGCTCTCGACAAGCCCCTCGTCCTCCACATTCGCGACGCCCACGAGGACGCCTGGGACGTGGTCGCTGCCCATCCTCCCCGCGCCGAGCCCGGCGTCGTCCACTGTTTCACGGGCACCCCCGCCGAGGCCGAGCGCTGGCTGGCCATGGGCTGGCACATCTCCTTCTCCGGGATCGCCACCTTCAAGACCGCCGTCGAGCTGCGCGAGGCGGTCACCTGTGTGCCCCTCAACCGATTCATGCTCGAGACCGACGCCCCCTACCTGGCGCCCGTGCCCCTGCGCGGCCGCAAGAACGAGCCCGCCAACGTCGCCTTCACCTGCGAGGCCCTCGCGGCCCTGCGCGGCGAGGACCCCGGCACCCTCGCCGAGGCCGCCGCTCGCAACACCCGCGCGCTCTTCGGCCTGCCGCTCTCGCCCTGGACGAGTTGAACCCCACCGATATCTGGTGAGTCGAGTCACGCTCGGACCCTTTCCCCGTCTTGACCCCCGCGGGCAGCTCCACCATCATCCCGGCCCGGTACCGCTGCGGCCCCTCGCAATCTCGCGACGCACGCACGTGCCCCACAAACGAAAGGAGGCACCCAAAATGAATCGTCAAATGGGACTGCTTACCAAGAAAATCGGCATGACCGAGTACTTCCTCGAAGACGGCACACGCGTGCCGGTCACTGTGTTGCTGGCCGCAGGCAACGTCGTCATGGGCCACCGCACCGTCGAGCGCGACGGATACAGCGCGCTCCAGCTCGCCTTCGACGAGCAAAAACCCAGCCGCCTGAGCAAACCCAAGCTCGGCCAGTTCAACAAGGTCGAGGTCGCCCCGCGACGCAAGATCAAAGAGTTCCGGGTCGACGCCGACGTCGTCGCCGCGCACCCCGTGGGCAGCGAAGTCCCGCTCTCCATCTTCGTGGATGGCCAGTCCGTCGACGTGACCGCGACCAGCAAGGGCAAGGGCTTCCAGGGCGTCATGAAGCGCCACAACATGCGCGGTGAGAAGCGCACCCACGGTCAACACGAGGTCTACCGTCACGGTGGCTCCATCGGTTGTCGCCTGACCCCCGGTCGCGTCCTTCCCGGCAAGCGCATGCCCGGCCAGATGGGCAACGAGACCGTCACGGTCCAGAACCTCCAGGTCGCCAGGGTCATCGAGGACAAGGGCCTGATCTTGGTCCGTGGCTCCGTGCCCGGTGGAAAAAAGGGCTACGTCCAGATCCGCCACGCCATCAAGTCCGCGATCCGCAAGGGTCACGGCCGCTCCTAAGGAGCCGCACGCCAGCACCTGCTGGCGAGCTTCCAAAGCCCCCGAAAGGGGGCTTTTCCAATTGGCGCGGCTTTTCCGATTGGCGCGTTCGGGACCCTCGACTATGGTCCCGCGATGGTACGCAAGGGCCTCGGCGACAAGCGGAATCGACACGACCCGGCCTACCTGCGCGCAAAAAAGGAGAACTTCGCCGGCCGAGCCGTCTACAAGCTCGAGGAGATCGACAAGCGTTTTCGGCTCATCAAGCCGAGCACAAAACTCCTCGACCTCGGCTGTTGGCCAGGCGCGTGGCTGCAGTACGCGGTCAACAAGGTCGGTCCCGAGGGCCGGATGATCGGCATCGACCTCAAAGCGGTCGAGCTCGCGTTCCCGAGCAACGTCGAGACCTTCGTGGGCGACGTCAACAAGCTCAAGATCGGGCGGATGGTGGAGCGCTTCGGCGAGTTCGATCTGGTGATCAGCGACATGGCGCCGAACACCACCGGGGTCAAAGACTACGACGTCCCGACCAGCGAGGATCTGTTCATGCGCGCCCTCGACATAGCGACCGCGACCCTGCGCCGGGGTGGGCACTTTTGCGCGAAGGTGTTCCAGGGTGGACGCTTCCCCGAACTCATTCGCGAGGTCCAGCGCCGCTTTCAGATGGGCCAGGCCTATCGCTGCGACCTCACCCGCAAAGCCAGCCGCGAGCAGTACATCATCGGCCGGGGGCTTCGGTCTTCGGTCGCCATCGCGGCCAGGCTGGCCCACCCGCTCGCGCCCGAGCCGTCGGAGCCCGGTTCCCTCGACTCCCCCGAGTCCGACTGAGCCCGGGTCCGACTGACCCCATTAAAAATGCCCGACTCTCCATCCTTGGAGGGCCGGGCAGAGTTGTGTGCGCCGCGGGCTCTCAGGAGAGCAGCGAGAAGGCGTCCTCGCGCAGGCGTGCACGTGGGGATCGTCCAGACCGGCTGGCAGCCCGGCTGGTCCGTGTTCGCGTGACCGACGCACCGCTCTCCTGAGCGCGCTGCGCCCGATATTCGTCGTGCAAGCGTTGAGTGCGGGCGGTGGTGCGGCGGAACAACAAGTCGGCGATCAAAAACATGGTGGGAACCTTCCGTGGCTGGGTCTGCGACCCGATTACGTAGATACTGTAGTCCCAGGTAATTACACCGTCAACAGCCACAGTGGAATTTTGCGCAGCTACTGGATCTTGAGATTTGCTCTTTCGACCGCAGCAATTACCCAAGAAACCGCGTCTCACGCAGATCTAAGCCCACCAAGCCAGAAAGTAGCCCGATTTCACCACGGACATTTTTTACAGATCTGGCGGCGTTTCTCCTGACGGAGCTCAGAATCGCACGAAGCGGGACCCTCGAAATTCCAGCAGACATGGAAAGCGGCGCGAATACACACCCGCCGGTTCTCCGCCTCGGCGTACCATCGAGGGATGCTCGCGCTCGCGTCCCTCCTGGCGGCCCTCGCCTGTGGCGTACCCGGCCTGGAGGACACACCGGCGCCCGTGGCCTGCCCCGATCTGCCCACAGACCTGGCGACCTTGGTCCCCGAGGGCGCGAGCGTCGCGCTGAGCCTCGATGTCGACGCCTTCGCGGCCACCAGCGTGGGTCGAGCTGCGCTCCCCTCCCTGCGCGCCGACCTCCAGATCGGCGAGATCCTCGAGGTGATCGACGACTGTCATATCCAGCTCGAGCGCACCTACAGCCTGCTCGCCGCGCGCGACCGAGGCGATGGCCGGATCGTGGTCCTCCAGGCCCGCGGGATCGGCGAACCAAAGACCCTGGCCTGCCTGAGCGCCGAGCTCACTGCCCGCAACGACGGAGTCCGTCCCTGGGCCCCCGCCCCGGCGGCCTGCGGTCGGCGATTCAAGCTCGACCCGACCCTGTCGCCGACCTCCAGCTCGCTCTGGGTGGTCAACCCCTTCTCCCTGGTGTGGGCTCAGGGGGCCTTCGAGCAGCCGGTCGGCACGCTCGTCGCGGGTGGGGGCAGCCCTGCCCTACCCGAGAGCCTAGAGGCTCCACTCGCTCGGGTCGATCGGAGCGCCCAGCTCTGGCTCGTCGCTGCCCTCTCCGACCGAGACCGGCGAGCCCTGCCCCCGAGCTGGACACAGAGTTGGGCGGTCGAGACCACCTCCCTGAGCCTGGCGGTCGACTTCTCGAGTGGACTCTCGGCTCTCGCCACCTTCGCCACGGCCGACATAGCGACCTTGGCGAGCCTGCGCGAGCGGGTCCTCGGAGGTCTGTCCGGGCTCGCCCAGCGCCTCGATGACTTCGGCATCGAGCACGAGCTGCGCGAGCACGCCCGGGTCGGCATCGTCGAGCAGCTCGTGATCGCAGAGGTCGAGCTCGACCTCGCCGAGCTCGCGGCTATCCGCGCCGAGGTCGGCGAGCGAATCCAAGGCCGCGGACCGCTCTGACGGTCGGGCAGCCGGGTCAGGCCGGAGCAGGTCGGGTCAGGTCGGGTCTTCCTCGCCCGGGGCCCGCACTTCACTCGAATCCTGGAGGTCGCTCGGATCCTGCACATCACTCGAGTCGACCAGCTTCGGATCCCGGCCGCGTAAGCGCAGCGCCAAACCTTTGAGATCCTTCTCCATGATCACGTACAGGGCCGGGACCGCCAGCAACACCAGCGTGGTCGAGATCCCCAGCCCAGCGGCGATCGAGATCGCCATCGGCGCCAAGATCTGGTCCTTGCCCCCGAGCCCCAGGGCGAGCGGGCCGAGCCCGAAACAGGTGGTCAAGGTGGTCGAGATGATCGGGCGCAGACGCTCGAGCGCGCCATCGAGCGTCGCATCGAGCACAGTGGCGCCATCGCGGCGACGGCTGTTGATGAAGTCCACCATCACCAGCGAGTCGTTGACCACGATGCCCGCGAGCCCGACAACCCCGAACAGGGCGAAGAGAGACAGATCGTAGCCCATGCCGAACAGGCCCAAGACCGCGCCCATGATCCCAAAGGGCACGGCGCACAGGATGATCAGGGGCTGGAGGTACGACCGAAACTGGAGCGCCAGCACGATGTACATCAGGCTGATCGCCAGGCCGAAGGCGCCTGGAAGGTCGTTGAGGCTCTCGTTGATCTCCTCGGTGTCGCCCCCGAACTGGAGCTCCAGCTCCGGGTAGCGCGGGGCGATGGACTGGTCCCAGAACTCGCTGATCTTCTCGCTCGCGTCGAGAGCCGTGAGCTTCTCGGGTTGGACCTCCGCCGTGACCGTGATCGTGCGCTGCCGGTCTCGACGACGAATGGCCCCCAGCTCGCGGATCCGCTCGAGCCGGGCGACCTGATCGAGGCGGACCACACGGCCATCGCTGCTGGCGATCGTCAGTCCGCCCAGGCCAGAGCGGTCGAGGCTCTGGGCGCCCTCGGTGCGGACCACGATCTCGACCCGCTGCTCGTCGATGGACACCTCCACGGCGACCAACCCGTCGATCGCGGCCCGAGCAGCGTTGGCGATCTCGAGCTCGTCGAGGTTGTAGAGGGCGGCCTGGTCGGGATCGACCCGAATCACGAAGGTCTCTTTGCCGACCCCGCTGTCGTCGTCGATGTCGCTGACCCCATCGACCCCCCGCAAGAAGTACTTGAGGTCGCGGACCGCAATTCCGATCTGCTCCGGGTCCCGACCTCGGATGCGCGCGGTGATGGCCGGCCCGGCGGGCGGTCCCGCCTGCGGCAACTTGGTCGAATAGCCGGCCAGGTCCGGGTTGGTGTCCAGCGACTCCTCGAGATCGGCGATCACCTGCGGGAAGCGATCGAGCACCTCCGATTCGATCGCAAACTCGAAGCGAATGATGCCCATGTTGGCCCCGGTCTCGAGTACCTGGGTCTGCGGGTCCCGGACCGAGCCCACGCGCAGCTTGCTGCTGCGAACCAGGCCGAGCTTGGACTCGGCGCTCTCGCCCATGCCCTCGAGGACCATGGCGCGGATGGCCTCGCCCTGGGCCAGCGTGGCCTCTCGACCCACGCCCGCGGGCAGCTCGTAGGCAACCTGGAGCTCGGTCGGCTTGGCGGGCGCCGTGTACTGAAAGGGCATGTTCTTGGCCAACACCAAGGTCCCCACGAAGCTCAGAAACACGAGCAGGGCGACCATCTTCCGGTGGCGCAGGCAAAACTCGAGGATCGGTCGATAGACCCGCTTCATGCGCTGGGCCAGGCGCGCGGTCCGTCCCCCCTTCGCATCCCGGCTGGCGTAGTGAGCCAAGTGCCCCGGGAGGATGAAGATGGCCTCCACCAGCGAACCGATCAGGCAGAAGATCACCGCCAAAGGCAGGATCCGCATGATCCGGCCCATGGTCCCCCCGACCATGGTCAGGGGCATGAACGCGAAGCAGGTCGTGATCACGGCGACCGTGACCGGCAGCAGCACTTCCTTGGCGCCCGCGATCGCGGCCTCGACCCGGTTCTTACCCATCTCCAGATGGCGCTGAGTATTTTCGATCACCACGATCGCGTCGTCGACCACGATCCCGGTGGCGATGAGCAGCCCGAAGGTCGAGATGACGTTGACCGTGATGCCGGTCTTGTCCATCAGGAAGGTCGCCATCAGATAGGACACGGGCATGCCCCACAGCGCCAGCAGGGCCTGCCGAAAGCCGGCGACGACGGCGAGCACCAAAACCACCAAAACCGCGCCGGTGAGCCCGTTGATCGCCACCGTCCGCAGCCGATCTCGGATGACCACTGTGTAGTCCTCGGAGATCACCGGCGTCACGCTGGGCGGCACCATCAGCTGGAGGGCCGGCAAAACCTCGATGACCTGATCGCGGATCTCGAGCGGGTCGGCGCTCGTCTCCCGGTTGACGACCAGCTGGATCGCCGGCTGGCCGTTGACGATGTAGCGCGTATCCGGGAGCTCCTCGAGCTCCCGGATCTGGGCGATGTCCCGCAGCCGCAGCGGCGAGCCGGGGCGCAGCGGGATCGCCCCCACGTCGGCCGCCGAGCTCAGACGTTTGTCGGTCTTGACGAAGATCTCCGTCCCTCCGCTCTCCACTGTCCCTGCGGGCACGCTGACGTGGGCGTTGCGGATGGCTCGGCTGATCTGCTCCGGCCGCAGCTGCAGGTTGCGCATCTTGGCCTCGTCCAGCGCGACGACAATGCGCCGCTCCGTACCGCCGACCATGGTCACCCCTGAGACCCCAGGCAGATTCGAGAGCGTCTCTTTGACCCGGTCGGCGTCCCGACGGATCGCCCGATCACCGAGCAGGGCGACCGCCAACACGGGCAGCTCGATCTTGATCTCGCGGACCACCGGCGTCTCGGCGTCCTCTGGCAGGTTGGAGACCGCGGCGACCGCCTTCTCGACTTCCGCCCGAGCGTCGCGAAGATCCGTGCCCGCGTTGAAGGTCACGGTCACGGCCGCCACCCCCTCGTTGGCCAGGGAGTCGATCCGCTTGATGTCCGAGACGTTCTCGAGCTCGTCCTCGATCGGCCGGATGATCAGCTCCTCCACATCCGAGGCCGTGGCCCCGGCGTAGATCACCTGGACCGCGACCGCATCGAGGCTGACCTCGGGGAACTGCTCTCGGGGCAGCTTGCTGGCGCCCAACACTCCCGCGGCGACGATCAACCAGAACAGGAGGTTGACGAAGACCGAGTTCTTGACACTGAACGCGACGATCTTTTCGAACATCTCGGATTCCTCAGACCACTAGTTGTTGTTCGCCCCGGGCTCGGACCCGGCCGGAGCGGGAGGGGCGGCCTTCGGTGTGACCGGTTTCACATCTGGCTGGAGTTCTTCTTGTTCGAGCTCGCCTCTCGCTTCGGCGCGGGGCACATGAATGACCACGTCACCGTCGACCAGAGTCGACAGGCCCGAGCTCACCACCCGGTCGCCCGCACCGAGCTCACCGTCCACGGCGACCCCACCCTGGACGTCCTCGTGAACCCGAACATCGACGCGCTCGAGGTGCTCGCGCGCCGCCTCCCCCTCCCCCTTCGACGTCGCCCGCAGCACGTAGGCCTGGGGCCCCTCCCAACGCAGAGCTGTCGACGGCACGGTGATCACCGAATCGGCCAGAACGCCGCGGACGCTGACCCTGACCGACTCTCCCGCGCGCAGGCGCTTGTCGCTGTTGTCGACCGAGAGCCGGGCCTTGAAGGTATTGGTGCCGGGGTCGGCCTCGCGGGCCACCCAGGCCAAGGTCACGGGGGTCACAGCACCGCGGATCTCGACCTCGAAGCGCAGACCCCCCTCGTCGTAGACCACGAGCTCCGCCTCCGACAGGGGCACATCGATGGCCAGTTTGTCGAGTTGGGAGAGGGTCGCCAGCCTTGCGCCCGGGGCCGCGTACTCGCCCAGGTCGGCCTCGAGGCTCGTGATCACACCGGCGAAGGGAGCGAGGATCGCGTTGGCGCTCCGCCGATCTTTGGACTGGATAATCTGCCCGGCCGCCTGGCGCACCGAGGCCCGGGTGGTTCCGATCTCGGTCTCGAGTCGCTCGACCTCCCGGCGTGTGCCGGCCCCTGAGTCGTAGAGACTCTGGGCGTCCACGAGCTGGCGCTCGAGGTCACGCAGGCGTTTCTCCGAGCCCGTCCTGCTGGCCTGGGCGCTCATCAGGGAGCCCCGGGAGTCGGCGTCGGCCAGCCGAACGAGCAGGTCCCCCTCGAGCACCTCGTCCTGTTCGTCCACAAACAGAGTCGCGATCTGACCGCCGTAGCGGGGGGAGAGCTGAGCCCGACGCCAGGGATCGAGGAGCACCAGGTGGCGCGAGCTGACCTCGGGGGTCACCTCGCGGGCGATGGAGATCCGCACTCGGGGCACCTGCCGCTCGGCGCTCTCCTGCTCGTCGGCACAGCCCATGGCCGGTGCCGCGAGGGACAGACAGCTCGACAACAACAACGGCGAGACCACGCGTTGAAACGACTTGTGCACGGTTTCGCGGTTTTATGCGGGTCGCCCCGGCGCGGCAAGACCAAAAACCTCTCGTGGCCTCCCCCATGACTGAGGGCGCACTCGGGGCTGGCGGCAGCCCGCAGCGCCCCCACACCTCGCCTGGCAGTTCTGGCGATGGCCGCGTCGCCAAAACTTCCAGTACGCCCGGTAGTACAGCACAGCGGCGGTACGGGTCCTGGCCCTCGACGAAAAATCCGGCGCGAGGTGACGCGATGGGTTCACCACGGGCTGGTAGTATGGCTCCGCATGTCCGCCCGCGCGTGGTTTGGGGTCTTGTCCGGGTTCAGCTTCGCACTCGTGGCTGGGCTGAGCTGGCTGTGGCCATCGGCGGCGTGGGCCCTGCTCGTGCTCGTGCCCGTGTTTGCCCTGGGTGTGTACGATCTGCTCCAGCCGCAGCACGCGATCTTGCGCAACTACCCGATCATCGGCCACGGCCGCTACCTGCTCGAGGCCGTCCGCCCCGAGATCAACCAGTACTTCGTCGAGTCGAACACAGATGGCATGCCCTTCGATCGCGAGCAGCGCTCGGTCATCTACCAGCGTGCCAAGGGCGTCAACGACACCACTCCCTTCGGTACCCAGCTCGACCTCTACGCGCCGGGCTACGAGTGGATCGAACACTCGCTGCGCGCCCGAGCTCCGACCGGCGAAGACCCACGCCTGGACATCGGTGGACCGCGCTGCGCCAAGCCCTACTCGGCCTCGCGCCTGAACATCTCGGCCATGAGCTACGGCTCGCTCAGCCGCAATGCGATCGAGGCTCTGAGCCGCGGCGCCGCCAAGGGCCACTTCGCCCACAACACGGGCGAGGGCGGCGTCAGCCCCTACCACCGCGCGGGCGGGGGTGACCTCATCTGGCAGATCGGCACCGGCTACTTCGGCTGTCGGTCCACCGACGGGGGCTTCGACGCCCAGGCGTTTACGGAGCAGGCGACCCTCGATCAAATCAAGATGATCGAGCTCAAACTCAGCCAGGGGGCCAAGCCCGGACATGGAGGCATCTTGCCGGCCGCCAAGCTGACCCGAGAGATCGCCGAGATCCGCGGCGTGCCCATGGGCCAGGACGTGCTCTCCCCCCCGGGGCACGCGGCCTTCGACACCCCCGAGGGCCTGCTCGAGTTCCTCCAGCAGCTGCGCGAACTCAGCGAGGGCAAGCCCGTGGGCTTCAAGCTCTGCATCGGCCGGCGCGACGAGTTCTTGGCGATCGTCAAAGCCATGCTCGAGACCGAGCTGCTCCCCGACTTCATCGTCATCGACGGCGCCGAAGGGGGCACGGGCGCCGCCCCCCTCGAGTTTTCGAATCGGGTCGGCACCCCCCTGACCGAGGGTCTCGTGTTCGCCCACAACGCGCTCGTCGGCGCCGGTCTGCGCGAGCCCATTCGCCTGTTGTGCAGCGGCAAGATCGCCAGCGGCTTCGACCTCGCCCGGGCCCTCGCTATCGGCGCGGACGCCTGCTACAGCGCCCGCGCCATGATGTTCGCCCTGGGCTGTATTCAAGCCCGGCGCTGCAACCACAACGATTGCCCGACCGGCGTGGCGACCCAAAAGCAGTCGCTGGTCGTCGGCCTCGACATCGGCGACAAGGCCGAGCGGATCTACCACTACCACCACCGCACCGTGCACGCGTTTTTGGAGCTGCTCGGGGCCGCGGGCCTCGACCACCCTCGAGAGCTTCGCCCCCACCATCTGCATCGGCGCATCGATTTTCAGACCACGCGCACCTACGCCCAGCTCTTCGACTACCTGGAGACCGACGCCCTGACCGGCGACCGGGTCCCCCCGAAGGCCTGGGCCACCGACTGGGATCGGGCCCGCGCGGCCAGTTTCTGACGCAGAACCCGGACCCGGCGGGGTCGTCGGTTTTCGGCACGCAGAACCCCGACCCGAGGTTGGGGGAACCCGGACCTGGGGTCGTCGGTTCTCGGCTGGGGGAACCCGGACCTGGGGGCGGGAACCCGGACGGGAACCCGGACCTGGGGTCGTCGATGCTAACCAAATAGAAATCACAGACCGTCCCAGTCTGGACCTCTGGCGACCAGAGACCGGGCCATCCGCACCGAGATGAAATGTAAGTCCTCCAGTCCAAGGCCGACACCGCAGTTGTGACGTCGAACAACAGTGCCCCACGACGGGCAGCCAACCGCGCCCCCTCTGTTCACCCAAGTGCCCGGGTTCGTGCTCGACCCATCGTTCCCGGCACCCGCTATAAGGTCACACGACGCTGTTTTGGCCGACATTTCCTGCTCCTGCCTTCGCAGGCAGTCAATGAAATCGTCGGCTACTGGCTCGCTGTTTGCCTCGAGCGACATGGTTTGCTGCTGCACTCCGCCTGCTTCATGTCCAACCACTATCACCTCGATGTCACCGATCCCCACGGGAACCTCCCGGCGTTCAAGAACCACTTCAATGCCATATTGGCCCGAGCACTCAACGCCCTTCGAGGACGTTTTGACAAGTTTTGGAGCGAGGACAGGCCGTGTGATGTCCGAATACTGACAGATGCGGACATGCTTCCGTCGATGGCCTACACGCTGGCCAATCCGGTGGAGGCTGGGCTCGTGAAATGGGGTAGGCGGTGGCCGGGATTCACGACGGCGGGTATGCACTTCGGTGAGGAGAAGACCTTTCGACGGCCCCCGGTGTTCTTCGACGCCGCGAACGACGAGTTGCCGGACGAGGCAACGCTGGTCGTGACTCGCCCCAAGGTTCTTTCAAAGTTGTCGGACGAGCGGGTGTATGCGGAGCTCAAACGACAGATCCGGGCGCGAGAGGTGGCCAAGCAAGACCTGCTTCGCCAGGTTGGAAAGCGGTTCTTGGGTGAAAGTCGCGTGGGTCGGCAACGATGGACCGAGACTCCCCGTTCGCGGGAGACAAGGTTCACCCGAATACCCACGCGCATGTCGGCCAACAAGTGGGCCCGCATCGCAGCCGCACAACAGGACCGGGCTTGGCAGACTGCCTATGCAGCCGCTCGGGAGAGGTTGTTAGCGGGAACTCGGGAGATCCTATTCCCGTTCGGTACCTACTGGGTATGCCGATTCACGGGCGCTCAAGCTGCACCAGCTCCCTAACACTGAGCAGATACGATCTATCGGCGGTGGCTTTTGGGTCTCTGCCTACAGGTGTTGGTTCGAGCCTGACAAGCGTCTCCTGGAACCAGTGATCGCGGACAGACGAGCTTGAATATCGGCGCTGGCGGCGGAATTGGCACCCATTTTTGGGGGCAAAAATCGTCCCCCACAATCTCAACAACCACCCGCCAGGAAGACCCCGGGACAGGGTTTTGCTCAGGGACAGGGTTTTGCTCAGAACGAGAGCAGCTGCTCGAAGATCGCCAGCGTCTCGGCCTCTTGCGGGTCGATATGATCATCCGCAGCGACCAACCCCTTGACCGCCTCCAAGAACTTCTCGCGGTGCTCCTGCGGGACCTGGGTCGGATCGACTTCCTCGGCGCGCGGCGGGTGCTTGAGCCAGCCTTCGATCTCTTTGCGGTCATCCTCGAGATCGAGGCGCTCGATCATCGCCCCGACGAAGGTCCGCTCTTCCTCCTGGATCTCCAGATCGGCCCAAGCGAAGGAGCAGACGAACTTCATGAGACGCAGACGGTCCTCGCGCGGTAGCGAAGCGGGCATGGCCGGACCCTACCACGCAGCTGTCGAAGAGCGGTCGATTTTCCTCGCTGGCGAAGCGGCCTTCACTCGGGACGAATCGCACCTGGACCGTTCATGATCCCATCGGCGATATCCAACCAGCGGGCCCCCCGGGGCAGGCGAGCCGCAGCCGCCACATACTCTGGCCGCTCGGACAGGTCCGTGACCTGCGTACCCTCGCTGGGATCGCGGGTGACCAGCGTGACTTCGTCGGCCCCGAGCTCGGCGATCACCAGCGGGCTGCGCGTGGCGATCAAGACCTGGGTCGGGCTCTCCTGATCGACAGTCAGCTCGCGAAGAATCCCCATCACCACAGGGACCAACGAGGGGCACAGCCCGGCCTCCGGCTCTTCGACCAACAACATCCGTGGGCGATCGGCGTAACGCAGGGCCTCCCAAGCGAGCACCCGCAGGACCCCCGTACCGATGTGTTTGGCCGGGACACGCTGACCGTCCAGGGTCCGCATGAGGATGTTCTTGGTCACCTGCGAGACCGACGAAACCTCGATCCCCCCGATCCAAGGAAAGTACTGGCGCACGCGCTGGGTGATCAGGTCGAAGGCGTCGTCACCCCGGGCCATGATGCGGTCGTAGACCCCGGCGAGACCGTGGCCCTCCTCATCGAAGATCACCGGCGCGGTCTCGGTGATCAGAGGGCTGTCTCGGAACAGCGCCGTATTTTGGATGTGCAAGAACGAGCAGCGCAGCCGATCCCGAATTTGGTCGGCAAACTCGGCCACGGCGGCGGGCTCTTCGGAGGCCCACTTGAAGTCGGGTGTCACGTGCCGGTGCCCGAGCCACTCCCCCTGCATCGACTCGCGGATATAGGTCTCGAGGGTCTGAGAGCGCGGCGCAAACCCGACGTTGAAACCCAGACTCCCGGCGAACTCGGCCGTCAGGGTCATCGTGTCCCGAGCTTTGCGGGGGATCAGCGGCGCGGGCGTCTCGTGCTGCTCATCGATCCAGGCGAAGCGCGAGAGCGCGTCGATGGACTTGAGGATCGTCGACTTCCCGACGTCGCTCGGACCCACCAGCGCGTGAAGTGGGGTCGGCTTTATCTCGACGTGGCGAATGCAGCCGTAGTTCTCGATCTCGAGGCGTTTGAGCAAGGTCGTCGACTCCGCCTCCAGTGTCGCCCGAGTTGGGGCTCCCGTCTAGGAGCGGGCCTGTCCAGAGACCCACCCAAGACAGCGACCGGTCAGCCCGCCATCAACGCGCCCGCCACACAGGCAGTCGAGAAGTTGGCGAGGGTCGCGGCCACGAGCGCCCGCACCCCCAACTCCGCAATGTCCTTCTTGCGGCTGGGCACGAGCGCCCCCAGACCACCGATCTGGATGCCGATGCTCGACACGTTGGCGAACCCACACACGGCGAAGGTGGCGATCGCGGCAGACCGAGGGCTGATCTGATCAGCCACCGCCCGCAGGTCGCCAAAGGCGATCAACTCGTTGAGTACGGTGCGCGTACCCAAGACCGCGCCGACCTCCGTACAGTCCGCCCAGGGCACACCCATGAGCCAGGCCACCGGAGCCAGGAGCCAGCCCAGGAGCCGCTGAAGGGTCAGGGCCCCACCATCGACCTCGATAGGGATCATCCCGAGGGCCCCGTTGATCAGCGAGACCAAGGCGATAAACGCGATCAACATCGCGCCGACGTTGACCGCCAGCTTGAGCCCGTCGGTGGTCCCCTGGGCCGCCGCCAACAGCAGGTTCGAGCCCTCCGCCTTGGGCAGCTCGATCCCCCCCTGCCCCGAGGTCTCGGGCTCGCCGTCTTCCGGCATCATCAGCTTGGCCGTGACCACACAGGCCGGAGCCGTCATCGCTACCGCCGCGAGCAAGAACTTCATCTCGACCTGACCGATGGCCACGTAGGCGCTGAGGATCGCCCCGGAGACGGTGGCCATACCGCTGACCATCACCAGGAACAGCTCGCTGCGGGTCAGCTTCTCCAAAAACGGACGGATGGTCAGCGGCGCCTCGGTCTGGCCCATGAACACGGACGCACCCAGAGACAGGGACTCCGCGCCGCTGGTGCCCATGGTCTTGACCATCACCTTGGCCAACAGCCCGACGATGAACTGCATGACGCCGAGGTGGTAGAGGACCGCGAACAGAGCCGCGACGAACACGATCGTCGGGAGGATCTGGAACGCGAACACGACACCCAAGCCCGACTCGCCGCCGCCCTGCATGCCCAGCTGACCAAATACGAACTTCGAGCCCTCGTAGGAGTGGGCCAAGATCCCGCTGACGAAGTTGGATACGGCCGCGAGCACGACCTTGCCCGCGGGCACCCACAGCAACAGGGCAGCGAGGGTCCACTGCACCCCGATCCCCCACAGGACGACCTTCTTGTCGACGAGGCTCCGGTTGCTGGACAGGGCGTAGGCGAGGCCAAACATGACCGCTGCACCGAAGACTGCGACGAGACGAGAAGCTCCCAAGGTGGGCCCATGCTACGGCACCGCCAGACCGCGGGTCGGGGAGACTGAACGAGGAGGCTCGCAAGCTCCGATTGAAGTCCTCCCGACACCCACAACGGGGCGGCACGCGACCGTCCCAAGGGACACCAAGGACCACCTCGCGCACTTCGCACAGCCCATCTAGGGGACCGCCCGCGATGCAGGATCGGGGCCCGAGGCACCGGGTCGGATCCCCATATTCGTCTGCTAGGGTGCCTGCATGCGCGACACTGAAGTCGACGGGAGCTACGGCTCCGGGCGCTCGACGGTCGACATTGGCTCGCTCTTCGCCGAGCGCTACGCCGTGGAGAAGCAACTCGGCAGGGGTGGAATGGGCGTCGTGTTTCGTGTCCATGACCGAGAGGTCGACGACATCATCGCCCTCAAGATCCTCGACGTCGCGGCCGCGACTCCGGCGATGGTCGATCGCTTCAGGCGCGAGGTCAGGTTGGCGCGCCGCGTCACCCACAGAAACGCCGCTCGGACCTTCGATCTGGGCGAGTTCGAGGGTCGGCGCTTCCTGACCATGGAGTTCGTCGACGGCGAGAGCCTGCACGCTTTCATCCGTCGCGAGCCGCTGAGCCCCGGTCGGGCCGTCGACTTCGCGCGCCAGATCACCGACGGTCTGGCCGCCGCACACGAGGCCGGGGTGGTCCATCGCGACCTCAAGCCCGCCAACATCATGCTCGAGCGCAGCGGCCGGGTCGTGATCACCGACTTCGGCATCGCCCGCGCCTTCCAAGACGACGACGCGACCCTCCAGACCGGCGGTCTGATCGGAACTCCGGCCTACATGGCGCCCGAGCAGGTCGTGGGCGATCGCGTGGACGCGCGTGCAGATGTCTACGCGCTCGGGCTGATCTTTCACGAGATGCTGACCGGCCGCCTGCCCTTCGCGGCCAACACCCCTATCGCCACAGCGCTCGCGCGCCTCCATCAGCCGCTCCCGGATTTCAGCGCAGACCCCAAGATCCCTGCGGCTGTCGTCCCCCTGCTCGAGCGCTGCCTCGCCCGTGAACCCGAGGCCCGCCCAGACGACGCCGCGAGCTTGCGGGACCTGTTCACGGCGATGGGCGAGATCTGTGAGCGCGATCCGAGCACGCTGCACATGCCCGCCCGCACGAGCACGGGCCAGACAACCTCCCGCTCCCGCTCCAGCTTCGGTTGGACGACCCCCTCGGGCTCCGGGGCGTCCACGCCCACGAGCCGTACCTTGGCGGTCATGCCGTTTCGCTTCCGCGGTCCCGCGGCCGAGTCCTACATCGCCGAGACCCTCTCCGACGAGCTCATCGACGTGCTCTCGACCACCCGGGGCCTCCGGGTCTCCAGCAGCGGCGCCACAGCCCGCTTCCGCGACCAACAAGATCGAGATCCCCGTATCCTGGGCGCAGAGCTGGGGGTCGAGGTGATCGTCGACGGCACCGTCCACCTGCTCGGCAAACGGATCCGAATCGCGGCCCGTCTGCTCAACGTCGCCGACGGCTTTCAGCTGTGGAGCGCCCGCTATGACGGGGCGCTCGAGGATGTGTTCGAGCTCCAGGACAAGATGAGCAAGCGCATCGCCGAGGCCCTGCGCCTCGAGATCGAGAATCTCACCCACCGTGGCGAGGCTCCCCTCGAGGCCATCGAGGCCTACCTGCGCGCCCGCCAGCTCGCCCGCAACTGGGACTGGAAAGGCCCGACCGGCGCCGTCGCCCACTACCGGACCTGTCTCGAGCTCGCGCCCGAGTTCAAACCCGCGCTGGCCGGCCACGCCATCGCCTGCCTCCGGGCCTGGTTCGTCCCCCGCCAGCGAGAGGACGAGCCCGACTGGGAGCGGGTCGCCTGCGAGGCCGTCGACGCGGCCATCGCCGGCGCCCCCGAGCTCGCCCAGACCCACCTCGCGGCGGGCATCCACGCGGCCCAGCACGGAGTCTACGCCGACGCCGGCGAGCACCTCAGCGCCGCCTTGAGCATCGCCCCGACCTACGCGGACGCCCACGACTACCTCGGTCGACTCCAGATCGAAGCCGGGCGCCCAGTCCAAGCCATCAAACACCTCGAGCTCGCCCACCAATACGACCCCACCCAGACCCACGGGTTCATCGACAAGGCCCGCCACTACGCGCTCAACGGTGACTACCCCAGCTACGAGCGAGCCCTGGCCAGCTACTACGCCACCGACCCGACTCGGATCGGACCAGTGCTGTTGCTGGAGCTCCGGGTCAGCGCCTGGCGCCGAGACTTCGAGCTGCTCCAGCGCAAGTACGACCAGCTCGAGGCTCTGCCGCTGCGCTTCCCGCTGATCAGCTTCGCCAACTTGTTGTTCGAACCCGACGCCAGCATCGAGTATCTCCAAGAGGCGATCGGGAGGGCGACCTTCTTCACCCCGAACCCGCGCTACACCACCCTCGTCCACCAGCTCTGCGCCGAGGCCTCCGCCTTTCACGGTCACCACGACATCGCCATGGACCAGATCCAAGCCGCCGCCGGCTCGGTGCTCTGTGATCTCGACTGGCTCGAACACTGTCCGGTCTTCGTCCCCCTGCGCGGCACCCCCGACTTCGAGCAGGTTCGAGCCCTGGTCCGGACGCGGGCCGAGAGCATCTGGAGCGCCTGAGTTCAGGCCGGTGTTGCTGGCACCCTTCATTCGCGCTGCTACACTCGCGCGAATGGATGACTTGACCCTGGAAAACGGCCTGAGCATTCCCGCTCGGGAGCTCAGCTGGACGGCAGTGACCGCCGGCGGGCCCGGGGGTCAACACGTCAACAAGGTGGCCACAAAGGTCCAGCTACGCTGGGATATGGCCAATAGTGAGGCTATTCCCCGATGGGCCCGAGTCCGCCTCGTGGCGATCGCGGGCCGCCGCGTCGACGCCGACGGCTGTGTTCAGGTCAGCAGCACACTGACCCGGAGCCAAGACCGAAATATCAAGGACGCCCGCGCTCGCCTCGCAGCGCTGGTCAGCGAGGCTTTCTCGCCGCCCAAGATCCGTAGACCCACCAAACCCACACGCGGCTCGAAGCGCAGGCGCCTCGACGACAAGCGCAAGCACAGTCAAAAAAAGCAGGGCCGGCGCGGTCACTTCGACTGAGCCGTAGCCGTAGCCCGGGCGGGAACCCTGCACCCCGACGACTCGCCGGACACCCGATCTGTGCGAGACTCCCGCGATGACGCTCGAGTGCAGCCAACCTCGCAGGGCCGGATCCACGCTGTTTCCGCGCCTCCGACGAGGGCTGTTCGCTGCGGGTTGCGTGTTTGCGCTGGCCTGCCACCCGAAGCCGAGCGCAGAGTTGGAGCTGCCCAAGCAGGCCGGGGCCGAGGGCGCCGAGCCGATCGCCGACTCTCCAATCGCAGCTTCAGACATTGCGACCCAGCCCATCTCTGGGCCGAGCATCATCCTCGACTGGCGGTCCGTCGACGCCAGTTTGAGCCAGATGATCACCGGTGAGCGCTACCGCGTCGACTACTCGTCGAGCGAGCCCTGGCTCGGCGCTCAGGTCCCGCTGGTCACCCTTGTCGTGTTCACCGACTACCAATGTCCCTACTGCGCGCGTCTCGACGAGACCCTCTCCAAGCTCCTGCGCGAGTACCCGGACACGCTTCGGGTCGTGTTTCGCCAGTTTCCCCTCGAAATGCACAACAGCGCGCGACTCGCCAGCCAGGCCGCCCTCGCCGCTCACCGCCAGGGGGCCTTCGCCCAGCTGCACAGTTGGATGTTCGCCAACCGCAGCGACCTCAGCCGACAGACCATCGAGGCTCAGGCCGCCCGGGCAGGCCTCGATCCGGTGCGCTTCCACGCCGATCTCGACAGCAGTTGGGCGCAGCACCAAGTCGACACCGATATCGGCTTTGGCAAACATTTCCAGGTCAGCGGTACGCCGGCGTTTTTCATCAACGGTCGGCCGTTCTCGGGAGCCCAGCCGATCGACATGATCCAACCGGTCATCAATGAGGAGATCGGCCTCGCCCAGCGCCTGATCGCCGCCGGGGCCCCACCTCCAGAGCTCTGGGCTCGGTTCATGGCCGCCGCCGCCCCGGAGCGCAGCGCCGCTCGGGGGACCCCTGGGGGTGGGGGCGCCGTCGCCAAGACCCCGCCACCCCCAGCGACCCGAGTCGACACCAAGGTCGCCAAACTACCTCGACGCGGGCCCAAATCCGCCAACATCGAGATCCTGGTCTGTGGTGACTTCGACTGTCCATTCTGCGCGCGCGGGGCCCAGACCACGCAAGAGCTGCTCAAGAAGCATGGCGACGTCGCCCTCTTCTTCCGCCACGAACCTCTGCCCATGCACACCAACGCCCGCGCGGCCCATCGGGCTGCCGAGGCTGCGCACAGGCAGGGCAAATTTTGGACGATGTACGACCTGCTCTACGCCGAGCCCAAAAAGCGCAGCAAAGCGGAGCTCGAGGAGATGGCGAAGCAGGCCGGCCTCGACATCGAGCGCTTCCGCAGGGACATCGCCGACCCCAAGCTCGACCGGGTGATCAGCGACCAGTTCAGCGTCTGCAACTCGGACCTGGGCGCGACCGGCACGCCGACCTTTTTCATCAACGGCCGAAAGCTGGTCGGCGCGCAGCCTCTCGCGTCGTTCGAGAAAATCCTCGACGAGGAGCGCGCGGGCAAGGGACCCCCTCCGCTCGCCGCCCCCTGAGCCACCCCGCTAATCGAGCCAGGTCTCGAACAAGCCTATTGCGACCGGCTGCGCCGCCAGGCCAGCCTCGTGGTCGGACGAACTCGAGCTCGTCGTCCACAGGTCGAAGCCGTGGTCGGCGTCCTCGAAGATCGTCAGCCCAAACAGGTCGTCGCTGATCCCCCGCTGTGCGGACAAAATCTCGACCTGTGGATCGCGCAGCGCCTCACAGTTTCCCAGGAGGTCGTCGTATTCCGCGTGGGGCACCCAGACAGGTGCGTAGGGGAAGTAGAAACTCGACTCCTCGGCCTCCTCGAGGCTGCTGGCGAACTCGCCCTGGAGTCCACAGCCCGGGTAGTAGGCCACCGCCCCCTTGAAATAGGGGTGGGTGCCCGCCGAGACCAGGCGCTCGTCGTCGAGGCGAGTGAGGTCCTCGTGCATGGTCATCAGCGCGATGCTGGCCCCGTTCGAGAAGCCGAGCACGGCGAGCGCATCACAGTCCACACGCGGGTCGTCGCACATCCACTGCGCCGCCGCCCGAGCGTCGAAGGTGCGGACCACGAGGCGCTCGTGCGCCGTGAAGTTGTCCACCACATCATGGCGGTCGTCCCAGGCACAAAACCCCCGCGACCGGAAGCTCGCGGGCATGATCAGCGCGAACCCCTGGGCCGTCAGCTCGTCGCGCCACAGCGCGAACTGATCGTGGAGTTCCAGTCCACAGCCCAGCCCATCGACGCCCGGGTAGAGCCCCCCCGATCCATGCAAAACTACAATTCCGGGCCATCCCTCCGCTGGAGGCTCGCCCTCGGGGAACGCAATCTGAGCGACCAGAGCCTGGTCGAGTTCGCTGCACAGCACCACTTCGCCGTCGCGCGCGTCGAGCTGCCCACAGGCCAGCGAGCCCGAACTTACGGGGCTGGAGCAGGCCGAGCCTGCGACCACCACCACCACCGACACGAGCGCTCCCCAGCAAGCTGAAGGTGTCACGCTGGGGGCGAAGTCGCGCAGGGTCATGGCTACTTTTCCCAAGTCCAGGCCAGCGGCGCAAGGCGCTTCAAACGCGGCGAGGGCGGCAAGGGTGGCCTAATTCGACCCCCTGCGTAGGGCTGGCCCCGGGGTCCTAGATTCGACCCACAAAGTGGGTCCCAGCCCGACCGTCGAGGGCGTCGAGAAGGTTGGCCGCGTCGGTGATCAATCCACGCCGCCCGCCGCGCTCGAGAAAGCCGTAGATCGCCTCGACCTTCGGGCCCATCGACCCCTGGGGGAACTGGCCGGCATCGATGTAGCGCTTGCACTCGGCCATGGTCACCGCCCCCAGACGCATCTGATCAGGCTGCCCCCAATTGACGTACACGCCGTCGACCGCGGTCAAAATGACCAGCAGCTCAGCCCCTACGTCGGTCGCCAAGACGCTCGAGGTCCGGTCTTTGTCGATCACGGCTTCGACCCCGACGTAGTCGTTGGAGGTCGGGTCCTTGACCATGGGGATGCCTCCCCCGCCGCCCGCGATCACGATGTGTCCGGCGTGCACCGCATCCCGGATCATGTGCCGCTGGATGACCTTGATGGGGCGGGGCGAGGGCACGACTCGCCGCCAGCCTCGCTTCCCGTCCGGCTTGACCTCCCAGCCGAACTCGGCCCGGCGTCGCTGAGCCTCGGCCTCGGTCATGGATGGCCCGACCGGCTTCACCGGATTCCCAAACGCCGGGTCGTCACGATCGACCAAGACCTGGGTGACGACGGTGACCACGTAGCGCCTCAGGTCGCGGCTGCGCAATTCGTTGAGCATCGCGCACTGCAGCAGGTAGCCCAAGCTGCCCTCGGTCTGAGCGACCAGGACATCGAGGGGCTGGGGAGGGACGACGTCGCGGGTCAACTCGACCCGCGTGAGCAGGTTCCCGACCTGGGGTCCGTTCCCGTGGGTGAGCACCACATTGTAGCCACGCTCGACCAGCTTGAGCACCTCCTTGGCGATCCGCCGGGCGTTCTGTGTCGCCTGTGCGTGGGTGCCCTGCTGGCCTGGGAGCATGAACGCGTGGCCGCCCATGGCGACGACGACCGTGGGTAAGACAGTCACCGCGCAGAGCCTATCAGTCAGACAAGTGCCGCCCACTGCCAACACCACGTGAACGTTGGTGCGCACTCCCCCCCCTACTCCGGCCCCTACTCCGGCCCCGTGCGAGCCGCTACAGTCTCGGCCCCCGACCATGACGCGCCACCTTCGAAGTCTCATCGATCTGAGCCCTGCCGAGACCCTCCGGGTCGTCGATCTCGCCGCCGAGATCAAGGCCGATCCCGCGAACTTTGCCCACGACCTCGCGGGCAAATCGATCGCCATGATCTTTGCCAAACAATCGACCCGAACCCGGATCTCCTTCGAGGTCGGCATCCACCAGCTCGGGGGCCAGCCCGTGGTCTTGAGCACCGGCGGTGGGACCGGCATGCAGATGGGTCGAGGCGAGACCACTCACGACACGGCCAAGGTGCTCTCGCGCTACATCGACGCGATCGTCATCCGTACCTACGGCCAGGCCCAAGTCGACGACTTGGCCGAGCATGGCTCCGTGCCCGTGGTCAACGCGCTCACCGATCGCTACCACCCCTGCCAGGCGCTCGCCGATCTGCTCACCATCCGCGAGCACTGCGGAGACACCAAGGGCAAACGCCTGGTCTGGGTCGGCGCCGGCAACAACGTGGCCCACTCCCTGATGTTGGCCGGACCGCGGGCGGGGATGGACGTGGTCTGCTGCTGTCCCATCGACCTGCCTCCCAACGCCTTCATCGTCGATCGGGCCCGGGCCGACGCGGCTGCGGCCGGAACCACCATCGAGCTGCGCGACGACCCCCAGCAGGCGGTCCGCGGCGCCGACCTGATCTATTCGGACACCTGGGTGAGCATGGGCGAAGAAGAGGAGGCCGAGCGCCTGCTTCAGATCCTCGCGCCCTTCGAGGTCGACGAGGCGCTCATGGCCACCGCGGGGCCCCAAGCTCAGTTCATGCACTGCCTGCCGGCGCACCGCAACGAAGAGGTCACCGACGCGGTCATGGATGGACCCCAGTCGGTGGTCTTCGACCAGGCCGAGAACCGGCTGCACGCACAAAAGGCGCTCCTCCTCCTCCTCCTCGGCACCCGCGACTGGAGCTGAGCCCGCGCATGTCGACCGCCCTGGTAGCCACTGTTCTCGCCCCGCGCTACGCCGCGCTCCTCGAGCGCTGCCAGCCCTATGTGATCACCGCCCGCACCAACTTGGCGCACCTCGAGCTCGAGCCCCTCGGAATCCCGATCCCGCCCCAGCGGCGCTACGATCCGACCCACAGCGGGTCCCGAGAGATCATCGACTTGCTGCATACCCTCGACGAGCGCAGCTTCGGCGACCAGGGCATGTTGATGCCCCGCTGGGTCATGTTCGACTGCGGCGAATTCCCGGGTGTGGTCGTCGGTCTGGGCTGCCCCGCCACAGACCTCGACGACGAGCTGCGGCATTTCTACCGGCTCGAGGCACACCCTGATTTGGCGAAGGTGTGGGTCCCCCTGTCCATGTGGATCGCCATCCCCTGCGCCGAACCCCGGACGTGGTTCGGCCACAACCTCAGCTCGGCCAACTTCCTCAGCACCCGCCGCAGCCGCCCGGGCCTCGGAACCCTGACCAAAGTCATGGGTGTAGCCGTGACCGGCGCCCGCTTCCAGATCGGCGCGACCCAGTGGGACAGCTCCGCCCTCGGCCTCCACGTGAGCCTCGGCCGCCCGGAGCTCGTGAGCGCCTGGACCCCCGCCCACACCCACCCGGCGACCGTGGTCTATCGCCTCCAGGTCGACCGGGGCTCGCTCGCGGCCCGACTCGGCCCCGAGGGACTCCGGCTGCCCGAGTCCGAGGGGCCCAGCCGGACGATCGTGGCTGGGGATGAAGCGGCCATGCGCGCACTCCATGCCGAGATTGAAGCCGGGGCCCGGTTCGCCATCGAGCGGGTCGAAACAGGCGAGTCAGGCGAGTCAGGCAGCCCGCAGCGTGTGCACCTCGTCGAACTCAGAAGGTCGTAGGCAGGTCCCAGTTCTCGAGCGGGAGGTTCCCGACCACGTGCTTGGCGGGCACCCACCACAGCTTGCCCTCGGGGCTCACGGCGACCCGGCCCAGGTTCGGCATGACCTCGAACTCGACCGTCTCACCCGTGAAAGGATCGAGCTCGAGGACCGAGAGGTCCGACAGCGACACATAGACCATCCCAGTGAACGCATCGTGGCTCATGGAGGTCACGCCGATCTCGAAGTCGATCACCGGTGTGCTCTCGAGGATCTGGGTGTTGAAACGCAGCACCTCCCCGGTCTCGAGGGCAACCAAGAGGTGGACCGCCGTCAGCGGTGCGGACGCGGTCACCCGGCTGCCGAAGGAGGTCAGCAGCTCCTGGCTCTCGTCGACGAGGTCGACCGTGTCGAAGTCGCCGTTGGCGTTGGCGTTGCCCACATAGAGGCGCAGGTCGTCGCCCCAGGTCAGGCCCATGGGCCCGGCGTCGGCGGCCGTATTGTTGAAGGGGCCGCTGAAACCCTGGGTGGCGACCGCCGGCAAGACGATGGGCAGGGGCACCGGGTCGTTCGGGAGCAGGCGCGCCACGCCCTGAGGCGGGTCCACAAAGCAGCCACAGGTCGGACAGCAGGTGTAGCTGATCGCGACCTGCCCAAAGTTGTCGTCGCCGCCGTGGGTCTGGGCCGGCGTGTGGTCGGGGGCGAGCACGTCATCCACGATCGGCGGGGCCGGGTACTGGGGGTTGAGGGCCTTGAGGACCTTGATCTCCCCCATGTTCAAGTTGGCGACCCCATCCCAGGTCTCGAGCTCGCCCCCCGGGGTCATGCTGCGCACGAAGTCCGTGCCGCTGCGCAGGGTGACCATCCACGCGGTGCAGTCGTCGGCGAACTCGAGGTCGAAGATGTCGGTCGAGAACACGCCGTTGAGGTCTTCGACGCTCGCGGTCTCACAGTTTATCGGCCGGTCACAGATGCACTGGGCACCCCAACACAGGTCGCCCTCGCAGCTCACGGCGCCACAGGGCGCCACGGCGATGCATCCACCTTCGTCGTTGCAGACCGTCCCTGGCCCACAGCTGAGGTCCCCACACTCGACGCTTGGACCCGCCAGCACGCACTCGGTGTCGGCCGGCACGCAGTCCCCGGTGATCACATCGCAAACTGTGCCCTGTTCACAGATCAGCGGATCGCCCTGGCAGCCTGGATCACCAGTCTCGCCGGACTCGCTGTCCTCGGTCCCGGTCTCCGAGCCCGTGCTCTCGCTCGATTCGGTCTCGGTGCTCTCGGTAGCGCTGGCCTCGGTGCTCTCACTCGAGCTCCCACTCTCGGTGCTACCGGTCTCAGTCTCGGTCTCGGTCTCGGTCCCGGCGACCTCGTCCTGCCCGGTCTCTTCAGCCGCGGGATCATCCCCGCAGGCCGTGATCAGAGACAGGGTGAGGGCGGCAGTGCAAGCGTGTTTCATGGGCCCATGGTACCAGGACCCCCACCTGCAGCCTGATCAGCCCCCGTACTTGGAGCCGGCGAGGGTCAGGGACTCGCTCAGGCCCATGGCCTCGACGTTGAACTCGGCGTCGACGAGCACGCCCGAGGGCACGCCCCCATTGTGGACCGGGCCAAGGTAGATCCACAGCGGCTCCGTACCGTCGGTGCCGGGCGTCTCGTCGCCGAGCAGGTGGACGTTGTCGTTGGGGTAGGCCATCTCCCACTGATGAAGGTCGTCGAGCGAGGTCGGTCCAAAATCCAGGTAGTTGTCCAGGAGAACCTCCACAAAGCCGAGCGTACCTGCGTCGAGACCCGCGATAATCGGTGCAACCTGAGCGGTGAAGCCGCTGTCCAGGCCCGCCATTCCGGCCGCGAGGTCCTGGCAGGGACCACACCAGGCCCCGCTGATCACGAGCACGAAGGGTGTGCCCTCGAGCTCGCAGTAGTCCCAGCTCTCTCCCTCGGGGGTCATCCCCGCCCAGTGTGAGAGCTGCTCACCCATGGCGATCGTCCCGGCGGGTGCGAGCGCCCCCTCGCAGGCCGCTCCGCCGGCCGTGGTCGCCGTAGCAGTGTCCTCGCTCTCGTCCTCGCTCCCGCTCTCGTCCTCCGTATCGGTGCCGGTGTCCGCTCCCTCGGTCGTCTCGGCATCGGCATCGGTGTCCGTTCCCGTCTCCTCGGTACCCACGTCTGAGTCGGTCTCTCCCTCCGTATCGGGGTCGGCGACCGTATCGGTCCCACCAGAATCGTCGGCCGTGCAAGCGGTCAGTGCGCAAGTGGTGGACACGAGCATCAGGGCGGCAAAACGAGCGTTCATGCGGCCCATCATGAACCTATATTCCTCGTAATTCACCCAAAAAATTCGCGGGTCCAAGAACCAAATCAGGACACCCACACACTCCAAGATCAAGGCTGTATCGCCTGGAAACACCTACGGCCGTACAACGCCCTCCCAGCGAGCAAGGCGCACGATCCCGCTCTGACCTCCCGGTGGGTGGCTGGAACGCTGTGCCGCGAATAAGCTGGGCGTATGAATAGCTTCTCTTCGACCCGCCCCCTCGCTCTCGGTGCGGTCTTGGCACTGACGACCAGCGCCTGCTTCACCCCCAACGCTTCGGACGACGACGTGGGTTCGGATACGGGCACGGAAACAGCGGGGTCCGAAGAAGACACGACCGACACCACCACCGACACCACCACCGACACCACCACCGACGCCACCGACACCGAGGTCGGCGATCAGGCGCCCGTGTTCGTGAGCTTCACGATCGCCGGCTCGACCACCCCGGAGACCGTGGATGCAGCGGGTGCCGTGCCGATCGTGGTCGAGGCCAGCGATCCCGACGGCACCATCGACGAGATCCGTGTCTACCTCGACGACGACCTGATCGAGACCTTCACTGGCGAGGGCCCACACGCGGGCGAGTTCATCGTCGGCGGAGGGAGCTTCGACGGCAGCTACGAGTTCAGGGCGATCGCCGTCGACAACGACGGGCTCGAGGTCGAGAGCGAGCTCATTCCCCTGACCGTCGATGTCCCCGAGGGCTCCCTGATCGAGACCTGGACCTACGACAGCGGGAGCCCCGACAGCTCCGTGCGCATCGCCGTCGACCCCGACGGCACCATGGTCGTGGTCGGAGGTAGCTCCGACAATCAAATGCGCATCGATCGTTTTGTCGGCGGCGGCTGGAACACCAACAGCTACGAGACCTCGTACGTCGCCTCGGGGGTCGTAATCTTGCCCAACGGTCACACGGCCGCGGTCGCCTGGTCGAACGACGACAACAGCCAGTCCCAGCTCTTCGACTTCGATGCAGACGGCACCATGGTCGACCTCAACCAGGGGGACTGGACCTCTCCCGGCACCCCCCAAGGCAACTTCGAGGCGCCCCTGGACAACGCCGTCGACAGCGAGGGCAACATCTACATCGTCGGTGTGTTCGCGGGCGGGCCGGGCTCCCCCGACTCGACCTACATGTTCAAGTACAACCAGGCCGGTACCTTGCTGTGGCAGTTCCACAGTGACGTGGCCGAGGTCACCGAGCACAGCATGTACGGCATCAAGATGAGCGTGGGCACCGACTCGGTCCTGGTCTCGGGACAAGCGCGGACCCTCGTCGACAACTCGACTGTGAGCTACCCCTGGACCGGGCGCTGGGACCTCTCGGGCAACTTCATCGACGATATCGTGCTCGACGACAACGAGGGCATCGCCTGGGATGTGGGCGCGGGTCCAGACGGGAGCCGGATCGTCGGCGGCACCCTGTTCCTCGATGGATCGGACAACGAGTCCTGGCTCGGTCGCTTCAGCGCCAGCGGTCAACCCGTGTGGACCAAGCAGGGTGGACACGAGGGCGTCGGCGCGATCATAGCGACGGGCATCGACCCTTGGGGCGACAGCGTCTCCGTGATGGCCGAAGACTGCACCAACCTGTTCCTGAGCGTCGGTAACTGCAACATCTACATCCGCAAACACGACGCCGGCGGCGACCTCGTCTGGGAGGTCCCCTTTGAAGACAACGGCTTCGGAGCCGGCTCGCTCGTCCCGATCGCTGCCGACCTCGAATTCGATCGTTTTGGCTACGCCTACGTGACGGCGGTCCACCAGGGCCCCGAGACCTTCGACTTCTGGGCAGTCAAGATTCACCCCTGATCCGCCCTCATGCCGGGAACATGCCGGAGCATGCCGAGTGCGGCCCCTCGCCCCGCTCGCCCCTGCCGTCGATAGCAGCGCTAGAGCCTGCTGAGGGCGGCCAGCGGGGGCGGGAAGCGGGGGTCGACCTCGAGGCCCGCGACCGTAGCCAAAACCCGGTCACAGCGAGACGGTAGGGCGCGACAGACTCCGACGGCGAGTCCGATCAAACGTCCATCGACCGTGAACCCGACATCCTCCCACTCGGCGAGGACCAGCCGAGCCAGGATCTCGGCGCGCTTCCCCTGCCCCGGACATCCCTCCAGAGCAATGAGGAACTCGCCCACTGCGTCGACCGTGGCTGGAGCGCTGGCGCGGTCCGGGTCCCCCGAGGGACCCCAGGTTGAAGCCGGCCACGAGTCGACCGCCACCCCCCTCAGGAGGTCGCAGCGTCGAGGGTCCAAGCGGGCGGCTCGAGCTTGAACCTCGAGCCGGATCAGGGGAGCCACTGGCGGTGGGGGCACACCGACTCGTTCTTCGGCCCGGAGCCGGTAGTAAAAGGGATCGCTGCGCTGGGTCGTCGCCAGGGGCTGCGGCGGTGAACCACCGGCGCCGAAGGTCTCGACGACGAAGCCGTAGATCCGGCGAGACTCGAGCTCCTGCCCCCTGGCCTCGAGCAAGAGCGCCCACGCGAGGTTGTCCATGGCCCGGCGCTCGAAATGGGGGTGATACCAGCCCGGGCCGGCGCAGTAGCGAAACAGGCCGTAGTCGACCGGGTCTTGCAAGCCCCTATAGGGGTCTCGGTCAGGCAGGAGATCCACCGCGTCCCGCCACCGTGCACCGAGAGAGGGTCCCGTGCCGGAGAACTCGACGAGTTGCTCGACGGAGTAGCTGAAGTCGGCCAGGGGCTGAGATTCGAGTCGAGGTGAGGCGCCTCGAAGTGCCCGATCGCTGGTGAGCTGGATCCACTGGTCTGCGCGCTCGCTCCGACCTCCCCATGATTGCAATTCGAGCAGCAGACCCGGATGAGGATCGCGCGCGGGGGTGCCGAAGCCCCCGTCGTTGGAGTTCACCAAAATAAAAATTGCTCGCTCGATCCGAGTGATTTCTGCGGCTGCGGCCGAGCCGTCGAACCTGCCGGCGCTGCCCAAAGGAAGGGGCGGAGGGAGATCGGGGTAGGCCTCGAGCTCATTTCGACGCAGGCCGCCCGCGACTGCGCCGAGCAGCACCCTCAGGTCGGCAGCCGTCCGGTAGCCCGAGCGAGTCAGGACATGGCGCCCTTCGATGTCGAAGAAGACCAGCGCCGGCAGGCCGGTGACTCCAGGCAGATCCATCCACCGTGGGTCGACGTCGACGTCGACTTCGAGGGTCTCGAACTCCCGACGCATGACCGCCACGAGCTCCGGATCAGGGAGGACCTCGTGCTCGAAGACCCGACACCAGTGACACCAAGGTGCCGAGAGCCGGACCAGCCGCGGAGAGGCAGCCGCCCCCAAGCTGCTCGGGTCGGCCGGCGCAGGAGCCCAGATCAGGGGATCTGCGGCGACCACCTCGACGCTGGGCAGCTCCGGCTGGCCCTCGTCGGTTAGGATATCGGGCTGCGCGAATACCGGGTCCCCGCCCCCCGCCGCCTCGGGCCCATCGCGCGGGCGCTCCCCACATGCCCCGAGCAATGAGATAGCGGCCAATAGCGGGACTCGAAGCGCCACAGTGGGCCCAATCTACTCACTCTCCCCCGAATTGAAGGACCGCAGTTCTTGCGTTGATTCCCGGCCGACGCCGCATTTCTGTTGCTGGGTCCCAGCGGCGGAATGCACGAGTCTACGCGTGGAGGAATTTTCTGTGACCGTCCGATATCGGCTGCGACCCCTGCTTTTTGCATCCACCCTGCTCGCCCTCGCCACCGCCTGTGACAACAACGAACAGGCCACGACGACATCTTCTGCACCTGCAGACACTCCCATCCCACCAGAGAAGCTGGTCGAGGAAGGGGGAAAACTCTACGCGACCAACTGCGTCGGCTGCCACGGCACCGAGGGAGAGGGACGCGTAGGCATGGGCCCTCGCCTCGCCAGTGAGTCCTTTCTGGCCGCGGCGAACGACGAGATGCTGCACGCCAGCATCTCAAAGGGGCGCTTAGGGACCACCATGGCCGCCTGGGGCAACATGTTGCCCCCCTCTCAAGTCGACGCCTTGGTCGCCTATGTGCGCTCGATGGTGCCCCACGAGATGGCGAAGCTGGACGAGTCTCCCGTCGAGGGTGAGCTCGCCGCTGGAGAGCAAATCTTCAGGACGATCTGCGCGACCTGCCACGGCCGCAGCGGCGGCGGCTACATGGAGAGCAGCAGCGGAACCGGGATCGGGCGCAAGGTCTTCCTCGACGAGGTGAGCAACGGCTACCTCCGTTACATCATCAAGAATGGGAAGAGCCAGACCAGCATGAAGTCCTTTCGCGAGGATGCGCCGGCCGCCGTCGTCAACCTCAGCGACCAACAGATCGAAGACGTCATCGCTTATATGCGAGAGAACGCCTGGTAGGAGATTTTGAGATGACCAAGAACAAACAAAAAGACAAACATTATGGTGGTCGTCATCTCGAGGTGCTCCAAGAGCCCCCCGAGCACCCCCTTCCGACCGGCAAGACACGTCGGCGCTTCATGTTCGAGACCGCGGCCGTCGGTGCGGCGGCCTCTGTCGCCAGCAACCTCAGCGCTTGCAAGGACGGCGAGGCCGACGAGGTCGCCCACGGTGACCCCAATGGGATGCAGAACACCGTCGAGCCCAACCCCAACGCGACGCCGACCAACATCCTGGCCCAGTGCCCCTACTGCGGTGTCGGCTGCGGCACCCTGATCCAGACCGAGAAGGGCAAGATCGTCGGCATGATGCCCGACCCGAAGCACCCGACCAACAAGGGCTTGCAGTGCATCAAGGGCCTGAGTTCGGCCGAGGCGATCTACGTGGACCGGCTGACCAAGCCGCTGATCCGCAGGGATATGACCGACATCCTGACGGGCAACGAGAGCGCGACCAAGGGACAGTTCAGCGACGACGTCTTCCGCGAGGCGACCTGGGAAGAAGCCGAAAAGATCATCGTCGACCAGATCGTCGGCATCATCGAGAAACACGGCGGAAACAGCGTCGGGCTCTACGGTTCGGGGCAGCTGCCCGTCGAAGGCCAGTGGCTCGAGAACGTGTTCATGAAGGGTGTCATCGGCTCGAACACCATCGAGGCCAACGCACGCATGTGCATGACCTCGGCGGTCACGGGCTACTTCAAGAGCCTGGGCAGCGACACCCCCCCCACCTCCTACGAGGACATCGAGCTCGCGGACATGGTGACCCACTGGGGCCACAACGCTCGCGGTGCCCACCCCATCGTCTTTTGGCGGATCGCCGACTACAAGTCGCACGCAGGCATCCCCACCCTCGTGGTCGACCCGCGGCGCACGGGGACGGTGCAGGGCTACGAGGAGGTCGACCCGGAGAACTCCTACCACTTCTCCACCATCAACGGCGACATCGCTATTCACAACGCGCTCGCCCACGTTCTGCTGACCGACCACGACGATGCCATCGCGTGGGACTTCCTAAAGGAGCACAGCACCGGCTGGGAAGACTACGTGGAGGCGTGCAAGACCCGCTACTCGCCCGAGCAGGTCCAACACATCACGATGATCGACCCCGCGCACCTGCGCAAGGTCGCGGCCGTCTGGGCCGAGGCGTCCATCAAGGGCCGTGAACGCGGAAGGGGCGGGGTCCTGAGTTTCTGGGGGATCGGCTACAACCAGCACATTCACGGCCAAAACAACACCGTCAGCCTCATCAATCTGATGGCGCTCACGGGCAATATTGGTCGCCCGGGGTGTGGACCCTTCTCCATGACGGGGCAGCCCAACGCGATGGGCGAGCGCCTGACTGGAGGGTTGACGAGTCGTCTTCCCTTCAACCAGGGCCTCGACAACGTAGAGTGGCGAAACCACATCGCCGACGCTTGGCGAGTACCGCGAGAGCGCCTCGCCTCGGTCGCCAAAGAGAAGAACCCCGGCATGGCCATCGGCATGATGGAGCGGGCTCTGAAGGGAGACGTGAAGGCCTTCTTCTTCATCTACGCCACACATATCGATCTTCCCGATCAATACAACTTGGTGCGCCCGGCTCTGGCCAAGACCTTCAACGTGGTCCAAGAGATCTATCGCCACGCGCCCAACAACCTCTACGCAGACGTCATCTTGCCCGCAGCCACCTGGGGCGAGTGGGTCGGCGGCACCTACATTCAGTCGGAGCGCCGCTTCTATGTCACGGACGGGACCGCAAACCCCATCCCAGGCACGATGCCGGACATGGATATGGTCATCGACAAGGGCCGCGCGATCGCCAACGCCCTGGGTCTCGACGGGGACGCGATCTTCCCCTACAAGCGCAAGGAGAACGGCTTCTACGACCCCGAGGAGGTGTTCCGCGACTTCGTGATCGCATCCAAGGGCTCCGACGCCGATCTCACCGGTATGCTCGAGGTCGAAGAGCGCGACGGCATCGGCCTCTACGATCAGATCCGTGAGAATCGCGGGATCCAGTGGCCAGCGCCGACCTACGAGATCGCAAAGGCCGGCGGCGCGGCGCGGCGCTTCATGGCCCAGGAGGACTGGAAGGACAAGCCCTACGGCATGTTCCGCACCAACGACGGGAAGCTGCACATCCACATGTGCGAGCAAAACTACGAGGGCCGCGAGGAGATCATCGCCGAGATGAGTCGCGCGGGGACCGACCCGAGCTTCTTCTTCATCGACAACATGGCGTTGCTCGAGAAGGCCCGCGACAACGGCCTGACCCCCGAGCTCCCCGACATGGAGCACCGTGGCAAGGCTTGGGCCGACATCCCCAAGGACAAATACCCCTACTGGATCGGCCTGGGTGTGGTCTATGAGCACTTCCATACCTCGAAGACGATTCGCTCCGGCACGACCCGGCGCCTCGTTCCCGAGATGTACGTGGAGATGCACCCCGACGACGCCAGCGCTCTGGGTGTCGATGACGGTGATTGGGTGAAAGTCATCACCCGTCGCGGCGAGTACGAGGGCCGGGCCTCCATCGGCCTGGATTCTAAGGTCAAGCCCGCGCGCAACACCGTCCCGCTCGGATACATGTTCAGCCCCTGGAACCTCTCGGTCGCCGACTCGGCAGATCCCAAAGACAACAAGTGGCTGGTCAACGGCGTGACCCACCGGGCCTTCGATCCGGTCAGTGGTCAGGTGGACTTCAAGAAGTGCGCCTGCCGAATCGAGAAGGTCGAGGCCTGACCCGGACATGTCTATCGGGCGACGCCAACTCCTCGGTGCCTCCATGGCTGCGGCCATGGGGGCGGCCGCGGTCGCCGTTTCGCGTGAGGGGAAGCAAAAGGGGGAGGCCAATCACCTGCGACCTCCCGGTGCCCTGAACGAACGGGACTTCAGCGCGACCTGCTCGCGCTGTTTCAAGTGCGGCAACGCCTGCCCCAATGGCTGCATCCAGTACCACGGAGCCGAGGCCGGACCGCGCCGCGCGTTCACGCCCTACATCAAGGCTCGCGAGCGCGGCTGCACCCTGTGTGGCGAGTGTGCCGAGGTCTGCCCCAGCGGCGCCCTGCAGCCCTTCGAGGTCTCACCCGAGGGGTGGTTGGCGAGTGTGGACATGGGGATGGCGAGGGTCAACGAGAGCCTCTGCTACAGCTTCCACGGTCGGACCTGCGGTGCGTGCTACCGAGCCTGTCCGCTGGCCGGCGAGGCCATCAAGATCGGTCTCTACGAGACCCCCCACGTCGACGCGAGCAAGTGTGTGGGCTGTGGACTGTGTGAGCAGGCGTGCCTACACCTGCCCCAGGCGATTCGAGTCATTCCTGCCGAGCACCTCTCGGCCGGAATGCGCAACAAACATGACCGAGAGGTTCCGGCTTGAGTCAGCCGCTCCGGCGCCGAGTGGTCCATTGGGCCAATCTTTTGTTCCGTCGCTCGCTCCAGCTCGGGGTGCTGGCCTTTATCACCTATGCCGCCCTCGGCGGCATCTGGCGCAACTACAAGGTCGCCCATAACAGCTCGCGGCTCGTGAGGTTGATGCACGGCCAGCGTTGGGGCGACGCCTACGCGGCCAACCAGAAGCTGCTCGCACATTGGGACGATCCCTACACGGCCAGCCTCGACTTTCTGGGCATGCCTTGGGCCGGGACCTTCTTCGGTGTCGAGACTGCCGACCCCATCCTGGTTCTCTCCACCATGGTGTCGAGCGGGAGCTGGATCCCCCGGCTCGCGCTTTCGGGCCTGGTCGCGGTGATCGTGGCTGTCGTGTTCGGCAAGGTGTTCTGCAGCCATCTATGCCCGATGCGTCTGCTCTTCGAGGCCGGGCAATTGGTTCGGGCGGGTCTGTTGCGGCTGGGGATTCCCCTCCCCCATGTGCGCTCCGACATTCGTCTGGGGGGCTGGATGCTGCTCGGCGGGCTGGCGGCCTCGGCGAGTGTCGGGCTCGTGGTCTGGTTTCTCCTGCTCCCCTACCTCGGTTTGGCCGCGGCCATCTTTATGGCAGTGACCGCGGGCACGAGCGCGGGCCTCCTCTACCTGCCCATCGCCCTGGTCACCGTCGATCTGCTGGTCGCACCGGGCATGTTTTGTCGCAATTTGTGCCCCCAGGGCTTCCTGCTCGAGCAGCTGGGTCGCTTCTCCCTGCTGCGTCTCGAAAAATCGGACGCCCGCCCCTGCCCCGCCCCCTGCCGAGCCTGTTCGATGACCTGCCCCTACGGACTCTCGCCTCGAGAACAGACCCATCGACCCATGTGTGACAACTGCGGACGCTGCGTTCCACGCTGCCCGACCGGCGTGCTCAGCCGTCGATTTCGCCTCCCCATCGTGACCGCGAGCGTGGCCCTGATGATGCTGATTCCTGCGCTCGCGCAGGCCCACCACAACAAGGGTCTGCCCCACTACGGGTACTACGAGAACTACCCCCAGACTCCGACCGAGGAGGTCATCGTCGTCGACGGACGCTGGGAGATGGGAGCCACGATCTTCAATTTCCAGGGCTACGAGCGCGAGGATGCCGACACACCCAACGACGTGAAGTTCTTCGTCTACATCTACGACCTCGAGGCGGACGCCGCCTATCTGGGCCCGGTGACCTTCGACATCATGATGAATGGAGAACGGGTCTCCACCTTCACCCGCGAGCACGTGGACGAAGAGGTGGTCTATTCTACACGGGAGACCCTACCCGAGAGCGGCGACTATCATCTGATCGCCCACATACCGAACGCCGAGCGCCACCCGGATCTCGAGTTCTACATTGATTTGGACGAGGGTGGGATCGCCTGGGGACTCGTCTTGGGGCTCACCGTTCCGCTTCTTCCCTTGTTGGGGTTGGTCCTGCTCGGCCGTGGTCGCAAGGGGCGCTCCGAGCTGATGCGCGACCAGCCGAGTACGGAGACTCGATGATGCTGATAGTTTCGATCCCCCCCCTCGTCCCGGTCTTGCTCGGGCCTCCTCCCGAGGAGATGCCCTGTCACCAGGCACAACCTGATCCAGGTTCAGAACCGGATCAGGACATGTCCGGTCATGACGGCCACGACATGTCGAATATGCCCGGTCACGAGGGCCACGACATGTCGAATATGCCCGGTCACGAGGGCCACGACATGTCGAATATGCCCGGTCACGAGGGCCACGACATGTCGAATATGCCCGGTCACGAGGGCCACGACATGACCATGGTCGCTACCGAGGAGGGAGAGGCCGTCATGGTCATGGGGGGCATGCCGCCTTGGCTCTTCGTCGCATCGATCGTCCTGGTCCTGGTCCTCTCCTTCGTCATCGTCGAGCGCATCGGTTCGCGCAGCCCCAGCAGCGAAGGGTTTCGCCTCAATCTGTTGAAGAACCGACGTGTGTACACCATCGTCAAAAGTCGATGGTTCCAGTTCGTGCCCCAGGCCATCGCCTTGGCAGCCCTCGGCTTCCTCATCTACGCGGGTCTGTTCGGCAATCGCATCGGGAACATCACCCCGGTGGCGGTCTGGACGATCTGGTGGGCGGGGCTCGTGTTCGCGGTCGCGTTGCTGGGTCCCGTCTTCTGTGCGATCTGCCCTTGGGACCTGGCGAGCCGATTTGGCCTTCGCCGGCGCAAGAACCCGCTCACGCTCGGGCTCCAGGTGCCCAAGGCGCTGCGGACCATGTGGCCTGCGATCGTCTTGTTCACCCTGCTGACCTGGGCCGAGCTCGGTCTGGGTGTGACCACCGACCCTCGCTCCACCGCCTACATGGCCATCGGAATGCTCGTCCTGGCGCTGGCGTGCGCGCTGGTGTTTCGCAAGAAGGCCTTTTGTGCCCACCTGTGTCCAGTCGGCCGGATCAGCGGCATGTATGCCAACTTTGCCCCTATCGAGATTCGGTCGGCAGACCCCGAGATCTGCAAGACCTGCCGGACTCAGGACTGCCTCAAGGGCAACGACGAGGGCTACGCCTGTCCCACCGGCCTCAGCCTCCGGGTGCTGAACGAGAACACCATGTGCACCATGTGCACGGAGTGCGTGCGCAGCTGTGACAAGGACAACGTCGCCATCAATCTCCGGCCCTTCGCCCGCGACCTGATCCACAAGGTCAAGGTGCGCTCGGACGAGGCCTGGATGTGCGTGGTTCTCCTCGCGCTGACCTTGTTTCATGGCTTCTCCATGACCACGGCCTGGGAGAACTTTCAGCCTGGGGCCCCCAGCTTGATGAAGTGGATGGCCGGCACCTTGGGCACACCACAAACCCTCAACTTCAGCGTCGGCATGTCGGTGCTGATCGCCATCCCCATCGTGCTGTTCGGGTCGAGCTGCCTCGCTGCAGCGCGACTCACCCGTGGCTCGAATATCGGAGCCCAGCGGATCTTTCGGGCCTACAGCCTCTCGCTGCTCCCGATCGCGCTCTTTTATCACCTCGCCCACAACCTGATGCACATCCTCATGGAGGGTGGGTCCCTCGTTGCGCTGCTGAGTGACCCGCTCGGGCGCGGCACCGACTACTTTGGGACGGCGTCGATGCAGCTCGGTCACCTCGTCGGCGAAACCACGATCTGGTACCTCCAGATCACCCTCATTTTGGTGGGTCACCTCTTCGGCATCGTCGTCGCTCATCGCATCAGTCGTCGGCTCTTCTCCGATCCCAAGCAGGCGACTCGGTCCCTGATCCCCATGCTCCTGGTGATGATCTTGATCTCGATTGCAGGTCTGTCGCTGATGGTGCTGGACATGAACATGCGCGTCGGGAGGATGTGAGCGTGTCCGACGAGCTCAGTCGCCGCGACTTCCTGGGTCGCCGGCCCAACAAAAAACTCCCGGTGCTTCCGGCCCGGGTGCGTCCTCCTGGAGCGCTTCCCGAGCGCGAGTTCCTGGCTCGGTGCACCGGCTGCATGGACTGCGTGCAGGCCTGCCCACACAAGGCGATCCATACCCTCGCCGCACACGTGGCACCGGGCGCGGGCACCCCTGTCATGGTGCTCGCCTCGCGACCTTGTCACATGTGTGAGGGCTTTCCCTGCGCGGCCGCCTGCGACGAGCAGGCGCTGGCCGTCCCCGAGACCCCGGTGGTTCGCTATGGGACCGTGTGGATCGACACCAGCGTTTGCCTGCCCTACCTGGGGCCCGAGTGTGGGGCCTGTGCGGGCCTGTGTCCCAAGGGCGCCGAGGGCGGTCTACGGCTCCAGCGCGGCCGTCCTTCGATCGATATGGATCTGTGTGTGGGCTGCGGCTTGTGTGTCACCGCCTGCGTGGTCCGCCCCTCGGCCATTGAGCTGATTACAGTCTGATCACAGTCTGAGATCAGCTCGAGGCCTGGGGCTGGGCGACTACTGCGGGTTGATCTGTGCGTTGATCCCAGCGCCGGTCATGTCCGAGTAGGTGTAGGGATTTTGCAGCCCCCCCACGTCGTCGACGATCTGGTAGGTGTCGGGGTCGACCTTGAAGGCCCGGCTCACGCCCTGGTCGACCACCCACACGAAGCCCTCGGCGTCGATGCTCACCCCCACCGGCGTGCCGCATCCGGCGAGCGGAATATCGCCGTCGATGATCGTGGGGGGATCCGTGAGCGTGTCGATGGCCGCGAGCCCACAGGGGCCGTTCTTGGCGATCCAGGCGACGCCGTCGCTGTCGACTTGGAGCCCGCGCAGGCAGCTGCCGCCGACGTTGCCGATGGTCGACCAGGTCTCGGCCTGCTTGTCGAAGCGGTACACGTTGGCCGTTCCGCATCCAGCCGCGTAGGTGTTCCCGGAGAGGTCCAGACCCATGCCGTAGATCCAGCCGCCCGGGTTGCCGTAGTGGGTGGCCTCGTGCGTCTCGCCGTCGATCTTCACGACCGGACCCGACTCGCCCCAGCCCGTGACCCAAAAGTTGTTCTCCGAGTCGATCGCGCCGCCGTAGGGACCCCAGGTCATGCCCGACCAGTTCGGGACGTCGACGTCGTCGAGGGTGTTGCCGGTGGCACCCTCGAGCAGGCGGAAGGAGCCCGTGTTCGCCCCTTGGTCGTACCAGCCCACCCACACATCACCGAGGGAGTACTCGCAGGTCAAAGGGTTTTGCTCGCCGATGGTCCACGAGACCGGGCGCGGACCATCGCTGCCCGAGCCCGGCAGGTCGGCGTTCCAGATCACACATTCGTCCGTGCCCCAGGCCATCACATCGTTGGGCCCCGCCGAGGTGTCGATCATACCGTTGTTGTTGCTGTCGACGCAGCCCTCCTCCTCGGCCGAGATCATGGTGATGCCGCCGTTGCGGTTGACCACGACGGCGAACTTGCCGTTGCCCGAGACCGAGGTTCGCGACGGGTCCGTGGATCCGGGGGGGCCGGAGGTGTAGCGGGCGAGCTCGACCCCGCCCTGAGTGTCGATCTTCGAGACCGTGCCCTGGGGCGAGTTTGCGACCCAGATGTAACTGAACTCGAAGTCTGGAGGGCCCTCGCCCTCACAGGGGTCGCCCGTGGTGCTCTCCTCCCCGTCGTCCGTGCTCTCGTCCGAGCTCGACTCCTCCGCGCTCTCTTCGGCGGTCGCGTCCGTGCTCTCTTCAGCGGTCGCGTCCGTGCTCTCTTCGGCGGTCGCATCCGTCGTCTCTTCGGCGGTCGCATCTGTCGTCGTCTCGTCCGCGGTCGAGGTGGTCTCGGCGGATCCGCTCGCCTCGGTGTCGGTGGTCGCCGTTGTCGAGGAGTCGCTCTCCGTGTCGGTCTGGCTGCCGATCTCATCCTCGCCTGCGTCAGTCGCGTCATCGCTGCAGCCCGCGAGCACCAGGCAGGGCAACGACAGGGCGAGAACTAGTGGCATCCGCTTGTTCATGAGACCAACCTAGCAAGGGTTTGCCCTCTGCCCAAGCTCGATGGCCAAGGGTTTTCACCCTCAACTCCTGAAACGAGCCCAAGTTCCTGGGAGCGGCCACCGCGGACCCGGGCGAGTCGAGACGAGCCACGGCGCGAATCACGGCGGCCCGAAGTGCCAACTGGGATGGGTCTCGCACCGCCCGATCGGCGGGGCCCGTTCCACGATCGTGTTCGGGGTGGCGCTTTGGATACGCAAGTACGAGCGACGGGCGAATTGCAGGAACCGCGTGCTCGACTATCCCGACTCGCCTTTAATGACACACGATCGGCGTTGACCCAGATTCAGATCCACCCGACACAATCACGTGTCTTCTCCCCGGCCTTGCTCACGCTGGTCGCCGTTCGGGGAGTGTGTGGAGATGTCCTCGTTCCTCGAGTCGGTCGAGTTTGGAGACGACCTCGACACCTTCTCAGATCCTCGCCCGCGTAGACGCCGAGCTCACCCGGGAACTCGTTTGGAGGGTTCGCTCCGCCGCCCTACACTCAGGCCGTGGGCCGCCGCGATGACCCCCGCTCCAGCGGCCCCCTCCCCTATCGTCTCCTGCTGATCGGGGCCTGTCTGATCTCGACCATCGGCTGCAGTGTGGAGCGAGACGACGCCCAGGCCCGGGCGAGCGCGGCTCCGACCGCCGATGCCTTCGACCCCCTGCCCGCGGCCCCCGGTCGGGTGGTCTCAAAAGACGGACGCATCTCCGCCCCTATCCCGGCTCCAGCCGGCTGGGCCTGCGTCGAGGAGCAACACGGGGAGGCCAAGGCCGCCGCCGTCGCGCTGCGCTGTCGTCGCGAGGACCCACGCGAGTTCCTGTTCATGGCCGCGAAGACCCACCGCCAGCCCAAGGACCAACGCGTCGACGCCGAGACCGTGCTCATGACCCTCTACCGGGCCGACAACGAGGCCTTCTTCGAGACCGTAGGCTACCTCAGCGACGGACCGGTGACCCTCGCCGGCGCCCATGGCTGGGAGGCCGAACTCGAGGCCGAGCACACCCGCATGGGTACCATCCACAAGCGCGAGCGCCTCTCGCTCGTGGGTGACCGAGTATTCGCCGTCTCGGCTGAGGGTCGACCCGACCTGTGGCGCGCCCACAAAGCCGAGATCGAAGCGTGGTTCGACGGGGTCCGGTTCGCCCGCCAACGGAGAGCCGACTCCACTCGGCCCCCCGAATAGGCGGGTCGGGCTGCTAGACGTCGATGGCGTCGATGGCGTCGACGCCAGGTCGAGGTCGGGTTTCATGCCCCACGTCGACGACGATCGGGTCGGGGTCGAGGGCTCCGCTCACACCAGCCCGCAACCCGAGGGTTGGGTGTCTGAGTCGGTCGTTGTGACTGCCCCTGTCCCAAAGACCGACTCAATTATACAAATATACGGTTGTATGAACATTGCCCAACTCTCGAGGTGTGCCCTCGGTGCATCCCGAATACCCATGGGCGCTCCGTCCGCCAGGCGTGGCACCGAGGTGCAATCGCTTCACAAATGGCGCCTAATCTATGTTGACCTCGACCGGATCGCTTCTATAGTCTCGACACATCCCAACCGATTCCCGAACCCGAGATCCTTCAATTAGTGAAGACTTGGATCGGGAGTCAGACATTTCAATTCACAATCCCGGTTTCAGAAAATGACACGAATCATATTTCCATTGTTGAGCGCACTCATGGTCGTGGGCTGCGTCGTCGAACAAGACGACCAGGGGCCCGAGTATCGGGCGCTGGCCGATAACGAGGGTATCGTTGTCGACAGTCGAATCGGATCGATCTACCTGGCTGGGGACATCTGTGTCCTCTACGCCTCGACCGACCTCGGAACGGTCGGGCTCGTAGTCTCGCAGGATGAAGACGATCCACCTCTGTGCGGAGCCCTCGACCCCTACCTGGGTCGCATCGATGTGATCGTCGGCTGGGACGCTGGGGACATCGAGGCGATCAGCAATACCAACCTGCTTCAAAACCTGTCGGAGGAGTTCGATCGGGCCAGCGGCCGAAGCGTCGACTATTACTGGCTCGACGGACCTCTCGAGGGCTCGCTGTGGGGCACCATCTACGGTGATCTCGAGCGCGAGACCCTCGCAAACGTAGGACCGGTGTGCGGCTGGTACATGGAGACCGACGAGGGCACGCCCATCGGCTTGTTCGAGCTCGAGGACGCCCTCGGCGCCTGTCCTCGCCTCGAGGCCGTGAGTTCAAACAGTACGGTGCGAGTCCCCCTCGACGCGCTCCTGGAGCTGACGAATCTGGCCTTGACCAGCGCCCTCTCGGCTGCGTTTTGGAACGTCGACCAACACCTGGCCCCACAGGTCGCGCTGACCGAACTTTGACGTCTACCCGCCCCAAACCCGAACTCTCGGCAACCCTCGGATCGTCACGATTTCTGGCGCCGGTCGTACCTTGCGAACACCAAGAGACGCCGACCTCCCGAGTGAGCACGACGCCGTGGTGGTCGGCGAGCCAGAGGCCCGAGTTCGGCGTCATGACGACCCCGAGCAGCCGGCCGCGCAGCAGAGGGGACGAAGGACCGCTGCCCTGGTCGGTGTGTTCGGGGTCGTCATCGCTATCTCCATCGGGGTCGTCATCGCGGTCACCCGGGGGCGGCAACAACCGAAGCAGGCCGTCGCCACCCCCCGGGTCGTCTACGAGGTCCCGGCGCGCGACGCCGCGCTGTGGTTCGTCGCTCGCTACCCCGACTACTTCACCTCCGGCGAGCGGGGGCTTGGAACCTGGCTCGAGAGCCTGCCCCTCGAGGAACGAACCTTCGTGGTCGCCATGGGCCACACCTTGCTGTGGGACTGGGTCGAGCACGAGTCGCAGACAATCGGCGACGGTCGGCTCGAGTCGCGCAGCCTGGCCGCGATCGTGGCCTTGCGGGCCAAGACCCTCAACCAGCTCGACATCGACATCGGCGAACTCGAGATCGGGTTGTTCGCCGATCGCGACGACCCCCACTTTGGCGATGGCGTGTTCGCCCGTCTGGTCCGCGGCGCGAGCAACTGCGACGGCCAGAACCACCTGCTCGAGCTGCTGTTGAACACGGGCCCCGACATCGCCCACCTCGTTGGGCTGCCCTCGGGCCACAAGGTCGTGCGCGTCATCGGCCGCGACTTGGTCCAGCCGGTGTTTGTCGACGCTTGGTCGAACGTCCCCCCCTTTGTCCTGTCGTCGACCCTCCGCTCACCGATCTCGATGGTCGCTCGTGAGGGGGCGACACCCAAGCCGGTCGTGCCGGGTCTCCCGGGCTGGCCACTCGAGTCGGTCGAAAACTACTCGGCAGCTGGAGGGCGAGCGATCGACCTCGCTACTGAGCGCGACACACCGCGACAGGGGGCGCCCCTCGCCATTGAGCCCCCACCAATGGACAGAGTCAGCCTCGACGCCATCGAGGACCCATGGCAGCTCTATCTGTTCGCGCGGGTGCTGCAGCTCTACGATGATCCGCGCGCAGGCGAGCTCTACCGTCGGGCGATCGAGGTCTGCCGCGACTCCTCATCGGCGACAGCGTTCATGTCTGAGGCGTCCTCATTGCTCACCGAGCGACTTCCGGATACAGCGCCGTCGGGCTGACGACTTATGATGACGGGATCGCTGTAGGACGGGATAGCGGCGGAGCCGGATGGCGGCGCCTTCGCTCAGAGCACAAAGGGGATGATCGCCTTGCGTTGCTCGGGGTAGTCCTCGAACTTCTCCCGGTACCAACGGTGGTTGTCGAGGGCCCGTGGGCCGATGTTCGCCGCCGTGTACAGGGCAAAGGCGAAGCCCGAGAGCGACCAACTAGCGATCGCCCAGCCGCACCACTCGATGATCTCTCCAAGGTAGTTTGGGCACGAGATGTATTCGTAGAGCCACCCGCGGGGAATCTTGTAGCCGCTGTTCTCTCCCGGCTTGCGCAGAGCGATGAGGATCGCATCGGCCTTGTAGTTGATGACCCAGCCGGTCAAAAACAGGCCGGCGCCCAGCCACAGGTGCCAATCGCTTATCCAGGACTCCCCATAGCTCCCCCAATGAGAGATCCAGCGGGCGTTGACATAGACGTTGAGGAGCTGAAAGAGAAACGCCATCCCACACACCAACACGGGCATGCGCTTGCCCTCGCTGCGGATGCGAAAGGGGAACACGTAGGTGCGCTGAATGTAGTGAAACAGCCACAACCCCAGGAGAATCAGGGGCACGGTCTCGAAGCGGTGCTGGCCCTGGAAGTAGATCCAGGCGAACAGGAGGACCGCAGGGGTCTCCATGATGACCCAGCCCCAGCGCGCGGGCATGGTCGGGCCCCAGTTCGAACGCTGGTGGCGACCATAGGGCGCGGTGATGAAGCTGACCGCCAAGAAGGTGAACACCGCGAGGGCGATCAAGACCAAGGTGGCGACGCGATGAATCTCGATGCTGTCATCCATGGGGCGAGGTCGGACATACCACGGCTCACCCCGGCCTGGCTGCGAACCACGCCAGGGTATCGGCGACGGTCTCGGTGAGCGGCCGGGGGGCGTGGCCGAGCTCCCGGCGAGCCTTTGCGCTCGAGATCGATCGATTCGAGACCAGGACCTCGAGCGACTCACGGGTGAACAGGGGCTCGGTCTTGGTCGCCCACGACAGCCCACGGGCGAAGGGCAAGCCCATTCGCGCGACCCACACCGGCGTCACCAAACGCGGCGCAGACCGTCCGCTGTGCTCGGCGACGATCGCCGCGAGCTCGCGCAGCGAGTACCAGGCGCTGCCCAAGATATAGCCCTCCCCGCAGCGCCCGCGCTCACCGGCCGCGATCACGCTCGCGCTCACGTCTCGCACATCCACGAAGTCGAAGCCCCCGTCGAGCAGAGCCGGGAGGTCTCCGGCGGCGAGGTCTGCCACCAGCTGGCCCATGCGCGAGGGGCCAAAGTCGATCGGACCCATGATCCCCGTGGGGTTGAGGACCACGGCGTCGAGACCTCGCTCGATCTCGGCGAGCACCGCCCGCTCGCCCTCGGCCTTGCTCCGGTCGTAGGCCGAGTGCTGCCTCGAGGGGCCCGAGGGCACCCGCGCCCGGGTCTCGTCGAGGGTCTGATCGCGCGGGTTTTGCTCGAAGGCGTGCACGGAGCTCACATGCACGAGCCGCCCCACACCGAGCTCTCGGCACACGGCCGCGACGTTGGCCGTGCCGTCGACGTTGACCCGCCGCACCCAGCCGTCCGGGTCTCCGTCGATGGAGATGACCCCGGCGAGATGAAAGACCCGGGTGCACTCGGCGAAGGCTGGGCGCAGGGTCTCGGGCTCGAGCACGCTGCCCTCGGCGAAGCTCAGGCGCCCGGTCTCGACGGCCGCGCCGAGATCCGTGAACGCAGCGCGGCTGCGGTGCACCAACACCCGGACCTGCTCCCCTTGGTCCAAGAGCCCGCGAACGAGGTTGGCCCCGAGGTGGCCGCTGGCTCCGGTGACGAGGACGGTCATGGCGCGGATGCTAGAGCGACCCCGAGGCCCGCGCCACGACCCAGGGCACACGACCCAGGACACAGTCTCTCGGGCTCGGCCGAAAATAAATCAGCTCAAGGCCACGGCCGAAAACAGATCAGCTCAGGGGCACGGCGCCGCCGTAGGCGACACCGCTGAGGTAGGCCATGTCCCGGTCCCAGGTGGTCAAGTCGGTGAGCGAGAAGCCGCTGAGGTGGCTGTGGCCGCAGGCCCTCGCCAGCACCTGCATGAGCGCCACCGTGGCCCCGAAGTAGGTCGCCAGCTGGGCGGCCGACCTCTCGATCTCGAGGCGAGCGCGGAGGCCGGGTTTTTGGGTCGCTATGCCCACCGGGCAGTTGTTGGTGTGACAGGCCCGCATGCCCAGGCAGCCGATCGCTTGGAGGGCCGAGTTGGATATAGCCACGCCGTCGGCACCGAGCGCGAGCGCCTTGCAGAAGTCGGCCTCCGTGCGCAGGCCACCGGTGACGATCAGCGTGACCTCGGCTTTGCCCCGGCTGTCCAGGTGCCTGCGCGCCCGGGCCAGCGCCGGGATCGTCGGCACCGAGATGTTGTCGCGGAACAAAGTCGGCGCCGCCCCTGTGCCCCCACCGCGACCATCGAGGATGATGTAGTCGCAGCCCACCTTGAGCGCGAAGTCGATGTCGTCCTCGATGTGTTGGGCCGAGAGCTTGAAGCCGATCGGGATCCCCCCCGTGACCTCGCGGACCTGGTCTGCGACCCGGCGGAAGTCGGCGGGGCTGTCGAGGTCGGGGAAGGTCGGCGGGCTGATCGCGGCCTGTCCCGGCTCGAGGCCCCGGACCGCGGCGATCTTCTCCGACACCTTGTGGCCGGGGAGATGCCCACCCGTCCCGGTCTTGGCCCCCTGCCCGCCCTTGAAGTGGAAGGCCTGACACTTGGCGACCTTGTCCAGGCTCCACCCGAAGCGGGCCGAGGCGAGCTCGTAGAAGTAGCGGCTGTTGGCCTCCTGCTCCGCCGGCAGCATGCCCCCCTCGCCCGAGCAGATCCCGGTGCCAGCGAGCTGCGCCCCCATGGAGAGCGCGACCTTGGCCTCCTCGGACAGGGCGCCGTAGCTCATGTCGCTGACGAAGAGGGGGATCTCCAGACGCAGCGGTCGCTCGGCCCCAGGACCGATCACCACCTCCGTGCCCACGGCCACGTCGTCCAACAGGGGCTTGCGCGCGAGCTGCCCGGTGACCACCTGAATCGAAGACCAGCGCGGGAGCTCGGTCAGCGGGACCCCCATGGCCGCCGTCGCGCCGTGGTGCCCGGTGGTTCGGAGCCCGTCCCGCGCCAAGGTCCTGATCGCCCGGTTGAAGGGCTCCGCTGCCACGCCGTGGACATCGTCGTAATTTCCCAGGTAGGCGTCCCGGTCGTAGGGCTGGGGGTGGGTCTCGGCCCAGCGCGCGACCTCGCTCTCGTCGACCGTGACCACGTCGGCTTCGACGTCGATCCAGGCGCAGAAGCGGTTCAGGGCCTCTTTGTTGCTGTACGCGCTGACCCCAGTGTCGAGGCGGTAGTCCCAGTCGTGCAGACCGCAGATCAAGTTGGGGCCGTCGACGAAGCCGTCGCTGAGCAGGGCTCCACGGTGCAGGCAGCGACCGTAGAGCACCGAGACCTCACCGTCGAAGCGCACGACCACGAGGTCGACGTCGGCGACCCGGGCGTGGGCGGGCCGACGATCTTCGAGGGTACTCCAGGTCGCCACTGTGACGGGCTTGGAGGGAGGCGCATCGCTGCTCGATTGGGTGGGGTCGTTCGACATAGAGGAGTCCGGGCAGCGCTCGGCGCTGCGAGAGCAGGATTACCAGCAACGCGTGGGCCGCGGGGGACGATCGTCGGCTCACCCTGTTCCCAAATACGATGGATTCCACAGACCCGGGCTCGGCCTGCTAGCCTCGGCCTGTGTCCGGAGCGCTCAAGGTCGTCGGCTGGATCCTCGCCTCACTCGGGGCCATGTCCCTGATGTGCCTGCCCTTCGCGGCAGGAGACGGCAACGGCAGCGCGGCCATGGGCTTTGGGATCGTGGGCACCCTGTTCGGGGTCCCGGGCGCCCTGCTCCTCTACGCCGCCCGCAAGCTCGGGCGCAACGACAGCCGGCAGCTGCTCATGGTCGGCTTCGTCCGCTCCCACGACGCGTTCACCATCGACGAGCTCGCCGCCCACCTCGGCGTTCGCCCGGAGCAGGCCACGATGTTGCTGAGCAAAGAGATCGCCACCTTCCAGCTGCCCCTGGTGGTCCACCGAGCGACCGGCCGATACCTGCGCCTCGATCGGCTCCAGCGTCAGGCTCAGGTCGCCGATCGCTGTCAGAGTTGCGGCGCGTCGATCGGCCATCAGATCGTGTTCGAGGGTGAGGCCCTGGGCTGCCAGTACTGTGGAGGCAACGTGGAGACCCACGTGCCCCAGCCGGCCGAACAGACCTGGCGGCCCCCGGCCCAGGCCGGACACTGGGCCCAGACTCAGTGGTCCGGGCACAGCCATCACGCACCTCAGCAGCCCCAGCAGCCCCAGCAACCCCAGGCCTACGCTCATCAACCCCAGGCCTACGCTCAACCCCAGGCCCAGCCCCATCACGGCCACCTGAACGGACCTCCCGCGCCGAGCTCCCCTCCGGCGCCCGGTGGTTGGGGTCGCCCGCCCGGGCACTGACCCCAGGTCGAGGTCGACCACATCGCCGCGAGACCCTTCCGGTGCGCGGGGCGAGGTGCCATCATCGACCCCGCGAATGGCCACCTACCTCACCGATTGGTTCGAACTCGTCATCCGCTGGGCCCACCTGATCTTCGGTGCCGCGTGGATCGGGACCTCGTTCTATTTCAACTGGCTCAACAACAATATTCGGGAGCCCGAGAACCCCGATGGAGTCGGCGGTGAGGGTGTGGACGGCGAGCTGTGGTCGATCCACGGCGGCCACTTCTATCGGGTCCTCAAGTACAAGGTCGCGCCGGAGAAGCTGCCCCAGACCCTGCATTGGTTCAAGTGGGAGGCCTATCTCACCTGGATCACGGGCGCGACCTTGCTCGGCCTCGTCTACTACTTGGGCGCCGACCAATTCCTGATCGACAACGCGGTCCGGGAGCTGTCGGTGGGCGCGGCCGTGGCGATCGGCATCGGCTCCCTGGTCCTCGGTGGGCTCGCCTACGACCTCCTGTGCCGATCTCCCCTGGGTCGCCGAGAGCTCCTGTTCGCCGGCTTGGGTTTCGCCCTCATGACCGGCGTGGCCTACGGCCTGACCCAGACCTTCGGCAGCCGCGCGGCCTACATCCACGTCGGCGCCATGCTGGGCACCATGATGGCCGCGAACGTGTTCGTGGTCATCATCCCCAACCAGCGCAAGACAGTCGCGGCCCTGGTCGCGGGCGAGGCCCCGGACCCCGAGTGGAACCGAGATGCGGCCCAGCGCTCGCTGCACAACAACTACATGACCCTGCCGGTGCTGTTCATCATGATCAGCAACCACTACCCCTTCACCTACGGGCACGAGTGGAACTGGGTCCTGCTCGCCGCGATCGCGCTGATCGGTGCGGGGACCCGGCACTGGTTCAACCTCGACGGCAAGGGCCGGGGCAAGGCCAACGTCTGGATGCTGCCGGCCGCCGCCGTCGCCATGATCGCCCTGGCCTTCGTCACCAAGCCCAAGAGCTACGACGACTACCGGACCGTGGGCTTTGACGAGGTCCGGACCATCGTCGGCCAGCGCTGCGTCACCTGCCACTCGGCCGCGCCCACACACGCGGCCTACAAGGCGCCTCCTCAAGGTGTGACCTTC
>Ga0256845_1000167_pt1 | contig 61101 bp, 40 predicted proteins | sample RiftiametaG_FD_189101 | JGI IMG/M metagenome (GOLD analysis project Ga0256845, IMG submission 189101) | Tube worm associated microbial communities from hydrothermal vent at the East Pacific Rise, Pacific Ocean - Riftia | ecosystem: Host-associated > Annelida > Integument > Unclassified ...
GACGATCTTGACCGCCTCAGCTCGTTGCTCCGCCGTGAATGTCCTTCGCTTTCGTTTCCCCATCTTCGTCTCCTTCAGTATCGCTTCCGTTCAGGAGGTGTCCACGAGATCGGGGGAGGCCCAGACCGCTACCGCGAGCGCGCACGGGCGTCGCTCTCGGGATACATCCGCGAGGGGGGCTCCGGCCTCCAGGGTATCCGGGCGGGCTTCGATTTCCTGCTCGCCCAGGTCATCGGCGAGTCGAAGTACAGGTCGTGTCTGATGGCGAACGCGGCGCTCGAGCTTGGACAGCGCGACCCCGAGGTCCGCGAGCGGGTCGCCCTGCACCTCAACGATATCGAGGCGGTGTTCCTCGGGGCCCTCGAGTCCGCGCGGGTGAAGGGCGAGATCGACGAGTCGGGGGACCTCGAAGCTCTCGCCCGCTTCCTGACCATGGCGGCGCACGGCCTGGGCGTCATGGCCCGAGGTGGTGCCCAGCCGGCGGCGCTGCTCGACTGCGTGAACGTGACGCTGAGTGCCCTCGAGTGTGTCTGTGTGGGGACACCGGTCGCGCTCACCGTCGGCGGCCCTGCCCTGGACTCGTAGAGAACGACGAGAGCGACGGTCTGGTTGAAGACGTCGCTGCATCGGTAACCCCAGCACCGGTCTGAGCGTCGAGGGGACACCGTGTCTGCCATCTTCCTCAGCTCCCGTGGGTTCGCCTCTGCGCTCCTCTCTCGCCCGGCACGCGCTGCCCTGGCGTCCTGCATAGTCGCTCTCGCGTCAGCTTGTGCCAGCCCCAGGACCGCTGGGCCAGCCGGCGTGTCGGCTGTGGAGCAGGACGACGCCGGGGCCGAGAGCGAACCCGGGGCCGAGGCCGTCGAAGTTGCTCCCGATGTAGCGATCGCGGCGCCCCTCGGTCGCGCGGCCGTCGAGGCCATCGTCACCGACCCCTCGCGCAGCGAGGCCGACCGCGAGACAGATCGCCGTCGTGCGCCCCTGGAGTTCCTGTTGTTTTGTGGCCTGCGCCCAGGCATGCGCGTCGCCGATCTCGGCGCGGGCTCGGGCTACACCTCCGAGCTCCTCGCCCGAGCGGTCGGGACCAGCGGCCGGGTCTATGGCCACAACACCATTTTTGTGCGTCAGCGCTTCGCCGCCGAGCCCTGGGCCGAGCGGCTCGCCAAACCCGTCAACGCCACCATCGTCGACCTCGAATCGGACTTCGACGCGCCTTTTTCCGCCGACATCCGTGACCTCGACCTGGTCGTCAACGTGCTCTTCTATCACGATTTCGAGTGGCAGGGTGTCGATCGAGCGAGCCACAACGCCAACGTGTTCGCGGCGCTGCGTGCTGGCGGCCACTATGTGATCGTCGACGCCAGCGCGGCCGAGGGCGCGGGGGTGAGTGCTTCGAAGACGCTGCACCGCATCGAGGAGGCCGTGGTCGTCCGCGAACTCGAAGCGGCGGGTTTCGAGCTCGTCGCGCGCGGAGACTTCCTCGCCAACCCGGACGACACCCGCGACTGGAACGCGACGCCCTGGTCGGATCGGGAACGGGCCGAGCGCGGCGAGTTCAGCGACAAGTTCGTCCTCGACTTCCACAAGCCGGTGCCGTGACTCCAGACCGCGAGACCGGCGGACGGTGAACGAGGTGGTCGCGTCGCTCTGAACGCGGTGCTGGGGGATATCGAGCCCCGCGCTTGCGGCGACGAATCCCACGTGTCATGTTCCGCGCCACTCGTAGCGGCGCCCCAATGGATAGTTGGAGGGGCGCGCAGCTGAGGAATCCGTGGCGCACTTACGCGTCCGTAGACACCCCGGGTCGCGCATAGGCGGCCCCAAGGAGGGGTACATCATGGAGAACCGTCAAAAGATCCCGGTCCCACGCCGGTCGTTCCTGTGGTCGCTCAACGAGACCTCGGGCGAGATCCTCACACACATCGGCCCGACGGAGTTCACCCCGTCGGCGAACGATCGCATCGTCCGCGCCAACCACCTCGGGGGCTACGAGCAGGCCGCCATGGAGGCCCGCCCCTTCGTGCTCGCGTGCGAGGGGGAGTACGTGCTGCTGGCCAACCCGACGGCGATCCAGGCTCGGGGCGGGCAGGGTTCGGCGAGCGCCTCGCCCAACGGCGAGTACGTGCCCGGTGGCAACAAAGAGCGCGATTTGACCTTGGGCACCACCAAGATCATCCCGGGTCCCTGCGCCTTCCCCCTGTGGCCGGGGCAGTCGGCGGAGGTCCGGCCTGCTCACAAGCTGGGCGCGAACCACTACCTCCTGGTCGAGGTCGTCGGGCCCATCGATGAGAGCGCGCCCTACTGTGACATCGTCCTGAAGTCGGCGCGCATGTCCTCGGTCGTGATCGATGCTCCCGATACTTCGGGCTCGGGCTCGGGCTCGGGTAGCGAGCAAGACCAGGCCGAGCTCGAGCGCTCGACGCCGGGCCACGACCTGCGCCTGGGTCAGCGGATCGTGGTTCAGGGCCGCCACACCTCGCTCTTCGTTCCGCCCACGGGGATCGCCGTGGTCGCGGCCCAAGAGGACACGCCCCCGGACAGCGAGGGCAACCACGACGCGGTCTCCAACTTGGGAGGACCGGTGCGCGAGGAGCTCGCGGGTCTGGTGGCGAAGGTCGCCGCGGGCTTGAGCGCCAAGCAATTCAGCACCATGAAGAACGAGCTGCGCCATCGGGCCGAGCTGTCTCTGGGCGAGCGAGCGATCATGCTCACCGCCATGGACGAGGCGTGGAGTGCCCGCTCTCCGAGCAAGCCGCCGCGGCGCTCGGACCATCGTCGGCACCCGCACGCCCTGCCCATGGACCCCTACGCGCGCCGAGCCGTGGTGCTGAGCCCGAAGAACTTCTGCTTCCTGTTCGACGCCGACGGCAACCCGCGGATCGTCGAGGGGCCGGCGCGGGTGTTCCCGGGTCCCCACGACACCTTCCTGCAGCGGGGCTCGAGGCGGCGTGTCTATGACGCCTACGAGCTGAGTGAGAACCAAGCCCTGTGGCTGCGGATCATCTCGCCGATCTCGCGCGAGGCCCTGAGCCAGCGCCTGCCCCGGGGCTACGTCCTGGATCAGGAGCACTACGGGGCGGGTGCGGAGCTGCTCGTGCGCGGGCTGCCGAGTGTGTATTTCCCCTTCATCGAGGCGGAGGTGCTGCACCCGGAGACCGGCGACCCGCATGTGGGCAACGACCACGAGGCGGTGATCATCAACGCCATCGGCGTCGATCCCAAGTCGGGCATCTATGTGCGCGACAAGGCCACGGGCAAGGTCCGTCTGGTTCGCGGTGAGGTCAGCTACCTGGTCGACCCGCGCCGGGAGGAGCATGTCCACCGGCGCTGCTCCGCAAAAGACTGGAACCTGTGGATCGCGCGGGGCTCTACCCCGCGTCAGGCCAAGGCCGAGGTCACCACGCCCTGGGCGCTGTCGGTCGTGGTGCCCACCAACCACGCCATGCAGCTCGGCTCGGGACAGGGTCGGCGCGTGGTCGTGGGTCCAGCCCTGGAGCTGCTCGAGTACGACGAGCAGCCGACGGCGCTCACCCTCTCGAAGGGGGCACACAAGGACGGCCGGACGACGATCTCGACCTGCCTCCTGCGTGTCCGTGGCGCTCGCTTCCGCGATCGCTTCGAGGTCGAGTCCAAGGATCTGACTCGGTTCGAGGTCGAGGTCGGGATCGCCGGTCGGTTCGTGGAGACGGCTCCAGAGGAGGACGCAGACTCGCCCCATGCCGAGGTGGGGGAGGTCATCGAGGTCAGCGCCGAGCGCTGGTTCTCGGTCGAGGACCCGGTCAAGCAGATCGCCATGGTGATCCGCGAGCGGGTCCGGCGAGCCGCGCGGGAGCTGCCCGCGCTCGAGCTGTTCCAGGCGCTGGCCGAGGGGGTCGGCGAGGCCGGGCTTGCGCCCTTGGCGATGGCCGACTGCGGCGTCGTCCTGGATGGGGTGGAGCTGATCGGCTCCACCCTGGTCGACGGAAAGTTGGCGGTGGCCTTCGAGCAAGCCCACAAGGGCGCCTTGGAGCTTCAACTTCAAGACCGTCAGGCCGAGCGTCGCTTGGCCTCGGTCAGGCTCCGCGACGTCGTCGACGCCGAGGAGCACGCGGTCGCGCGCCAAGCCAATGCACGCATGGCCGAGACCGGGCGCGCGGAGCTGGATGACCAGCAGCGCATCGAGCTGCGCAAGCTCGAGCTCGAGTCCGAGCGCGAGAAGCTGCAGGTCGAGACCCGGGGCGAGCGAGAGGCGCTCGCCGTGGAGTCGCGCCTGGCCCTGGCCAAGGTCGAGACCGAGGCCAGGGTGGTCCGCAAGCTGCGGGACGCCGAGGCCGAGGCTCAGGCTCGGAAGCTGGTCGACGCGGTCCTGCTCGACGCGAGTCGGGCCCGAGCCGAGATCGATCGGGCCAACACAGCCGCGGCCGCGCAGGCCGACAGCTTGCGCCTCGCCGCCGTCCAGCCCGAGCTGGTCGGTGCACTGCACGCAGCCGCAGACGCGGAGGTGATGAAGGCCGCCGCCGAGAACATGAACTTGGTCTCCCTGCTGGGTGGGAAGAGCCCTATGGAGCTGTTCACCAAGTTGCTCGCCGGCACCCCCCTGGCCCGGAGCGTCCGCTCCATGCGACGTCGTGACGGTAGCCAAGACGGTAGCCAAAGCGGTGGTTCCAAGGTCGACCCCGTCGACTGAAACACCGACTCGGACGGGGTCCGAGTGACTCCCCACGGGGGTCGAGCGCCCCCACTTTGCGCCTTCATGCGCGGGTGGGGGCGCTCGTATTGGTTGTGTGATTTCGTCACACGATTCAGCATCGAACAGCCCATGGTGACGGACCCCTCGTGGGCCATCGGCACAACTATTCGATCGCTCGACTGGTAGAGCGTTCGCTTCACACGAACTGTCGTGGGTTCAATCCCCACTCGAAAAACCCCTGGGCTGGTTGTCGGGGGTCCGTCTCTGATTTCATATGCTCGAACTTCGCTGCTCTCTCCGAATTCGGTCATAGGCTTGCACTCAGGAGCGCCCATGCTAACCAGGTACTCGAACGGGTCCCACGTGGATCGTCGGCACGCCTCGATAGCTCAGTTTGGTAGAGCACTCGATTGATAATCGAACTGTCGTGGGTTCAATCCCCACTCGAAAACCCCTGAGCCGACCGTCGGGGGCCCGTTCATGATTTCCAACGCTAGCAGTCCGTGGTGAAACCCATCGCGGCGCCTCGCGCCGGATTTTTCGCCGAGGGCGAGGCGCTGAAACGCCGCTGTACCGGGCGTACTGCAAGTTTCGGCAACGCAGCCCTCGGCGGAAGGGCCAAGCGAGGCGTCGTGAGGGGGTTTGCCACGGGCTGCTAGGGGCGAGGGCCCGCCTGAAAGCAGGCCCTCAGACACCTGGGAGCGTCGTTCTACTTCCCGTTACCGACGAAGGTCTTTTCGCTGTCGGTGCGTGCGACGGCCTGCGCCGCGGGCAGGGGACCGCTCTTGCTGAGCACGGGGAGACCTCGGTAGCACCACGACTCGAGCTCGCCGATGAGCCGGGCCATGCCGCCGCGACTCAGGGGCAGCTCGGCCAGAGCCACGGCGGGCGCGAGCAGGCGCTGCTCGGCCAGGTCGATCACAAAGCTGACCCGGGAGGGGTCTTTGGGTGGGCCTGCGCGAGGCACGAGATCGATGGTGATCTCGACCTCGAGGCCGCCGGGGGCGGGCTCGCCGGTGAGTGGACCGCGGACCCGGGCCTGGACGTGGGCACGTTTGTGGTGAGGGAGGGGCTGTCTCTGGGCACGCGAGTCGTGGTGCAGCGCGAGCTCGAAGACTGCGTTGATCAGCGCGAGGGCGACAGGAGGCACAGCTCATCCTCGCACCTTCACCTGGAAAGTTCACCAGCTTCGGGGTCGGGGTCGGATTGACGGGGCTGGCCCTGGGCCGTAGACCGCCGTCGTGTCCGATGAGCCAGCGCCCAGCATTCGCACGGTCGCCACGGCGTGGTTGCCCCTGGCTGCCAGCTGGATGTTGATGGCGCTCGAATTGCCGGCTCTGAGCGCGGTCGTGGCCCGGCTGGAGAACCCCAAGGTCGAGCTCGCGGCCTACGGTGGGGTCATCCTCTCGATCGCGCTGGTGATCGAGTCGCCGATCATCATGTTGCTCTCGGCGTCGACCACCCTGTCGCGCGACCGGGCCAGCTACCGGAGCCTGAGCCGCTTCACGCATCGCTGCGCCGCCCTGCTCACGGCGCTACACCTGCTCATCGCCACGACCCCCCTCTACGAGGTCGTGGTCGGCGGTCTGCTCGGGGCGCCGCCGTCCGTCGTCGAGGCCGCGCGCCTGGGCTTCCTGATCATGACGCCCTGGACCTGGGCGATCGCCTACCGGCGCTTCAACCAGGGGGTCCTGATTCGTTTTGGCTACAATCGAGCGGTCACGACCGGGACCGCGATCCGCCTGGGCGTGAACCTGATCGTGCTTTGGACCGGTTGGCTGGGGCCGCTCGCGGGCGAGATTTCCGGCGCGACTCTGGCCGCTACGGCGGTCGCAAGCGGGGTGGTCGCCGAAGCGATCTTCTCGGGGTTCCGGGTCGCGCCGGTGGTCGCGGAGTACCTGGGAGCCGACGACCCGGAGCACTCGACGCTGCGCGGGCGGGCATTTTTCGACTTCTACGCGCCCCTGGCCCTGACCACCATGGTCGCCCTCTTCGCCCAGCCCCTGGCCAGCGCCGGTGTGGCTCGCATGCCCGAGGCGCTCGCGTCTCTGGCCGCCATCCCCGTGGTCATCGGTCTGGTGTTCATGCTCCAGTCTCAGGGTCTGGCGCTCGCCGAAGTGGTGCTCTCCGGGCTCGAGCGACCCGGGGCCGAGGCGCCCCTGTTCCGGTTCTCGCTGCTGTTGTCCGGGGCGACCGGGCTGGTGCTGCTCGCGTTCGCGGCGACGCCCCTGGCCGGGCTGTGGTTCGGTCGCCTCTCGGGCCTCGACGCCGAGTTCGTCGTGCTCGCCCAGACCGCGCTGTGGTTTTGCATCCCCATCCCCATGCTCCGGGCGATACAGAGCTGGCTCTCGGCCGTGTTGGTGCACGCACGCGAGACCCGGGCGGTCAGCGAGGCTGTGGTCGCATTTTTGGTCACGGCCTCACTGGTGCTCGCGGCGGGGGTGCTCACGCAGCGCTGGAACGGCCTCTATGTCGCGATGTTCGCCCTGGCGCTGGGCCGCGCCACCCAGACCCTGTGGCTGTGGGTGCGCAGCCGCGGTCAGGTCGCGGCCCTGTTCGCCAGGGGAGCTGGGACCGCCGGGACGCCCTGACCCCAGTGACCCCAGTGACCCCAGGTACGGGTAGAAGAGCCCCCTGTACGAGCACGCACCTGCATGTGGGGGGGAGGCTCGGGCTCAGCCGCCGAAGTGGACTTCGTAGTCGCGCATCGACGCCTCGATTACGGCCGCGGCATGCTCGAAGCCGTAGGTCTTGACGATGCGGGCTTTCGACTCTTCGCCCGGGACCATCTTGTAGGTCGAGAAGTAGTGAGTCAGGCGCTCGACCAGGTTCTCCGGCAGCTCGTCGAGCTCTTCGCAGCCTCCCCAGACCAGGTCGTTCTCCAGCACGGCGATGAGCTTGTCGTCGGCCTCGCCCCCGTCGATCATCTGGAGGCCGCCGAGGATCTTGGCGTTGAGCAGGATGTCCGAGCGCCGGATGGGGCGCTCGCTGAGCACACAGATGTCGAGCGGGTCACCGTCGCCGTGGTCGGCCGCCCCGTCGGTGAGGGCGGCCGTATGTTCGGCGCAGTAGGTCCTGGGCACGAAGCCGTAGAGGGCCGGCGCCTGGGCCGAGCTGCGCTGGGGCCGGTCGACCCGGAGGTAGCCCGTGGTCTTGTCGAGCTCGTACTTGACCGAGTCGAAGGGCGTCATTTCGATGTAGGCCGTGACCACGCGGGGTGCCTTGGCCCCGATCTCGACGCCGTGCCAAGGGTGCGGGCGCCAGCGGTAAAACGGGGCGGGGAAGTTCATGGGCGCGGAGGATAGTGGCCTTCGGATCGAGGTGCACGTCGGGCTGCGAGCGGTGCTGGGGAGGGCTCCGCAGCACCGCTCGCGTGTCGGACCGGACCCGAGCCGCAGGCGGCGCAGCTGGACCGGGCTCGGTAGTCGGGCTCGGTAGTCGGGTTCAGTAGGGCCGTCGGCCTTCGATGTTCCCGGGCGGGTCGTAGCTGCAGACCCAGAGGAACCACTCGCCGCTGCCGAAGGGGCTGTCGTGATCGCAGGCTGCGACCGCGCAACCGAGGCGCTCCGAGCCTCGCCACACGACCTGGGTGTAGTGCCCGCAGACCTCACCGGGCGCGCAGCGATCGGCGCGCGGGTTGTAGCTGGCGGCCTCCGAGGCCCAGTCTTGGACCACTGTCTCGGGTGGGGCCATGTCCGTGCGCGCCGCGAGGTTCTCCCCGAACTCGCCGCCGCTGTGCTCGAAGGCGCAGCGCTCGGCCCAGCGCTGTGCATGCCGAGCGAGGGGCTCGGACCACTCGAGGGGGGCGAGCCCCGGGCTGGGGCGCGGCTGGGCCTGGGCGCGCTCGCGGTTGTGGGCTTCTAGGAAGCGGACGGCGACGGGGGAGGGCGCTGCGTCGGTGGGGTTCGAGCCCTGGACGGAGGGGGGGCGAGCCGCCCGCGCGGGCGCGAGATCCCGAGACGATTGGCCGTGCCCATTTTGGTCGCCAGCGCAGCCCAGTGCAGCGACCGAGAGGAGCCAGCAGCCGAGGGCCGCCCCTCGAGCAACGCCTCGCTCGGCCCTCCCCAGAGGAGCGCGCCAGAGCAGGGGCGAGCGTGGGTGCGGGCGAGACATGCCTGCGTGTGACGTAGACCCCGCTGGAAAACTTCTGGGAGGGGTCGGGCGACACGAGCCGAAGGGGTGCTCGGTGGTCGAGGGGGAATCTGGTTTTCCTTCGCCGGGCGTGGACTTGACGGGTGCCAGCGGACGCGCACAAATGGGCGTGTGTTCTGGACTCGCGCCTCGGTGGTCGGTTTCGCCTCGTTTCTGACCGCGTGTGGGGGCGAGCCCGAGCGCGCTGCCGGGCTCGGGGGGAACACACGAGAGTCGACCCCATCGACCCCATCGACCCCGTCGACCCCGGGCGAGGCCGCCGACGGGGGCGGTGTGGAGCCCGTCGAGCTCCCGCCCAGCGATGCCGAGCTGCTCGCCCGAGCGGAGCGGCGAGAGGGCGTGGACGACACCGGTGAGGGCGAGACGGGAGAGCGAGACAGCGAGGGTGATCCAGGCGGTTGGGAGAGTGAGACGGGGGATACAGACGAGCCTGCGGTCTCCGATCCCCTCGACCCGGCGCTCCCCGAGGGTCCCGAGCCGGGCTCGCCGGAGGCCGACGCGGAGCTCGCCGCCCTCCTCGACGAGTCGACCATCACCCAGGCCGAGTTCGATGCGGCCTTTCGTGGCGGGTCCGGGCCCAAGGTCGAGGGTGACGCCCTGGTGTTTGGACCGGGGGACCGCAAGCGGGCCCGACCGAAGGTCGAGTTTGGTACGCCGAAGCTCGAAGCGGGGAGCGCGTCGGGCTCGAAGGCGCTGCTCGCCCGGGGCGAGGACGAGCGCGGCCAGCTCGAGGCGTGTCTGGGAATGGCCTTGGGCAAGGACCCCTCCCAGACCGGGGCCGCGGTCTTGAAGCTGCGCTTCGACGCCGAGGGCGGCGTGAGCTCAGTGGAGGTGGAGCAAGAGTCGGGGCTCGGCCCGGGTCTGTGCGCGTGCCTGGTCTCGGTGGCCGAGGGGTGGGCTGTCCCGGCGCTCGCGGATGCCCGCGTGGATCTCCCCCTGACCCTCCGCATCGACGGTTAGAGACGGTTAGAAGGGCCTCGCCGCGGGTTGCTCACTGGACATTCGGAGGGCCGACCTGCAAGCTGGGAGCTACGATGGAACACTTGTCTGAGGCTCAAGTCGCCACGCTTCGGGCTGCGCTCGACGCTGAGCGTGGGGCGCTGCATAGGCAGATCTCCGCGGATCGAGGCGACGTCGCCGACAATCTCGATACCTCTCCGGGCGACGTCGAGGATGGGGCCGCGCTCGAGGCAGGGCGCTTTCAGGCCCGGCAGCGCTTGGGCGTCAAGCGGGCGAGCCTGGCCGAAGTCGACGCCGCGCTCGCGCGCATGGAGGACGGAAGCTACGGCCTGTGTGAAGAGCTCGACGAGCCGATCCCCTTTCGCCGCCTCGAGCTTCGGCCGACGACCCGCCACAGTGTCGCCGCGCTGGAGGCCATCGAGGCCGACGGCGGGGTGGTCGACCCCACGGGCTACGAGCCGATCGCGTACTGACCATGGCCTCGCATCTCTCCCCCTTCGGTTTCCTCGGGTTCCTCGCGCTCTCGCTCGGGGCCTGCCTCGAGGTCCCGCCGCCAGCCCACGAACAGGCCGAGCAGGGTCCGCGAATGCGGGTCGATGCCGATACGCCGAAGGGGCCGTCCCTGCGCGCGCAGGTCGGCCAGCCCGTCGAGACTCCCAAACCGCGACCTGGTGGCGATGGCGATGGCGAGAGTGATGGCGACGAGATCGTACCGGGGGAGCTCGCCGTCGTGGCCGACCACTTTCCCGCGCCCGCGCGCTTGGTCGCAATCGGTGATCTGCACGGTGACCTCGAGGTGACCAAGGCGGCCCTGCGTCTGGCGGGGGCCATCGACGGGTCCGAGCGTTGGATCGGTGGCTCGCTGGTGATCGTGCAGACCGGCGACCAGCTCGACCGTGGCGAGGGTGAGCAGGAGATCCTCGAACTCCTGGCCCGGGTTCAACGCCAGGCGGCGGCGGCCGGTGGCGCACTCCATATTCTCAACGGCAACCACGAGTTCATGAACGCCCTGGGCGATCTGCGCTACGTCACCCCTGGCGGATTCGCCGATTTCGAGGACGCGCCAGGGGTCGACCCCGATGACCCGGCCCTCGGTACGGTGATGGCCGAGGTCCCCGAGCGGGCCCGGGCCCGGGTCGCCGCGTTCTTTCCCGGTCAGCCCTGGGCCCGGGAGCTCGCCAAGCGCAACACCATCGTGGTCGTCGGCGACAGCGTATTTGTGCATGGGGGCGTGTTGCCGACCTACGCCGAGGACATCGGCGCGGTCAACAGGGAGGCCCGGGCATTCCTGGCGGGGGAGCGCGCGGAGCCCCCCGAGGCGATCGTCGATCCAGATGGTCCGGTCTGGAGCCGGCACTACTCGAACGAGCCCGATGCCGACGACTGCGCCCTGCTCGAGGCGACCTTGGCTACGCTTGGAGCCGAGCGCATGGTCGTGGGTCACACGGTTCACACCGAGGGCATTCAATCGGCCTGCGGCGATAGGATCTGGATGATCGACGTCGGCATGGCCGACTACTACGACGGACCGCTGCAGGTCCTGGAGATCCGCGGGGGCGAGGTCGCTGTGCTCCGCGCGAAATAACAACGGACCCAGACCCGGGTTCTCCCTCACCCGGTACAGCAGCGCTCAGGAAGCGACCGCAAGTTGCCCACGCAGCTGCTCGAGCGCCCACTGATTCGGCAACCCAGACAGCTCCCGCCCCTCGAACCACGCCTGAAATACCCCCGAGACCTCCGGCTGCGCCTCGAGCAGCGGATTCACAGCATACGCACCAAAATCGCTGTAGTGACTCCCATAGTGCTCCCAGCCCGCCGCGTCCAGGTACAGGCGGATCCAGACCTCCGCCGCCGCCGCGCCGAACAAGCGGTTGAAGAGATAGCCCGTCAACTTGGTCGTCGAATGATTGAGGTCCTTCGTACGCGCCGGATAATGGGCGTAGGCCGCCATGACCTCAGCGGGGCTCGGCGCACCCAGGTCGGCCATCATCCCCCAGTCGAGGGTCGGCCCTTCCCCTCTCTGTACCTCGGGACCCTCACGCACGACCGCCAACAGGGCCTGCGCCAACAGGGCCACCGCAGCATCGCTGGCGGGCTCGTCGGACTCGCCGCCGCCGTGCGGACGGTCCCCCGCACGGCGCTCGAAGAGGTCCGCCCAAAATCCGATCGTACCGGCGAAGCCGAGGCCGTTGGCGGCGAGCAGGGCGTAGGCCTCACGCAGGTCCTCGACCTCCGGCCTCTCGAGATAGCTGATACCCCCGTGGCCACCGTAGCTCCCCATCTTCCAGGCACCCGGAAAGAGATGGTCCCTCCAGGCGTCGCTGCTGTACTCACCCAACATCGCCCCCGCCAGGCCCCCCCCGCCGGCGAGGCGATGGGAGAGGGAGATCGAGCTGGACTTGGTCTGAAGCTCGCAGCACCCCAGCTCGATCTGCGCGCCCACGCGGCGGGCCGCATCCATGTAGGGCCGCGCCGTACTCAAGATCGCCTGCCGGACCTCGAGCTCCTTGGTCGGCAGCTTACGGGCGATCTCCCGATCTTTGATCAGGTCCAGAAGACTCTCCCGGTGGGCCGCCAACACGATCAGGCTGCCCTTGGCCCCCGCGAAGATCGTCGCCGGACCCGTGTTGCTCAGATCGATCTTTCGATTCTTGGCGTAGATCTCGAGCGAGTGCTCCCCGAGCGCGTCGGTGTCGAGGTTGCGCCGGATCACGGTCTCGCTGTCGCGCTGATAGGCCAGCCACGGCCCGGCTACAGTCGGTACCGCGATACTCTCGATCTCGAAGCGGCGCTCGCCCTTGGGGCCACTCTCGAACACGGTCCACCGAAGCCCGCGGTGGAGCACGAGCACGCAGCGCTGGGCGTCAGCGTAGATGTCGAGGCGCGCGCCAGCGGGGGTGTCCCCGAGCACGCGCTCCCACCGGGGCGTCAGCGAGGCGTCGCGGAGCCGCCCACAGATCAGCTTGCGCTCGTCGGCAGCGTAGTAGAGCAGGGTTCCGTCATGCGCGATCTTCAGGGGAACGGCCACCCTCGGGCTGCCCGCGCGCTCCTTGGGGCCCAGGCCCAACTCGACTTTCGACAGGAGCTCTGAGCCCTCCCCACCTCCCAAGGGCAAGCTCGACGTCCCGGCTAGCCCGTCATCGTCATCGTCATCGTCATCATCGTCATCGTCATCGTCATCGTCATCGTCATCATCCAGACGCAGCGGGAGCAGCACCCCTCTGCGCAGGGGCTCGATACGCAGTACGCCGCGCTCGGCCACCAGGTAGGCGCGACCGTTGGGGTGGACGACCATGCCCTGATCTCGGAAACGATCGGGGCGCAGCGCGGCCTCGAGATCGGGGAACGACCAGGCCACGGACTTGTCACACAGATCCTCGTACGAAGCGGCCAGGCTTCCGTCCCGCGAGACCGTCGCCAGGCCGGCGCCCTCGCTGCCCTGGATCTTGCGGTCGGTCTTGAGCTTCGCCGGCCGGGTCAGCCGGGTGAGCCCAAAGCAGTCGATGAACAAGAGGTGGTCTTCGTCTTCGCTGAACCCGTACATCGTCTACTCGCCCACGCTCACGTAGCGATCGTCGCCGTCGTTTTTTTGGCTGAGCCCGCCCACGGGCAGCGCGGCCTCGAGGCGTGTGCACATCTGCGGCGACAAAAAATTGTCTTCGAGGTTCAGGCACTCGAGGTGTCGAAAGGCCCCGGCGTCGGCCAGCAGGTGTTCGGCGCCCACGTCGGTCATGGTCCCCATGCTCAAGTCGAGGGTCTCGAGTCGAGGCAGGAGCGCGGTACCTGCGAGCAAGGCCGTGAAGGTGTCGGCGAAGTCTGCGTTTTGCAGGCCCAGGTGCCGCAGCGATCCGAGTCCGCTGTTGTTGAGCAGCCCCTGGACCTGCGCCGGCGTGCAGCTCCCGCCATAGTCGACGGTCCCGTACCACAGCGAGAGGCGCTCGAGCTTGGGCAGCCGGGCCCTGCCCATCGCCTCCCCTGATGGCCCGGGCAGGCCCCCCGTGTGGACCTCGAGCTCGCGCAAGGTCTCGGACTTGGGCACACCCAGATGGATCCCGGCACCTTGGAGACGCAGCTTCTCGATCTGCGGGAGGACCGACCACAGCTTGGAGATGTCCCCGACCTGAACCCACGAGATCTCACTCTCCGCGGGGAAGTCGAAGTCGCCGATGCACAGCCTGCGCAGGCTGGGCATGGGGCCCCGCTCGACCAGGGCGCGGACACAGGCTCTGTAGTCCGCGCTCCCGTCGGCGCTGGGCAGACCGAGGTCGAGGCCCCGGAGGAAGGTGGCGCTGGGGTGGGCGAGCGCATAGGCGAGGGCCTCGGCGATGTCCGTGTCGCTGTGGTCGGCGTCCACCCACAGACGGATCCGATCCCAGTGGCCCATCGTCAGGGTCCAGCCGAAACACTCCCGCCAGCCGTCTCGGCTGACGAACTTGCCGAACATGGCCTCGGCGTTGCCCTGGATCAGCTGCTTCTCCTGGCGCCGCAGGGCCTTCGTATCCGCTCCCGGCTGGGCCTGGGCGATCTGCAGGGCGACCAGCTCACCGCGCGAGTCCCCCCGTTTCTGCAGGGCGTCGCTGTACACCGACCAGGCGTGCAGGTCGCTCGGGTCGGCGATCAACGAGCGCTCGAGCACGGCCACAGGGCTGACGTCGAGGGTCGGGGGCTCCTCGTCCTCGGCGGCCAGCACGATGCCGTTCTCGTCGACGCGGATCTCGATGTAGCCCGTGTTGAGCTTCGAGGCGATGGTCGACTCGGCTCTACGTCTGGCCCCGTCCTCGGAGTCGCAGCGCAGCTGGCCCTCACGCCCATCGCTGCCGATGCGACCATGCCGGGTCTTGTAGAGGTCGCCCTCTGTGGAGACCTCCCAAAACTTGCTGGACTTGCCCTCACGGAACTCGAAGCGGCGCATCGACTAGACAGTGTAGCCTCGAAAATGCGCGCCTCGCCCCTGGTCTTTCCTGCACCCCGAATCCACCCTGGCTGGATGGACCCCGGCGATTCTAGGGGGCCCACTCCAGGCGGTACGCCATGTTGTGTCCAATTCGGTCGGAGAACTTCCGCACCGCCCCAGAGGCCATCTTCTCGCTCAGGCCCACCGGGATCAGCGTAGTCAACCACGCCCCGACGCTCTGGGCTTCCCCTGACTTTGGTCGCGCCTGCGAGTCCGCTGCATAGTCCAGCTTCGCCGTCCGCAGCCCGCTGCGCTCCAGCAGGTCGTACAGATCCCGAAACACGATGAACGCCGTGTCGTTGGCGTGGGTCGACCAATTGGCGACCGGGAGGAAATCGACCAAGTGAATGAGCTGAAAGTTCAGCTGCACCCAAAAGTCCTCGCCGCTCATGGTCAGCGCCTCGTTGTCGATCACCCGGTTGAAGCTGATCGACTCGAGCGCATCCAGACGCCCGATGTTGGCCCGCAGCTCCCGACGCAGGGGCAAATCGTAGAGCAGGCGCAAGATCGAAGGGAAGGCCTCGACGTGGGTCCACTCTTCCTCGGTCATGAGCGCGCGCAAAGCCGGGATCTTGTCGCCGGTCATGGCGAAAGTGTTGGTGCCCGTGCCGAGGATGGAGTGCAAAAGCAAGATGATCGGCGAGTGCTCGGGATAGTGAGCTGCGCCGTATTCGAAACAAAAATACAGGTGATCGAGAAACGAACCGTCGGCGTGCTCGACGTCGAAGTCACACTCCTCGACCATGAAACGCATGAGTTCAGGATTGATCTCGGGCAGCTCCGAGTTCGCGCGCACCGACCGATACTCACCATCCAGGCGCGCGGCGACCTCCTCGCTCCAGTGCGCTTCTTTGGCGACCCGAGTCCGCATGACGTAGCGGGACGCCGCACCCTCGAGGGTATTGAAGATCGTCCGGTCGAGATCGAAGTCGGGGATCGGCTCGACCCGCACCGAGCCGGTGTGGTCGATGACTCCACCTTTAGCGATGGCGGCCTTGCGCTGGAGGCTCGGGTCGGGTCGTTGTTGGGCGTCTTGCTTCATGGTCTCGGTCTCGGCGATCGGAGAACAACGCGGTGTCCGCGAGGGCCCCGGACAGCCGGGGTGGCTGGACCCAGAGTACCGCTGTCCAAATCTGGACGGCCGAAATTAAACGTGAGGACCCGCTGAGCGGGCCCTCACGTTTGGCACAGGCGCTGAACTAGTTGGTGCCGGTCTTGTCCTCGTCCTTGGCTTCAGCTTCGGCGATCTGCCGACGGACGTCGTCCATGTCGAGGTCCTTGATCGTCTGGATCAGGCGCTCAAAAGCCGGGGGCGGCATGGCTCCGGCGTTGTTGTAGACCATGATGCCGTCGCGGAAGGCCATCAAGGTCGGGATCGAGCGGATCCCAAAACTTCCGGCGAGGGCCTGTTGGGCCTCCGTGTCGACCTTGCCGAACACGGCGTCGGCGTGTTTCTCCGACGCCGACTCGAAGGTCGGCGCGAAACGGATGCAGGGTCCACACCAGCTGGCCCAAAAGTCGACAAACACGATGGCGTTGCCGGAGATGGTGGACTCGAAGTTCTCTTGATTCAGCTCGATGGCGCTCATGGTGGTCTCCCGGTCTGGTTGGTCTAGGTCGGTCTGGTCCGTCGCTCGACCCCGTTGGCCGGCGCTCGTCACTACGCCGCGCGTACCGCAGCGTTACCCTGCCCCAGTACCACGCACACCTCGCCACTGCCCAGGCGCAGACCCACCTCGACAGCGGCCCGCTACACTCGAGCCATGCACCTGCGCCCACAGACCGAGCTGCCCACTCACGAGGTCCGCAACCAGCCGCCGGCCTTCGAGGACGTCGGCCTGTGGACCAGTGACCTGGCCCTGCGCGAGGCCGCGACCCGGGAGGGGGCCGCGGCCCACACCGCCGCGCTCTCTGAGTTCGGCGCCCGGGTGGGCTCTGCGGAGGTCATCCAGTGGGGCTTCGACGCCAACCGGGTCAAGCCCGAGCTCCTGACCTTCGACCGCTACGGCCAGCGCATCGACGAGGTCCGCTATCACCCCAGCTACCACGCGCTCATGACCCTGGCCGTCGAGTCGGGCATGCCCTCCGTGGCCTGGACCAGCCCCACCGATTCGGGCGGACACGTGGCCCACGCGGCCTTCGAGTTTCTCATGGCCCAGGCCGAGCCGGGAGTGTGCTGCCCCCTGTCCATGACCTACGCCGTGGTCCCGGCGCTGCGCCACGAGCCCGCGCTGGCCGATGTCCTGATCCCCAAACTCAGCGCTCGCCGCTACGACCCACGCTGTGTCCCCGCGACCGAGAAGGCCGGCCTGACCATGGGGATGGCGATGACCGAGAAGCAGGGCGGCTCGGACGTCCGCGCCAACACCACCTTGGCCCACCGCATCGGCGGCGGCGAGTACGAGCTCGTCGGCCACAAGTGGTTTTGCTCCGCGCCCATGTCGGACGCATTTTTGACCTTGGCCCAGGCCCCCGGCGGCCTGACCTGCCTCTACGTCCCGCGCTGGCGCCCGGACGGCTCCCGCAACCCCTTTTACATCCAGCGCCTCAAGGACAAGCTCGGCGACTGGGCCAACGCGTCGAGCGAGATCGAGTATGCGGGGACCTGGGCCCGGCGCGTGGGGGAGGAGGGCCGGGGCGTGCGGACGATCATCGAGATGGTCCAGCACACACGCCTGGACTGCGTGGTCTCGCCCGCGGCCATGATGCGCCAGGCCGTCGCCAACGCCTGCTGGCACGCCACCCACCGCCGGGCCTTCGGCGAGCTGCTGATCGACCAGCCGCTCATGCAGGTCGTGCTCGCCGACATGGCCATCGAGAGTGAGGCCGCGACCGCCCTGGCCATGCGCGTGGCTCGGGGCTTCGACCAGGGCGCCCGGGACGACGCCGAGGGCGAGCGCGCCCGCCTGTTCTCGCGCCTCGCCACCCCGGTCGCCAAGTACTGGCTCAACAAGCGGGTCCCCGAGCTCGTCTACGAGGCGATGGAGTGCCACGGCGGCGCCGGCTACATCGAGGAGGGGGTCATGGCCCGCCTGTTCCGTCAGTCGCCCCTGAACTCGATCTGGGAGGGCTCGGGCAACGTCATCTGCCTCGACGTGCTCCGGGCCATGGGCCGGGAGCCCGCCTGTGTGGAGGCCTTCGTCGCCGAGCTCGAGCTCGCCCGGGGCGGTGATGCGCGCCTCGACGCGAGCCTCGACCGGCTCAAAGCGCGGCTCGCCAGGCCGATCGGCCCACGCGAGATTCGGCGCGTGGTCGAGGACATGGGCGTGGCCCTGCAGGCCAGCGTGCTGGTGCGCGCGGGCGTCTCGGCGGTGGCCGATGGCTTCTGTGGAACCCGGCTGGGCGGGGAGGGCCGCTGCTACGGGGCGCTTCCGGAGGGCAGCAAGCTCGACGTCGAAGCCATCCTCGAGCGCGCTCGGCCCAACCTGAGCTGACTCGGACTCGAGTTCTGCCTGTCTCGCGTCTGCAGCCACGTCCCCTTGTCCACCGTGGGCGCGAGCTGCCATCATCCGGCGTGGATCGACGCGCCTCCCTCACCTGCACCGTCCTCGCCGCGCTCGCCCTGAGCGGGGGGGCCTGCGATGAAGGCGGGGACACCTCCGAATCCGAAACCGACGGACTGCCCGAGTGTGTGAGCTACGAGCTCGACGCCTGCGCGCTGCTCTACCCCCCGACCTACGCCCAGGTCTGGACCCAGACCTTGTCGACGGGCTGCGCCCAGGTCGGTGGGGCCTGCCATGCCCAGGGCGACGCCGCTGGGGCGATCCATGGGCTGACCTTCACCGACCCCCAGCTCAGTTGGGATCACATGCTGGCCGGAGATGCCGCCCTGGTCAGCCCCGGAGATCCGCTGTGCAGTCCCCTGTTTGTGCGCCTCGCCATCGACGACCCGAGCCTGCGCATGCCCCCGGGTGCGAGCGGGCTCGACCCGAAGGTCCTGTGCAGCGTCGGCACGTGGATCGCCGATGGGGCCATGTACGAGCAGCCCTGAGCAGCCCTCACCACAGGGCCGCGCTGAGCCGCTCGATCTCGTCGAGGGCGAAGGCCAGGTCTCCGCGCTCGACCGCCGGGTTGATGATCAACAGCCGCCAAGCGTTGACGCCCCCGGAGCCCAGCGGCTGGTAGCCGACCATCAGCCGGCCCTCGACCTGCATGCGCCGCTTGACCTCGGGCGCGAGCGCGTGGACCCGAGCCCGCTCGGGCTCCGACCACTCCCCTGGATCCCCGCCCCGGGCCCGCAAGCTCGGGGGCAACCAGCGGAAGCAGACGTTGCTGAATACGCGCGGCGCAGCCAGGGCCAGCGCAGGGCGGGCCTCGACCATCGCCTCGACCGCGACCCCGAGGTCGACGGCCCGCTCGACCCGGGCGCCGAGCCAGGCGTCGCCGCGCCCCTTCCAGGTCAGCCAGGCCTTGAGGGCGTCGTTGCGGCGCGCACAGGTCACGCTCAGGTCGCCCATATCGAGGCTGGCGTGGGCCTTGTCGGGCTGAAACAGGTATGCGGCGCGGGTCGAGAAGCAGGCTCGCAGGCGCGCGGGCTCGCGCAGCAGCAGGGCCGAGCACTGCTGGGTCACGCCGCTGAGTTTGTGCAGGTTCCAGGTCACCGAGTCGGCGGTCTCGATACCCGCGACCCGATGCCGCTCGCGCGCGGAGAACAGCACCCCCCCGCCGACCGCCGCGTCGACGTGGGCCCACAGCCCCGCCGCGTGGGCGATCGGGATCAGCGCGGAGAGTGGATCGAAGGCGCCGGTGACCGTCGTGCCCGCGGTCAAGTTGACGAGCAGGGGGGTCTGACCGGCCTCCCGGGCGGCCGCGAGCGCGCCCTCGAAAGCGGGCACGGACATGGCCCCGGTCTCGTCACAGTCCACCCTGTGGACCTGGCGTGAACCAAGGCCCAGCAGGCGTGCGGCCTTGTCGATGGAGTAGTGGCCCTGCGCCGAGGCGAACACGGCGAAGCGCGGGCCGCCCACGGCCCCGCGCTCGAGCAGCTCGGGGTCGGCCGCGTGGCGGGCGAGCTGCATGGCGCAGGTGTTGGCCATGGATCCGCCCGCACACAAGATACCCGCGGGCTCGGGCGCCTCCAGGGCAGGGGCCGGCCAACCGATGCGAGCGGCCATCGCCGCCAACACGGCGCGCTCCATCAGGGTGAACACGGGCGCGGTCTCGTAAGTTGCGACGCTGTTGTTGAGGGCGGCTCCGAGCGCATCGCCGAGCACGGCCAAGGGGTCGGCTCCGGCGTAATTTTGGTTGAAAAAGCGCGGGTGGTCGCTGCGTACGCTGAGCGAGATCACCACCTCGAGGGCCTCTCTCAGGGCCCCCGCACAACTCCCCTGGCTGGCGCTCGAGTCTCCCGAGCCCAGGCCCAGGCCCACGCTCGCCGCGAGCGCGTCCTCGATCTCCCCGGGCGTGGCGAAGTCGACGACCGGGTTCCGCCGCGACCCCAGATCCTCGAGCAGCCCGACGAGCAGCCCGATCAGCGTTCCCCCGAGCTGGGTCTGGGTCTGGGTCTGGGTCTGGGTCTGGGTCTGGGTCTCGGTCATTCAGCCCTCCGACCGTCGCCGTAGCGACAGGCCCAGCAGGCCCAGCAAACCCAGGAGCCCAGTCCCGCCCCACGCTCCCCCCGAACGCCCTGAAGCGCAGCTGCAGCCCTCGCCGTCCTCCGCTGCGCCGCCCCCCGTCTCTCCGGCCTCTCCGGCCTCTCCGGCCTCTCCACCTTCCTCTCCACCGATCGGGGGCAACTCCGCGTCCACGCCGATCCGCACCGGCTCGGACTCGGCGATGTTGCCCGCCCAGTCCTCGGCGACGGCCACCAAGGTCCAGCCTCCCTTTGGAAAGCTGGCCCCGCTGAACACCCAGGGCGCGTGTTCATCCGTGGTCACAAACTCCCCATTGACCTCGAGACGGACCTCTCTGACCCCGTGCCCCTCGTCGCTGGCGTCGATCACAATGTCGATCGGCACGTTGGGCTCCGGGTAGAGGGTGCCGTCCTCGGGCGCGGTGATCTGCACGCTCGGCGCCTGCTCGTCGGGGTCGGCATCGAAGGGGTCGCCACAGGTCGCCGAGGCCCCCGAGCGGGGTGTCTCACACCAGTCGACCCACTCGACCTCGGAGTCCAGCGTGTCGACGGCGAAGCGCTGGCAGTCGGGGCCCGGGTTCCAGGTCCCGTCGACATCGTGGCAGGGGGTCACGTCGACCCCGGAGGTCTCCTCGATCCAGGGGACCGCCCGGTGCAGCAGGACGTAGGTATCGGGCCCGGCTCCGCAGGGCGGCCCGCCCGAGACGATGCCGAAGGTGTGCCAGCTCCCGTCCGGGTACTGCACGAAGGCCGGCCCGCCCGAGTCCCCGCCACAGGCCGCATTCCCGACCTCCCCGACGACGACGACGCTGCTGCTCTGGGTGACCACGGTCTGAATGACGCTCTCCCCCCAGCGCTTGAAGCCGGCCCCGCTCTCGCCCTCGTTGTTGCCGAATCCAACCATCGTCGCGGCTCGGCCGGGGACCAGAATCGAGGTCTCACAGCCGTAGACGGGCGGGGTGATCGGGATGTCGTAGACCGGCGCGGCGAGCTTGCAGTAGGCGAAGTCGTCGCCCCCAACCGTGTCCTCGATGTAGGCGGGGTTTTGTCGACAATGGTCGACCTTGACCCGGCGGTCGGCCTGGACCCCCGACTCGCCGAAGATGATCTCGGCCGGAAAATCGTCGTCGTCGACGCAGTGCGCCGCGGTGCTCACGATCTCGGGGTGGATCAGCGTGCCGCTGCACAGGGCCCCTCCATTTTGGAGCAACACCGTGGTCGGCCACTGACAGTTCTCCGTGATCGTCCCATCGGAGATCAGAAGCTCGTCCTCCGGTGCCTCGAGCGAGGGTTCTGCCGCGAGCGCCAGGCCCCCGAGGCCCAGGGAGGGGCCCAGGGAGGGGCCCAGGGAGAGCCCCAGAGAGAGCCCCAGAGCCGATACCGTGCACAGAGCGAGCGAGAGCCGAAGCGAAGCCATAGCGCGATCGTAGCAGCCTGTGCCGAGCCTACTCGAGCAATCCCAGCCGGCGCGCCCGCGCACGGATCTCTCCCGCGGCACCATGGATGGTCGCAAACAACGATGCGCGCATCCACATCCCGTTCCGGACCTGGCGCCAGACCACGAAGCCCGGGTGGTCCTCCCAGGAATCGGGGAGCTCGTTCACCCGCGGCAGGGGGTGCATGATCACGCAGTCTTCACGGATCAAGAGCCTGAAGTTCGAGTGCAGGATGTAGCCCTCCTCCGCACCGAGATCACCGATCGTGGCGTCCTTCTTAGGCTGACCTTCGCCGCCGCCCACGTCCCACTCCCGCTGCATGCGGGTCATGTAGATCGCGTCGATCTCCCGGCCGTGCGCGCGCAGCAGGGCCTCGAGATCGTCGGTGATCTCGACCTCGATGTCGTGACGGCGGAGGTAGCCGAGCAGCTCGTCGTCGGGTTGAAAATCTCGGGGCGAGACGAAGCGAATGCTGCCTGGGCGGAACTTGGTCAAGATCAAGGCCAGAGATCGGGCAGCGCGGTTGCGAGCGACGTCGCCGACGATCACCAGGTGCTTGCCGTCCACCCCTGCGCCCCCCCCGAAGCTGTAGCGCAGGGTGTAGAGGTCGAGCATGGCCTGGGTGACGTGTTGAGAGCGCCCGCTGCCCGCCGAGATCACCGGGACCGGGCGGCGGCTGTTGTGCAGCGCCCAGGCTGCCTGAGTAGCAAAGTCGTCGTCTGGGTGCCGGACCACGATCGTGTCGAAGAAGCTCGACAGGGTCCGCACGCTGTCGGCGATCGACTCCCCCTTGGCGAACGAGGAGGTCCGCAGATCAGAGACCAGCGAGACGGTCGCCCCGAGCTTCTCGGCAGCGGCCATGAACGACTGGGCCGTACGTGTGCTCGGCTGGGCGAACAAGTTCATGATCCGGTGCCCACGCAAGATCGCGAGCAAAAAGTCGCGACCGTCGCGGTGGCGATCGAGGCGGCGGATGGCGGTCGCCGTGTCGCACAGCTCCTCGAGTTCCGGGCGGCTGAACTGCTGGCTGAGCAAGACGTGGAAGGGACGCCCGTCTCGGTACAGCAGAGGGCGGCGGCGCGCACCGTCGTAGATCGCTTCTAGGAAGTCTTCGTAGCTGATACCCATGGTCCCGACCCGGGCGGACTTTAAGGCATTTTCCCGTGGATTCCTCCGTGAAACAGCGACCGCGCGTACCGCGGGTTCAAACTCTTGGTCTCCCTCCGAAGCCGCGCAGAGTAGGACATTCCTCCCCTCCCACGGGTGGGAGTGGGTAGACTCTCACTGGTGACGTCAGGCGGTCAGAGCGGTCAGAGCGCCCCCAGCCCCCGAAATACCGGACGTGTTCGAGTCGACGCTCTGTCCTCGACCGGCGGGCCAGGTGTTCCTTTGCGCGGCCGAGATCTCTGGGTCACGGGCCTCGATCTCTCCGCCCCGCTGACCGCCCTGCTCGCTGAGCTCGAGCCCCGGCCCGCCGTCCACTTCGTCGACGGTGAGGCCATCGTCTCGGCCTGCCAAGCCCACCGTGCGGGCAACCTGGAAGAGCTCCCGGGTTCGCCCGAGGTTCTGGTGTTCGCCGGCGAGGCCCTCGACACCGAGACCCTCGCCGAGTTGCGCAAGATCATCGCCAACGTGCGGCTCCCGACCCTCGTGGTCGTGCCCGGCGACCCCACCCAGCGCTCCGAGCTGCGCGAGGCGGCATGTGCAGTGGGGGCCCTCGATTGCCTGCTTCGAGACGAGCTCTCCACTCCTTTGCTGGAGGCCGCGATCACCCACGCCCGCGCCCACGCCCAGCACATCTCGCGCCTGCACGAAATGCGTGACCGCTTTGCGCTGGCGATCCGCGGGGCCAAAGACGGCATGTGGGAGTGGGACCTGGTCCGAAGCAAGGTGTTCTATTCGCAGCGTTGGCGCGAGCTGCTCAGCCTGCGCAGCGACGCCATCCGACCGACCCTCGACACCTGGTTCACGCGGGTTCACCCCCAGGACATCGACCCCCTGCGCAGTGATCTCGATGCCCTGATGAAGGGCGTGATCCCGGTGCACGAGTACGAGCATCGGATCCGCGACGGCGAGGGCACCTGGCGCTGGGTCTTGAGCCGGGCTGTGATCCACCGGGACAGCGAGGGCATGGCCCTGCGCATGGCCGGCTCGATGACCGACATCACCCCCTTTCGCCAGCGCGAGCGCACGGTCCGCGAGCGCAGCCGCCAAGACGAGCTGACCAAGCTCCCCGACAGCCGGGTCTTTCATGAGCGCATTGCTCGGGCCGTCGAGCTGGCCCAGAGCCACCAGGACTTCGAGTTCGTGGTCTTGCTGGTCGAGGTCGATCGCCTGTCCCAGATCCGCGACAGCTACGGCGTCGAGCCTGCAGACCGGGCCTTCGTCATGATCGCCGAGCGACTGCGCAAGTGCCTGCGCCCGGAGGACCTCCTGTTCCGCTACGCCCCGGCCGAGTTCGGGATCTTGCTCGAGAACACGGACGACGCCAGCTTCGGCACCCACGTCGCCGACCGCATCCACCAGTGCGCGGGCAAGCCCTTCGAGCTCGACGGTGTCGAGACCTACTCCACCGTCAGCATCGGCATGACCTCGAGCGCGCACGGCTACAGCTCCGTCGACGAGGTCATCGCCGACGTCAGCGCGGCCTCCCACACGGCCCGAGACCGGGGCCGGAACCGGCACGAGATCTTCAACACCAACATGCGGATCGAGGCCCGCACCCTGCTCGCCCTCGAGATGGCCCTGCGCCGGGCGATCGACGAAGATCAGCTGACCTTGCACTACCAGCCCATCGTGCACTCGGACACGGGCGATCTGATCGCCTTCGAGGCGCTCATGCGCTGGCAACACCCCGAGCGCGGTCAGATCCCTCCGAGCGAGTTCATCCCGATCGCCGAAAACACCGGCCTGATCATGACCATGGGCCGCTGGGCCCTGCGCAAGGCCGTCCACACCCTCCACGGCTGGCAGGAGGAGTTCGACCGCCCCGACCTCGCGATCAGCGTGAACCTCTCGGCCCGGCAAGTCGGCGATCCGCTCCTGCTCGAGACCATCGACGCGACCTTGGCCGAGACCGGCCTGGCCCCCAACTGCCTCAAGCTCGAGCTCACCGAGTCGGTGATGATGGACCGGGCCGACGAGGTCTTCGCCCTCTTGCAAGAGATCCGCGGGCGCGGGGTCAGCATCTGGATCGACGACTTCGGCACGGGCTACAGCTCCCTGAGCTACCTGCACCGCTTCCCCGTCGACGGCCTCAAGATCGATCGCAGCTTCGTGTCCCGGCTCGACGGCACCCCCCGAAGCGCGACCTTGGTCCAGACCATCTTGGACCTCGCTCGGAACTTCGACCTCGAGGTGATCGCCGAGGGCATCGAGACCCAGACTCAGGCCGAGCACCTCCAGAGGCTCAGCTGTACGACCTGCCAGGGCTGGTTCTTCGGCCGACCCATGCCGGCCGACAAGGTCCGGGCCCTGCTCGGACAGCGCTCGGTCTGACCGCGATCGGGGTCAGGTCTGGGCAGGTCTGGTCAGGTCTGGGCAGGTCTGGTCAGGTCTGGGCATGGCGGCGACCTGCCCGAGGTGTCGTGAAGACCACTCGGTGGCCTTCACGACACCTGGGTCTTTCACTCAAAGGCCGTGGGTCGCTCCTGATCACGAGAACCTACACGCGAAGCTCGGTCTTTGGATCGTCGATGACGACTCCGCGCGAGCGCAATGAACGCATGTGCAGACAGTGCCTTTATTCGGTATTCGATATATCTACACAGGCGGCCTTCTACATGGCATCTGATTGGATGCAGTGTCCTTTCGCTCGGGTGCAGGCCACTCGGCGCGATCAGGAAACAGGTGCCACACAGGCGCCTCAGTACCAGATTTTGAGTCTCACCCCAATCCGCCGGGGTGGCCAGGCTCGCCCACGTTGAGAACTGTATTCAGTTGATATCAAGATGAAATAGTAGCATTGTCAAACGTGGCGAAAGTGCACCAAGTTGAAATAGGGGAGTGCATCGGCAGCATCGCCTTCATCTATGGCTTCCACCCAGACACGATTTGGCATGACCCCGACAACGTGGAACTACGCCAATCCAGAGACAGCGGCTACGTGCTCGAGACCGGGGATGAGCTCAGCATCCCCCCCCTGAAGGACAAGCACCACTCGGGGAAGGTCGACCGCCGCCACGTCTTTCGTCGCCTCGGCGTCCCCGAGCGCTTTCGCATGCGGCTTTGTGAGCTCGGTGAGCCCCTCGCCGGGCTCGCCTACACCCTCGACATCGACCATGTCGTCCACCGCGGCCAGACGGACGAGGACGGCTACTTCGAGCACTGGATCTCTCCCCGTTCCAAGCGTGCACGCCTGGTCATCGAGGACGACGAGGACAACGCTGTCTTGATCAGTCTCGGCCACCTTGCCCCACTCTCGACGCTCAAGGGCTTCCGCGCCCGCCTGATCAATCTGGGCTGGCTCGACGAGGTTGCAGCACCTACCCAGCCCGCTCCGAACAGCGACGAGCAGAACGAGCAGGACGAGCAGGCACCTCCCCCGGCGGGGTCCGACGACGAGTCGGAGCTCGCCGCCCAAACCGACGAACCCCCAGACGACGCCTCCGAAGGGTCCACCGAAGAACTCGACGACGCCAGCGAAGAGCTCGACGACGCCCTCGTCGAGGCCCTTGAGCGCTTCCAGGCCCACTGCGAGCTCGAGGTCACCGGCACCAGGGACGAGCCGACCGTGCGCGCGCTCTTGGACATCTACGGAGCCTGAATGCCCGTCGACGACACCAACAACACCATCCCCGGTCTGCCCTCCCCCTCTCTGGAGGACGACCCAGAGAAGAGAGGCTCGACAGACCCCCTCTCACACAAGCGCAAGCGCAGCCCCGACGACCCGGGCTCGAGCTCGCACTCGAAGGCCCAAAAGCAGGCGCCCACCCCGACGCGTCCCGATGTCGCCGTCGGCAAGCGTTTCAACAAACGTCACCAACGCGGGCCCAACGAGCGGCTCGGGGTCCGCGGCGAGCTCAACGTCCTCGACGCCCAGACCAGCAGCCGCTACTACGCCTTTTTGACCGAGCGAGAGCTCCGCGACGGCGACATCTACTACATCGCCTTCGAGTGTGTCGAGAAAGACTGGATGGACCAGGTCTGGCTCGAGTTGCTCGGCCTCTTCGATGCCAAGGTCATGCTCCACTTCCTCGACACGCGGGTCCACGGCCAGCGCTTCGAGAAGTTCTGGCCGAGCTTCGGGCCCCCGGAGTTGAACCTCTTCTTCGCTATTTACTATTGGTTCCTGCTGCGTGTCATCGACGATGGCCAGGACTACGCGCCGACTTCGATCTTTAGTTTCAAGGTCGCCGCAGATGCGCCCTTGATGGTCGATGGGGGCCTCGAGCAGCTACTCGAGACCGACTGGTTCGTCCTCGACCTCGCAACCCGGGCCGGCACCAAGCGCCCCGACTCCCTGATGGTGCTCGGCGGAGAGCACCGTCAGTCGGGGTGGTTTTACGAGCTGGGGCTCGACATCGCGGACGACACCGACGACGAACAACGATGGATCCGCGGGCTCACCCGGATCTCCGACGACAGCGCCGAGGGCGGCCTGTGTCAGGGCACCCTCAAGCTCCTGCATTGGCCTCAGCCCGCGCCCACCAAGGCCATACTCGGTGAAGATGACGCAGACACGCGTGAGTCCGAGCCCGAGCCCGAGCCCATGGAGCCCGATCTGCTCACGCCGAGCTCGAGCTCGGGCTCGGGCTCGGGCTCGGAGGACTCCTCCTCGTGGTTCGAGGCCATCCTGAGCCCTATCCGGGCGGCCTACGGCACGCTGGCGAGCGCCATCGAGGCGCTGCTCTCGACCTTGCCCCCACCTCCTGGGGTCCTCGCCTTCGCCGGAGCGGGGGCCGACTTTGGGATGGGGCTGAACCTCGGCGACTCGGCGACGAGGCCCAACAAGAGGAATGTACCGACCGGATGCTGCCCCCAGCACCCACCAGGGCCCCCTTCGCCCGCATCGACGGCTCTCGCCTACATCGGCTCGGCCGCCGTCAACCCCATGGATGCGGCGGGCGCAGGTGCGGAGCCACCCCTGGTCGCCTATCTCGACATTGGTCAGGGCGAGTGCACGGCGCTGTACGACACCGAGGGCAAGGCGATCGTCTACTTCGACTTTGGCGCGCCCTCCACCGCACAACGGGGAACCCGCCCGCTCCTGCGCGGCCACGACGTCAACCCCTGTCTGTGCAACGGCCCGCTGATCATCCTGTCCCACTGGGACATGGATCACTGTGCACTCGGACGTGAATACCCGGATGCCTATCGGTGCCGATGGCTCGCGCCGCAGCAACATATGGGCACCGGGGTCTGTCGAAACGTCGTCGCTTTCACCGTCCACGCTGGGGGCGAAATGTGGATATGGACGGCCTCGGGGAAGCCAGCAGCCCCCGGGAGCCCGAAGGGGACCTTGGGCTCTTGGTGTCACCCCGGGGGGTCGCACATGCGCTTTCCTTGGGGTTTTGTCGAGCGCTGTGCGTCGGCTGGACAAGATCCGCTCGCCAGTGGTTCAGACCCACGCAACAACTCGGGCTTGGTCGCGTGGGTGTGCGTGAGGGACGGCGCCCCTGGCATGGTCCCGGTCGCTGTCGTAGCGACCTCGGCCAACAATCTCGGTGGCCTCGGCCGCCAGGCCGTGACCATTGCCGGGGGCATCGCACCCAACTGGCTCGGCGCGGGTTTTGGCGGCCCCGCACTGCCCAATATCCCAAATGCACTGGCCGGCCACCTCGCCGCCCGCCCGCCCGGCGTACACACTTCAGCGGCCGCAGGCCGAGCCGCGTGTCGCCAAGCGATCGTCGCCAATCTGACTCAGGCGATCATTGCGACGGCCCTCGGGGTCTCCGCTGGCGGAGGTAACGCCGCGAACCAGGCCCGCCTGGCTTTCGCTGCCGAGTCGGCCGGAGGGGCCGCGGTTGCCCAGGGGGGAACCATCATGGATATCGCCACCGCGGTCGGTGGCGCCGTGTTGCTGGCCAACGCCAACGGGCTGGCCAACGGGGTCGACTTCGCCGCCCTCGGAGCGGCTGCAGTAGTTGGGCCCGGCTTCCTCCTCGCTCCTCTCCTCGCTCCTCTCCTCGCGGCTCGAGCCGTCACCAACGGGGCCCTCGACCCCGTTGAGGCCATGGCCTCCGACCCCCAGATCACTGCGATACCCTCGGGCCGCGACGCTGTGCTCGCCAGCGCCCGGGCGGTCGACCTCAACGCCCTTGCCCCCTCCCGCCCGCTGCAGCCAGGACTGACGATCGCCGCCGAGGTCGCGCTCGAGCTCAAACTCGACACGCCGGGGATCGTCTCGACCATCACCGCTCCCACGCTCCCTCCCACGCTCCAAGGTGAGGGACCCTTCAACGACGACGAGCGCTATGTCGTCATCACGGGCGACGTCAACTACAGGTTCGTTCCCAGCCGCCGCCATCCCTTTGTGGGCCCTGGAGGAGGCGGCCCTTTTGGGGCTCCCCTCCTCCACCCCCTGGCTGCGGCGCCCCCCCAGTGCGTCGCCATCACCGCCACGCACCACGGCTCGAATCGGACTGGCGCATCGATCTTGAGCGCAAACCATATCCCCTGGGCCCCGGGCAGCTTCGCGGCCAAGGCCGCCCACTTCCTCCAGATCCACATCACCGCCGGGCTCAGCAATGCCGTCTCCGCGATCGCCAGCGCGGCTCAGCTCGCCGTCCCTGGACTCGCCATCCCCAACCTGCGCCAACTCGCATTCATCGCCGAATCGATCTCGACCAGCGCCCACGGCAACGGAGATACGCTGACCCAGCAAGCCCGGTCCATCGCCCTGGGCATCGCCGCCCAGGCGGCCAATGTGGGTCTGCTCTCCCCCGCTCAGCGAAACAACATCCTCGGCACCGTTCGAGGGACCGCAGCTGCCGCTCCTTTTATTCAGATCCTGCATCCAGCGATCGCCGGGGTCGTCGGCAACGCGACGCCCATGAACGATGCGGCTGGCTGCGCCGAAGTCGTGGCTGTCGCCGGGGGTCCACAGCTCTTACGCGCGACCATGCGAACCACCGCGGTCGCTGCGGCGGTGGCCCCCAGGACCTCGGCCTGGCGAGCCGTGGCCCAGCTCTATCGAAACGCGCACCCCGCCTATCCCCAGCCTGTCGTCGCCGCAGTCGCGGCTGCGACCGCGGCGGAGCGCTCGCTCAACGCGGGCGCAGTCTTGAATGCCAACCAATGCCTGGCGGTCGCCACTGGCGCGTTCCGAATCATGCGCAACAACGCCGTGGGCATGATCGCAAACTTGCCCGCCGGCGCGGCGATCGTTCTTGCCAATGCCCGCGCTGCCATACCTGCGGCCCCGGGCGCCGCCAACGTCCAGGCGGCCCTCAACGCTGCCAACGCCGCGCCCCCCCTGGCCCTGGGCGCGAGCGCGTGGACCATCTGTGTCGCTCTGAATATCGATCCAACCTGGGTCTATGAGGCCCTCGCCCTCGCCTCGGTCCCCAATCATCCGGACGCCCGGCTCGCCGTCGCGGCGGTGCTAGGGGCCTTCGACGCCGCGACGACCATCGAGCAAGCCCGGGCGCTCGCCCGCGCCACCCAGATTGCCCCGAACCTCCGTCAGCTGGCGGCCGGCCCTGCGACAGCCCTCCACAGCAGCAACAGGATCGCCTTCCCCTACGGCGTCAAGGTCCAGAGAACGGCGGGCCCGCTCAACCCACCCTACCGCCACCCTTACCGGGGGGGAGGAGGCGTCGGTCACCCTCACTGGGTCGCGGTCGAGAAGTACCAGGATCGGGGATGGTTCGGGCGTCTCAACACCACGCGCTTCGCCCCCGACTCGACCCAACCCGTGGCCTCACCCGCGGGTGCCCTCGCTGTCGGTTGGGAGATAGCGGGGGGGTACCAAGGGCCGCTGCGCGGCGCGGGTGAGCCTCACTCGGTCGGCCGCGGTTGTCAGGGGTGTGGTCGACTCGGGAGCCTGAGGGAGCCCACCGGTATCAACATTACCGAGGCCCATCGCGCTGTAGCCTATGGCCTCGGTTCGGCCGAGGCCGCGAGCATCGGGTTCGAGGCGGCCGAGTGCGCGGCCCAGGTGTTCCCGGCCGCCCAGGCTGCCGTCGCTGCCCGGCCCCTCGCCGGCCACATCCACGCTGCCTTCTTCGCCTACCGCTTCACCCACACGACCGTCCTCCCCGTCGCCATCGCCACTGCCTCAGGCTTCACCGCCGCCCGTGCCCTCCTCGACCTCAACGCCTTCGTCAACACCCTCGACACCATCGTCGGACGCTTCTTCAACCACCTCAACAACGGCAACACTCCTCAAGCTTCCCTCAACCACGCCTGGAACAACACCGGCAACACCCCCCACATCGCCGTCTCCCTCGGTGCAATTCTCGGCCACCACAACGCTCCCAACATCTCAAACGTCGTCTCAAACCTCATCGGTCTCGGCAACGGCCCCGCCGCCGCCGCCGCCGGCCTCGTCGCCCTCGCTGCCATCACCGCAGACGGCACCCTCCAGCCGCCCACCGCAATCATCGTCTCCGCCATCACCTTCAACCTCGAAAACTCCCCTCACTTCAACCGGGCCCAGGCCGCTTCTCTCGCCTCCATCCTCGCCCGCATCTCATGCGGCAGCTCTACCCCCAACGCCGACGCCTCCGCTACCGCCCTCGCCGGCCAGGGCTTCGCCGGACTCGCCGCAAACGCTCTCGCTATCGGCAACGCTCCCGCCGCCATCGCCTTTGCCGCTGCCCTCGCTTTTGCCAACCTCACAGGCAACGCCACCGGCGATGCCGACATCGACGCCATCTCCGCTGCTGCTGCCGCTGCCGCTGCCCTCCACAATCTCGGCGTCAACCCCAACGGCGACATCGATACTATCGCCAATGCCTTCCAAGCCGGCGCCTCCTGTGAGGCCGAAGTCGACGCCGCTCGTCTCGCTCCAAACGCAACTCCCCCCGCCGCCGCCATCGCTGCCGCCGCCCACCGCGTCGCCCACAACCTCCCAAACCACCCCCCTCCCAACATCGCCCACATCGAGGCTGCCTGCTACAGCGCCACCGCTCAGGTCCTCGGTCTCCCCCACGCCGCCTCCGACGACGCCGCAAACGCCCTCACTGGAAACCTCGCTCCCTCCAACGGCCACGTCGCTCGCCTCGGCGCCCTCGGTGGCCTCGCCCACGACACCCATGCCCCCGCCGCCGCTGCCGCTGCCGCCATGGACCACCTCAACCTACCTCCCGCTGACGCCGCAAACGCCCTCGCCGCTTTCCTCGGCGCCGCAAACGTCCCCAACGCCGACAACCTCGCCAACACCGCCTACAACGCCGTCCCCCTCCCCGCCATCGCCGCCAACGCCCTCAACGCTGCCAACGCCGCCAACGCGACCATCGAGTCCGGGGCCATCGTCGCTGCCATCTCCACGCTCCCCAACGTCGCTGCCCTCGCTCCAAACCTCCAGGCCCACGTCTGCGCCGCCCTGGCGACAATATTCGGGGTCCCCGCCATCGCGGCCGACGCCGCCGCGTCCCTCATGACAGTCACGACGGCCGGTGGGAGCACACAACTGGCAGATGCCGATGCGGCCTCCTCCCTCGATACTGCGATCGCCGTCGGGGTCTCTCATGGCGCGGCCGAAGCCCTCGGCCTCACCCCCATCCCTCTGGTGGTCGCTGGCGGCGTCTATGCCATCGTCGCCAGGCAATTCGGAAACAACAACCAGGCCAACGGTGCGGCGACCGGCCTCCATGGTGCCCCTATTGCAAGCGCCGCTGACTATGCGACCGCCCGGGCCCCATTCGCGGCCACAGACCTCTCGGCCGTGACTGTCGCGGCCGCAGCTCTCGCTATCACCCACGCGGCGATCGTCGGAGGACGACGTGGACGGGCCATCCGTGCCGTCTCCCGGGCCACCGGGGCGACGGTCGCGTCCTCCGTCGCGTCTGCGACCGCGCTCCATGGCTATGCGGTGGACACCGCCACACCGACCCATGCCTGTATCGGCGGCGGCGCCACACCGCGCGCCGCCGCCGTCGTCACCTGCTCGCTGACCGACATCCAAACCGGGAACCCGCTGCGCGCGAACTACTCGTGGGCGGTCTCTGCCGCCGCCAATGCCGTCGCCTATGGCACGCCCTCCGTCGACTCGGCCGTCGCCGCAAATCATTGGGCTGCGGGGGCGACCCCGACCGCGCGCCGAGCGGGCGACTACACCCTCGAGTTGCTCGCTACTCGATCTCCCTCAGAGGCAGCGAGGATCGGCGCTCACCGTGCCCTGTACCCGGCCGAGTCTGCGGCCGCCGGTGCCGGTATCACAACGACGGCCACGACCGCGGCTGCGCGAGATACCGCCGCTGCCGCGCGCGACGGTCTCCCCTCAGCGCAGGCCGTCGTCGCTGCATTCCCAGCGGCCGAGTGCGCGGCCCAGGTGCTCCCCGTCGCCCAGGCTGCCGTCGCTGCCCGCCCCCTCGCCGGCCACATCCACGCTGCCTTCTTCGCCTACCGCTTCACCCGCGCGACCGTCCTCCCCGTCGCCATCGCCACTGCCTCAGGCTTCACCGCCGCCCGTGCCCTCCTCGACCTCAACGCCTTCGTCAACACCCTCGACACCATCGTCGGACGCTTCTTCAACCACCTCAACAACGGCAACACTCCTCAAGCTTCCCTCAACCACGCCTGGAACAACACCGGCAACACCCCCCACATCGCCGTCTCCCTCGGTGCAATTCTCGGCCACCACAACGCTCCCAACATCTCAAACGTCGTCTCAAACCTCATCGGTCTCGGCAACGGCCCCGCCGCCGCCGCCGCCGGCCTCGTCGCCCTCGCTGCCATCACCGCAGACGGCACCCTCCAGCCGCCCACCGCAATCATCGTCTCCGCCATCACCTTCAACCTCGAAAACTCCCCTCACTTCAACCGGGCCCAGGCCGCTTCTCTCGCCTCCATCCTCGCCCGCATCTCATGCGGCAGCTCTACCCCCAACGCCGACGCCTCCGCTACCGCCCTCGCCGGCCAGGGCTTCGCCGGACTCGCCGCAAACGCTCTCGCTATCGGCAACGCTCCCGCCGCCATCGCCTTTGCCGCTGCCCTCGCTTTTGCCAACCTCACAGGCAACGCCACCGGCGATGCCGACATCGACGCCATCTCCGCTGCTGCTGCCGCTGCCGCTGCCCTCCACAATCTCGGCGTCAACCCCAACGGCGACATCGATACTATCGCCAATGCCTTCCAAGCCGGCGCCTCCTGTGAGGCCGAAGTCGACGCCGCTCGTCTCGCTCCAAACGCAACTCCCCCCGCCGCCGCCATCGCTGCCGCCGCCCACCGCGTCGCCCACAACCTCCCAAACCACCCCCCTCCCAACATCGCCCACATCGAGGCTGCCTGCTACAGCGCCACCGCTCAGGTCCTCGGTCTCCCCCACGCCGCCTCCGACGACGCCGCAAACGCCCTCACTGGAAACCTCGCTCCCTCCAACGGCCACGTCGCTCGCCTCGGCGCCCTCGGTGGCCTCGCCCACGACACCCATGCCCCCGCCGCCGCTGCCGCTGCCGCCATGGACCACCTCAACCTACCTCCCGCTGACGCCGCAAACGCCCTCGCCGCTTTCCTCGGCGCCGCAAACGTCCCCAACGCCGACAACCTCGCCAACACCGCCTACAACGCCGTCCCCCTCCCCGCCATCGCCGCCAACGCCCTCAACGCTGCCAACGCCGCCAACGCGACCATCGAGTCCGGGGCCATCGTCGCTGCCATCTCCACGCTCCCCAACGTCGCTGCCCTCGCTCCAAACCTCCAGGCCCACGTCTGCGCCGCTGTGGGCCATGAATTCCAGATCCCCGTCGCAGCCCTCGACGCCGCCGCCAGCCAGATTTCGCCGACCACGGCGGCCGCGTCCGTCGACGCCGCCATGAACGGTATGAACGCCACCATCGAGGCGTCGATCGCCGTTGCCGTGGCCGAGTCTTCCGCCGTGACCTTGAACCTCGCGCCCCTGCCCGACCTGCCCGACCTCGTCGCTCATCAGGTCTACGGCGCGATCGCGGCCGTACTCACGACCGCGGCCGGTGGAGATGGAGCCGCGTCGGGGCTCACCGGAAACCCCATCGCGGTGGGTGCCGACGCCATTGCGACCGAGGTCCCAGCCGCCGCCACAGAGCTCTCGGCCGTCACCTGCATCGCCGCCCGCTTTGCCCTCGATCACCTGGGAGTGGTCGGCAACCCCCGCGCTTGGGCGAGCGCTGCGCTGTCCCGGGCCGCCGGCGCGGCGGCGGCCGCTGCCAACGCCTCGGCCGCCGTCATCCATGGTGCCCCAGTCCTCACCGCGACCGACGTCGATAGGGCCATCAACGCTGGCGCATCCCCACTCGCCTCCGCCGTCGTCGCCTGCACGATGCTCGAGCTCCACGCCAACGGCGTGCTCGCGGACGGCATTCACAGGCTCTCCGTCGCCGCGGCGGCGGCCGCCGTCGCCGTTGGGCTGCAGCCAGACGACGCCGCGGCAGCAGCAGAGGCCCTCGACCCCGGGAGCCAAGCCAAGGCCGCGCTCGCCGGCGTCTACACCCAAGATGCCCTGCCGCTCGGTGGAGACGACGCAGCCGTCTCCACCGCCCCGGTTCGCGCCCTGCACCCGGGGGACCCCGCCCCGGTCGCAGCCGCGCTCGCCGGAGCCCCCCCGCACGAAGCCGCCGCGACCACCGGGGGCCGACGCTTCAACGTTTGAGCGCCGGGGCAACCGGTAACCAGATCCCCGGCGCTCGGAGGGCTCAGCTCTTGAACGACTCGGCGTAGAAAGCGTCGAACACGTGGCCGTGCCTGGTGTTGACGACCTTGCGTTTGACCGAGAGCTTGGGGGTCAGCTCCCCGGTCTCGATCGACAAGTCGGCATCCAAGATCGCAAACTTCTTGATGGTCTCGTAGCTCGCCAAGTCGGCGTTGGACTCGGAGATCAGGCGCTCGACCTCGGACCGGACCTTGGGGTCTTGGGTCAGTTTGGCGTAGCTCCCCGAGAGACCGTTGGCCGCGGCGAAGGCCATGAGCTGATCCTCCTCGAGGGTCACGAGCCCCGAGATGAACTTGCGGCGGTCACCGTGGACCACACACTGGGAGATGAGCTTGTGGATCTTGACCGCGTTCTCGATCCGCTGCGGGGCGATGTTCTTGCCGCCGGCGGTGATGATGAGGTCTTTCTTGCGATCCGTGATCCGCAGCGCATTGGTGCGTGGGTCGAGCTCACCGATGTCGCCGGTGTGCAGCCAGCCATCGGCGCTAATCGTCTCGTTGGTGGCTTCTTCGTTGCGCCAGTACTCGCGCATGATGCCCGGACCCTTCATCAGGATCTCGCCATCTTCGGCGATCTTGATCTCGGTCCCAGGCACGGCCTGACCGACGGTCCCGATCTGGTTGTTCCCCGGCCGGCCCAGGGCCGAGGCCGCGGAGGTCTCGGTCATGCCGTAACCCTCGACGATGGCGATGCCCGCGTCGCGGAAGAACCACGCGATCCGCTTGGCCAAGGGCGCCCCCCCCGAGACCATGATCCGCATACGTCCACCCAAGAGCGCGCTGATTCCTTGGCCGACCTGAGCGAAGACGGTCTTTTTGAGCAGGCCGAACTCCATGCTCCGGGCCAGGCCGAGTGCCTCCCCCTTCTCCTCGAGCTCGCCGTTGAGCACCGAGAGCGACATGGCCTCGAGGAACATCTTCTTCTTGAGCCCCTCGACCGCCGTGCCCTTGTCGACGACCGCTGCGTAGAACTTCTCGAACACACGCGGGACCCCGGCCATGAGCGTGGGCCGGACCTCGCCGAGGTTTTGGCGGATCGTGTTCATGCTCTCGGCCAGCGCCAGCACGTGCCCCGAGCCCAGCCAACCGATCAGCAGGACCTTGGCGAAGACGTGGGCCAGAGGCAGGAACAGGAGCTGGACGTCGTCTTCGCGCACGAGGTCGATCTCGGTGGTCGCCTTGGCCTCGTAGAGCATGTTGGCGTGGGTCAGGACCACCCCCTTGGGCCGACCCGTGGTCCCCGAGGTGTAGATGATGGTCAGCAGCGACTCGGGGGTGAGCGACGCGCTGAGGGTCTCGAGCTGCCCGTCCGAGATCGCCTCGCCCGCGGCCACGAAGTCCTCGTAGCTCACCACCCACTCGTCCTCGACCCGGAGCTCACCGCGGAACTGGACGATCTTGAGGACCTCGCCCAGGCCCTCGCGCTGATCGAGAAATTTGTCGACCTGATCGGCGTTCTCGGCGAACACCAGGCGCGCGCCGCTGTGGTCGCTGACGTACTGGCACTCGTCGGGCAGGTTCGAGGGGTAGATCGGCACCGTCACGCAGCCGGCCGCCAAGATACCGAAGTCCAGGGTGATCCAGCGCAGGCTCGTGTGCCCGACGATGTTGATCCGGTCCCCCGCCTCGAGACCCGCGGCCACGATGCCCTTGGCGATCTGCTGGCTCTGCGTCCAAATCTCACCCCAGGTCACCGGGCCATACTTGCCGCCGGCCTTGATCAGACAAGCGGTCTCGTCGGTGCGGTTCTCCGCGTGGTCGAGGAGCAGATCGAGGATCGATTGTTTGGCCATAAGCGGTGGGGTCTCTTCCGGGAGGCGGGTTGTAAAACGCCGTACATAGATGATCTATCGGGTTCGCGGGGGCGACACAAGTCTGCCCGACACACCCGCACCCAGGCCCGCTCACGACCCCGCCCGGCACACGAGCGCGGACCTCTCCCGACGACCCTGCTGCGCTCGAATCCATCAAAGTGCGAGCGGTGGCCAAAAGGTTACCCGCAATTTTCACCGCAGGCCCCCCGAGCCAGCTCTCCGGCTCGGGAGACAGGAGTCAGGTCAGGTCAGGTCAGGTCAGGTCAGGTCAGGGCCCGTGCCCGGCGTCGTCGGGCTCGGTCAAGGTCGGCGCCAAGAACAACACGGCCGCCATGGCCAGGTAACCCAGCGTCCAGCTCAGGCGCTCCGGGTGCCGCCAGGGCGCGAACACCTCGAGCACCGTGTCCCCGTTGGTCCAGGCGTAGCCGTGCATGAGCCCCACGCTGGCCAGGGCCGCGGCCGCCAGCAGCCACAGGCCCGCAATCGTGAACTTGCGCTCGATGATCAGCACCGTCGCCGTCGCCAGGATCATGGCCGTGAAGATGAAGCCCTGCTCGAGCGCAAAGGCACCCTCGATCCACGTGTCCCCCAGGGCGAAGGCGTCGATGAGGGTGTCGTCGAAGGGCCGATCTGGGGTCCCCGCGCCGGCGGCCCGGAGCCCATTTTTGGCCATCATCGCCCCCCAGGCTGCGACCCCAGGCAAGATCCCGATGACCACGGCCGGCGCGTGGGCCTTGGGCGTGACCTGGAAGGCCTGAGCCGTGATGACCACGCCGATCCACAGCACGATGGCCATGCCCGCGTCCACGGGCACCGCCCAGGTGATCCACGCCAGGGTCCCGGTCAGGCACACCACCGTGACGAAGATCGCGTTGGCCACCGAGTAGCCGGCCCGGGCACCCATGGCCTTCCAACCGGGGTGCCCGATGTAGATCGTGGTCGGAAAACACGAGCCGAACAAAGCCGCGACCATGCTGCCCACACCGTTGGCGGCCAGCGAGGGCACCACCGGGTAGCGGTCGCCCGCGGCCTCGGCCGACTCGAGGTTCTGCAGGGAGCCGACCACGTTGAACAGGCCCATGGGCAGGATCACAGCGAAGTAGGCCGCGAACATGCCCGGCCGAGTCAGGGCCGCGAACAGATCGCCGACTACGGGGATCGGCAACATCAGGCCCGCGCTCCCGATCGGCGGATCACCGGCCGGCGCCAGACCGATCACCCAAGCCAGCACCGTGCCCAGACCGACCGCGACCAGACCCCCGGGCAGCCGGCCCTTGAACTTCACACGCCCAAAATAGGTGAGCAGGACCACCCCCAGCGTCGACAGACCGACGATCGGGTGGGCGAAGGTACGAAACAGAAAGCCCAGCGAGATGAAGCCCAGGGCGATGCCCGCCAGGGTCGAGAGCAGGGCCGCGCGCGGGGTGATCTTGCGCAGTTTCTCGGCGATGAAGGCACCCCCGAGCTCGATGACCCCCGAGCCGAAGCAGGCCAGCAGCCCGGCCTGCCAGGCCACCTGCGAGGGATCGTCGGCGCCCGCCGCCTCGGCTGCGATCTTCGCCGGCACCATGACCAGGAACACGTGGGCGAAGAGCGAGACCGTATTGATGCCATAGGGCAGGGCGCAGACATCGTCTCGTCCGGTCTCTTCGGCGAGCTTGAGGGCCTGGCGCGAGTAGAAAATATTGCCGACCACCAGCGAGATCGCGGCGCCCGGCAAGATCGTGCCGCGGACGAGCTCATCGCTGAACCCCAGCACGTAGGGCGAGCGGCACAGAGCGTCGATGAGCAGCAGCTGGACCAGGTTGTCCAACGCGAGACCGAAGAATCCGTCGACGTCACCGCGGACAAAGGGGCGCACCCGCCTCGGATAACACGTTTTGCTGCTAAAAAGACCGCAGGTGTCCGACTTCGAGGTCCTCCCGAGCCCGGTCCTCCACACCCGGAGTGCCCCCGACGGCTGGCTGCTGCGCGCGCGCGACTTCTCGCCCGTCCTGCCCCCGAGGGCGATCGTCGTGCTCGGCCACGCCATGATGGTCGACAGCCGAACCCTGTGTCGCCCCGACCGACCCACGCTGGCCTCGGTCCTGGTCGCGGCCGGGTTCCGGGTGCTCGTCCCCGACCTCCGGGGTCACGCAGACAGCGGGCCCCGAGCCGGCGACGGCGGCGAGTGGGACTGCGACGACATCGTCGCGGACGTCGGTGAGTTCGTGGCCCTCGCCCAGAGCCTCGAGCCCGAGCGGCCGCTCGTGCTCGTGGGTCACAGCCTGTTCGCCCAAGCCTCGCTGGCCTGGCTCGGCCAGCACCCCGACGCCCCCGTGCAGGCCGTGGTCGCGCTGACCTGTGACGTGTGGAACCGGCGCTTCGAGCCTTCGCGCCTGATCGGCTGGCTCAAGTTTTGGGTCATCGCGCTCACCACCCTCGTCGTGCGAGTCGTGGGCCACCTGCCCGTGCGCCTGGCCCGGGCCGGCAGCGCCGACGAGGCCGCCGGCTACTGGCGCCAGAGCTGGATGTGGCTGCGCCGAGATCGGTGGTGCTCCGTCGACGGCGGGGTCGACTACTGGGCTGGGCTGAGCAGGATCCAGGCGCCGGTCTTGCACATGCTCTCGGCCGGCGACCGGCTCTACGCTCGCCCGGTCTCGGCCGCCCGCTGGACCGCCCCCGTGCGCACCCGCGAGCTGATGATCCTGGGCCGGGAGGACGCACCCGGAGACCTCGCCGGGCTCCGACCCAAACACATGGCCGCGGCCACCGACCCGGCGAGCAAGCTGGCCTGGCACTGGATCGCCGGGTGGATCGAGCGCCGCCTGATCGACCCGAGCCCCGACTCCGACTCCGACTCCGACGGGAACCCCTGAGCCGTGTCCAAACGCGAGCGCATCCATACTCGACTCTTGGCCACGGCGGCCGAGCTGAGCCCGCCCCTGGCTGCGGCGATCGCCGCGACCGGTCCTCTGAGCGTGCCGAGGCGGGCGCCCGGAGTGGCCCTCGAAGATCGCTTGTTTCGCGCCGTCGCCGGTCAGCAGCTCTCGGTCAAAGCCGCAGCCACGATCTGGGCTCGGGTCGAGGCCAGCGCCGGCCGTCGCCGGCTCGTGAACCACCTCGCCGAGGTCGATCCCGCCGCCCTGCGAGCCTGCGGGCTCTCGGGCGCAAAGGCCAGATCCATGCGGGCCATCGCCGAGGCCGCCCGCGCCGGTGAACTCGACCCCGACGACCTGCGATCCCTCGACCACACACAACGCTCCCTACGGCTGACGGCGATCTGGGGCGTGGGCCAGTGGACCGCCGACATGATCGGGTTGTTTTATTTTGCCGACCCCGACATCTGGCCCGAGGGCGACGTCACGGCCCGCAAGACCCTCCGACACCTGACCAGCCCCCGGCGCAAGACCACCCTGAGCGCGGCTCGCTTCGCACCCGCGCGCAGCTACCTCGCCCTGCACATGTGGCGCTGTGCCGACAGTACACCGGCCTGAAGCCCTTCCCCATGGCGCGCTGTGTCGGAAAAGGGTCGAAGAGACCCAAAGAGACCCGAAGAGACCCGATGAGTTCCGAGGAGTTCCGGCCCGCGCTCCGCTCGCAGACCCCCCCTTTCAGAATGGGACTGGTCGCCGGCTTGCACTCCAGCGCCCCGCTCGTCAACATTCAACATTCACCCGACGGCGAACGTGAACGACCTTGAACTCCTAGCCGCATGGCGAGACGGCGATCGGAGCGCGGGCAACAAGTTGCTCGCGCGCCACTTCGACTCCCTGTATCGATTCTTCGCGAGCAAGGTCGGGGACGACGCGGAGGACCTGATCCAAAATACCCTGCTCGCCTGCGTGAAGTACATCGACAAAGTCGCCGCCGCATCGAGCTTCCGGGCCTACCTGTTCACTATCGCCTCACACCAGCTCTATGCCCACCTGCGCAGAAATGCGCGCGAGGGTCAGGTCTTGGATTTCACCGTCGCCTCCGCCGTCGAGCTCGGCCTCTCGCCCAGCGGCGTCGCGGCCAAGCGCCAGCAAGATCAGCTGTTGACCATCGCCCTGCGCCGTCTCCCTCTCGAGCTCCAGATCGTACTCGAGCTCGGCTACTGGGAGGAGCTCACAGCTCGCGAGATAGCGACCGTGCTCGAGCTCCCCCTGGGCACCACCAAGAGTAAAATACGCCGGGCCAAAGCCCATCTCGCCCGCGAACTCGAGCGCCTCGGGCGACCGACGGTCGCCTCGGGCGAGCCGAGTCTGCCGCGTCTCGTGGACATCGAGACTATCGAGACTATCGAGACCACCTCCTCCCAGCTCGAACACCAATCTCCAGCTCCCGACGACGACCCAGACGTGGACAATCTCGGGCTCTGGGTCCGACAGATCCGAGACTCGCTCGCCGAATCCTGAGCGCCGACCCCCTCACCACCCGCCCTCACCACCCGTCCTCACCACCCGTCCTCACCACCCGTCCTCACCACCCGTCCCTCCCTGTTCGCCGCAACCGTGAGCCGACCTCAGCCGCCCAGAGACCAGCCCGACGCCGAGACCGGCGCGGGGCTCCACGACCACGCCAGCGACAACGAGGCGGCGCGGGTGCTCGCCCGGCTATCGACGCGCATGTTCGACGTCGAGCTCCCCGCTGACCATATTGGGCGCTTCGAACTGCGCGAGCGCCTCGGCGCCGGCGCCATGGGGGTGGTCTACGCGGCCTGGGATCCACAGCTCGATCGGCGCGTGGCCATCAAGCTCATCCACCGCGCACCCGGCCAGGCTGGCCCCGAGGCCGACGGCCAGCGCAGACTCCTGCGCGAGGCCAAAGCCATGGCCCGCCTGCGCCACCCCAACGTGATTCAGGTCCACGAGGTCGGCACCCATGAGGGCCAGGTCTTCGTCGCCATGGAGATCATCGAGGGTGACTCCCTGCGCGCCTGGCTGGGCGCGCGCGAGCACAGTTGGCGAGAGATCGTCGAGGTCTTCACCCTCGCAGGACGGGGGCTCGCGGCAGCCCACGCCGCCGGCCTGGTCCACCGCGACTTCAAGCCCGACAACGTCTTGGTCGAGGGCGAGCGCGTCTTTGTGGGCGACTTCGGGCTCGCCCGAGAGCGCCCCGATCCGGGGGAGTCTGACCACCGCACGACCCTCCCGGAGCTCGAGCCGGGGGCCACCTCCGACGGCTTCGGAACGGCCGACGGGTCCGGACCGGGACTCGGGTCCGAAACGGGACTCGGGTCCGACCCACTCACACAGACAGGGGCCTTTGTCGGCACCCCCGCGTACATGGCCCCCGAGGCCTTCAGTGGGGCTCGCCTGGACCCACGCGCAGACCAGTATGGGTTTTGTGCGTCGCTCTACGAGGCCCTCTACCGAACGCGCCCGTTTTCACAGCGGACCCTAAGCTCGCTGACGGCCGCAAAACAAGCCCGAGCCCTGAGCGCCGTCGACGGCCCGAACACCCCCAAGGTCCCCCGCTGGTTGTATCGGGTCGTGGTTCGCGGGCTCGCGGCCGAACCCGAAGACCGCTTCAATTCGATGGACGACCTGCTCGACGCCCTCGCCCGCGGTCGTCGACAGGCCCGCTGGCGCCAGCGCGGTCTGGCGGCCGCCGGGCTGCTCGCAGCCGCCGTGGGTCTCTCTGTCCTGACCTACAACCTCCGCCCGACGCCCGGGGGCCTCATCCCGAGCCTCGTGTCACCCTTGCAGGTCTGTGCCGCCGCCGAACACCACCTCGATGGTATCTGGGACTCGGCCAGACGCGCCGAGATCGACCTCGCCTTCGCAGCTTCTGACCTCGATGTCGCCCGCGATCTCGCCCCCACCGTCGTCGAGGCCATCGACGCCCACGCAGCCCGCTGGGTCCTCGAGCGCCGCGACGCCTGTGAGGCCACCCACCTCCGCGGCGAGCAGTCGGCCAAGGTCCTCGATCTGCGCATGCGCTGTCTGGATCGACGGCTCAGCGAGTTTGATGCCATCCTCGACCGCCTCGAGTCACCCACCGACCAGGACATCGCCAAGTCGCTCCACGCTGTCGACGGCCTGACTCCCATCGAGACCTGCGGCGAGGTCGAACGCCTCGAGTCGACCTCCCCCTTGCCCGAGGACCCGACCCTGCGGACACAGGTCGCCACCTTGCGCGGCGACCTCGACACCGTCCGCGCGGCTATCGCCACCAATCACCACAGCCAGGTCGAGGTCCTGGCGCGAGAGACCCTCGAGGCGGCTATCGCCCTCGACTACCGACCCCTCACCGCCGAGGCGGGGGTCACCCTCGGTCTCATACTCGGCCGGGCGGGGGACGCCAAAGAGGCGGCTGCCGTGCTCGAGGCCGCCATCGTCGACGCCCAGGCGAGCGGCCACGACCAGGTCGCCGCCCTCGCCATGATCACGGCCATCCACGTCATCGGCTTCAGGCTCCGGGACCTCGATGGTGCCGAGCGCTACATTCAACAGGCCCGGGCGATGATCGAGCGGATCGGTGATCCCCTGAAGGAGCGAGCCTCATACGCGCTCAACGTCGGCACCGTCGCCTACGCTACCGGCCACGACCACGAGGCCCAAGCCCGCTTTGAGGAGGCCATGGACCATTTTGCGGCCCTCAATGGTCCCGGCCACTACTCTGTCGCCGAGGCCCGCTCCAACCTCGCCGCGATCAAGCGCCGACAGGGGAAGACCGAGGAGGCGCTGGTCCTCTATCTGCGCAGCATCGGTGAGCTCGAGGCTGCACTCGGGACTTCGCACCCAGGCCTCGTCACCACCTACAACAACCTCGCCGTCGCCTACATCATCCTCGGTCGCTACGACGAGGCCGAGGCGACTCTCGAGCGGACCATCAAACTCAGCGCCCGTGCCCTCCCGCTCGACCACCCGACCTCGGGTCACCTCTACAACAACCTCGGCGAGGTGTTCACCAAACAGGGCCGCCACACCGAGGCCATCGTGCCCTACTCCAAGGCGATCGGGATCTGGATGGGGGCCCTGCCCTCGGATCATCCCTTGCTCGCCCACCCGCTCGCCGGCCGGGGCTACGCCGAGCTCGCCCTCGGTGACCTCGAGGCTGCGCGCACCGATTTCGAGCAGGCGCACGAACTTCGCCGCGACGCCACGGTCCCCGAAGCTGCACTGGCGGAGACCGAATTTCTGCTCGCGCGGAGCCTGGCGGCGCTGCACGACGACCCTCGGCGGCAGCGGGAGCTGGCTGATGCTGCGCTCGAGCATATGCCGGAGGACGAGGATGGGTATCTGGTGGATCGGGCCGAGATCGCGGCTTGGATCGACGGCCACTGAACTGCCTGTCGACCCCCCCAAAAACCGGTCCAGGGGTTTTGCCACGGGCTGTTAGGCCAGGCATCAGCGGCCGCCAAGAGATGGGACCGGGCAGACCCTCGGACCAGCCACCTGGCTGATAGACTCGCCGCATGAATCCCCAGGGTGTCCTCCCGATGAGTTTGGCCACGGTCGTGAGCCTGGTGTTGGCGCTGGCGAGTTCAGGCTGCGGCTGTAGCGACGACATCGAGCGTAGCGAGGACTTCCACGGGGAGATCGGCGGGCAGCAACTCGAAGATGTGCGGACCGAGTACGCCGACCTCGAGGAGCGTTGTCGGGCGGCTTGCGGCGAGGTCATCATCATCGACGGCGACGGTGGCGTCAGCATGTGGGAGATCGTGACCTGCGAGGCCGTCGGCGCTGAAATCGATCCGGACGGTCCGGGGGATTCCTGGGATCCAGAGGATCCCTGGGACCCGGCCTACGATACGGTCGAGGTCAGCTGTCACGCCGAGTGGACCCAGAGTTCCTTTTGTACCGGGCGGCGTCCCCTGGGTCACCTCGAGCCTAGTCTGGTCGTCGATTCGCGTGGATCGTGGTTTGCCGCTCACGCACACCTCGAGGCGGCTGCGGTCACGGCCTTTTGCCAGCTCGCGGCTTGGCTCGAAGCCCGAGACGCTCCCCGAGAGTTGATCGCCCGATGTGAGGCGGCGGCCGCAGACGAGCGCCGACACGCCCGCATGATGGGCAGGCAGGCCGCAGCGTGCGGCGCGGAGGTCCCTGTGGCCGAGCTCGAGTCCAACCCTTCCTGCGACCTGTTCGAGGTCGCGCGCCACAATGCGGTGGAAGGCTGTGTGTCCGAGGCCTTCGCCGCGCTCATGGCCGCGCACCAGGCCGACCACGCCGACACGGCCGAGATGCGCGACCTGTTCTCGACCCTCGCCGCCGACGAGCTGCGCCACGGCCAACTGGCCTGGGACCTGCACGCCTGGCTGTTGCCACTGCTGAGCCCCGAGCAGCGTGAGGGCGTGATCGCGGCCCAGGCTCGGGCGCTGGTCGAGCTGCCGAAACTCGTGGCTCAGATGGCCGACCACACGCCGGGGGACCTCGGTTGGCCGACACCCGGTCGAGCCTCGGAGCTCGCCCGTCGGTTCGCGGCCTTGGTCAGCGGCGACGCGACGACACCAGCCCGAGAGCAGGCGCCTGTTTCTGCGCCCTGCTAGTACCGCTGAACTCGGGAGCTAAAACTCGAGCTTGGCGACGACCCGGCGGAGCCAGGCGCTCATCCCCGGCGGAGCCCACTCCTCCGAGGCGGCCACGGCCTCGTCGAGCTCGGCGCGGATCTTTTCAGGGTGGTAGCCGAGGTGGCGGCGCTCACAGGCGACGCGGATCCGAATCCAGAGGTCCCAGCCGTTTTGGGGCAGGCGTTTGCGGGCCGCGAGGGCACGCTCGAACAGGCGCTCGGCCTGGCGAGGGTGTCCGCTTCGACGGGCGAGTAGGCCCTTGGCGAGGTCGAGGAATCCGGCGAACAGGGGGATCGGGTGGATGCTTCCGCGGATCCCCCGGATGCAGTGGCGCAGCTGGGGGAGGAGGTCGGGGACGGCGTCGGGACCCTCGAATTCCTCGATCCAAAGCAGGGACTCGTAGCGAAACAGGTGTACGGAGTAACCCCACGACTCCATCAAACGGTGGCGCTGGTAGAGGTCGTCGGCCTGGCTCACGAGCTCCAGGGCCCTGTGGTAGTCCTCGCTGAGGAAGGCGACCTGGGCCCGGGATTCGATGGCCATGGCCTCGACGGCGGGCATGCCCAGCTCGCGGCCGGTCTCGATGACGTCGGCACTGACGGCGAGCGACTCCTCGCTGCGGCCGCTCAGGGCCAGGGCGATACACAGGCCGCAGCCCGAGTCGACCCGCATCCACTGAAGGTCGATCTCGGTGGACAGGCGGCGGGCCTCCATGAAGTAGACGATGGCGTCGTGCCAGCGGCCGCGGAGGCCGGTCCACCAGCCGCGGATGGAGGCCGCGTAGCAGAGCAAGACCCGGTCACCGATGACGGTGGCCTGTCGATAGCTGCGCTCCATCTGAATGAAGGCTCCGTCGAAGTCTCCGTGGAGGGAGAGAAAACCGCCGCGGAGGATCTCGAGACGGACCAAGGTCTCGGGGTCGTGGACCTTGGCGGCGAGCTTTCGGGCAGCGGCGTCGATGCGCGCGGCCTGTTTGGAGAACCCCAGAAACGACACGGCGACCGAGTGCCAGGCGAGGCTCTCGACCCGGAGGGGGCGGTCGTCGAGCTGCTCGGCGAGGCGGCGATAGGCCATGACGTGGGCGCCCGAGGCCTCGAGGTTGATGTAGCGCATGAGCAGGGAGAGCTCACGGTGGACGAGGGCCCGCTCGAGGGCCCTCGCGGCAGCGGCGGGCTTGCTGATGGGGGCCAGGCGCAGCGTCTTGCGGGCGATGGTCATGACCAGATCGCGGACGACCCGGAGGTAGATGGCGAGCCGTGTCTGGGGTGCCCGGTCGCCGAGTTCGACGAGGGCCTGGCGCAGGGCGACCATGCCTGCGCTCGTGTCGTTGGCGAGCAAGAGGGCGTTGCCGAGTTTGCGGCGGCGCCGGGCGATGGCGAGGGTGCCCTGGTCGACCGCGAGCTCGAGATTCTCGCGCAACAGGGGCACGGCGTCGCGAGCCCGGCCGATCACGACGAGAGTCTGGGCGACCTCGTCGCGCAGGGTGATGCGCTCGGCCTCCCCAGCCCCGACCGCGTCGAGGCGCGCGAGGGCACCGCTGAGGTGGCGGGCGGCAGAGGGGAAGTCGAGGGCCCTGCGGGCTTCCTCGGCGGCGTTGCGCATGGCCTTATAGGCGAGGGCGTCGTCGCCGCTGAGCTCGAAGTGGCGGACCAGACCCGAGGCCGCGACCTCGCGCTCGAGCAAGACCCGGCCGATGGCGCCGTGTAAGACCGAAGCCCTGGCAGCGGGCAGGCGCGAGCTGAGCTCCTCGACGAAGAGGTCCTGTTCGAAGCCGTAGACGTCGAGGGTGTCCGAGCCCTTGAGGGTCTGGATCACGCCGCTGCGCAGGCCCTCGTCGATGGCATCCAAGATCTGACCGTCGCTGCGCTCGGCCACACGCATGAGCAGCTCGGTGTCGAAGCGCGAGCCGACGAGGGCGGCGACCTCCAAGACGGCGAGCGCGGCCTCGCTGAGGTGGTCGAGGCGAGCGAGGACCACGTCGCGGGCGGGGGGCAGTTCACCGAGCTCGGCCGAGAGGGTCCAGCCTCCGGGGACGCGACACAGGAGCTCGCGCTCGACCAGCTCCTCGAGGAAGGAGCGGACCATCAGGGGGGAGCCTCGGGACTCCCCGTAGACCAGGTCGAGCAGGGACTCGGGCAGCTCGCTGAGGCCGACGCCGAGCATCGCGGTGAGCATCTCCCCGACCTCGGCGCGGGTCAGCGGTGGCAGGGCGATGCGGGTCAGGGCAGCGCTCGCGGCGAGGGCCTCGAGCCGATCCTCGGCGTCGGGCTGCAGGGTCAGCAAGATCAAGGGGCGGGCGACCGGTCTCCCGGTCCCCTCTCTGGTGTCGTCGGCCAGGCGTCGGCCGAGATCGGCGAGCAGGCTCCAGGCCGAGCGGGCGGCGTTGTGCATGCCCTCGAGGACCACGAGCAGGGGGCGGTCTTCGGCCCGGGCGCGGAGCCGCTGCGCCAGCCACTCGACCTTGTGGCTGCGCGCGCGGCCGACCTCGTCCTCGGCGAGGTGGGAGCCGACGTCGAGGTCCCAGGGGCTCCCAGCCGTCGACAGAGAGGTCGTCGAACCGGCCGAGCCTGCCCCGAGGCGCTCGGCGAGGGCGGGGAAGGGCGCCAGCGGGCGGGCCTGGTCCGGGCTGATCTCGAGTCGGAGAACGGTGACCCCGGGACCGGTGCCCTCACCGAGGGCGGTGAGCTTGGCGATGAGCCCCGACTTGCCGGCGCCAGCCGGGGCGACGATCGCCGTGAGGGTGGGGGCGGCCTCGGCCGCGGCGCAGCTCGTCGCCAAGTTGACGATGTGCTCGACCTCCGCGCTGCGGCCGACGAGTGGGGGCTGAAACAAGAACGCCTCCGCCCGCTTGGTCGACAGTTCGCCCATGAACGAGCTGGCGGCGTCGGGGTCGAGCTCACTGAGGATCTGGGCGAGGGTCGATGCGACCTCGAGGGCGCTCTGGATGCGCTCGGCCGGGTCGCGTTCGAGCAGCTTGGCGACCAGCGTGGAGAGGGCAGGAGGGAGCTCAGGGCAGAGCTGATCCAGGGGGGTTGCGTCGCCGTAGACCCGGGCGACCAGGCGCTGGACGGTGCTGCCCTCGAAGGGCAGACGACCGGCGAAGAGCTGCCAGATCATGCAGCCCAGGGAGTAGAGATCCGAGCGCGGGTCGAGGGGCAGACCCTCGACTTGCTCCGGGGACATGTAGTCGACCGTGCCCACGACCTGCCCGACCCCGGTGAGCTTGGTGGCGTTGTCTTGCTGGCGCAGGGCGATGCCGAAGTCGGCGAGCTTGATCAGCGGCGGATCCCGGCGGGCGAGCAGGACGTTGGCCGGCTTGATGTCACGGTGGACGATGCGGTGGCCGTGGATGTAGTCGAGGGCCAGCGCGACCTGGATCAGGGCGGTCAACAAGGTCGCGGGTGGGGCCCCCACGAGTCGCCGCAGGTCGCCCCCACGCAGGTACTCCATGGAGTAGTAGCGCTGCTCGTTGTCGACCCCCTCGTCGAGGACGCGGATGCAATTGGGATGATCGAGGCGCGCGACGGCCCGAAACTCGCGCCGAAAGCGGAGTACGGTCTTGACGTTGTCGACCAGCTCGGGGCGCAGGAGCTTGATCGCAACCTCGTCGCCAGTCTCTCGGTCGAGGGCCCGGAACACCTGGCCGGCGCCGCCGCGACCGAGGCGGCCGAGGAGCTCGAAACGCTCGAGGGTGGGCATGGCCGCGCCGCGCAGGGCCCGGGCGAGGGAGGGAAGATCGACGGTCTCGGTCTCACCGTCGGTGGTCTTCAAGTCGTCGAGCCCACCCCCGAGCCCATCTTCGAGCCCATCCCCGATTGCGTCGCCCGACCTCTCGCTGTCGTCGCCGAGGATCAGGCTCTCGAGCTGCTCGGCGAGTTCGGGCTGGTCGATACGCAGCTGATCGAGGGTCGCTATACGCTCGGCGGTGGGCTGCTCGGCGAGCGCCCGGTAGATGGCGAGCACGCGTTCCCGGTGTTCGGGGGTGGCGCCCGAGTCTGTCTGGTCGTCCGCGGGCGCGTCGCCTGGGCCGGTCACCGACATATCTGCCCATAAATAGCACGGAGGCCGCCGCGCTGGGGGCTCCGCTGAGACCCCGAGACGAGAACCCGGCGACCCGGTGGGGCTCGGCCATACCGGCCTGGTCAGGTCAGGTCAGGCCAGGTCAGGTCAGGTTTGGTCAGGTCAGCTTCCGGGTCGCCGGGGGAGGTCGGCCATGATGCCCCGGGCCGGGACGCTCCACAGTTGACGTGGGCGCAGGCCGTGGGCCTCGCGGATGCTGTTGGCCGCCAGGAATCCCGCCACACACGCGGCTTCCATGAGCATGGCGGGCATGGGCAGGGTCACCCAGTCACCCGCCAAGAACAGGTCGGGGCGCTCGGTGGTGACCTGTGGGCGCTGGCTGTGTTGACCGACGTGAAACGCGGGGAAATCTTGGAGGTAGCTGAGATGGGTGTGCAGGACCTCGGCCCCGCGCAGGCCGGGGAGGAAGTGCAGCACTTCTTCCAAGAGTGCGCGCGTCATCTCGTCCTCGTCGTCGCTGAAGTCGTCGGGGACGGCGTAGCAGTGCAGCTCATAGATCCCCGCGTCCAGGCCCTCGGCCCTGCGCTCCTCGGCCCAGGCCTTGGACTCGGCCTCGCTGCGGTGGTTGGTGACGATCGCGTCGAGGATGTGCAGGCGCTCGGTGATCACGAAGGGGGGGAGCTCGCGGGGACCGTGATCGCGGTCGAACCACACCCGGAGTACGGCGTAGCGCTGGCCGGTGCGCAGCTGGGCGAGCTGGCGGGCAGCCTTGGGGGCGTGTCGGGCGAGCTCGGGGGAGGCCTGCGCGAGCCTGCTGGCCGCGCCTGGGTCACAGGCCAAGATCAGGTAGTCGAAGGCCTCGCCGTCGACGAGGTAGCCCCCGGGAGCATTGCCGGTGGTCGGGCCGGTGGTCGGGCCGGTGGTCGAGTCGGACCCGCGGGGGACGAGCGAGTGGACCTCGCAGCCGGTGCGCAGCGTCACGCCCAGGCGCTCGAGGTGGGCGCGCATGGGGGCCAAGAGCGCGGGCTCGAGATCGTCGTCGAGATACTCGAACAACAGGCCGCCGTCGTTGCTCAAGTAGTAGAAGTGGAAGCTCTTGATGAGCTCGGCCATGGACATCTTGTCCGCATCGGCGAAGAACACTCGAGCGAAGGTGTTGAAGATCAGGCGCAGGTCCTCGGGCAGCTCGGCCCGGTCCGCAAACTCTGCGTAGGAGACCTGGTCCCAGCGCGCGTAGGTCTGGACGGGGTCGTAGCGCAGCAGGGCCTCCATCATGGGGCCGGTGGGCGAGCGGGCGACCCGGCGCAGGCGGTACATGCCTGCGCGAGCGAGCGAGAGCAGGTTCAAGATCGGTGTGGTCGCGATGTTGGCGAACCCGAGCTCCCGTCCATCGCGGGTCAAGATTCGATAGTCGCCGATGTTTCGATAGTGCTTGGTGACCCCGACCTCACCCAGGAAACCATCGAGGTTGTAGTAGTGGTGAAAGAAGGCGTGGAAGCCGTGAGAGACCCCGATCTCTCGGCCCCCCGGGAGGGTGGTCTTCCACGCGCCGAGCTTGCCGCCGATATAGTCGTTGCGCTCGAGCAAGGTGACGTCGAAGCCGGCGGAGGCCAGACTCGACGCGGCGCTCAAGCCCGCGAGTCCTGCACCCACGATGGCGACCCGCGGGGCTGCTCCGTCGGGGGCGAGCTTCTCGGGGGCGAGCTTCTCGGGGGCGCCCGGGGTCGGCTTGTTGAAGGCTTGGCGGTAGCCGCCCAGGCGGCGTTCGATCCAGCGTGCGATCAGGTTGGACATAGGGCGCTCCAGGTGGCGCAAAGCAGGATAGCGCGTCGTGGCGGTGGCGTCATCGGGAGGGCTTCGGGTACGGTGCCGCCGTGTCCTCGGGCGAAACCACGTGGCGCGACATCCCCGAGGTCGGGACCGCGCTGGGCCTGCGCCTGGGCCTGCTGGTGTGCCGTGTGTTCGGGCGTCGACTCACACGGGCCTTCGTCTCGGTGTTGGCCCTGTACTTCACGCTCCTGAGCCGCAACGCCCGCGACAGCTCGCGCGCCTACCTGAGGCGTATGGGGCTCCCCCATGGTTTTTGGCAGGTCTATGCACACCTGCGCTACTTCGCCTGGACCGTGGCCGACCGGGTGTTCCTGGTCCAGGATCGCTTCGACGACTTCGAACTCACCCACGAGGGCCACGAGCACCTTCAGGCCCTGCTCGCCGAAGGTCGGGGCGCGCTGCTCCTGGGCGCACACATCGGTTCTTTCGAGGTCATGCGCGCCCAAAGTGGGACCCGAGATATCCCCATCAACGTGGTTGGGGATTTCGGCAACGCCGAGCGCATCAACGCGGTCCTCGAGCGGGTCAACCCCAAGCTCAACACCCGCCTGATCAGCATGAATGGGGGACCGGTGAAGCTCGCGTTTCAGGTCAAAGAGGCCATCGATCGCGGTGAGCTCGTGGCCCTGCTCGGCGACCGGGCCAGCGCCCGCGACGGGGTCGAGGTCGAGTTCCTGGGCGGGCGAGCGCGGGTCAGCGCGGGCCCCTACCTGTTGGCCTCGGTGCTCAAGTGCCCCATCTACCTGACCGTCGCCCTGCACCACGCGCCGAACCGCTACGAGCTCCACTGTGAGCCCTTCGCCCTCGAGGTCGACCTGCCCAGAGGCAAGCGCGACGAGGCGATCCGGGCCTACGCGCAGCGCTACATGGACCGGCTCGAGCATTTTTGTCGGCTCGCCCCCAACAACTGGTTCAACTTCTTTCCCTACTGGATCGAGGATGAGGCGGATGAGGCGGATGACAGGTGATTCGGACGTCGTTCGATAGTCGTCTGACGCCCTTCGAGACTCCAGGTTTTCACCGATAGACCATCGAGGACCCGGGCCGAGTGCGATCCCCCCCGAGCTGTCAGGGGTTGGATCGGCCCGGCCGAGTCGTGTTCACCAGGTGATCGTCACTTGGCCATCGCCGGTTTGGCAGCCCACGTTTTTCACGTCGACGCACGAGGAACGCAGCCTGTGGCACACTTCGGACGTTGGGCGTGGTGTCGATGGTCGCCGGTGAGAGATGATCGATGCGGGCGCTCGGTGGCACATCGGGAGTGGACATGATTCGTTTGAACCGACTTTCCCTTGCACTCCTTGGTCTCACGACGATCGCCTGCCAGCCTACGACCAGCGCCGATGACGATGAGGCGGGTGACACGGACACGGGGACGGACACGGGGACCGAGACCAGCTCCGAGCCCTGCGAGCCGCCACAGGGTGACGCGGTGCCCGAGGATGAAGCGACGATCACGATTCGCAATGAGTCTGGGGAGCAGCGCTATTTGGTCCAGACACCTGGACAATGTACCCACCAGACCTTCGAGATCGATGTCGGGGGGCAGGCGATGGTGGTCGACGGTGGCGGGACCAACCCGATCCCCTGCGACGACTCGATCTGCGAATGGTACTGCGATCAAGGCATGCCCACCGCATTTGTTCTCAACCCCGGCGCGACGATGAACCTCGCATGGAACGGAGCGACCTGGGAGCGCGAGAGCCTCAGCCCGGCGTGCATCGACACCATGGATTGCGTAGTCGGCTCCGCCGAGGAGTGTGACGTGCGCTCGGCCCACGGGGGAGCCATGTACACCGCCCGTATTCACCTGACAGGCACCTGCCCCGGCGACATCAGCGAGTGTGAGGGCTGCGTGGAGGACATCTGCTCGTTTCCGGGCAGCATCGCCGACTCAGACTTGGAGGCCGTCGAGTCCAGCGCCACGTTCCCGGACGGGGTCGAGTTCGTGCTGGACTGAGACTCTCGCCGAGCTGCGCGGTAGAGGCGAGAACACCAGGCGCGAGGACGGTGGGCACTTTCATCGGTCGGACCGCCGAAGGCACGACCTGGCCATGACAGCGGGTCATGATCGTTCGGCGCTCGAATGGCACACCCCTTCCATGCTCCTGCGAACTCACTACGGCAGTAAGGGGATTCTCGCGTACCTGGCGGTGCTGGTGCCGTCGCTGACCCTCGGCGCCCGCACGCTCGACCCGTCCTCGAACGACCAGGGCGGAGACGAGAGCGGATCAGAGGAGGACACGGGAGACACGGGCACCCTGGGCGAGGCCTGCGACTCGCAGGCCGTCACCCACGCGCCGCCGGCCGTGACCATCGACGAGCTGCCGGTCGTCCCAATCGACATCATCGACATCATCGACATCATCGACATCATCGATATCATCTAGAGCGACGGGACTTACTGCCCGTGTCGCTCGATGGCCGAGTCGACCACCGAGAGCATTCGAGCCTCACCTGGGAGCTCCTCCCCTCGGCGGGGAAGCTCGGCGTTGTCGAGCACTGAGGCCATGGCCGAGTAGATCGGCATGAAGTCTTCGCCGCCGCCGCTCATGTCGGTCAGGGTCCCCCCGTGTCCCACGTTCGTCCCGTCGAGGAGCTTGGGGTAGGTGCTGTCCACGACCGCGTTGCCCAGCGACGCGATCTTGGTGCCCTCGTTGAACTCCCCCTCTGCGTAGATCGCAAAAATCAGGAATATCGGCATCACCTCGGGTTCCTCGTCGTCGTTCCGGATCCCGCTGACCATATTGCCGACGTAGGAACAGTAGTCCTGATCGGCGTCGCTGTAGAAGGCAGCGTTGTTGGTCCCGTGGTTTCGGGTATTGTGGATATAGTTGTAGTTGATGAAGTTGCTCTCGCCGCGGGTCGTCGCTGAGTTGTAGATACGCCCGTTGATCAAGTAGCCGGCGCCCTGGCCCACATCGAGCAGCGTGTTGAGCTCGACGAGGTTACTGTGGTTGAGCACGCTCTTCATCGCCTTGTAGCTGCCGTAGAGCTCATCTTCCTCGGTTTTCATTCCATCGATGATGCTCTGTGCGATCTCGTAGTAGTGGAACTCGCGGCCGAGATATCCTTCGATCTCTTCTGCGTAGGAGGCGAAGGCCAGCTGCCGGGGCGCGGTGAGGACGATCGCCGAGAACTGTGTGTCGGTGATGAAGTTGTGGTGAATGCGGTTGTTTGTGCTCTGATCGAAGACGATCGCGGGCGCGGTCCACTTCTCCAGCCCGGTGCGCTCGATGTCGTTGAACGAGACCTCGTTGTCATGGTTGACGTCGCCGTAGCCAGGACCTCGACCGATGAAGACCACGGCCTCACGGCCGAGATCCTCGAAGCGGTTGGCGTAGACATGGTTTTGTTGGGCGTGGCGGTCGAAGCGTAGCCCTGTCCCACCGCTGCTCACGAACGCACAATTTTCGACGACGATGTTCTCGGTGTTGCGGAGGCGCAGCAAGGCGGTCGGTGCGTCGACCACGGACCAGTCGTGCTGAATCGTGATGTCGTCGTCTTTCATCACATAGAAGTCCGCGCCAGTGAAGGTCAGGCCGTCGAAGCGGAGGTGGCTGACCGGCGCGGTGATCTCGCTGTTGCCGTCGGCGGTGCCATCGTCGACGCGGATCAGCTCGGTGAGCCGAGGCGCGCGGATGTCGTCATTCGGGGTGGCGGGGTAGAGGTAGATGTACCCGTCGATCACGGCCCACTCCCCTGGCTCGTCGATCCCCTCGACGCTGTTGAGCACCCAGTTTCGGTTGAAGCGCTCGGCCTCCTCGAAGTTGAGTCGCATCTCGAGGCTCGCGGGGATCGTCGTCCAGATCCGCTGCTCGTCCTCGTCGACGCGGGCGATCGGCAGGATCTCCTGGACCCAGCTGATGGTCGACTGACGCAGATCATACTGGTCTGCGAAGGCCCACGAAGGCGCCGCGAACCCGCTCGGGTAGTGAACATTGAGCCGATTGGACTGGGCGTCCGGCAGGTTCCAGTTGCACTCGAGACAGCTCTCCTCGACCGGCGACAGCTCGTCGGTCAGGAACAGCTCGGTGGCCGAGCGCGGCAACCATCCGGAGTTTGCGGCCCAGAGGAATCGGATGTGTCCGAGCCCCTCGGGCAGGGGCGCGCGGACGATCGCTCCGTCGTGGGGCTCCCAACCGCTCACAGACTGCAACGAGCTGACGACCGGTTTCTCCCCAGGGTAGGCCGCATAGGTGATGACCTGGGCCTGTGTCCCGCTGTCTCCGGTACCGAAGACGAGCGTCTCATCGAGGACATACTCGCCATCACGAAAGTAGACGATGATATGGCCGGCGCCGTCACGCAGCGTACGCACGCGATCCCGGGCACCCTCGAAGGTGCGCAATGGTTGTTCGAGGCTCCCGTCATCGCTGTCGTCACCCATTGGTGATACATAGAGTTCGACCTCGTAGGTGTCGATGGTCGGCGGTGCGCCTGCGTCCAAGGTCTGCGGGAGGAGGGGCAGATCTGGAAAAAACTCAGCGTGGGTTGGGGAGTCGACCTCTTCGATTTCCTCGGTATCGGGTTCGCCACACGCGATTGAGCCGGCCAGGATCGTCAGAAACAGAGGCGCGGACCTCATGCTGGGGGAGCGTAGTGGTGGCACGTCGAAGGAGCATACGCGGAGGCCCGATGGTGTCGAGGTCCCGATTGGGCTCTATCGTCCTGTATCAAGATGGTTTCATCCGAATCGGCGTTTAGCCGATCCAAACGGTCGTTTTCTAATGTCGCCCTCGATGGTTGCGCGAGGGGCGCGAGCGGGGGGGGGCCGAGACCTGGGTGATGGAGCCATGTCGGTCGCAGCCCGAAGCTGGCTCCCTCCCGGGCTATCACCGTGGGCCATACCCAGCAGCAGGCACCCAGCCCGCCGGGTGATCAGTCTACGACCGGCGCAGCATCAACAGCGATCCAAGCAGGAAGGCGCTGGCACCGAAGAGGGTGAACACGAGGGAGAGGTCGACAGCCTCGAGGTTGGGGGCGCCCGGAAGCACTATCGTCAAGACCGCGGAGACCATGAAGCCCGCGCAACCGAACAGGTTCACGAAGTCGATCCACCATGCTCGGCTGGTCGGATTCCAGGCCCAACGGCCCCCACAGGTGCCACGAAACGCCAAACTACCGGAGGCCAGGAAGAGCACTGAACCGACGAAGCCCGGAGCCCAGATCAACAGATCCTGCTCCACCCAAGCGAGCGAAGAGAGCATCGCGTCGAAGGTGTTGAAGTTGAACAGGATCGTGCCGACAAACTGCAGGAAACACCCCAACCACACCAGGTCGTGAGGCCGCCAACCGATCAGGCGGCGGGTCTGCTTGCCGTCTGGGGAATCTTCGCCGTCCCGATGGGAGTTGGCGGCCTGAAAGACCAGCAGGTAGGCAGCCGTCGTGAACGGGATCGAGCCGGCAAAGAAGGTGGCGTTGATCCTGCCGGTGTCCAAGGAGCACAGCTTCGCCAGGCCCGGACTCAGGCTCGCGGCGCTGGCCAGCACGAACAACAAGGAACCGAGGGCAAAGAGGAGGCCAGCCCACCAGTCCAGTGGGTACCGGGTCTGCGGTCGGTCTGGCTGTGCTTCGGAGATGCTCACGTCGCCCGGCGCATCCACGAACTAGTGATGGAATCCAGAAGCTTCATCGGCTTTGAGAGCGAACTGCACCGGGTGTTGTTCGAAGTACTCGAGCGCTCGCCGCATGTCTTCGAGCAGCAGGGAGAGCAAGTCACGACTGACCCCGCGCCTCACCAGGATGCGCTGGATAGCGAGGTCCTCACAGTGGGTGGGTAGGGAGTAGGCCGGGACCTGCCAGCCCCTGTTGCGCAGGCGGTCGGCGAAGTCGAACAGGGAGTAGCCCGGGTTGGAACCGTCCTTCATCTTCCAGCAGACGGCCGGGATGCCGCTGTCCATATCTCCCCCGTAGAGCAGCTCGAAGGGGCCCAGCTTGCTGATCTCGCCGGCGAGATACTGGGCGGCCTCGTAGCAGGTGGTGTGGATCTTGCGATACCCGCCCATGCCCAAGCGCAGGAAGTTGTAGTACTGGCAGACGACCGGGCCCCCAGGTCGCGAGAAGTTCAGGGCGATGTCACGCATGTTCCCGCCCAGGTAGTTCACGAAGAAGACCTCTTCTTCGGGTAGGTCCTCTGTGTCACGCCAGATGACCCAGCCGACTCCCAGGGGTGACAGGCCGAATTTATGGCCGGAGGTGTTGATCGACTTGACCCGCGGGAGGCGGAAGTCCCAGATCAAATCGGGAGAGCAAAAAGGAGCTAAAAACCCGCCGCTGGCAGCGTCCACATGCATCCGAATGTCGATGCCCTGCTCACGCTGGAGCTGGTCCAGAGCGTTCGAGACGGCCTCGACCGGTTCGTACTCACAGGTGAAGGTGACCCCCAGGGTCGGCACCACACCGATGGTGTTCTCGTCGCAACGTTTGAGCACCTCTTCAGGGGTCATCAGGAGTCGCCCCTGCTCCATGGGGATCTCGCGCAGCTCGATGTCCCAATAGCGGGCGAACTTGTGCCAACAGATCTGCACGGGACCCGTGACCAGGTTCGGGCGGTCGAAGGGTTTGCCCGCTGCCTTCCGTCGCGCTTCCCAGCTGCGTTTCATGGCCATGCCTCCCAGCATGGCCGCTTCGCTCGAACCGGTCGTGGAACAGCCGATGGTGTTGGCCGCTTCGGGGGCGTTCCAGAGGTCGGCCAGCATATGCACGCAGCGCGCTTCGATCTCGGCGGTCTGCGGGTACTCGTCCTTGTCGACGATGTTCTTGTCCATGCACTCATCCATGAGCATATGGACCTCGGGCTCCGCCACCGTCTGGCAGAAGGTCGCCAAGTTTTGACGGGAGTTGCCGTCCAACATCAGCTCGTCGTGGACCACCGAGTACGCACGACGGGGATCGCTCTCGCTCTCCGGAATCCTGTACTTGGGCAGGCTCCCCTCGAGATCACCCCGGGCGGGTATCAGGTCCTGGAGCGAGCCTCGGATGGAGCTTTTATCGTGGAGGGGCATGGACCGATTCTCTGGTTCTCGAGTTTCCTGTGAATGGTGCGGAATGCAGCGTCGCGCAGGTTGCCCTCTCCATGTCCGAAGATCTAGTGAGGAGGTCAAATCGGCCACGGCGAGGTCCCGCCGCCAGCGGGTGCGCGTTCGGCAAGCTGGTGTCATCGGTGTGTACCGTCTCGCCGTCGGCAGGCGATGGCTCTGTCGTCCGAGGGCCGGGCCCGCTGTATAGGTCGTGAATCGAGACCACCGGATGTACCGATGGCCAGCTGCCCCCCTACCTGCATCGAGCGCCAGGGGACCACGCTGATGCGCATTCCACCCGGGGTTCTCGACAACCCATCACTTTCCCGTCTTGGGCCCGTAGTCAGATCGGCTCTTCGAGTGCGTCGATCACCATCGCCAAAGTCGCGTCGAGCCGGGCCTGCTGCTGGGACGACAGACTCCCGAACGCACGCTCTTCGACCGCCTCGACCTCTCGGCGCGCGCGCCTGAGCAGACGCGTTCCGTCACGGGTGAGTCGGGCGGCCCGCTCGCGCCCGTGCTCGGCGTCGTCGGGGCGGAGGATCAGCGCTCGCCGCTCCAGCGTCGTGACCACACCGTGCATCGCCTGTGGGGTCACGAAGCAGCGGCGGGCGAGCGCGGCGTTGCTCACCCCTTCGTCGCTGGCGGCGAGCGACTCGAGGACCGCGTACTGCGACGTCGTTAGGGGCAGCTCGCGCAGAGCAGCATCCATCTGGCGACGCAGCGCATGTTGGGCGCGTTTGAGCGCGTAGCCGAGTTTGTCGGTGGCGGGGACCATGCGGCGCTGATGGTATCAGGACCTTGACATCTCCCGGGGACAGGAATAGATATCAGGAGGTTGATATACACGTCGACCCGGACAGGACACGAACCATGGACCTCTATTTCCATCCCCTGAGCGGCTGCTCGCGGCGCGTGCTCGCGCTGCTCGGCCACCTCGATCTTCCCTTCGCGCCCCAGCTCGTGCAGCTCGCCGAGGGGGCCCAGCGACAGCCCGCCTACCTGGCCAAAAACCCCAATGGCCGGGTCCCGACCCTGGTGGACGGTGATCTGACGCTCTGGGAGTCAGGGGCGATCTTGCGGTACCTCGCGCGCAATCACCGACCGGCGCTGCTCGGCGAGGACCCCAGGCATGAGGTCGAGGTCGATCGCTGGATGGCGTGGACGCTCACGGAGCTCTCGCCCGCCCTCAGCCGACTCAACGCGGAGACGGGGCTGAAACAAATGCGAGGCGTGAAACCAGATCCCGCGGCCGTCGCTGCAGCGCAGGCGATCGTAGGTCCACGATTGGAGATCTTGAACACCCACCTCGGCGAGTCGGCGTACCTCGCCGGGTCGTCCCCGACGCTCGCCGACTTCGCCGCCGTGCCGACCCTGGAGAGCGCCGTTCTACTCGCCCGTCTTGCGCTCGATGACTATCCGAACATCGGTTCGTGGATGGCCCGCGCCCAAGCGCTGCACGGCTGGCCCGCGTCCTTGAAGGTACCTACGTGACCTCGGCCGCAGGTCAGTAAGGACTCGGCTGTGGGGGTCCTCGAGCGCTCAGGATGGGCAGGGGAGCCGCTGGGCGCAATTCAATTTGACATTGAAAATCATTTTTAATATCAATAGACGGTGGACGAACCTCTCTCGAGCCTTGGAGCGGCGTCCACCGACGCCGACAGCTTCCCCCGGCACACACTCATCTATGCCCTCGGAGCGCTGGGTCGTTCGATCCTGCGTCGAGGGATGGACGACGCTGCGGTCGCCAGCCGCCACCGAGCGTGGCTCGAAGGCTGCGACGGCGATGCGCTCGAGCTGCTGGTCACCACGGGCCTCGATGGCGGCACGGTCAGCCTGCTGGCGCGATCTCAGCCGGGCGAGTTTTGCTTGAACTGCGAGCACGAAGACTTTCGGGCGCTCGTCGCTCTGGGCTTCGACGTGGCCACGGGGGAGCTGAACGGCGTGCTGCTCGCGTCCTTCGAAGGTGATCCCGTGGCGGCCAACGCCTTCGCCATGCAGCTCACCCGCAAGATGGGGGAGCGCCCCGCTCCCCGACAAACGCGCTTTCAACCCCAAACCAAGACGAAGACAAAGGCAGGTCTCTCCTGATGCGCAACACCACCCCAGCGGTTCTTCTCGCTCTCGTACCTCTCTCCCTCGTACCCAGCATCGCGCTGGCTCATCCTGGACACGGGGCCGAGTCCAGTTGGGGGCATCATACCCAGGACCTCGGCATGTTCGCGGTGGTCGTGGTGGCTCTGGTGGTCGTGGTGGCTCTGGTGGCCGTGACCTTTTGGCTGCGCTCGCTCACCCCGCTGCGCAGTGAAGCCTGAACCCCGGAGATAGCGAATCATGATCAAGCGAGCACTCGAATTCGTGACCCAGGCGCTCCCCCGCGCCCAGGCCCACTGTGACGGACCCTGCGG